>JGI20202J14951_1000133_pt1 | contig 13417 bp, 14 predicted proteins | sample NGESurshal092012_8_FD_14951 | JGI IMG/M metagenome (IMG submission 14951)
TCAACGCGCAAGATTGGTTTTTTAATCATTACAGTAGCTCCCAGTCGTCACTGGACTGCCAGAACGGAAATTTGTCCCGGCTCTTTCGTGTCGGGGCGCGGGCGGATCAGGATCTCTACGTCCTGATTCAAGGCGGTGAGAAATTCCATCAGCCGTTCAACTGAAAATTGATCGAGCCGATAGTTTTTCAGTGCTGAAACCTTGGGCTGCGGGATATTAAGCAACGTGGCTATCTCTCGCTGTTTGAGCTTGTGACTTTTGAGAAGCTCGTTAACGACAAAGGCCAGGCGTGTTTTGGTCTGTCGTTCGGCTGCATCTGGATAACCAAGATCCGCAAAGACGTTCGTAGTGCCGCGCGTGATTTCTAAATCGCTCATGTTGTCTGCCTCTCTGCATAATCGGTTTGTGCGCGTTTTAAGCGTTCAGCAATGAGATTCACATCCTCTTGAGGAGTTTTGATTCCAGACTTCGATTTTTTCTGGAATGCGTGCAGGACATAAACCACTTCAGCGAAGCGCACGGTATAGACTGCTCGATACGTATCGCCACGATAATCCTCGACGATTTCGAATACCCCAGGCCCTTCGCCTTTCCAAGGTTTGGCCTTTGGGTGCTTGCCTCCAAACTGTGCTAAACCAAGGGCGTAGCCCATATCGTCCTGGACTTCGTCAGGGAATGCCTGGTAGTCCTTTTTCGCAGAGGCTACCCAATACAAGGGTTTTTCCTGCGACCTGTTGGTAGAGAAGGGGAACATTTAAAAATATACCAAAACTGGAATAAATGGTCAAAGTATTATCGCCCCCAAAAGTCTGTAGTGCGTCGTAGGCTCGTGAAATTTTCCTGAGAGACGATCAGGTGAACGAGGGCAGCGATGCCGAGGGTTTCTCCAGCCTTGATGAGCTGCCCGGTCAGACTCAAATCTTCCGGGCTTGGTAAACTTTCTCCAGAGGGATGATTATGCCCGACGATGATGCTCTAGTAGCGTTCATTTTCACAGCCAGCCTGAACACATCACGGGGTACAGCTAGCGTTTCATCAAGCGTTCCGGTACTGATGACCGTTTTAGCGATAAGGCGATTTTTGATATTGAGCAGTAAAATAGCGAACTGCTCAACATCGCCATAGGCTATATTCGCAAACTGTGCAGCCGCACCCTCTGGGCCGTCTATCAAGTCTGACAAAGGGACTGGGCCAAACGCTCTACGCCCAAGCTCAACCGCAGCCATGAGCGCAGCCGCTTGCGCTGGGGATAATCGAGAGGCTACCTCGTCCCGATTTAGATTCCGAAGTCCTACGGCCATACCCCTGACCACATTCCCTGTGGTGGGATCCGGCATTGGCGGCCTGGCCTGACCTGTGCCAGGAATTCTCATTATGAGAAGAGTTCTCATACAGGGATCCTGTTTTGAGCAATTCAACTGGCTGGAACCCTCATTCCATCGTTCAGCGATTCAGTCATAAAACTCTCTGCCAGCTATGATTTGAGTACAAATGTCTCATAATGAGAATTGCTGAGAATTAAGGACTCTATGACCCCGGTTCTTTTTGTCGGTTTAGGAAATCCAGGTCCGGAATACGACCAGACACGCCACAATATCGGCTATATGGCCCTAGACCACTTAGCAAAATCTTGGTCCATTTCCTGGAAAGAAGAACGCAAATTTCAAGGCTGGTTTGGCTCTGGAAACCACAAAGGTCATCGCGTCCATCTCCTGAAGCCTACTACCTATATGAATAACTCCGGTCAAGCGGTGAGGGCCGTATGTGACTGGTTTAAATTAGAACCCTCTCAAGTCTTAGTCCTTTACGATGAACTGGCCTTGCCTGCTGGACGTCTGCGCTTACGGGCTCAAGGGTCTGCGGGAGGACACAATGGCGTCAAATCCCTGATCCAGCATCTAGGGACTCAGGATTTTCCACGCCTCCGTATAGGGATCGACAGCGCCCGAGATAGCAGCCAAACCGTAGGCTATGTCTTAGGTCGTTTTTCTCAGGCACAGCGGGCCTTGCTTCCGGCCACTTTAGATGCAGTGGAAGCTTGCATAGATACCATTTTCAAAGAAGATTTTGCCAAGGCCATGAGCATTTATAATGCTTGGTCTGCTGAGTGAGTTGCGGTAGGATGCACTGACTGAATAACTTTACGGGAGGGCATCACTTGTTTTTCTCCGCCCAACTCCATCATCATATCCAGGAAGCCAAAGCTCAGGGACTGACCGGCCTTCAAAATGAGGTCGTCCATACGGCAGCCCCCTATATTGTCCGGGCTACCCTCATTCTGGGAGATCAGACCTTTCAAGCCCACGGCCAACAGGATGATCTTCTGGCCGCCGAGAATATGGCGATGGAACGCGTGTTCGCCCTCGCCGGGCTAGCACGAGAAGGAGAAGTAGGCGGCGAACCTCTGGTGACTGTTTCTTCTTCAGGGCCGAACGTGACGCCGATTAGGCCGATGGGACGTGTCGAGCCCATAGAGCAACCCCGCGAAGCTCCTGAACCGATTCAGCTTATTCAAACTGTTGAAACCCGTGAGTCCGAGCTAGACTTCGACATTCCGGGTCCAGAGGAAGAAGAATTTTCTCCTACTCCATTACCTCCTTTAGATGAACCAGACTTTTTTTCAGGCGGTCCAGAAGAATCAGGGGATACGGAACTCCCTTCGGCTTTACATGACCAACTGCTCGAACAACTGATGGAGCAAACAACGCAGGAAATTCGACGCATTGGCATGAACAATAATCTGGGTAGAACGCACTTGAAAAACAGTTATGGCAAGCTCACCCGTCAGGAATTAACCCTCGCCGAACTAAAATCTTTCCTGAGCTACCTCAAAAGCCAACCCAGTAAGAAGTAGCACAGGCTCTCTAGAAACTGATCCCCCGATCTACTTCTCTTGGCTATCTGGGCCATATAGCATCAAGGTTGTTGATTAATGTTAGGAGTATCTAACCTTTCCAGTGACCTGATATAAAATTGGAGTACATATAGACGTGGTCGTTTATGGCCGTCAAAAAGCAATTTTCTAGTTTTGAAGAGATGCTGCAAGGCTCGGAAACTCCTCTGTTAGTTGATTTCTATGCCCCCTGGTGCGGCCCTTGTCAGATGATGGGTCCGATCCTGGAAAAAGTTGGTGCCCAGCTGAAAGACCGGCTTCAGGTTATCAAAATCAACACGGATAAGTACCCTGACCTAGCGGCAAAACACAAAATCACCTCACTACCTACGCTGGTGGTCTTCAAAAATGGGAAGCCAGTGGACCGAATCGAAGGTTTGGTAAGAGCGGAGCAACTCATTCAACATCTAAACCAAGTGCTTTAGAGGGTTGGACTNCCCAAATCGNCGCAGTGCGCCTCCGATAGCGCTCGGGGGAGTTTCACTACCAAATTGACCCTAAATCAAGTACAAATCCAGGCAGAACTGCTTCCCCAGATAGAAAGGTAGGCGATTGGAGTCTTTCCACATCTTGATCTGGGCGGTAAATTTCGACTTGTTCTTCTTTTCGATTGAGCAGCCAGCCTAGCTTTAGACCATTGTCTACGTATTCTTGCATTTTTGCCTGAACGGTTTTAAGGGTNTCGCTGGGGGACATTAGTTCAATGANAAAGTCGGGGCAGATGGGTGGAAATTTCTCTTTTTGCTCTGGGGTCAACNCATCCCATCGATCTTGTCGAATCCAGGAGAGATCGGGTGACCGGTCTGCTCCGTTGGGAAGTTTGAAGCAAGTAGAGGAGTCAAAAACTTGTCCTAGTTGCGTTTGTCTGTTCCAGTTGCCCACGTCAATAATGAGATTGGTATTNCGACGGCCTGTTTCTCCGCCTGTGGGGGGCATGATGATTAATTCTCCGTGGNCGTTACGTTCAAATTTAAGGTCAGGGTTATTGCGACAGAGTTTGTAAAACTGGTCGTCAGTTAGTTCAATAGCAGCGTCTAGATTGAGGGTGTAAGTGTTCATCAGGCGTCATCCTCCAAGGTTGATGTTTATGTCACACCACTGAATCTTCAATGGTAATATAGTCTTTCCAGCCCGGATGAGGCACACCAGAAATGAGACTGTATAAGGCTTTCTGCGGTACTCAACGTACCTCAATAGACCGAGAAACGCTATAGTCCTAGTTGCTGGAGTTCAACTTCCCTGATTTCATCCGCCCGACAAGTCGCCAACGGCCGCCATAAATGCAGCGTAGTTTTGAAGATTTTATGCCCCCAAAATTTGATCCACCGTTAAATTCAGCTCTGGGAACGTAGGAGATACAATGCGGTCTGTTCCCTGAAAACGACTGTGCTTATATATTCTATCCGCATTAAGCACATAGACAAACACCGAGGGTTCCTTAGGATTCCCTAGATATTCCCGACTCCCAATCGCTAAATAATCGACAATCCAATACTCAGCAATCCCCAACCGCTGATACTCTTCCAACTTATCGATGTAATCATCCTCCCAATTTGTTGAAACCACCTCAACTGCTATCTGAGTAGGTTCAAGTAATGCAGAATAAGCAGTGGGATAGGCATCCCAAACCGATCGATCAACAACGCTTATATCAGGGTTACGTCCTTGTTGCCGCCCGCCCTTGTTCAACGTAGCAACCGTGACTCTGCCAGACACCCAGTAGTTCAGATTGAGTCTTTTAGATTCATCCTTAAAAATGTCAGAAATCAACTCTGCAATCGTATCGTGCTTACGAGTGGCTAATACCCTCACAATCTCTCCATCAACAAATTCATATCGTCCTTCCGTTGGGCACTGCTCCAGAAATTGCTCAAAAGTTAGTTTTTGCCGGATCGTTGGAACCATAATTCACCTCCATCTTTATTCTTACATTGGCCTCGTGGCACTAGTGAGTTCGATGCTGGGCACTCCCTCCGCACAGGAACCAATCAGGGCCACATGAGCATAGCCAGCTTGATGGAGCTGCGCCAAGATATCTGATGCTCTCTCAGCCTGTACGGCTAGGAGTAGACCTCCACTCGTCTGTGGGTCTGCCAGTAGAAGCTGTTCCCATTCCTGGAATCCCTGGGCTGATATTTCGTGTTCATATCCCTGCCAGTTGCGCCCTGCAGCACCGGGGAAAATTCCTGCCTGAGCTAACTTTTTAGCTTCTGGCAGAATAGGAATTTTTTCTTGATGAAGAATTGCTTTTAGGCCAGCCCCTCGACAGACTTCGAGCAGATGGCCCAGTAAACCAAATCCAGTCACATCGGTCATCGCATGAACAGCAAGGTTCTCTGCTAGTAAAGAACCAATCTGATTTCGTTGGGTCATCACCGCCAGGACTTCCGCATAGCCTTCAGCACTCAATATGCCTTTTTTTACAGCGGTGGTCATCACCCCAATACCCAAGGGCTTGGTCAAAATCAGAACATCTCCCGCCTGCGCCGAGGCATTACGTTTGAGATTTTTGGGATGGACTAAGCCCGCGACCACCAAGCCAAAAATAGGTTCCGGTGAATCAATAGAATGGCCCCCAGCCAGAGGAATTCCTGCTTCCTGACAGACGGAGACGCCCCCCTGCATAATGCCCTGAATCGCTTCCATGGGCAGCGTATTGATCGGCATCCCCAACACTGCCAAGGCCAAAATCGGAGTTCCACCCATCGCGTAAATATCAGATAGCGCATTGGTGGCCGCAATCCGACCAAAATCGACGGGGTCATCGACAATCGGCATAAAGAAATCCGTGGTCAGNACCAGGGCCTGGGTGTCATTGAGTTGATAGACGGCGGCATCGTCGCTAGTTTCTGTGCCGACGAGCAGGCGTGGGTCCGGCATAGCCACAGGCAGCTTGCCTAAAATCTCCTGCAGCTGGGCCGGAGCGATTTTGCAACCACAGCCACCACCGTGGGAGTACTGGGTCAGGCGAATCATAGAGTAAGCTCTTATTTTTTGGACTTAGCTTTTGGCTTCGACTTTTTGTCTTTTTTTGCAGACTTTGCTTTTTCGGCCTGCACTTCATCATAGGCGGCTTTCAGTTTATCCATCAGCGCTTCCCTCTGTTCATAGAGCCGCTTCAGCGGTCGGGGTTGTACTTTCTCCAAGGCATAGGCGGTCAGCAAGGGTAAAGCAATAGTGGAGTCGCAGTAGCAAACTACGGTACCCGGTAATTTATCAGGATCTACCTTGCCCCAGGAAACAGCTTCCGCAGGAGTTGCCCCAGAAAGCCCGCCCGTATCTGGGCGAGCATCCGTGATTTGCAGGAAAAAATCGTGTCCTTTTTCTTCAATGCCCAGCACTTCCTGAATTTGCGGTTCTGTTTGCAGAATAAAGTTCTTGGGAGAACCGCCTCCGAGAATCCAGACGCCACTCTTTCCCCCAGACCGCTTGGCCCCCAGAACGATAGCAGCCGTCTCATTCACATCCAGGAAGACATCAAACTGAGGGCCTTTACCTTGGAGGGCTTGTTCTGCCACATTCATGCCGATGGAGGAATCGCCGGGGCTGGAGGTATAGACGGGGACGCCCAGACGATAGGCCGTAGAGAGCAAAGATCGAGGTTTTGTATCGCCGATAAGTTTTTCGCGTTCCAGGATGTATTTGCCACACAGGTTATGAAACTCGGCACTTCCCATCTTCTTTTGAAACTCTGGCGCTTCGAAGATTTTTCTAAAAAAGGCGTCGGTAGATAGAAGGACATCATAGTCAAAAAAGATGTCATAGATGCGGACGACCCCTTCTTCTCTAAGCACGACATCGGAGACTTGATGACTCCCCCGATGCAAGTCTAAACCAATACCAAAGTGCGTATCGTGGTAGAGATTAGCCCCTGTGGAAACAATCCAATCGATAAATCCAGCTTCCATCAATGGAATCAAGGCAGAAATTCCTAGTCCCGCAGGCGTAAGTGCCCCCGTGAGCGTCACGCCTACCGTTACATCCGCCTGTAGCATCTCCGCAACCAGCAGTTGGGCTCCTTCTCTCAAGCGAGCCGCATTATAGGCCAGGAAACTTTTATCGATCAGGTCCGTGACAGAAATACCAGGATGAATCGGATCTGGGTTGATTTTCTTACCAGACAGCAAGGATTTACGAGCCAAGGGAAACCCTCTAGGAGAATGAAACCAGTTTTATTGTAGGAGCCAACGTACGCAAAGATACGGGCTCCAAGAGGAGAGCTTTGTGTTTACTAATCTTTGTCCTGAACTCAAATCAAGTTTACCGAACCTGTTTCATCAAATCATTCCAGTCATCAGGAGGGTCCCCAGCGAGTAAGCGCTTTTGAAATAATGCGTATGGATCTGTCTTTGCTCCTGCTTCTCGGAGAGTCTAGGCTCGACTTGTGTGGACACGGTAGCTCGGTTGACGGGGAAGAGGTTGGGAGCTGAGGTCTATCTGGACTTATTCTTCAGAAATTGAATCGTTCCAGGAATATCTAATAAATAGGAACTGATCATCTCCTGGGAGTACTGACCGGGCAGGACTCGTTGGAATTTGCTTAGTCGGTACTCTGGAAGCTGCTCCAAAATCCAGTTCTGCGTGGCCGGACTATTCCAGAAAGAAGGCTCACACATTTTGACGACCGCCAAACTCAGCGTCGTAGGACTAACGCTGTCCCCTTCTATCTTCAAGCGAAAATTATCTGCAGTGATTTTCCAATCATGGAGACACTGGAGAGCGTATTTGAGCGTGTAGTTAACCTGGCCTCCTGCAAAAGTCCACCAAAGCGGTTTGTCAGACTCCATATTCATCCCCTTACGGGAAGAACTGAGTAAAGAACCCAGGTCTGCTCGGTAGGCATCAACGGATGCTTGGGCTATCGCATCAATATAAGGAATAGCGCCTTTACCTTTTAGAACTTCGGCGATTTGTTGGCAAATTTCAAACCCCAGCAGTTGCGGAACAAAGCCTCCCCAACTTGGTTTCATTCCCTTCGGGGCGGTCGCCACCCGAACCGTCCGCTCTTCATGGTTAAGTTGGATGACTGTCCAAGCCCTTCCGCTGAGCAAGAAGGAACTTGTCTCCGTAGCCAGCTTATCGACAAAGGCTTGCTCTAAAGAACCCACTGTATAGCCTGCTTCTGTCTGCACTTTATAAAGCAGTGGGCTACTGAAGACGGCGTAGAGTTCCATGAAATTCTTGCGCCCAAAAACCTGTTCAGCCTTTTGCCCCATGGACAGAGAACCGCCTGTATAGAACAGAAAGTCCTCTTTGATCATGTGTTTGACCAATCCGACAAACTCATCCTGAGATATGCCGGAGAAGTCAGGGATTACCGATAATTGCTCCCAGCAACGCTCTGGACTAATCCCCCCAAACTGAAGAGTGAGGGCCAAGAGTTGATGGACAAGAACGGGCCACGCTCGCGTTTGCTTGGGGATGGACTCTACCCAGCCTTTTTTCGCCAGTTCAATAAGGGCAATCGCTTGCAGAACGACTTCCACATCTTCGCAAAAGAAAGTCGTGTTGGCCTGTTGCCCTGGGCGTCGTCCGGTTCGACCTAAGCGTTGCAAGAAAGAGGAGACGGTAGAAGGGGCATTGGCCTGGAGAACCAGATCCAGGTCACCAATATCGATACCCAATTCCAAAGTTGAGGTGCAGACAATGCTGGTATTCGTTCCTTTATGGAAGCGCTCTTCTGCCGCCGCTCGTTCTTCTAGAGATATCGAACTGTGGTGTACAAATACATCGGTTCCTCGCGCCCTCATCTGCTCCGCGATACTCTCTGCCAGGGAACGACTCTGGCAAAAGAATAAACTTTTTTGGCCTACCGCCTTTTTGCTGGCACCCCCAGCGATCGCGCCTACTGAGTCTTGCAGGTGAATCCGTAGGTCTTTTTTAGAAGCCACTTTCGGCGGATCCACCACGCAGCTTTCCCGTCGCGAAGACCCTTGGAGCCATTGCAGTAGATCTATCGGATTTCCGACGGTGGCACTCAAACCAATACGCTGCACATCATTTTTCGTATATCGAATCAGCCGTTCAAATACCGACATCAAATGAGCGCCTCGGTCTGTCCCCGCTAAGGCATGAATCTCATCGACAACCAAGGCCCGAAGGTCTCCAAAAATTTGGGCGTGGGGAACCTTAGAAGATAAGAGCAGTACCTCTAGGGATTCCGGGGTGGTCATCAAGATGGTGGTGGGCTCTTTCAGAAAAGACCGCTTCTGCGAATCCTTGATATCCCCATGCCAGAGGAAGCGACTCAGTCCTACCATTTCGGTATAGGTGGCAAAGCGGTCGGCCTGGTTATTCAAGAGCGCTTTAATCGGTGCGATATAGATAAGCCCGACGCCCTGGGGCTCTCGCTCCATCAAAGTGGCGAGCAGAGGAAAAATGGAAGCTTCGGTTTTACCGCCTGCAGTAGGCGCCAGAATAAGTGCATTCTTTCCATCCAAAATCGCATGACTTGCCAATTCCTGAACTGGACGGAGCGATGACCAACCCAAGCGGGAGACCATCGATTCTTGGAGGCGGGGAGGAAAGCGATTAAAGGCAGAAGGCATGTTTGAACTTTACGCCAAATTGACGGCATCTTGGATGCAGATATTAGTGTTGAGTAAATACCTCATTCAAACACCTTCAACCGCTCACCAAGAGCGGAAGAAATTAGGACCGCCCCAAAAACGATTCCAGATTTGAATAGGGCCGGGGAACGGAACATTTTTGCTGAGGCGCTTTAAGTCTTGAGGCGTGGGCGCGTTCGTGAATTCTTCCAGTAACTTATAGGCCCCTGGGCCCTGGTCTTGCCAGACGCACCATGGTCCTGGATATTGCCGAGAAATCACGAGGGGGACAAAGCGGGTTGCTTGGAGATAGTAGATGACTTCTACCTTCTCACGGAATTCTTTGCGTTTCTTTGAGCTTCCTCGTCCTGTCCCAATTGTTCCGGGAGCTTCCGGCCAGTTGTTGACAATGAGTACAGGCCTCTTGCGCGCAGGTTGGATAATTTCGTCCAGCACGGGTAGGTCAATCGAACTACCATCTACCAAAACTAGAGTCTTCCAGTCCCTGCGAAGTAATCTGTCTCTAAGTCCCACATCAATTAATTGGCAATCAGGAGGAATACTGGGCCAACGTTCTTCCGCCAAGCCTGCAGTCCCTGTTGCAAACAGAATAGAAACTGGCTCTGGCAGCGCTTCTAAAATAGGTCGTGTTAGGTCTACGGAAGTAGTTCGCTGGTTTTGAATGTCTACCTGAAGCAAAGCATGGCCATCGGCGAGCGCCATCTTAACTGCTTGCTGTACTTGATATCCTGCACTCGGCAGACTGCGGGGAAGTTCCGAGGCCATTAATGTAAACTACCATGCTGCATATGAGTAGATATGTTACGGTATACGAAGCAATTTTAAGAAACTGTTTTGTCTACTTTCTCTATCCTCACCTCCAGAAAGGCTAAAGACCAGGCCTCTGCCTGGTCTCAGAATAATATCGCTTTTATGGCCGGAGCTTTTCTGGTATCGGTTCCCGTCTTCTTCCAAGCTCCTCTTGTTCGTTTTGCTCCTGCGTTGAGTTTGGTGCTGACCCTCTTCTGGATGCTGTCGAGTATTTATCTTTTGAAACGAAAGCAGGACCTATGGGGTTCTTTGCTGTTCGGATTTACCTTGAGCTGGTGGTGTGGAACTTTGTATTGGGGTTGGTTGCGCACCAATCCTTATCTGCATCTTCCCGTAGAAGCTTTAGGCGTTCCGATCGCTCTCTTGGCGCTGGCCTTTCCTCGCTTAAGAATTGGCGGTCTTTTCTTTCTCGGTTCTTTCATCGGCACGGCCTTGACCGATGTCTATATCTTTGGTGCTGGTCTACCCGAATGGTGGATTCAAATGATGCAAAACGAACAAGGGAACATCGCCCCAATCATGCAAGGGGCTTTGGGACAGATGAATACGCCCCTGAGTTTTGCTTGGGCAGGGGTAATTGTTTCATCCCTCTTGTTAATTGGTTTGCTCGGTTTACGTTCAGATAAGCCACAGTGGTGGGCTTTTAGTGGTGCTGTTCTCAATACGCTCGTTGTGAATGGTATTTTCTTGCTTGGGGCGATGATGATTTAGTCAGCACTACGGTGCTGCATAATTAAGAGAGCAAATGTCCACCAGCATTGTTTGATATGCTCCTCTAGCGTCCTAATACTAATCCATAGCGGCTTGTAACTTAACCTGGATGATCTGATCAAAGTGTTCTTCGAAGACAGTCTTTTTCTCTTCTGCACTCCATAGTTCCATCAAGCAGTCTTCATCGGGAAGCATCGGAATAATCCACAGATTCAACGCTCTGGAACTTTCAGCCCGTTCTAGTTTTACATCTTTCACTACAATGTTGCGTCTGCGATCCAGAGCGGAAGCCAAGCGCAGGAGAGGACTTAAGTCGCGGACGACCTGTCGATGCTGTTTGGAAAGTTTCATAAAGTCTGGATGGTTGCGTTTGGGAGAAGAACGTCGATGATAGCGAGCTAAATTCGCCAGGATTTCAATTTCTTCTTCGGTGTAGCCCAACATTTCTCCATGCCGAATCAGATAATAACTATGTTTGTGGTGGGAGGAATGGGCAATCGAATGACCGATATTGTGCAGGATAGCCGCAGCCCAAAGCAGTTGACGTTCATAGTTTCCCCAAGCATGCAATCCCAATTCTTTGGTTTGGTCGAATAATTGCAAGGTCAGCTTCGCCAAATGTTCTGTATGTTCCCGTTCCACCCCGAACTTATTGACAAGTCGGTAGACACTGCGCTCACGCACCGATTGCTGATAGCGCAGACGGTCTTCGATGTAACCGTTTTGAATCATCCAATCGACAATCAGCCCTTCTCTGAGAGCCCGTTCACAGATGATCAAACTGTCTGCCTTCAAAAGACTCATCGCTTCTTGGACAATGATGGCCCCTGAAACTAAGACATCCGCCCGCCGCTCTGGCACCAGCTTACGTCGCTCCTGATTATTCAGGCTACGCAGTTCTTTGAGCAATTGGCGGACATTGGCCTGCGTCAATTCATAGCCATTGATTGTGTCAGGAACATTGCCGTTGCGCCTGCGACTATCTAGCTGTGCTAGGGAGATTACCGTCCCCGAAGTTCCAATCATGCGCTTGAAGGGTCCCTCTGCCAGAAGCCTTTCCATCATTGGCTCTAGCGTACTATTGACGTGCTTTTTGAGAGCCTCATAGTCCTCATTGTTGAGAGGGTCAGAATGAACAAATTGGTCGGTCAAACGCACCGAACCTACCTTCACGCTTCGGAGGAATTTGGCCTCGCCTCCATCTCCCAAAATGAATTCCGTAGAACCCCCGCCAATATCCATCACAATGTGGGGTTGGCCCTCAAAGGAAATAGCGGAGAGGACCCCAAGGTAAATGCGGCGGGCCTCTTCCTGTCCAGAAATCAGGTCTACCTGTATCCCTAAAGTCCGATTGATTTGGTGTAGGAAATCGATGCCATTGGGAGCTTCCCGAACCGCACTGGTAGCTACCGCCAGCACCGTTGTTGAACCAAAGCTTTCCGATAGTTGTTGAAAACGTTTCAAGGCATCCAAGGTCCGTTGCATGGCTTCTGGCGTCAGCCAACCCGTAGCCTTGCAGTATTCACCGAGTCGCACCATCTGCTTCTCACTGGCCAAAGCCCGGAAGCTGGGAATACTCGGATTTACTTCCACAATGACCATGTGAACCGAGTTGGTCCCAATATCGATGGCGGAGACAATGATTTTGGAAAGACTAGGCTTATCGGGAGAAAGTTCTTGCACAAGGGAAGGCACTGTATGCCCCTAGCTAAAAAGGCTTAACTATTAAGTACCAGAAAAGACTACAAAAAAAGCAGCCCGTGCAAGATTATCCAATCAGGAGAAGGGCTGCTGTGAGTGAATGCACGTGAAGACAAAAGCACATCTCATGCGCTCACGTTGTCCTACTGCTCAAAATAGTATCACTACTTGAGAATAATTTGCAGTAAGCCTTTAACGGCCTCCATTCCCATTGCCGGGAGTGGTCGTCAGAATCTTCTCCAGGATCTTCTCTGGGACCTCCTGCAAGTGGTCATGCTGCCATTGAAAAAAGCCCACCCCGAAGGTCAAAGAGCGCAACTCAACAATAAAGTCATGCATCTCTGCCTGAGGTAAATGGGCCATTACTTGGTCCCAACCGGCCCAATCAGGCTTGGCGTCATAGCCCAGAATTTGTCCCCTGCGTCCATTCAAGAGTCTGAGAACGTTGGAGGTGAAATCCGTGGGAATGGAAACCGTAATCTGGATGATCGGCTCTAGGAGCACGGGCTCACATTTAGGCATGCCCTCCTGCATGGCAATCCGGGCTGCTTGTTTGAAGGCTTGCTCTGAACTGTCCACGGAATGGTAGGACCCATTGGTCAAGGTGACCGCTACATCGACGACAGGAAAGCCAAGCGGTCCATGTCCTAACGATTCCCGGACCCCCGTTTCCACTCCAGGGATGTACTGGCGGGGCACCACCCCTCCCACAATCTTTTCCTCGAAGGAGAAT
>JGI20202J14951_1000134_pt1 | contig 13399 bp, 19 predicted proteins | sample NGESurshal092012_8_FD_14951 | JGI IMG/M metagenome (IMG submission 14951)
GCAGCTCGAGTCGGCTGCCGGTGCGCGACAGGGGTGAATCGGCGGCCCGGGCTCGCCTGCTCGAGTCGCGGCCGGGCCGCCCGCTCGTCAGGCCGCCGGGCAGCTGCAGCCGGACCGGGTCGGACCCTTTCGTCACCAAATCGGGGNGTCACCGACGCCGTTCGTCAGGACCCCGGGACAAGGCAGCAGCGCGCGCATCTCTGGCCCTGCGGATCGCAAGGGCGGATCGCAAGGGCGGATCGCAAGGACACCCTCCCGCTGCTGCTGAACCGCCGGCTTCATGCCGCCCGGTGTCCCGCCGGCCGCAACCCGTGGTCAGGAGGCTGCTCGCTCGTCGGGCCGCCGGCCGGTTCGGCGACCGAGTCGTCGCCCGGAGCAATTGACGGCTGGACGGGCAGCGCGTTGCCGCGGCCCGGTACCGGACGGCGCCGTTCCTGGCGCTCGACCAGGAACAGCAGGCCGAGGCCGATCACCACCATCGCATGGCTGCCCAAACGGGCGGCATCAACGTTGTGGGACAACACATCTGCCACGGACACGACGCCAAGCGCAACCACGAACACAGCCACGGCGGGTATCAGCCCGCGAGCCAGCGACGGGCGCACCGCCGCAACCAGGAACCCGGCAGCGAGCGCGAGGTTCCACGCGGCGCTCTCGTTGAAATAATGCTCGGCCGAGCCGGTCACCGCGTGGCCGGCGTGGTCGACACCCAGCAGCTGAGCCAGAGCCAGCGGCAGTTGGAGGAACGCCATGGAGCCCAACGCCCACCTGATCACCGTGGTCGGCGGACGTTTCGGACGGATGGGTCTTGCCGCGGCCAGCACCCGATCGGTCAGGTCGACGGGCTCGGCCGCGGGCTGGAGCCGGATGCGACGAGTCATCGCCGTGGCGGCGGCCTCCCACTGCCGGCACTCCTGGCAGCCGGTGAGGTGCTCGTCCACGAGAGCCGGCGAGACGGGTTCCTCCTCGCCGTCCATCCGGGCCGACAGCGCTTCACGGCAGGTTGCGCAGTTCACCTCAACATGGTCGTGTCGTCAGCGGCCGAAGTTCCCGGGCCCACCGGGGGCTTGGCTCCCCGACATGCCGTCGACCTACGGGTGGGACGCCGCGGGGCGCTTGGCCGAGGCCGCCGCGGCGGGAGACCAGCACGCCTTGGCCGAACTTGTCAGGGCCACCCAGCGCGACATCTGGCGGTACGTGTCGTCCCAGGCAGGCACGGCCGAAGCCGATGACCTGACGCAGGAGACCTTTGTGCGGGCCATCGGTGCGTTGCCCCGCTTCGAAGGCCGGTCGAGCATCCGCACCTGGCTGCTGGTGATCGCCCGACGGGTGGTTGTCGATCACCATCGACGGCGCTCCGCGCGACCCCGGATCGCCGACGTCCCGGACTGGAACGAGCCCGCCGAGCGGGCCCAGCACCATCGGAACGCGCAGGCGCCAGGTTTCGAGGAACTGACCGAGGTCGGGATTCTGTTGGACAACCTCACCTCCGATCGTCGCGAAGCCATCGTCCTGACCCAGGTGTTGGGCTTTTCCTACGCCGAGGCTGCGGAGATCTGTCAATGCCCCGTCGGCACCATCCGATCCAGGGTCGCCCGGGCCAGGGAAGACCTGGTGGCGTGGACAGCGGACCGCGAAGCGCCGAACCGGTCCGTCACGGGCTGAGCGCTGCAGGTGGGGTGACCGGGCTCACCCCGAAGCTGGGCGGGCCGAGGAACTTTCGAGGTCGATGACCCGACCAACTGTTGCCGTCATCGACGGCCGGTTGCATTGCGCCGGACTCTGCGGACGCTTGCGGGCGACAGCGCGGTCCTCACGGGTATGGAACGGAGTCTCGATGGGTCACGGCAGATCGCGTGAGCATCGGCAGTGGCGCGTCGCGGCCGCCGGCGCGGGGATGCTGCTGCTGGCCGGGTGTGGTGCGACCGCCGAACAGTCCTCATCGTCATCGGCCGCAACAACCAGCGCGGCCTCGTCGGCCACGGCGGCCACGACAGCCGGCGTCTCCGCATCGTCGTCCGACGCGGGAGGCGAGGTCACCATTGCCGACTCCTGGGTCAAGGCCACGGTTGGTACCACCGATCCGTCGATGACGGCCGCCTTCGGCGTCCTGACCAATCACATCGATCAGGATCTGACCATCGTCTCGGCGACGAATGACGTCACCGACCGGACAGAACTGCATGAGATGGCGATGGTCGACGGCGCCATGGTGATGCGCCCGATCGCCGGCGGCATCCCGATCCCGGCGAACGGCACCACCACGCTCGAGCCGGGCGGACTGCATGTGATGATCATGGATGCCACCACGCCGATTGCCCCCGGGGACGACGTGCACGTCACGCTGACCCTCAGCGACGGCTCGACGTTGCTTTTCCACGCCACCGCCAAGGAATTCGCCGGCGCCAACGAGTCCTACAACGGCGGTGCCTCCGGGGCGTTGGATACGAGCACGACCGGCAAGGACATGGGCTCCAGCACATCCGCCGACCATGAACACAGCAGCGGGGAGGCTACTCACTCCGATGGGTGACCTGTCGCCCTCCGATCATCGAACGACTTCGGCGCAGACCAGCCCGATCGATTCCGGCAGAACACTCGCGCAGCCGAGGTACAGCCGGAGAAGCTTGTTGTTTGCCAGCGCAGCGGCGGCCGTCGGGGGCGCCGCTGCCGTGGCGGTCGGCGGTGGGATCACCCGTGGCCGGCCGGCAGATCTCCACCGCCGCAACGACAACCGGTGACATCGAGCAGGACGAGGCCGATTCCGTCGGGACCGCAACGGTTCCCTTCTACGGCACGCATCAGGCAGGGGTCAGCACTCCCGCCCAGGCGCAGGTTGCTCTCTGCGCGTTCGACCTCCACCACGGCATCGACGGCATCGCGCTGGGAAAGCTGCTGCGGATCGTGACCGACGACATCGCCCGAATCACGTCGGGTCGCCCCGCCTTGGGAGACACCGCCCCTGAATTGGCCGCGACCCCGGCCCGGTTGACCGTCACCGTCGGCTTCGGACCCGCGCTGTTCGACAAGATCGGCCGGCCCGATGCTCGGCCATCTGGCTTCGCCGACCTGCCGGCTTTCCCGGAGATCGACCGACTCGAGGATCGTTACGGCCCCGCCGACCTGCTGTTGCAGATCTGCGCCGACGACCCCGTGACCGTCGCGCACACGCAACGCATGCTCCTCAAGGACACCCGTGCCTTCGCATCCACCCGGTGGGCGCAGCGCGGGTTCCTGCGCGCCCGCGGATCGGGACCGGTGGGATCCACCCCGCGCAATATGATGGGCCAGGTCGACGGCACCGTGAACCCCGCCGACCAGTCCGAGTTCGACCAGCTGGTCTGGCATCCGGGGCCCGGATGGTTCACCGGCGGCACCATGATGGTGCTACGCCGCATCCGGATGGACGTGAACTCCTGGGACGCCCTGGATCGGTCCGCGATGGAGACCACGGTCGGCCGGCGGCTGTCCAACGGAGCGCCACTCACTGGCTCGGACGAGCATGACGAACCCGATCTGAGGGCCACCGATGCCACCGGCCTGCTCGCCATCGCCGACTTCGCGCACCTGCGCCTTGCCCGCGGTGAAGGGCCCGCACCGCAGATCCTGCGTCGCCCCTACAACTACGACGACTCACCCGGTGCCGACGGCGACAGCGACCTCGGCCAGCTGTTCTGCTGCTACCAGGCGAGCATCGCCTCCCAGTTCGTTCCGATGCAGCGGCGACTCGCGGCGGGTGACCTGCTCAACCAGTGGATCACCCCGATCGGCTCCGCGGTCTTCGCCATCCCACCCGGGTGCGAGCCAGGTGGGTACATCGGTGAGGGGCTGCTCGGATGACCGATCAGCGACGCGCGACCAACGACCCGGACCGGCGCCCGCGGCTGCTGGTCATCGGTCTGCTCGCGGTGATCTTCTCTGGCGTGTTGTCCGCACTCGCTCCCGCGGCATTCGCGCACAATGCCCTCGTGTCCAGCAACCCGGCCGCGGGCAGTGTCGTGCCCCAGGCGCCGACGTCCATCGAGCTGGTGTTCGACCAGGACGTGAAGGATTTTCAGCCCAGGATCGCGATCACCNTCACCGGGCACGATCCGGTCGAGATCATCCCGTCCATCAACGGGCCCACCGTGACCGCGGACCTGACCTCCGTCGACCTGCCAGGGAGCGAGGTCGCCGACGAACCGGTGTCCTGGCGCGTCGGCTACCGCATCGTCTCCGCTGACGGCCACCCGGTCACCGGCCTGCTCGACTTCTCCGTCGGATCCGGTGCGGCGCCCACCGTCGGCGGTGTGGTCCCGGCCGCTGACGGTTCCGATCAGAATCAGCCGACGGGCACCAACACGCCGTCGACGACCGCGATCTGGTGGTGGGTCGGCGCTGCGATAGCGATCGCCGCCGCGATCACGGCGACCGTGTTCGCCGCCCTTCATAGCCGCGCCGCTGCACCAGCCGGCCGCAAGGGGCCCGGGCCGGATTGAGCAGTGCCGCGAACGCGGCCGTCCTCGCGGACCTGTCGGGTCACCCCGCCGGTTCCTCGGGTGCCGACAGCACCAGCCCGTGCGCCGCCGCGAACAGCACCGCCTGGTCCACATCAACGACAGCGCCGGTGAGCCTGGCACCGACCCAGACGGCCGCGTCCAGCCTGGCCCCACGCAGGTCGGCGCCGGTGAGGTCCAGCCGCTCGGCGCGGGCACCGGTCAGGTCGGCGCCGCGCAGATCGCAGCCGCTGAAATTGGCCCCGACCAGGTTCGCCTCGCGCATCCGCAGCCCGGACAGATCGACTCCGGGGAGTTTGGCGCCGGCCAGCGACACCAGAGTCAGATCGCACTCCTTGATGGTCAGTGGCAGGAGCCGGCAATCGGTGAACGTGCTGCCGATCAGCCGGCACCCCGTGAGGCTCGCACCGTGCCAGGCCGACCGTTCGAAGGTGCATGACAGAAACGAGGTCCCCTCGTGGTTACTGCCGTACAGCTCGGTACCGACGAAGCTGCAACGCTCGAAGGTCGCGCCCTTGGTTCTGACATCGACCAGCGAGGCATCGGTGAAATCGCAGTCGACGAAGCTCACCGCCTCGATGGACTCACCGGACAGGTCGACTTCGGCGAAATCGTCATCGACGTAGGACTTCTCGGTCAGCTGCACGGCACTCCTGGTGGACACGTGAGGCGGCGGGCGGGCCCGCAACGCTACTCGAGCACCAGTGCCCCCCGCGGCGCATCTCACGCCCCCGGCACACCGGACACGGCGCACCTCAGCTGGCGACCTCGCTGGGCCGGATGACCGAGATCAACGACAGCTTGGACCGGGACGGCGGGCGCGCCTCGCGCCGACCGGGTCCCGACCCAACCTCCCCGGTATCCCACAACACACCGATGACGGCATCGATGGCCGGTGCGATCGCGGCGGCGACCGCCGGCGACAGTGGGGCGCCGTGCTCGAAGGTCGCGGCCTCGATGCCCACCAGCACCACCCGCCGGGGCAGCCGGTGCAGAGCGCGGGCTAGTTCGACCAGCTCCGCTAGGCCGAATGCGTTGGCGCCGCCGCGACCGGTGCGTGCCCAGGCGTCCGCGGGCAGCGGGTTGCGCTGCGATCCGGTTTCCAAGATGGTCAGCGTTCCGGGAACCTCGTTCGAACGGACCGCGTCCACCACGATGGCCAGGTCGGCGCGTCCATCCTCGGGGTCCCAGAGCTCGATCAACGACGTCGGATCCTCGCGNTCCAGCACCCGGATCCCTGGTACCCGCAGCCCGGCGAAACGCTTGGCCACGATCGGACCGACGGCATCGTCTCCACGGTCGGGGCTGCCGAGCCCGACGACCAGCAGTCGCAGGGGTCGCTGTGATTCCTTCATGATCGCCTCACCGTCAGATCCGAGAAGTGGTTGCCGCCGGACATCCAGAGGTCGTCGTTGCGCATCGCGGCGGTAGCTGTCCCCGGTCGACCAAGGGACGCGGCCCGAGGGGGAATGCGGCAGCATCCGGTGCCGGTCGTGACAGGGTGAGCTGCCCGCCGGCACCGGACGCGCCGCAGCTAGTCAACGAATTCGCCGTACAGGTCAAGCAGCCGAACCCTGGCGGACTGCAGGCGGTGGTCCATCACCGGGACGAACCGCTTCATCAGTTGGTACCCCATCACCGGATCGGCGTCGCACTTGACGCGCAGGCAGGCAGCGTCAAAGGCCACCACACTGGCATCCAGCGTCGCTCGTGCGTCGAAGGCCCAGCGGTACGGCGGCACCATCCACGACCAACCGACAATCTCCCCTTCGTTCACCGTGTCCAGCACCACGCCGCGGGCCGGAGTGTGGATCTCGACGGCGACCCGGCCGCGGCGCAGCAGATAGAAGTGGTCAGCGGGATCGTTCTCGTGGAACAGGAACTCTCCGGCCCTGACGTGCACGTTGACCGCGCAGCCCGCCAGCAGGTCGGTCGTCTCGGCATCGAGCCCGGCGAAGAACGGGTGGTCGGGGAGGTACTGGTCAATCGTCTGCATCGGTGATCGCCTCAGAACGAGAAAGATGGGTTGGCGCCGGGATGCGGGTAGCCCGGCTGATGCCGCGGCTTACCACTCAGGCTGAGGTGCCGATCCGGTCGAGCCGAACGGTCATCCCTCGGCGGTTGCGGGCGGGGGTTCACCCGGCCGTCAACCACGGAGCAACGGGAGACGGCAAGCACCCGCGGGTCGACCGCGACCCGCGGGCCGACCAACCGCGCGCTCTGGACCATGACGCCTCCTGGTTCCCCTCAGTCTTCGGAGCGTGCGGAGGAGTCGTTAGGGTCGAAGGTCACTTCTGGAACGGGACCATGATCGGGAATGCGCTGGATGCACGCGTCAGCAAGGGCGCGCAGCCTCGCGTCCGGACAACGGGACGAGTCCAGCCAGTGCGGTAGTACCGGAGGGCGGACTTGGATCACCATCGGCCGGCGCTCCGAAATCTGCTGTGTACTCGCCGGTCGGCGTGTCCGTGCGCGAATGCGCCCATAGCGGCGTCCAGGTGCGTGTCGCGTCGTGTCTCTCAGCGACTGTCGGACGATGCATAGACCGCGATCCCTACGGTGCCAAGCACTATCAGCAGGATCAAGGATCCCAAAGCGATCGGGATGGACGCGGCAAGACGACTGAGCCCGTCGCCGGCACTCGTGAAGCCAGCCATCAACACGAATCCGGCCATGGCAGTCCAAATCGGCAGATTGCTGCCGTGATAACTGTTGACCAGGCCAGCGCATGCGATGGCGGCCACGAGCGGCAGCACCCACCACCAGTGGTTGGACTCGGACATGTGCCGAGCCACCTCATAGTGGCACCAGGACGCCAGCACAAACGCGACGAAACCGACGATTGCGGCGATGGCTACTTTCCAGAACGGCTCATCCGATGACGCCGAATCCCGAATGGCGACAACGAACCAGAGCGCGATGAGGGCGATCGCAAGCATCAAGAACGTGCCTGCTATCCCGAGAAACCAGTTCCAGCCTGACCAGTCAGTGAAGTGGTCCGGCGGGGCGTCGCTGCTGTTGAACATCGAATTCCTCCTGCTCCGAGAGCCGCACCGGGCGACGTGTGACAACCATGGTGATCGCCGTCTCCTAGAGTAGACACGTTCGCACAACTTGTCCACTAACGTGGACGGCGTTAGTCTCAGTCCATGATCGCCACCACCACCGTTGTCATCGGAATCGCCGCCGTGGAGCGTCAGGGCCGTACTCAGGCCAATGACTGAAACGAATCCGGGTCGACTCGGGCGGGAGCTACGACAAGTCCGGGAGATACGGGGTGAGAGTCTTCGCTCGGCGGCCAACTCCGCCGATATATCGTCTGCGTACCTGCTGAAGCTCGAGCAGGGCCTCGTTCGGTCGCCGTCACCACATGTTCTGCGCAACCTTGCCCGGCATTTCGCCGTGTCATATCTGGGCCTCATGGACTTGGCTGGCTACGACACAACAGACAACTACGTTCCCCGTCCAGTTGCGGGTGTCCTCGCCGATGCAATGGCGTCTGAGCCGCTCAGCGATCACGAACAGCGTGCCGTCGCGGCCTTCTTGTCGACATTGCGCTCCCAGGGTCAGGGTTAAGCCGCTGCCCGACGTGGACCAGTCCGATATGGTTGACGTTCAAACCCGGAGGGGTCGCCGCTCACGTTCTGCGTGTCGGTAGCACGACCGTGGCGAGAGGCGCCGGCACCGGTGCCGAGGGAGGACTGGCATGAGTCGCGACAGCCGCTACGAGCACACCGTGCAAGCACCCGGGACTTCGGTCACGACGACGCTCTCGGAGCTTCTCGCAGTGGCAATCCCTGGGAGAGTCTCTGAGCAGCTGCACGACGACCTCGAACAGATCAGGACCGCTGAAAGAACGGCAGAACGGACTGCGGCAGAGTCACGTGGACCCCGGCCGTGGCTGACGGTGGGGTGGGGTTCACCGCCACCCATCAGGACGGGCGAACGGCCAGGGTGCGGCTGACTGTTCCAGCGGCGGGATCTGCTGGCCCGCTGACGGTGTGGGACAACGACGAGCCCATCACCGGGGACAGCCTCACCCACCTCGGGGTGCTCACCGGTGGTGGGCCGGTGCTGTTCACGCCGTGGACGGATGGGTTTTCCGTCGGCTACCACGCCGCCACCGCCGCAGGTGGGGGCAGCCTGATCTACCTGACCCCGTCTACGGGGTCGGATGACGGCACCCCGACGGTGTTCGTCTACGACGACGAAGTGGAGGGCGATGACCGGGGGGCGCAGTTCGGCAACCCGGTGACGTACCTGGCGCCTTTCGGCTTCGCCGCCGACATCACCTGCACCCCTGCCTAGTTGAGCGTGTGACCAATGGCTGCCGACCCGGTGGCCGCCGCGTCGAAAGGATCAGTTGTGAGCACAATCCGGGTCAGATCCCGCTCGTTATCGAGGTGGATCTACCTGGCCGCCGCTGGACCCGATGTGGCGGTGACATCGAGAGCGGTCGTGGACGGTGTCCGCGCCTATGTTCTCCGGCAGTCCCACCACCCGTACCGCCACCGACTGCAGGGGCCGCGGTCACCATCAAGTAGTGGGCGGCGTTGTGGTGTGCAACGGGTGTCAGGGGTTGTCCGTACGGTTCCGGCACATGACCACCGTGAGCACCCTTGACCGGCCGGCGTCCGCGGCGGAAGTCAAGGCCGCCCTGTATGACCCGGTGCTCGCCATGCTCGCCCATGCAACTCCGCATGGGCGGATGTACTCCCGCACTGTTGGCGGGGCGCCGGTGGTGCCTTCGATAACGAACATCCTCGCTGTCGAGGACAGCGGTGATGTGCTCCGCAACTGGTACGGCAAACAGGCTGTCATCGAGGCGTGGGATCACCCCCGGGTTTCGGATGCTGTCGGCGGGAATCAGCGGGCCAGGTGGGCGATCGAGAAGGTGGTGAAGGACGCCGGTGCCCGTCGTGCGGAGGAGGCCGCCGAACGGGGCAGCAGGGTCCATTTCTATGCGGAGGGGAAGGCCCGCCACCAGTTGGGTGAGGCCACCACCGATGATGTCCGCGCGGCGTACGACACCCTCGCTGCGCATGGTGAGACAGCGTGGGCGGTGTCGCTGGATGAATGGTGGACGGCATGGCAGGTCACCCCCATCTTCCCGGAGGCGACCCTGTGGAATGAGGTTCACCGGTATGCCGGGACAACGGATCTGTATTGCTCGATCAACGGTGGGTTGGCACTGATCGACCAATAGTTTGGGCGCGGGCGCGCCCCCAGGCGTGGGCGGGGTGAGGCTATAACGGTGACTGTCGGTGTGAGGTGAAAGGGTTAAGGCATGTTGTCGGGTCGGCGTTTTCGGGTCAGTTTCACCCGTGATCAGTTGGCGTACGCCGACGAAGTTGCTGGGGTTTGCAGGGCCGTGTGGAATACCGCGTTGGATCAGCGTGGCCAATACCGACAACGCAGGGCGTGGATTAACTACCCGGTGCAATGCCGTGAACTCGCCGAGGCCAAGACGGATCCCGAGTTCGCGTGGCTGAAGGAAGTGCCGGCGCATTGCCTCCAACAAACGCTGAAAGACCTGGAACGAGCCTGCCGGGCGCACGGCACCTCGAAGGTTCGGTTCCGGTCCAAGGCCAGGTGGCCGCCGTCGTTCCGGTTCCCCGAAGGCAAACATATGCGAGTGCAACGGCTGGGCAAACGATGGGCCCAAGTGAACTTGCCGAAGTTCGGGCAGGTGCGTTTCCGGTGGACCCGGGACCTGGGTGCCCAGATCCGGTCGGCGACCCTGACCCGTGATGGTGTGCATGGGACTGGTACGTCAGCTTCTTGGTGGAGGACGGCATCAGCACGCCCGCCGCCGACCCGGCTCTGCCGGCGGTAGGGATCGACCGGGGTGTGGTGGTGGCACTTGCTCTCTCCGACGGTCGGATGCTCGACCAGCAATTCACCAATACCCGTGAGCAGGCGGCGATCGTCCGGCTGCAGCGGAAGGCTGACCGGCAACATGGACCTAGGGTGCCCGGGACCCGTGGCCGGAAAGGCCGACGGCCACCATCAAAGCGGTGGTTGTGCACACGGGCCAGGATTGCGAAGAAGTTTGCGAAGCAACGCCGTCGCCGAAACGACTTCACTGCCAAGGCTGCCAGGACTCTTACCCACACCCACCAGCTGATCGCGGTAGAAGACCTACGGGTCGCGAGCATGATCAAGCGGGCTGCACCGAAACCCGACCCTGAGCAACCAGGGGTGTTCCTGCCCAACCGGGCAGCGCAGAAGTCCGGATTGAACCGGGCCATCCTGAGTAAAGGATGGGGCAAGTTCTTGCTCAACCTACACCATCAGGCCAGGTACACCGGCACCCGAATCATCGCAGTGCCAGCAGCTTTCACCTCTCAGCGTTGCCATCGATGCCAGTACGTCAGTGCCGGGAACCGCGAGAGCCAAGCGAGTTTCCGGTGCATCCGATGTGCCTGGCACGGCAATGCCGACATCAACGCCGCACTTAATATTCTGGCCGCTGGACTAGCGGTGACCGGACGTGGAAGCCCCGACATGTCGGGCAGCGTCAACCACCAAGCGCCCTGAGCTTTAGGGGTTTGGAATCCCCGCCCGTGAAGGCTGGGAGGATGTCAATACAAGAACAAGATTTGTTGATCCGAATGGTCGATTCGGTCTGCCGACACCGAAACCGCAGGTGGAGCAGCAGTTGCACGCTGCGGCGTTCGCGACGGAACGGCATGTGGAGTCCGAGGACCGGTGGGTTCCGGTGTCGCTGCGACCTCATCTCTGTTGATCGCGGCGATGGTGACCGACAACGGAGTCTTCCCGTACACGGTGGCGGGCATCAGCGATCCCCGGCCGTCCGCGAAGTTCCAGACGTTGCGGCAGTTGTGGCAGGACCGGTACGACGAAGCGATGTCGGGGGAGCCGAAGTTCCGGCCGTTGGTCCCGCCGCCGTCGGTGCGGGGCGTGCTGGGCGGGCGGTGAGGCACGGACCGGTGGGTTGTTGTTGCTGCCCACGGTGCGACCCACAGTCGGCGACCGGTGTGCCGCATGGTCGTGACGTGACGCCCTTACCCGGGTGTTCGCGTGGTGGGAGCGCGAGCGCACGACGACCACATCGCGGGGCCGCCCGTCCGGCAGGGTGATTTTCTTGGTCGCACGCGGTGAAATCGCCTGAGACGTGACAGAGTGGACCAGCCCAAGCCGCTGCAACCCTTGCGAGGAGATGCACCCCGATGTCCGCTGTTGCACGCCCCGCGGCCGGCCCGGGATCATCGGTGGCAGCGCCGCGGATGCCCACGACACCCGCCGAACGGCAGGCATGGCAGTACGCGATCACCGCGAAGGCGAACCCCGGCAAGTGGGTCACCATCCGGGAGGACATCCGACCCCGGCAGGCCACCTTCGTCGCATCCAATATCCGCACGGGCAAGATCGGCGCCTACACCCCGGCCGACCTGTTCCAGGTCCGGATTACCGGATCCGGTGACGCCGTCAACGTCGTCATCTCCTACTGGGGCGACCCCGAACCCATCAACGACACCAGTCCCACCAGCAGCGCGCAGAAACGTCTCCGGCTGCTGAAAAACCCGGCGCCCAGGAATGTGAAACCAAGCAGCCCGAAAGTTCAAGAATTGACCGCACTGGCATACACGATCTCCCAAGCCCCCGGCCGGTGGGCATTGCTGTCCGAGACCCCCAGCCGTGATGTCGCCGCCAACCGGGCAGCCCGCGTCCGAACCAAGGAACTGACCAGCTTCAACACCTTCGGCACCTTCGACGCCGTCGTCGCACCCACACCGACCGGTAACTGGGCGGTATGGGTGACCGTGAAAACTGTGAAGAAAGCCCACGCACCCGCTGTGCCGCCGGTGAAGGTGAAGTTCATCGACCGGCACCCACCGGTGCCGTCAAGCCCCCGGACGGTGCTTGAGGACGCCGCGGCCAAGACGCGCCGCAGCCCCGGCCGGTGGACGAAGATCCGGGACACCGCGACTCTCGGTGCGGCGAAGGGCCTGGCGTCCCGCATCCGGTCCGGGAAGTCACCGCTGTTCGCAGCGGACGCCACCGGCCGCTTCGAAGCTGACATTCAGCCGTTGCCGGACGGCACGTACCGGGTCCGGGCGAAGCTCGTACCCGTCACCTGACCCCGCCGCCCCGCGCCCGGTACTTTCAGGTGAGCGCCATCATCACCACCGACTGAGCTGAGCCGGGAGCCGATGATCAGTGACTGAGATCGATGGTGGAGATATCAAAGACTCGATCTTCTATTTCCATGAATCCTGGGCTTCGATGTCCATTCAAGAAGAGCCGTTGTGCGAGGACGCGCTGGTCGCCCTCTTCGAGCTAGTGGCAGCCAAGTACGACCTCGACGAGGTGAGGTTGCACTTCGAGGAAGACGGTCCGAGCGACGAAAAGGATGGATACGCCTGGTTCCGACCCGAAGATCAAAGCATTCACGTCAAACGGGGATACAAGCAACCATCACACCCAATGCATGAGTTCGCTCACGCACTGACGCAAGACCAAGCTCCGAACTGGCACGGCCGAGTCATGCTCGATCGCTACCTCGACCTCATACGAGAGTTTATGGGAGAAGAAGCGCACGCCGTCTTTAAGCTGCAGTTCAGAGACTTCCGCGAGCAGCATCTGATGTGATTGCCGCAGGACGCACGACACAATTCACCCCGGCCACCTCAGGTGGTGTGAGCGTGCCGCTGGCCTGGCGGCCTGTGGGCATGGGAAGTCCGGTGAGTTGGCGGGGGTGCAGCGTAGGTCGGGCCTAACGCCGGCAAACGGGGAGCTGCAAACTCCATTCGGCGGCGTTCATTTGAGCTCCTGACCGTGCAACAGGTTGTGGTGTGTGGTCGTAATTTCCGGGTCATGCGAACCACGCCGTCAGCCACGCTGACGCCCCGGCGGCGGCCACTGGTGAGGACGACGAC
>JGI20202J14951_1000139_pt1 | contig 13250 bp, 10 predicted proteins | sample NGESurshal092012_8_FD_14951 | JGI IMG/M metagenome (IMG submission 14951)
TACCACAACGGCGTGCTCGTCTGCCCATACCATCATCGCCTGATCCACCAGGGCGACTGGGAGATCCGGTTCGCCGCCGACGGCGTCCCCGAATACCTCCCCCCACCCTGGATCGACCCGAACCGCGCACCACGACGCAACACCATGCACCACAAACCCTTCAACCAACGAACATAGGTCTGCGCCAATCCAGCGGAGCGTGCCCCCCAACCGGGACGCGGCCCAAGCAGACAGAGCGCGCCCCCGCAAACGAAACGCGCGCCAAGCCAACAAACCCCCGCGCAACTGGAGCGTGCGCCAGGCGAAGGGAGTGTGCGCCAGGCGAAGGGAGCGTCCGCCAGGCGAAGGGAGCGTCCGCCAGACAGCGAGTTTTCTGGGCCGCTGGTCCAGGATGGGGATCATGGTCGATCGCGACGCGCTGTGCCGGGCGGTGGATGCGCTGTATTCGGTCGAGCCGGACGAGTTCCTCCCGCGCCGCAGCGCGCTCGCCGCTGCGGCGCGCTCCTCGGGCGACCGGGCTACCGCCAAGGAAATCACCGGCCTGCGGAAGCCGACCCGTTCCGCCGCCATTCTCAACGGGCTGGCCAGATCCGACCCCGATCGGGTGGGCGCCCTGCTCGACCTTGGCACGGACCTGCGCGACGCAGAGCGCTCCGTCGACGCAGGGCGACTGCGTGAGCTGACCGGCCGCCGACGAAGGCTGATCGACGACCTGACGCGGGCGGCGTTCCGGATCGCCGGCGACGAGGAACCCAGTTCCGCCATCAAGGACGAGGTGGTCTCCACCCTCACCGCGGCGTTGGCGAACGACGACGTCGCCGACCAATTGCGCAGCGGAACCATGGTCAAGCCCGCCCGCTGGGAGGGTTTCGGGTTTGGCGGCGGGCCCGATCTGATGATCGTGCCAGCAACTCAGGCCGAACCCGAAACTCCGGAACCCGTTGCCAGAAAAGCTTCTTCCAGCCGAACGCCCGCCGCCGGATCGGCGTCCTCTGAAGGCACGGAGCCCGACTCACTGCCGGAGACCGACGGTGCACGGAGCAAGGTGCAGGTCAAGGAACAGGCTCGGCGCGACGCGCAGGCCAGGGTAGAGCAGGACCGCCGGGAGGCGATCGCCGACGCGCGCCGCGCTTCGGAAGAGGCGGACGCGGCGGTGGCCGAAGCACGCGAGGCCGAACAGGGGCAGCTGGACCGGCTGCGGATGCTGGAGGAGCAGGTGGTGGACGCCCGTCGTAGGTTGGACGATGCCCGGTTGGCGGTGCGCAGGGCGGACGTGCGGCAGCGCAAGGCCGCACATGCGCTGTCCCGAGTGGATCGGTAACTCCTCCGCTGACAGCATGACCGCGACGAAACACCCCAAGGTCCGGCTCAAAAATGCAGCAGCAGCTCGGCGAATTGCCGGAGGTGCAGGACGCCGGCGTCACCCGGGTCCAGCACGTCGTGCTCCAACGCCCATGTGTTGTCGTTCGGGATGAACACGGCATTCAGACCGGCGCGCCGGGCCGGCAGGATGTTTAAGTGAGTTGCCGATCATCCAGGTCCGCGCCGGATCAAGATCGTGCTGGCTCGTCACCGAGTGGTAGGTGTCGACGTTCTTCTCGGCCACGATGCGGATGTCGATGAAATGGTGGCTGACGTTGGACGCGTCGATCTTGCGTTGCTGCTCGTCGGGATCACCCTTGGTGAGCAGGAACAGCGAATGCCGGGACCCCAACTGGTCCAGAGTTTCGGCGACATCAGGGAGCAGTTCGACGCGATGCTCGGCGAGCGCGGCCGCGAGTTCGCGGATCTGCGCCTCCTCGGTCGGTGACGCGGGTCGTTCGTTCAACCGCCCGAAGCAGTCCCCGAGCGTCCGCAGGAAGACGCGGCTGCCGTAGCCGTGCGCGACCGTGTTAGCCAGTTCGATCTCGTTGAGCACCGCCCGCACCTGGGCACGGTCCACCGTGGGATGTGCCACCCAATCCAGGTAGTCCTCGATCACCCGCTCGAAGACGACGTTGTTCTCCCACAGCGTGTCGTCGGCATCGAAGATCAACGTCTGTTCCGACTTCATCTCGTACCCTCAAGTCCCACTCGTAGCCCGGTGTCCCGTCGATGGGTCCCGATGCCGGTCCGACATTCTGCTGGCGCCGGCGACGATCGCCAAGGGCTTAACGCAGACCCGGCCGAATCCCGGTGACGACACGTTCAATGGGTGGTGTTCGCGCCAGCGCATTGACGTCGCAGTGCTCCGGCACGTTCTACACGGCACGTTCTACACGCCACGTTCTGCACGGCAGGTTCTGCACGGCAGGTTCTGCACGGCAGGTTCTGCAGGGAACGTGCAGCAGGGCATGTCCTGCACGGAACGCAGTTGACGCGCCCATCTGCGCTCCACCTGCGGCCGCGCCCAACATCGAGCGGAGGAGCCCATGAGCGACGTTTCGCCGGCCCCGGCACCCGGCCCCGATGAACTCTCCGCCGGTGCACTCGACGCGTACTCGCGGGTGGTGATCGAGGTGGCCGCGGCCGTCATCCCACATGTCGCCGCGTTGCAGGTCTCCGGGCGCCGCCGGGACGGCCGAATCATCCAGGGCGCGGGATCCGCTGTGCTGTTCACCGACGACGGCCACCTGCTGACCAACGCTCACGTGGTGGACGAAGCGGAGTCGGGTACCGCCGCCTTCGCCGATGGCTCGGAATCCAGGGTCGATGTGGTGGGTTCGGATCCACTGTCCGACCTTGCGGTGGTGCGTGCGCGATCCGCGCTGGGCATCAAGGCCATCACACTGGGCCACGCGGACGGGCTGCAGGTTGGCCAGTTGGTGGTGGCCGTCGGCAATCCGCTTGGCCTGGCCGGGTCCGTCACCGCCGGCGTGGTCAGTGGGTTGGGCCGGTCGCTGCCGACCCGGGCGGGCCACGCCGGCAGGGTCATCGAGGACGTCATCCAGACCGACGCGGCGCTCAATCCCGGCAATTCCGGGGGTGCGCTGGCCGACGCCTCCGGTGCCGTGGTGGGCATCAACACCGCAGTGGCGGGAGTCGGGCTCGGCCTTGCCGTCCCGATCAACGCCACCACCCGCCGGATCATCGCCGCGCTGCTGCGCGACGGCCGGGTCCGCCGGGCGTATCTCGGTCTGGTCAGCACACCGGGCCCGCTGCCCGCCGAATTGGTCGACCGCGTCGGCAGGCGCACGGGGCTGCGGGTGGTCGAGGTGATCTCTGGTTCGCCGGCGGATCGAGCGGGGCTGACTCGGGGCGACCTGCTGCTGACGGCGGGGCGCCGTCCGGTCGACGATGCGCAAAGCCTGCAACGCCTGCTGTTCGACGACGCGATCGGGCGTGCGTTGCCGATCACGGTGTGGCGGCGCGGCGCGATGGTGGATGTCATCACGATGCCGACGGAACTCACCGGAACGACCGGCCGGCGCTGACCGGCGATCCTGCCCACGTTCATCCGTCGCGTGCGCGGTCGATCCGTGGTGACGCTGCTCCATCCAACGGTTCATTTCGACGAACGTGCCGGAACTCACAAGGTCAACGGCGGTGAATGGCGCACAACCATTCGCACTCGCGAGCGTGTACTACCGGGTCAGGGTGGGTAGGAACCCTGGTTCGACCCTGAAGATCTCGCTCGACGCGTGACCTACCGTCAAGAGGTCCGGCAATTCCCCTTGCGCCAGGAGCGAGACGATGTCCACCAGCGCCACATCTGCAACGATGTCAACCCGGCACAGCATCGCCGCTGCCCGAGCCATCAATCTTCACAAGGTCTACGGATCCGGGGACACCCAGGTAGCCGCCCTCGACGGCGTCACCGTGGAATTTCACCCGGGTCAATTCACCGCGATCATGGGTCCATCAGGGTCCGGTAAGTCAACCCTCATGCACTGCCTGGCGGCGCTCGACGACGCCACGTCGGGTGAGGTCTACATCGGCGATGCCGACCTGACCAAGCTCGGCGACAAAGAACTCACCAAGATCCGCCGCGATCGCATCGGGTTCGTCTTCCAGGCGTTCAACCTGGTCCCGACGCTGACAGCGATCGAGAACATCACCCTGCCCATGGACATCGCCGGGCGCAAACCGAACCAGGAATGGCTCGACACGGTGATCAGCACGATCGGGCTGGCCGACCGGCTGGATCACAAGCCGAGCCAGCTCTCCGGCGGGCAGCAGCAAAGGGTGGCCTGCGCCCGCGCGCTGGCCAGCCGGCCGGACATCGTCTTTGCCGACGAGCCAACTGGAAACCTGGACTCGGTCTCCGGCGCCGAGGTGCTCGGGTTCCTGCAGCGCTCGGTCAAGGAATTCGGCCAGACGGTCGTCATGGTCACGCACGACCCGAACGCGGCGGGCTATGCGGACCGGGTGCTGTTCCTGGCCGACGGCCACATCGTCGACGAGATGACCGAACCCACCTCCGAGCGGGTGCTGGACCGGATGAAGAGCTTCGACGGCCACGGTCATCCCGAGCAGGGCCATCCCGAGCAGGGCCATCCCGAGCAGGGCCATCCCGAGCAGGGCCATCCCGAGCAGGGCCATCCCGAGCAGGGCCATCCCGAGCAGGGCCATCCCGGGCTGGCGGGCTGAGATGCTCCGCGCAACCTTCAAGAGCCTGCTCGCACACAAGCTCCGGATGGCGATGAGCGCCTTCGCGATCGTGCTCGGCGTGGCCTTCGTCTCCGGCACCTTCGTCTTCACCGACACCCTCAACAGCAGCTTCACCGCGATCTTCCGGCAAACCGCCCCGGACGTGACCGTCCGGCCCGCCAAGGCGGAGGCCGCCGCGGCCGGTGGCTTCACCGGCGCCGACACCCGGGTCGTGCCCGACGATCTGGTCGGCACCCTCGAGGCTCTTCCCGGGGTGGCCAGGGCGGACGGCGATGTGACCGATCAGAGCACGTTCATCATCGGAAAGGACGGCAAGGTCGTCGGCGGCAACGGCGCACCCGGCATCGCTGCCAACTACAACAACGCTCCCGCGGCCGACGGTTCGTCGATCGCCACCATCACCGCGGGCGTCGCGCCCACCGGCCCCGACCAGTTCCTGCTGGATGAAAAGGCCGCGGCCACAGCCGGTTACGCCGTCGGTGACACGATCCGGCTGGTCACCGCCGGAGCGCAGCCGACGGTCACCGGGACGATGGTGGGCACCGTCCGGTTCGGCGAATCGGGCAATCTCGTGGGCGCCACGCTGACCGTGATGGACACCGCGACGGCTCAGCAGCTCTACCTCGGCGGCGCCGACGCGTTCAACGACATCGCCGTCACCGGTGACGGATCGATGTCCAACGAACAGCTGCGCGACGAGGTGACGGCGGCGCTGCCTGCCGGGTTCGAGGCCCGTGACGACCAGCAGATCGCCACGGAGAACGAGGACCAACTGCAGCAAGGCCTGTCGTTCATCACCACGTTCCTGCTGGTGTTCGCTGCGGTGGCACTGATCGTCGGGTCGTTCCTGATCCTGAACACCTTCTCGATCATCGTCGCGCAGCGGACCCGCGAGCTCGCCCTGTTCCGCGCGTTGGGAGCATCCCGGCGACAGGTGACCCGTTCGGTGATGTTCGAGGCGTTGGTCGTCGGGTTGGTCGGTTCCACGGTCGGCCTGCTGCTCGGTTTCGGTCTGGCGCTCGGACTGAAGGCGTTGTTCGGCGCGATCGGGATCGACCTCTCCCAGGCGGGCCTGGTCTTCCAGTGGCGAACGGTGGTGGTCGCCTATGCGGTCGGCGTGCTGATCACGCTCATCGCGGCCTACCTGCCGGCGCGGCACGCGGCGAAGGTGCCGCCGGTGGCCGCGATGCGCGACGACGTGACGATCCCGGAGTCGTCGATGCGTCGACGACTGGTAGGCGGGGTCGCGCTGACGGTGCTCGGCGCCGGGCTGATGGTGTGGGCGCTGGCATTCGACGGTGGTCTGCAGCCCTTGGGCGGCGGCGTGTTCGCTGTCTTCATCGGGGTGGCCCTACTGAGCCCGGTGATCGGCAAGCCGATCGTGACGGTGATCGCTTGGCCATTCTCCCGGTTGTTCGGAACTGTCGGTGTGCTCGCCCGGGAGAACGCGAGACGCAATCCGCGGCGCACCGCTGCCACCGCCTCTGCGCTGATGATCGGGCTGGCACTGGTCACCACCATGGCGGTGCTCGGCCAGTCCACCAAGTCCAGCGTGGACGAACTCGTCAGCAGCGACCTCAAGGCCGACTACGTGGTGTCCAACGCCGTCCAGTCGCCGTTCTCGGCGACCATCGCCACCCAGATTGCCGAGGTGCCGGGAGTCGCGGACGCCGTCCCGTTCAGGTTCGGAAATGCGAAGGTGAACGGCCAACAGGTTTTTGTCGCGGGCTTTGATGGCGAGCAGTTCAGCCGGGTGGTGGCAATCGACGTCAAGTCCGGGAATCTGCAGACCGGTGACGACGGCATCCTGGTCACCGACACGAAGGCCGCCAGCGAGGGTTGGAAGGTCGGCGACACCGTGTCGGTCGACCTGCCGGCCGGTACCGCGAGCTTGCGCATCGCGGGAATCATCGCGCCCAGCAACTTCGTGGGTGCCGACGTCGTGCTCCCGCTCGCGGCGCTGGAGGCCGGCGGGGTTGCACCGGCGGATTCCTTCATCTATATCGACCGAGCGCCGGAGGCCGACGCGGCGACGGTGTCCGCGGACATCAACGCGGTGCTCGCCGACCTGCCGACGGTGACCCTGAAGGACCAGAACGCATTTGCCGACTCGCAGCGCGCACCGGTCGACCAGTTGCTCGCGATCATCTACGCGCTGTTGGGCCTGGCTGTGATCATCGCAGTGCTGGGCATCGTCAACACCCTGGCGCTGTCGGTGATCGAGCGCACCCGCGAGGTGGGCCTGCTGCGTGCTGTCGGGATGAGCCGACGGCAATTGCGGTCGATGGTGCGACTGGAGTCGGTGGCGATTGCCGTACTTGGTGCCGTGCTGGGCATCCTGTTGGGACTGGTGTTCGGGATCAGCCTGCAACGGGCACTATCCGGCCAGGGCGTCTCGGTGCTCTCGGTGCCGACACTCCAATTGGTGATCTTCGTCGTGCTATCGGGGCTGGTCGGGGTGCTGGCTGCGGTATTCCCGGCCCGCAGGGCGGCGCGGATGGACGTGCTGCGGGCGATCACCACGGACTGAATTGAAGTGAGCTGTTGCATTGTTGAAGTCAGCTGTTGCATTGAATTTGCACCGAATTGCACTGAACGGTTCCCGCCGGGGGATGAGCAGGTTCGGGTGACACCGGCCGTCAACCGGCGGGAACCGTTCCGGGCTTCCGATGCTCACCTCGGCGGCCAGCCGTCGGCTGCCGGCGCGATGGTGCGATGGTGCGAGAACGGAGATCCGGTTCATCCTCCTCGGTGGCCGGGCGTCCGCCGCCGTTGTCCCGAGTGCTTCGGTGATGTCCTGTTACTGGTGTAGCGCATTCCGAGCAACAGAACGCTGCGGTACCGGAAAAGGCGTGTCCGCTCACCCATCGCCGCCTGCTACAGCTTGTGGTGGAATGCGTATTCCGAGAATCGACGGGTGTTGGAGCAGCGCAAGCTCGGTGTGGGATTGCGTCTTCCGCGCGGATTCCCGGCTGGGCTGACAGCCGACCGACAGACCACCCGGTGCGTCGGCAGCGTCCCTTCCCGACCTCCCCCGGGGAGTGCTCGGCCATCGCGAATTTCGACCGAACCGGCTCGATCAGCCGCACGATCAGCCCGCGGGAGGCACCTGCGCGGCCGACCCCGTTGCGATCAGCCTGCGGCACCGAAGCCGTTCGACTGGCCTTCGCGGACAGTTTGCGGCCGAACCCGCGCGATCGGCACTGCGCGACCCAACCCGCGCGACCAAAACCCGCGCCCGACGGAACCCGCAGGACCGCAGGTGCAGGACCGCACCTGCGCGGCCAACCTGCGTCATGGCTGCGGGACGAGCAAGCCGCGGCCGTTGACGTGACAACCTCTGGCCGTATGCTCGCCAACCGCGCCGCGGATGGCGCGTCGGCTTCGGTTCGGCACGATCGACCACCTCACGAGCCACCCCGATGACACGAACAACCCAACCAGTGCCCGCAACAAGGAGTGTGGACCGGTGACCACGCGCACGAGTGATCGCCACCGGTTTCGCCACCGAGTCCCCCGAATCGCCACGACATACCGAGGAGAATCATGACCGCACCGTCCGCAAGGACCCCGACCGTCACCGGCCTGGCCGATTCCGCGATCGCCGCCCTGCGCTCCCACCACGAGGACCTGGCAGCGCGGGTCCGAGGGTTCGACGACGACGATCTGGCCCGAGAGTCGGGAGCATCGGAATGGCCGGTGGCGCAGGTCCTGAGCCACCTCGGCGGCGGCGCAGAGATCACGCTCGCCGGCCTGCAGGCGACCGCGGCCGGCGGCGAACGGCCGGGGCGGGACTTCAATGGCGCCGTGTGGGACCGGTTGAACGCGATGACTCCACAGGAGCAGGCCGAGGAGTTCCTGGCTGCGAACGAGGCGCTGGTCAGCGCTTTTGCGAATCTCGACAGTTCGGCTCGACGCGACATCCGCATCGATCTGGGCTTCCTGCCCTTTCCCGCCGATCTCGCGCTGTTCTCCGGGATGCGGCTCAACGAGGCAGCACTGCACGGCCGGGACGTTCGGGTCGCGTTCGATACCGACGCCGCGCTACCCGCCTCCGAGGCGGCGATTGCGCTCGACCTGCTGACCGGTCCGCTGAGTTTCCTGCTCGGTTTCCAAGCGAAGACGGACATCCTGGACGGACGCCAGGTCACGGTTCGGGTCGTCACGACGAACCCGGACCGCGTGCATGGCCTGATTCTCCGAGACAAGGCCGAACTCGGTGATGAAACCGAGAACGCCGACGCCGTGCTGACCNCCCCCGCCGAGGCGTTCGTGCGCCTACTGGCCGGTCGGCTCGGCCCGGCTCACANACCGGACGCAGTCACCCTCACCGGTGACTCCGTCACGCTGGACCAGCTGCGCACGGTGTTCCCGGGCTATTGAACGGCTACCGGCCGGGCTGCGCCGAGTGCCCTTGGGCGTAGCCGCCGTAGTCGTCCGGAGGCAACGGCCGGCCCGGGTGGACCTGATCGGGGATGACCGGGTACCTCCCGGCGGCTGGCATCATCCGCGCGACCGCGGCTGTTCGGGTGCGCACCCCGGTCTGATCAAAGATATGTTCCAAATGCTTGCGCACCGTGCTGATCGAGGTGAACAGCAGCCGAGCGATGTCGGCATTGCCGTAGCCTTGCGCGACCAGTTTCAGGACCTGCCACTCGCGCGGGGTCAGCCGAGGCACTCCCTGCCTGCGTCGCTCGGCGTCCCGGTCGAGTTCGTACAAGTGTGGCCGAAGCAATTGCAGTAGTAGCTTGTCCCGATCGGTGAAGTCCCGTCCGCTGTTCCGGAAGAAGAGCAACGTCCGGGTGTGGCCAGGCGGTGCCGGAAACGCGATGGACATGAAGTGTTTCACCCCGGAGGGGCCGAAGAATTCGGCGTAAAGGGGCTGCTCGCGCAACTCGCTCGGCGAGTAGTAATCGGACCAGCGCCGGACCCTTCCGAGATTGGCTGGCGGTGCCGGAGCCCAGAAGGATCGCTTCGACGTCCAGAACAGCTCTTGGGTGGGGTCGCCGCCGCCGCCGACGTCGGCCCATCGCTGGCTCCCGTCCAGAATGCCCTGGTGGTGCTCGNCCCTGAGTTCCACGAAGTTCAGGTNCGCGAAGCACACATTGTCACCCGGAATGAGTGCTGCCATTCGCTCGAAAAGGAACCACGGCATGATCGGGCCTGGCTCCTCGCCGCGACCCTCCTCGGTCAGGGCGAGCAGCGCCGCCAGGTCTCGCGAACTCAACATGTCGGTCATCGGCACGCTCCCGAACGGACTGACCGCACACTATCGGGTTCACCGCTCGCCCGGTAAGGCACTTGATGGTGGAATAGTCCGTTTCTCCGCCACGGGTTCGAGGTTATGGAGCTCGCGGGACGAGTTGCCACACTTCATCATTTCCCGGCAGAGCCCGCAGCTGAACACCCTGACGTCAAGAGTCGCCACCCTGGTCAGCGACGAATTGGGCTCCGGATCCCAATTCCCGTTTGAAGCTGGCCACCGCGCTGCTGATGACCATCCCGGGTGCCCTGCTGTTCTTCGACTTCCAGCGGTACCTCGTCCGCTGGGCCAGCGGAGGTGCCGTCAAGGGTGGACGGCCCGGCCGTGCTTCTGCTTCGCCGACGCGGACTCATGCGAAGCGGGCGTTCCCGGCCCGTTCCCGGCCACGCCGGGGAGCGGAGGCGTTGACAGTGCCTCGGTTTCGCGGGACGGCGGAGCCGGTGAACGGCCGCGGGCTGGTGCGGTCAGAGAGCATCAGCCCCGCGAGGGGCCATGACGGGTCCAGCAGATGGAACGTGACGACGATGGCATGGATGCGTAGGCGCTCTCGCCGTGGCGGCGATACCCGGGTACCCCGCCCAAGCTCGACTGCCGGTTGGCGTGGCCCCCCGATCCGTCCCGGCGCCGGTTTCATGGTCCCGGCTCCGACATGTGTTGGCGCCCAGTACTCAAAACCGGCGCTCGGTCAACAAAGTGGCGCCGAGTGCCAGGATCGGCTTCGGCGCCCCCATGCCACCAACCACGTCCGAGGTCGGCGGCCGGTGCCCCCTAACCGGCACCCGCAAGAGCACCATCACCAGCACCTGTACCGGCCGCTTGCTCGGCAGCGGCAGTCTCGTCGGCACCGACATCCACCGGCAAATCCAGCAGTGCAGCGATCTCCGCGGTCAGATCGTGATTGTCCCGCGGCGCACCCTCGATGCTGGTCACCGGGGCGAGCAGTCGAGCACTTGACACCAGCCACAATCCCGCGGCGGCATGCAGATCCGCCCCGGTCAATACCTGTGTGGTCGTGCTCCAGCCCGCATCGCGCGAGCTCCGGAACAACCGTCGCACGGTGATCCCGTCGAGGATTCCGTCCCGCGGCGGCGTCGACAGCGTCCGCCCGTTCGCCACCACCACCGACGCGGTCGGCGCTTCCAGGACCGCGCCGTCCGACCCCAGGAAGATGACGTCGTCGGCGTCATTGCCGGCGGCGTACCGCAATGCGGCCATGTTCAGCCCGTACGACAGGGTCTTGGCCCCGGCCAACAGCCACGGCGCATCCGCCGCCGTCCTCGCGGTGAACCCCCTGTCCAGCAACAACACTCGAACGCCTTCGGTGCGCTGCCGGCGGCTGACGGGGGACAGTCGGCCGCCCAGCAGGTAGCACACCGGTTCCACCGCCGACTCCGGTCCCCGGGAGACCACGAGCCGCAGCACCATCTGGCTGTCACCGGTCCAGGCCTCCACCAGTGCGTCGACGCCGGTGCGCCACCGGTCGGGGGCCGGCACCACCAATCCGGTCATCTCCGCCGAGATGGCCAGCCGCGCCAGGTGATCGTCCAGGTCACGGGCAATGCCGTCGACGACCAGGGTGGTCTCGAAAACCCCCTCGCCGCGCAGCACGCCGAGGTCGTCGGGCCGCAGCAGCGGTGCTTCCGGAGGCAGCAGGGTTCCGTCGAGCAGCGCGGTCAGCGGCGCGGGATGGTCCGTCACGGGCACCACCCTAGACAGTGCCGGCCCCAACCCGAAGAGACCGCCGCCGGCCGAACCCGCGAGCGCACGCCCGAACCGGCTCGCCGGGCCCGCCCGATCAGAGCTTGCGCAACCGGATCCGGGTCACTGCGTGGTCGGAGCCCTTCGTGAGCACCAGGGTGGCCCGCCCACGCGTCGGCAGGATGTTCTTTACCAGGTTCGGCTCGTTGATCGAGCTCCAGATCTGCTCGGCCGTCGCTGTCGCCTCCGCGTCGGTCAGGGCCGCGTACCGGTGGAAGTACGAATCCGGATCGGCGAAGGCAGTCTCCCGCAGCCGCAGGAAGCGGTCGATGTACCAGCGCCGCACATCGGCCGGCTGGGCGTCGACATACACCGAGAAGTCGAAGAAATCGCTCAGGGCCAGCGCGCTGCGACCCTCCTCGTCCAGGTGGGCCGGCTGCAGCACGTTCAGACCCTCGATTATCAGCACATCCGGCCGCCTGACCACCACCTCGTCCTCGGGCAGGATGTCGTAGGTGAGGTGGTCGTAGCGCGGCGCGCGCACTTCCTCCGCGCCCGACTTGACCTCGGCTACGAACCGGAGCAGCGCGCGCCGATCGTAAGATTCCGGGAAACCCTTGCGAGCCATGATGTGTCGCTGTTCCAGAACGGAGTTCGGGTACAGGAAGCCGTCGGTGGTGACCAGCTCGACCCTCGGGGTGTCCGGCCACCGCGCCAGCAGTTCGCGCAGCGCTCTCGCCGTGGTGGACTTGCCGACGGCGACCGATCCGCCCACCCCGATGACGAACGGGGTGCGCTCGGACCGCTCACCGAGGAAGGCACTGGTCACCTGATGCAGCGCCCCGACGCCGCCGACGTACATGTTCAGCAACCGCGAGAGCGGCAGGTAGATGGTCTCGACCTCGTCCAGGTCGATCGGATCGCCGAGGCCACGCAGCCTGATGACCTCGTCCGCGGACAGCGGCAGTGGCGCGGATTCGGCCAGCGCCGCCCATTCAGCCCGCTCCATCTCGACAAAGGGGGTGACGCCGTGCCCGTTGAACACCGGCGGCCGGCGGCGGTCGAACAGTCCGGCGACCGCGGGGCCCGAGACCCGCCCACCGCCTCGTGCACCGTCACCAGCCATGAGCCGCCATTCTGCCCGTCGCGCGGGTGCCTGCCGCTCCGAGCTCCTTGTGACCTGCGACTCATTGCAGTGACGAGTCACGCCGGGGCCTCCGGTCAGCGGGGCACCGTCGTGCTGGGATCACCGGCGCTGGGGAGTGTGCGTCTGGCCACTCCGGTCTGCGCTGCCGAGGTCAACCCCGCCACATGGGTCCATGCTTGTCGCACGGGGCTGGTCGAACAGGATCGTCATCCCCGGACAGAACCTCGATCGATCGATGGCGGGTGGATTGGCATGGTCGAATCTGGCTTCCAGATCGGCGGCGGTGGCCCCAGGGCCTACGACCACTCGGTCGCGGAGTTCGCCGGTCCGTTTGCCGACGTCGCGGTTTCCGCTGTTCACCCCAAGCCGGGTGAGTCGCTCCTCGACCTCGCCTGCGGGACCGGGTTCGTCACCCGGCGGGCGGCCTACTCGGTGGGCCCCACCGGCAAGGTCGTCGGCCTCGACATCAATCCGGCCATGCTGGAGGTCGCCGCCGACGAAGGGCCGCAAATCGCCGACTGGGTGTGTGCTCCGGCTGACGACATGCCCTTC
>JGI20202J14951_1000143_pt1 | contig 12964 bp, 10 predicted proteins | sample NGESurshal092012_8_FD_14951 | JGI IMG/M metagenome (IMG submission 14951)
GTCGGAAATCAACTCGACACACCGTATATCCGCAGATCAGACCACCCAGGCCGACCCCGCCCACACTTACAAGATCAACTTATCCAGGAAGGTCCCGCTAGAGCGTGCGTTCGCGGCACGCGGAGACCGGCCGGGGTTCAATAAGCGACATCCATGTGAGGGCGACCGGCACTCGGAACAACCCTCCCCTGCCGACTGGTGGTGCTCACAGGATGTTCAGACTTTCACTGTGTGTTCACCGAGACGTAGCTCTCATCGGCGATCTCACCGGTCATGACCACGGCCGGAAGATAGCGAGCGTCAACGTCAAGACCCGCCCACACTCGATTCAGATCGGTTCGATTTCGCTGGGTCGCCAGGTCTTGTCGACGAATGCCGGGAGTGGGCTGTAGAGCCGCAGGATGACGAAATAGCCCTTCCCGGGAACAGTTTGCATCGAGTTGCCGGCCTTGCCGTCGGGTGCGGTGGGCCCGAAGTAGATGTCGATGGACCCGTCGGGATTCTCCTGCACCGTGCCGGACTGGCTGCTGACGTCGGGCTTGCGCTGGTCCGTCTGAAGCATCGAGCGGGTTTGCCGGTCGTAGGCCATCACCGACCAGAACCGAGACTCCGGGATGCCCGCGAGGAGGGTGAGCCGGTAGATGTCGGCGCCGCTGAGGTACTTGCCGTCGCCGCTGCGCACCGCCATCAGGTACTGCGACCCCATCCCGGTGAGCTGCATGCACGTCGCGGGCGTGATCCCGGTGTAGGGGTAGAAGAACGCCGTGTGCGGTTCAGTTTCCGTGCCCAGTCGCTCCGGCTCGGCACCACGCCGTTGGGGGTGATCTGCGGCGGTGGGTCGAGGAATTCGTAGCCGCCGACGAAGAGCATGTTGAACCAGTTCGAGTCTTCGTGGTAGGTGAAGCCCCCTTCCTCGCGGGGGGCGAAGGACACCGTTCGGGCGGTGGCGTTGCCGACGGCGACGGCGTCTTCCAGGATGCCGCGGAGCGGGTCGTCGGGGGCGAAGGGTTTGCCCTTGGTGATTCTCCGACCGAGGCCAGCAGTCCCAGGGTGTGCGGGTCGCCGGCGCCGACTGGTTCGTGTTGCACCAGTTCGTTGGTGGTGTCCCAGAAGGTGTAGTCGTTCGGTGGGACCGTGTTGAACGACAATCCCGAGCCCTTGTGGAATGTCGTTTCGGGCCGCGGCGCGGGCGGCGCGAGCGGTGCCTTGCCGGCCAGGAACGCCGCGACCGGGGTGCCCTCGGTTCCGGGGGAGTAGGGGTAGATCCGCAACCCTTCCTTGATGGTCTTGACTGCGGGTGCGGGGTCGTTGTCGACCATGAACAGGCGGCCGAACGCGACGACCCGTGACGTCCGGGAATGCGCGACGTGGAAACCACTTCCGGTATCGGGCCGTCGTACCCGGGGCCGACGAGCAGGTATTTGCCGCCCTGCGCCCTGTCCGGCCCGGACACGCCGAGGTCGGTGACCCACCGGAACCACATGTCATCGACCGCGCCGAGGATCCCCGACGGCGGCCCCAGGGCCGGGACGTCCAGCACCATCGGCCCACTGGACAGGTCGACGAACGTGATGAAGTAGGAGGTGTCGCAGTTCGCGGTCGGGAACAGCGACGCTGAGTCCATCAGGTAAAAGGTTAGTACGGAGCTGTCCTACACCCCGAGCGACCGGAACCCGCGGTGCATCGCAGTCAACGACGCACCAGGGAAGCCCTCCAGAAACCCTTCCACGGCGTGCACGAAGTCGAGGTGGTCCCACAACAGACTCGCCGTTTGCGTCCGTCGGGGCGCCGTCGTCGAACTCCAACGTCCCCGACCGGGTCTGTACCCGATCAGGTTAGTGACGCACTGGTGCAGTTGTCGGTCGCTACACCTCGATCGGCAGCCGGGCGCCGATCGGCGCCCATCTGATGACCTCACGCACGTCCGCGGGAGCCTTGCCGAATTCCCTCTCGATGACGTCGCGGTGCTGCCGGAAATGCGACCACCCCTCGTAGTGCACGGGAATCGCGAGGTGCGGTTGGATCAGCCCGCAAAATTCGATCGCCTGGGCGGCCGTCATCGAATAGCGAACCGGCCCGGTCACCGGGAACCGCACCCCGCCGAGGTGCAGCAGCGCCGTCCCGACGTCCACCCGGTCCGCCACCGAGCGGATACCGTCGTACAGCACGGTGTCACCGGAGATCCACAGTGCGCCGTGCTGCTGGCCGGGCCAGCTCAGTGCGAACCCGATGACGTCGCCGGTGATGGGCCTGCTGGCCGGCGGTCCGTGCCGGCAGGGTGTCGCGGTGACCTCGATCGTGGGCCGCCCCGGCGCCTCCAGACGCGTTGCAGCCCATGGCTCGAGCCCGCGGACCGAGCCACCCAGCCTGCCGGACTGGCGCCGCGCCCCCGCGGCGGTGGTGAGCACGGCGCCGGCGGCGGGCAGCAGCGTCCGACCTGAGTCGTCGAGATTGTCCGCGTGGTGATCATGGCTGAGCAACACCGCGTCGATCCGGCCGATCTCGGCGGCCGGGATCGCCGGGCCATGAAGCTTCCGGGACGCCGACCCCCAGCCGAAGGTGTATCTGCGGCCGGGGGAGTCGAACGTCTGGTCGGTCAGCAGCCGCCACCCACCGATCTCGATCAGCGTGGTCGGCCCACCGATGTGCGTGATGTCGACCGATGTCATGCCGAGCCGGTGTCGGATGCTCGTTCCGACGCGGTGTCGCCTTCAATAGCAACGGCTTTCGCGTGCTGCCCGGCCGCCGTGCCGCTGGCGTGTGCGACGGCCCAGTCCAGCGCGTAGTCGGCGACCTGTTCCCAGCCGTCCTGCGCGGGCAGCAGATGCGGACCGTCGAATTCCTTGATCTCGGTGATGGTGTCCGACTTGTAGTGCTTGGCGTTCGACCGCTGGATGCTCGGCGGCATCAAATGGTCCTGGGTGCCCGAGATGAACAGCAGCGGCGCTCGTTTGTCATTGTGGTAATTCACCCAGTTTCCCTGATGCCCCGGGGTGACGTTGGCCAGCGCGGTGCCCCAGAAGATATTGCCTGATGCCGGGATGTGGTAGCGCTCGTACAACGCGAGCGACTCCTCGTCGGAAAACGTGTTCGTGAAGGCGTAGTGCCATTGCTCGGGGGTGAAACCGACCGCGCGGTGCCGGTTGGCCGGATTCTTCAGCACCGGGAAGGTGGACCGGACCTGTGACAGCGGGATCACCGCCACGCCCTCGGTCGGCGCCGAGTTGATGGCCACCCCGGCGGCGCCGTAGCCGTGGTCGAGCAGCACCTGGGTGAACACGCCGCCGGCGGAATGGCCGATGAGAATCGGCGGTTTCGCCAGTCCGCCGACGACGGACTCGAGGTGGTCGACGATCTGCGGAACGGTCACCTTCTCGATCGGTGTGGGGTCGGCGTTGAGCGCCTCGACCTCCACCTCGAACCCGGGGTAGGCGGGCGCCAGCACCGTGTACCCGCGCTTCTCGTAGTGGCTGATCCAGTGTTCCCAGCTGCGCGGCGTCACCCAGAAACCGTGGATGAGGACGATGGTGTCTGGCCCGGACTTCTCGGTGCTCATGCTGTGCTCCTGTCGTTGAGGAAGGCGAGGAGGTCTGCGGACAGTTCTGCCCTGTGGGTGTCGGTGATGCCGTGCGGGGCGCCGGGATAGACCTTGAGTTGGGCGCCCTTGATGCGGGCTGCGGATGCCTTGCCGCCGACCTCGAACGGCACGACCTGATCGTCGTCACCGTGGATCACCAGGGTGGGTACGTCGATCTTGTCGAGGTCCGGCCGGAAGTCGGTGGCCGAGAACGCCGCGATGCACTCGAGTGCGTTGCGATGGCCGGCCTGCATGCCCTGCAACCAGAATGCATCGCGGATGCCGCGGGACGGGTTGGCACCAGGCCGGTTGGCCCCGAAGAACGGCCCGTCTGCCAGGTCCTGGTAGGTCTGCGAACGGTCGGCCAGCGAAGCGGCCCGGATCGCGTCGAACACCTCGATCGGCACGCCACCGGGGTTGTCCGGCGTCCGCAGCATGAACGGCGGCACCGCGGAGACCAGCACGATCTTGGCCACCCGGCCGGTGCCGTGCCGGCCGACGTACCGGGCCACCTCGCCACCGCCCGTGGAGAATCCCACCAGCGCAAGATTCTTCAGGTCGAGCGTGTCGATCAGGGTGGCCAGATCGTCGGCATAGGTGTTCATGTCGTTGCCACCCCAGGTCTGGGTCGACCGGCCGTGCCCACGGCGATCGTGAGCGATCACCCGGAAACCGTTGGCGGCCAGGAAGAGCATCTGCGCTTCCCAGCTGTCGGACTGCAACGGCCAGCCGTGGCTGAGCAGCACCGGTGGCCCGGCGCCCCAGTCCTTGTAGTAGATCTGCGCGCCGTCGGCGGCCTGGATGAAGCTCATCGCGGCTCCCTTCTCCCGTCCCAACGAGTGTGGCCGTCGGTGCGTGGGCGCGAATCCCGTATGCCGCGTAGTCATGACCGGTATCCGCGGTGGCGGACGACGCCGGCAGCTACCGTCCGGCTCTGTCGAGCATCGGCGATGCGATGCTCGACGGCCTGGTGTCGTTCGGGTGGCACGATGGCCAGCAGATGCTCGAGCATCCCGCGCAGCCGTCGCCCTGATCAGCGGATGCGTGGGGGTTTCGGCGATTTCGTCGGCGGCGGCGGCCAGGGGCTCTTCACACCCGGGAGCGTCGAAGACGACCCGCGGGCTGCCGCTGTCGTCGACGATCAGCCCGACCGCGAGGTCGCGGTCCGTCAGGGTGGACAGCAGGTTCTCGATGCAGTCGATCGCCTGCACTGCGGAGGCCGGGCCGTTGATCGCTGACGACATCGCCCGGAGCGCGATGTCGTTGAGCACAGCAAGGCGAAGACCACGCTGGTCAGCGCCAGCAGTCCCGCGGTGATACCGGCCATCAAGGCGACCGTCTCGACGCTGGGGATCCGCGGGCCGACGTCCACCGCCGGCACCAGCAGGCCGAGGGTGACGCCGACGACGACGTACAGGAACTGGACGAGCCCCGCTCGTAGCGAGCGTCGGCGACGCAGCGCCTGCACCAGTGGCCGACTCCGACGCTCGTCGATGAACTGCATGGCGGACGCTCCTGACCGTCCGGGTACCCACGTCCATAACGTGATAGCCGCGCTGCCTGGCGATGTGGGCCGAAGCGAGCGAGATCTAGCAGCGGTCACCGCAGGGTCGTCACTGCGCACGAGCGGGTCGGCGGCGTCTGGGTGAGGATGCTCAGGCGAGCCGGCCGGGCCCCGACGGGCCGAGGAAATCGCCGACCGGGGGCCTGGTCGTCAGGAACGGCAGCCAACTCGCCCGGTGCGATTCGAGAAACCCGAAGCGGACCGGGCTGCGCGTCTGCAGGACCGCGCGGGCATTGACGAAGCCCATCACCGCTTCGGCGAAATCCTCGCCGGGACCGCCGGTGACGGTGTAGGCGCTGATGGGCTGTTCGACCCACCGCGGATGGTTCCAGCTGTCCACGGTGATCTGCGTGGGCTGCACGGTGACGCGTCCACCGCGGTTGGTGCGGATGGTCGCGGGCGGGATGGTTCCGGCGTCCAATGCGCGGCGGACCTCGGGGATGCCGACGTCGAACAACCTGCCGTCGGTCCACCCCGCGGCCAGCCGGTACTGGTCGAACATCGCGTGATCGGCCGCCATCGCCTGTTCGGCCAGACCGTGGCCCAGTTCGTGGGTGATCACCCGGACGGTGTTCTCCCCGGCGGTGGGCAGCGGGATGGGCGCCCCGGGATCGGTGCCCCGGCCACCCAGGCCGATGACCACCGGCGGGTAGCGGCCCGCCGCCGTGCTCCGGCCGACCGGGATTCCCTTGCCGCCGGTGGCACCCGAGACCACGCCCGAGCGGTACACGCGGAGATGGCCGGCGCCGAAATCGGCGCCGACGCCGGCGTTCGGTTCGACCTGGTGCGTGCCGGTGTTCACGGTGTACGCGGTGGCGAAGAAGAGCACGTCGTCCACGGGTGGCACTCCGCCCACCGACGATTCGAAGTCCTCGAATGCGGTGACGACGGAGGCATAGATTTCTGACGTCGGCCCGGGATCCCAGGCGGCCCAAGCGGCTTCGGTCAATCGGCCGGCGGCGGAGACTCCCGGCCGGCTGTTGACCTCCTGCTGATCGGCCAAGGTCCCGGCCCGGACGGTGGAGATCCCGTACCGGGTGCTCAGCAACTCGACGAAGCGTGCCCGGGTCATTGCCCCCGACGGCGGGGCCGGGGTGGGTGGGGCCGGGGTGGGTGGGGTCTGTCGCTGTCGCTGTCGCTGTCGCTGGACAGCGTGCCGTGGGACCGGGGTGAGCAGGGAAGCGACGGCACGGTTGCCGATCGACCGTTGCAGCGCAGCCATTCCGGTCGCCGACGACGCGGGTATCCGCAGCAGGCCCGATGGTCCCTGGTCGCCGATCGGTGCGCGCTCGGGTCTGCGGGTGCCCTCGTGCAGACCCGGCTCGGCGTCGCGGCGCGCCTGATCTCCGTGGGCTTGCTGCACCCCTTCCGGTGTAGCGGAGATCGCCGTCCGCCTGGGCGTCCGGTGGGTCGAACTCCCGGGCAGACTCGGATGCCCTTTCGGGCGATCGGCCGTCGACGAACAACATCCCAGGGTTGCGGGACTCAGCCGCTCATCGCGCTGTGGCCGTGGGAGTGTCGCAACTCGCGGCGTGAGTTGATCCCGAGTTTCCGGAACACCTTCCGCAGGTGGTAGTCCACAGTGTGCTGGGAAATGGTGAGTGTTGCGGCGATCTCGGCATTCGTCGCACCGTCCGCCGCCAAGCGTGCGACGGCGGACTCCTGCGGCGTCAGAGCTGTTGCGCCCCAAATGGATTCCGCGGATGCATGCGATGCGTCGGCGGGCTCACCGGTGGCGGCGAGCTCCCGGCGGGCGCGTCCGGCGAACCCCGTCGCGCCCATGTCCTCGAAATGCTCGAGGGCGGCCCGCAGCTGGATCCTGGCCTGCTTCCGGCGTTTTCGTCGCCGCAACCATTCGCCGTAGAGCAGATGGGAGCGAGCCAGGTCCGCCCGGGCGCGGCATCCGGTCAGGTGCATGATCGCCGCCTGGAAGTGCGGTTCGGCGTCGGCGTCGCCGGCGCACAGGGCCGCCGACTTCTCCAGCACCCCCAGACCCCACGGCGTCCCCGATGCGCCGGCAACATCGCGCAGCTCCTGCAGGGCGACCCGCGCTTCGTCGTGCCGGCCGGATCGGGCGGCCGTCTCCACCAGGTCCGGCAGTACCCGAATACTGATCTGCAGGAAATCGAGATCCCTGTTTCGGCGGGCGATCTGGTACGCAGCCTCGTCGTTCCCGTCGCTGAGATGGACCAGCATGAGGGCGGTCCGGCCGAGCGTCTCCGCGCCGCCCAGTCCGAGGGCCATGGCCGCCCGGCGGGAGGATTCGATCCGCTCCAGCAGCGCAGCGCGATCTCCACGGTCCCCGAGCCAGGCCAGGTACTCGATGTTGCGGAACATCTCCTGCTGGGCCGGTGACATGCCGAGCGCATCGCGGACCTCTCGTAGTTCGACCAGGTGGCGGCCCGCCGAGTCCAACTGGCCGAGCACCGTTTCGCACAGTGATTGGATGAACAGCAGCGCATCCAGGGCCTGCACAGCGCCCGCCCGACGGGCGATACCGATGGCGCGATCGAGGATCGTTGTTCGTGCCTCGTCGTCCCAGACCGCCGTGGTGAGCGCCACGCTGGTCCAAGCGAATCGCAGGAGTTGGTCCGCAGGAAGGTCGTCGGCGCGCAACGCATCGATCGCGAGCCGGATATCCGGCAGGGCTGACGGGAACCGCACCAGCGCCAGGGTTGCCAACGCCTGGAGGACGACGTCGGCCAGTGACGACGGGTCTGGCGATGCGATCCGCCGGGCACGCTCGGCCAGTTCGGTGACGGTTGTCCCGGACATCATCCATTCCGCGCCGAGGGACCGCTCGAAGGCCATCACCAGCGCATCGCGGGCGAGGTCCGGCGCCTGCGCGGCGAAAGCGTCGGCCGCGGCTGCGCAGATCGCCGGAATGGTTGCCATCGCGCCGATCTCGCCGGTGAAACCCTGGGTCGACGCTCTGATCATCAAGGCCCGGCCCGGGCCGATCTCGTCCATGCCGGACATGTCGAGCCCGTCCAGCAAGGCAAGGGTCTGCATCGCCCGGCCGGCGGTCATTGCTGCCTCTGCGGCGGCGAGGGTCCGCTCGGTGCGGCGTGGGCCGTCCGGGGTCAGTTCGACCGCTCGTATCAGCAGGGAGGCCCTCGCCGAATACCCGCCCCGCTCGCGAGCCCGCTCGGCGGCCCGTTCCAGGACTTCGGCGACGTCCTCGTCGGGGCCCACGCGGCCCGCGGCGAGATGCCAGGCCCGCCGGTCGGTGTCGGCGGAGCGTCGGGTGACCGCGGCCAATGCCGCGTGCACCCGGCGCCGTTGGCCGGCGGTCGCTCCGCCATAGATCGCCGAGCGCACCAATGGATGCCGAAACACGATCCGCTCGTCGGCCCGGACGAGATTCCGCGCCTCTGCGAGATCGCCTGCGTCCACATCGATTCCGAGCACGGCGGTGGCGGCGGCAACGTAGGCCGGGTCGCCGCTGGGTTCGGCGGCGGCCAGCAGCAGCCAGGTCTGCACATCCGCCGGCAGCGCCTGTTGCTGCCGGAGGTAGTGAGCCTGCAGGTGACTGCCGACGGGCATCGGTTCGGGCAGCAGCGTCAGTCCGACGAGCTGGTGGGTGGACAGCTCCTGCGCGAGATCGATGATGGCGAGCGGGTTGCCGTCCGTCGCGGTGACGATCTGATCCGAAATGCGCGCCTCCAACGGCCGGGTCACCACCCGCCTCAGCAGCGTCAGCGCGTCGCCGCGGGGCAGGCCTGCCATGTGCAGACTTGGTAGCTGATCGAGCGCACTGATCGCAGCGTCGGAGCGCTGCGCCATGATCATCCCGACACCGCCGCCGTCCACTCGCCGCGCGACGAAGGCGAGCACGTCGATCGACTCCTGATCGAGCCATTGCAGGTCGTCGACCATGATCAGGATCGGGCCGGACCTGGCAATGGCACCCAGCATCGAGTGCATCCCGAGGCCGACCAGGAATCTGTCGGGGGGTGGGCCGAATTCGACGCCGAGCGTCACCAGCAGCGCGTGGCGTTGCGGGGCGGGCAACTCGTCGACGAAGGCCCTGTGGCGCACCATCAGTCGCGCAGCGCCGGCGAATGCGAGTTCGGCTTCGGCCTCCGCGCCGACGATTCTCTCGATCGTCAGATCCGGGTTGGTTTCTGCGACGTCGTCCAGCAGCGCCGTCTTGCCGATGCCCGGATCACCCCGGATGACCAACACCCCGCCAGCACCGGCGCGCAGCGAGGCGACCAGCTGCTGCAGGGTCGCACGCTCACTCGTCCGGCCGACGAGAACGTCGGGAGGATCCTCGTTTCGTGGTGCCATCGCGTGGGCCGCTCGCCGCGTCATTCGTCGGGGATTCGTCACCGTAGCGCATCCATCGCCCGCGGGCGATGGTCATCCGGCGCGGGCCTCCCGGCGCATCGTGGCTGTTCCGCCGCGACCACCGCGACCACCGCGGTCAGTGCGCGGAACGCGCCCGGGGCGGTGCAGTGGTCCCGCCGCGGTGGAACGAGCTGTGGAAGTGAACCGGCTCCGGCGACTCGCCGTCCATCAGCTGCAGGATCGCGCGCCCGGCCGCCCGACCCTGCTCGGCCGCGTGCTGCACCATCGTGGTCAGGTCGTGCGGCACGATCCCGTCGAGCGCGATGCCGTCGAACCCGATCACGCTCAGGTCGTCAGGGACATGAAGGCCGAGCTCTGCGGCAGCCTTGATCACGCCCGCGGCGAGCAGATCGCTCTGCGCGAGGATGGCGGTCGGGCGGCGCTCGGAATCGGCAAGCAGGGCGTGACCGGCAATCATGCCTTCCTGGACCAGACTGCCGCCGGCCATCACTCCTCTGCTGTCCGGATAGACAGCGCGCGCGCCACGGAGCCTGTCCAGGGTGACCTGGACAGTGCCGGCCCGCTCCCGTTCGGCCGTGAGCTCACCGGGGTCCGTCGCCATGTCCAGCGGCAGGGCGACGATCGCCACCTCCCGGTGGCCGAGGTCGTACAGGTGCCTGGCCTCGAACTCGGTGGCGTCGACGTCGTCCAGCGAGATCGTCAGCACTCCGGACATCGGCGGCCCGCCGATCGCCACGGCCGGGATGTTGCGCCGCAGGCAGATGCCCAGCGACCGGGAGATCCTCGGGCTGCAGCCGAGCAGGATCACCCCGTCCATCGATGCGGAGTCCATCGCCAGGGAACTCTCGCCCACGTCGGTGAGCAGCAGCAGGCCCCGGCCGCCCGGCGTGGTTTCCTGCGCGATGCCGTCAAGCATGGAGATCCGCAACGGGTCTCTGAAGGCGTCAAGCACGCGCTCCTCGAGGACCACGCCGATGATGCCCGAGCGTCCCCGGCGAAGCGATCGGCCGCGCGGGTCCGGGCCGGCATAGTGCAATTGCTCGGCGGCGGCGAGCACCTTCTCGCGGGTGGTATCGGACACCGGCCCCGATCCGCTGAACGCCAGGGACGCGGTGGACAGCGACACCCCGGCGAGCGCCGCGACCTGGGCGAGGGTCGGGCGCTTGGCCTGCGGGTGGGCGGAGGTGCCAGTCACGCGCGGCTTACGTGCGATCTGTGCGGCGGCGGGGTATCGCCACCGGGAAGAGGAGTTGACCGTCCGAGTTCATACGGCTTATCGTAGTCGAAACGATTCGATCGAAACGATTCGACAGTCGCGCGAGTTCGTTCCCGCGTTTCCCGTCAACGACCTGCTCGCCGATCTGCTCGCCCCCGACCACCGAGGAATCACCGATCACCATGGCCAACGGCATATGCGACACCGGCGCTCCGGTTACCGAGCACGGCGTCGCCGAGCTCACCCGCAGCGAGATCGTGCAGTGGCGCAATGCCGTCTTCCTGATTTTCGCACTCTCCGGCATCGGTCTGGCCAGCTGGATCGCGCGAACTCCGGCGATCCGAGACTCCTTGGGCGCGAGCACGTTCGAGATGGGCCTGATTGTTTTCGTGGTCGCCGCCGGCGCGATTGTCGGGCTCACCCTGTCCAGTCATATCATTGCGAAGATCGGCTCCAAGGCGACAATCGCCGGAAGCGTCACCGGTGCCGGCGTTGGCATCGTCATCGTCGGTGTAGGCGCCACCATGACCGTCACGCAGCTCGTCGTCGTCGGGCTGGCGCTGTTCGGGCTCGGCAACGGCATGTGCGACGTCGCCATGAACGTGGAGGGCGCGGCCAACGAGCGCGCACTCGGGCGCACCGTGATGCCGCTGTTCCACGCCTCGTTCAGCTTGGGCACCATCGTCGGGGCGGGGATCGGCGCGGCGGCGGAGCAGTTCGGCGTGCCGATCGTGGTCCACCTCGCGGTCGTCGGCGCCGTGATCGTCGGCGCGGTGCTGGTGTCCGTGCGCTTCCTGCGGCCCGATCCGTTCGCGACGTCAGGGGAGTCCGGGACCGAGTCCGACGGTGCCGCCGAGGGCAGCAAGGGCTGGAAGTCCCGGCTGGCCATCTGGAAGGACCGTCGGACCCTGCTCATCGGCGTGATCGTGCTCGGCATGGCCTTCGCCGAGGGCTCGGCGAACGACTGGCTGGCGCTCGCGATGGTGGACGGCCACGGCGTCGACAACGCGACCGGTGCCATGGTGTTCGGGATCTTCGTGACCGCCATGACCGCCGGCCGGGTGGGCGGGGTGTTCCTGCTCGACAAGTTCGGCCGAGTGCCCGTGCTGCGGGTGTCCGCCATGCTGGCCGGGCTGGGACTGCTGGTGGTCATCTTCGCGCCGGCCACGTGGCTGGCCGGAATCGGCGTGGTGCTGTGGGGTCTTGGTTCCGCGCTGGGCTTCCCGGTGGGCATGTCGGCGGCGGCCGACGATCCACGCAACGCCGCGGCCCGGGTCAGCGCCGTCGCGACCATCGGTTACCTGGCGTTCCTGGTCGGCCCGCCGTTGATCGGGTTCATCGGCGAGCACGTCGGGCTGCTCAACGCGCTGCTGCTGGTGCTGACGCTGGTGGCGGTCGCTGGGATCGTCTCGCCGGCTGCCCGCAAGCCCCGGGAGCTGGACGGCGTCGGCTCCGAGCCGCAGCCGGCCCGCGCCTGATCCCTCCGTCATCGGCGCGTCCCTTTTCCGGCGCGGATCAACGTCGCCGGCGCGGATGAACTCGGCTACTTCTGCACCACGGTTCCCATAACCCGCACCTTTGTCCGCGTCACCGAAGTTGATCCGCGCCGGAAAAGGGTGCCGGGGGAAGGGTGCCGGGCGAAGGGTGCCGGGGGGAAGGATGCCGGCCATGTGGAGCCGGTTGCGGCGGTCAGTGGCCGGGGAGGGCCAGCTTCAGCGCCACGATCACGAAGCCCATGAACAAGTTCAGCGCCACGGTCCGGGCCAGCACCCTGCCACTGACGTTGGCCCGGCGGACGGCCGCCCATCCCCAGAGCTGCTGCTCTGCTATCGCGACGGCCAGCGCCGCCCAGGAGCCGTTGGCCGTGCTGATGCCGGGAACCCACCCGCAGACCAGGGCGGCGATCGCCGGCGGGATGGCCGCGGCGGCGACCGGCCATTCATGCCGCATGCCGGTGCGGATCGCTGCGACGTGCCAGCCGCCATGCACCGATGACACGGTCGCCGCGTAGACATGCGCGATCCAGAACACGAAGCCGCTGACGACGATCAGGACGGCCAGCGCGACCGGGCTCCTGGCGTCACCCGCGCTGACGATCACCGAGGCGGCCAGCACGGACCCGTACACCGCCGAGGTGTAGTCGCGCTCCGGGCGCCGTGGCCGGGTGGCCTGCGTCGGTGCCCGGTTGGTCTCGCTCATCGGCTCGGTCCTCCGGGTCGGACTTTCGTGCTGCGGCTGGCTGCCCACACCCTAGCGACGAGGGCGTTCGGCCACCCAGGGTCCGCGGGTTGCG
>JGI20202J14951_1000151_pt1 | contig 12455 bp, 10 predicted proteins | sample NGESurshal092012_8_FD_14951 | JGI IMG/M metagenome (IMG submission 14951)
GGCGACTGGCCACTCCGTGCCGGTGCGTCAGACGCCATCTACACCGGGCGGCGCGCCGCGTCCCGCGCGTGGGCGCGGGCGTTCCTGACCACCTGGCCGGCCCTGGACGGTCTGTGGCACACGTCCAGCCTCACCGGACGACCCTGCGTCACCCTCTACCGCGGCGCTGCCGACGCGATGCCGACCTCGCCCGCGCACACGTTCGACCTGGACGACCCGCGCTATCTCGATTGGTTGCTGGTCGCTGCCGACACCATCGGATACGACCTCGTCCACCGTTGAACGAAGGTCAAGTTTGCGCCCCCTAGTTGGCGCTTGTCGGGTCTGAATAGCCGGCGAGGGCGTGGGCGAGCGACTCGCCCCATTGACGCGCGGCGGCTTGTTGCCCGTCCGCGAGATGCGTTTCCTTGGTCACCAGAAAGCTTATGGGGCTTGTGATCTCGTGGAAACCGTGGTGCCGGAGTTGCTTGCTGATGCCCTTGGACGCGCGGCCCGTCATCAACGGCGAGGCGTCGATCCGGGTGTCGAACGCGGCCGAGTTCGCGTCGACCCGTCCAAGCGTGTCGAACCATTCGCGCAGGCCCGGTCCTTCCGCGTCGGCGTCGAGGACGAGCGTGCTGCCGTCCTGGTGCGCGGCCTCGACGGCCTTCTCCCGGGTCGCCGGCCGACTCATCCCGTGGATGTGGGTGGGTCCACCCACGACGACCAGGTCGGCCCGATCGACGAGCTCGCGGGTGGCCTTCGCGACGGGAACCACCTGCACGGTGTGAGCGGTGCCCACGCCTTCGCCAATCGCGTCGGCGATCAAATGAGTGTTGCCGTAGCTGGATTCGTACACCACCAGGATTTCCATGACGGCTTCTCCTCCTTGGTTTGGTCCCTCCAGCGTTACGCGTTGGTGGTCGGCAACCAAGGGCCAAAGGTCACGCCGACGCACGGGGGATCCCGGTTTCACGGATGTGACCGCAGCGCCGGTCAGTCCGGGACGCCGATGTCCTCGTTCCACAGGCTGGGCTCGGCGGCGATGAACTCCTTCATCATGGTGACGCACTCGGTGTCGTCGAGCACCACCACCTCGACCCCGCGCGAGCGCAGCAGGTCCTCGGCGCCGTAGAAGGTGCGGTTCTCCCCCACCACCACTCGCGGGATCTTGTACAGCAGGATCGCCCCGGTGCACATGTCGCAGGGCGAGAGTGTCGTCACCATGGTCGATCTCGCGTAGGTGGTGGCCGGCAGCCGGCCGGCATTCTCCAGGCAGTCGGTTTCCCCGTGCCGGATGGCGCTGCCCAGCTGCACGCGCTTGTTCCAGCCGGTGGCCAACACCGTTCCGTCGACGACCAGCGCCGCCCCGATCGGAATCCCGCCCTCCGCCCTGCCCTGCCGGGCGGCCAGCACCGCGGCGGCCAGGTAGTCGGCGTCAGCCGAAGGTTCGGCAGCCATCGGGCCTCCACAGCACTGGGCGTCCCGCAGCCGGGTCGCCGACCGGTGATCGCTGCAGACGCTACCGTGCCCACATGGCGCTCACCCCGATCCACATCACGGTCGACTGCAACGATGTCGCGACCGTCGCCGGTTTCTGGTCAGCCGCGCTGCAGCGGCCGGTGGACTCGCAGAGCGAGGAGGTGGCCGAGATTCCCGGCGGTGAGACGGGATCCACCGGTTGGCTGTTCATCAGGGTCCCGGAGGGCAAGACGGCGAAGAACCGGCTGCACATCGATTTCGGCACCGCCGATCGCGAGGCCGAGGTCGCCCGCCTGCTCGCTCTCGGCGCCCGTCGGATCGGCGACTACGACGAGTGGGGTGCGGTGTGGACGACGCTGGCCGATGTCGAGGGCAACGAGTTCTGCGTGGTGCAGCGGTCCTGAGGTTCGCCACGTGACTGCGGGTGGACGGGAACGATCCCTGACCCGGACGATGCTCACGCCATGGGTGCGATGCCTGTCCTGCAGCAAGGGACCGGCACCCACGCGGTGAGCATCGTGCCGCCAATCGGGATGGCCCGCAAATCGTGGCAGGGGGTAGGCAGGTCGGGCCTCCCTCGACGCTGACAGTGGTGCCGGTCCGCCGACACGACTGTCACGCTGCGCAGGACCACTCGTGTCCCAATCCCGTAGGCGCGGAAGGGGATGGTTCAACGGACCTACCCACCGGGTCAGCGACTACGTCTCCCTCCCCGCATTCTGGGACTCCGAGGTCTGGCACTTCATGCACGGTCACGGCAACGGTCGCTACCCGGCCGCGGTGATGTTAGGGCGGCACCGCCGCGCGACCGTGTTCGTGGGAGTCCATCGAACCCGGCGCGACTTCGACGCCGACGACATGGCCACCCTCGGCCTGCTCCGCCAACCACTGGCGGCCGCCCTCGCCTTCCGCACCGCATGGCACGACGCCACCCTGCGTTGCCGCGCCGCCATCGACGTTCGATCCTCCGAGCCCCTCACCCGGTGCACCAGTGGAACCACCCGGGCGCGTCCCTACGAACCGGCACCATCGAGCCCGTTCCGGAGGCTGACCTTCTATAACGCCCGTCCTGCGACTGGGCGGGAATCATGCCCGGATGCGACGCCAGCTTGACTATCGCACTGCGCGGAGGTCCCTCGACGGTTCGCAATCCGGGGATCTCTGACGCTGGAATCCGCCAACGGGACAACACCGGAATCGGCGGGCCGGAGGTGATCCGGTGCAGTCACCGTGCGGGCGGCGCCCCCACCCGGCGGATCGGTGACCGTGACCCGGTGAAGAACATCGAAAAGCTCCTTGCCCCTGCCGCGGCTCCCGGCTATAACCAGGCCAGGAGGCCTTGATGACAAGTCCGAACTCCGTTCAGCGTTTCGTCAGTGCGCCGGCCCGGGTCGCCGCCCCCGACGAGGCTCTGTCGTTGGACGAATTGCAGCTCGCGGCCAGAAACCACGGCATGCCGCTGGAAGCGCTGCGGTATGACGTCACCCCGGCCGGCCTGCACTACCTGTTGGTGCACTACGACATTCCGTTCGTGGACGCGGCCGGGTGGCGGCTCGCGGTGACCGGGCACGTCGCCCGGGAGTTGACCATCGATCTCGCCGCGCTCCGGTCGATGCCGCGCACGACTCGGCGGGTGACGTTCGAATGTGCCGGGAACGGCCGTGCCAGGCTGTCTCCCCGGCCGATCAGCCAACCCTGGCTGACCGAGGCGGTGGGCACCGCCGAGTGGGCCGGGGTACCGCTGGCCACGGTGCTGGGGGAGGCAGGTGTGCTGCCGGGCGCAGTGGACGTCGCGTTCACCGGCGCCGACCACGGCATCGAGCGGGGAGTCGAGCAGGACTACGCGCGCGGACTGGGACTGTCCGACGCGATGGACGGCGAGGTGCTGCTCGCCGACGAGATGAACGGCGCACCGCTGCCCCCGCAACATGGTGCGCCGGTCCGGCTGGTGGCGCCGGGGTGGTACGGCATGGCCCAGGTGAANTGGCTGCAGCGGGTCANCGTGCTGGANCGGCCGTTCGACGGTTTCCAGAACGCCACNGCCTACCGGTTNAAGCNGGGCGACGANGCGGGCGAGCCGGTCACCAGGATCCTGCCGCGGGCGCTGATGGTGCCGCCGGGCTTCCCGGACTTCATGAGCCGGGTNCGCATCGTCGACACCGGNCGGCACCTGTTGACCGGTCGCACCTGGTCCGGCTGGGGACCNATCACCGGGGTCGAGGTGAGCACGGACGGCGGCGCGACCTGGGGTGACGCGGCGCTCGATCCCGCTGACCCGGTGGCNGGCCGCTGGGCCTGGCGGAAATGGTCGTACGAGTGGGCCGCGGTGACNGANGGNNCGACCGAATTGCTGTGCAGGGCAACGGATCAGCTCGGCCAGGTGCAGCCCGTCGAGCAGCCGTGGAACCGGCAGGGGATGGCGAACAACATGGTGCAACGCATCCCGGTGCTGGTCCGCGGCGGCTGACCGTTCTGCAGGTTCAGGGCTGGTAGATCTCGGTCAGCTCGACGATTGCCCCGTTCGCCACCACCGACCGGTAGGGATGATAGAGGCCGAGGTCAGTCGCGGCCTCGTCCGCCAGTGTCGCCAGGGTGCTGCCGACCGGGCTGTTCCCCTCCAGCGTGGTGATGACCGCGTCGGGGCTGACGGAGACGACGCGCAGCTTGGGGTTCACATTGCGGAAGTAGTAGATGCTGCACCAGCCGTTGAGGTGTTCCTCCTGCGGAACGGCATCGTCGGTGCAGGCCTGCTCGGCGGCGGCACCGGTGAACCAATCGATCTTGTCGAGGGTGAGCTGCGACTGATCGACGTCGACGGCGCGGATAAAGCCATACACCTCACCGCTGAGGTCAGTGGGCAGCACGGTCGGCTCGGTTTGCCCCGGCTGCTGCGAGCTCGGTTCCTGCGAATTCGGCCCGTCCGAGGTGGACTCCTCCGGACTCGCCTGGGAGGTTGGCGATGTCGGAGCCGATTCCGCAGGCGGCGGAAGCGCTGAGGAGTTCGGCCCATTGGAATTCGGGACTGTGGAATTCGGCACCGTGGGCGATGGTGCGGAGGTCGTGGTCGACGCTGTCGTGCGGGCCGGGTTGGCGACACCCGGCGTCGGGGTGCTGCACCCGGTCATCACCAGGATCGGAATGAGTGAGAGGANGGCCACCAGCGANGTGCGANGGNTTGTGTTCATCTTTTTCGCCTCCACCATCAATGACGTCCCGCAGCGATGGACGTTCCGGGGGTCACCCATTCGATTCGCGGGCTCCCTGGCGTTACCACCGCGGGCACGGCGCCACCCCTCAGAGCTGCCAGCCGAACCCCCGCGCGGCGCAGCGCCGTGATCTCAGTTCACCCCTGACAAAGCCGCCTGACCAGAGCCGAAAGGCCTTTCCTTGAAGGTGGATTCGCTCAGCCCGCAGTTCAGAGCGACCGGGGGGTCACCATCGCTGGACCTCGTCGGCGCGTCCCCGTCAGACGGCCCTTGAGGTCAGTTCCAGCAGCGCGTCGACCGCGGCGGCACCGCCGAGCCCCGAGACCCCGCCACCGCGCCTGGTTCCGGCACCGGCCAGCAGAACCCTGTGACTGCCGGGAATCTCCACGCCGTACCGCTGGGGCGGGGTGTCGGCGGGTTCGTCGTCACCCAGCCACGGCCAGCTCAGATCGCCGTGGAAGATGTTTCCTCCCGGCATCCCGACCGCTGCCTCTACGTCCAGCGGTGACGAGATGTCGACGCAGGGTTGGCCGTTTGCGTCGCGAGCGAGGCAGTCCAGCAGCGGTTCGGCAAGGTGGAGTTGCAGCGCGCCGAGCGCAGCCTCGGCCGCCCGCAGCCGACTGGCCTGCGGATTGGCCCGGAAGAGCGCGTCCGGAGTGTGCAGGCCGAAGAGCGTCAGCGTCGCTCCGTCGAACCCGTTCAGGATGGACGGGTCGGTCAGTGAATGGCAGTAGACCTCGCTCGGCAGCACTGCCGGCAACGAACCACCGGCAGTGATCGAGTACGCGGCCTGGAGATCCCACAAACCCTCCTCCAGGTGCACGGTACCGGCGAACGCCACAGCCGGATCGGCGCCGGAGGCCAAGCGGGGCAACCGGTTCAGCAGCAGGTTGACCTTGATCTGGGCGCCGGTCGGCACGGCCGGCTCGCGGCCGTACCAGTCGTCGACCACTGCGGGTGCCACGGCTGCCAGTACATGTGTTGCGGCCCAGGAAGTCCTGCTACCGTCGGCGCCCCGGCCGGTGATCGTCACCGCATCCGGGGTCTCATCAACCGCGACAACCTCGACACCACAAAGGATATCGACGCCCAGCTGCCGCACACGGTCGGTCAGCTGATCGGTCAGCGCACCCATGCCGCCGACCGGAACCAGCCATTCCCCTGTTCCTCTGCCGATCAGGTGATACAGGAAGCAGCGGTTGGCCAGCAGGCTCGGGTCGAACAGGGAGGTGTGTGTGCCGATCAGCGCATCCGTGGCGACAACGCCGCGCACCGTGTCGTCGCGGAACCTGCGGACAATGGCCTCGCCGACCGGCTGCTCGACCAGGTCGGTCCAGATCTGTTCTCCCGCAGCGGCAATGGCTGTATCCCGGACCTGGGCCCGACGGCGCAGCGGACCGGTCAGCGCCGGTGCCACCGCCAGCGCGAACTCCGCCACCTCGCCATAAAACTGTCGCCAGGCGCGGAAATCGTCACCGGACCCGGTGACCTCTGCGAACGACGCCTCCGTCGCGGCGCCGGGTGGGCGCTCCACCAATAGGCCGGTAGCCCGTCCGTCGCGCTTGACCGGGGTGTACGACGATACTGCGCGCGAGGCGAGAGTGACCTCGATGCCCAGCCGGCGGATCAGCTCGTCGGGCATCAGCGCGATCAGGTACGAGTACCGGCTGAGCCGGGCGGGGTGCGGGGGGAACAGCACCTCACCGACGGTGGCCCCACCGAGGTGGTCCGCCCGTTCCAGCACCGTCACCCGCAGCCCGGACCGAGCCGCCAGGATGGCCGCCACCAGACCGTTGTGCCCGCCGCCGACCACGACCACGTCTGGCTGATTCACCGGCGATCACTCCCGTCCGGCCGCCACCTCGTCGTGGGGCTCGGTCGTATTCTGCGCCGCCAACGGCGGCGCTATCGCAGAAGGCGGACTTTGATGGGCAGATCGAGGACTGCCCAGGCTCGATCTGCCGTGAGTACTTCCGGCGGATCGCTGCGGATGGTCAGAGCCAGGCAGCACCGATCGCCCAGTGACAGTGCCCGACCGCCTGGCAGAGATCGCAGGGCTCCGGCCAGTTCGGCATCGTCGGCAAGCAGGGGTTCGATGGTGACGCCCGCCGAAGTGAGCAACTGCCGCAGTCGGTCAGGGCGAATATCCGAGTCGAACATCTTTCCGACAACCTCTGCGAGGTTGGGGGTACCGATCGACGACCCGGAAAGGGCGGTCGTCACCACATCAGCTCCTGGCTCGTTGTTGATCAAGGCAAGAACCGCGGACGCATCGAGAATCGTCATGCTGGTCAGTCAACGATCGGCAGCCGTCAACAGCTTCGGTCGGCAGCAGACCTCGGCGTCATTCATTGGCCGCGGCAGCGCGCCGCTCAGCCAGCAATTCGTCGACCAGGGATCGCGTTCGCGGAACGGAATCTCCGAGCGCTCGCAATTCCCTGGCCGCATCCTCTGGTCGCTCCAGCACGATGTGATGTCCGTCGAGTCGAACGCGCAGGTGATCGCCTGCTTTCAATCCGAGAGCGGTCCGCAGATCAGCAGGTATCACCAACCGCCCCTGCTTGCCGAGCACGATCGTGGCATCCATGAGTGCAGTGTGGCACACAATCCGCTGGAGTGGCATGTCCCTCGACCCGGATGGCACCTGCGCGGCTACCGCGCGGCGCTGATCGCCATCGCCCGGTCGTACTCGTCGTCCAACCGGTCCAGCACGGCCGGCCAGGCGGTCGGAGGTTGGGTGGTCCGGTTGTGCTCGGCTATCCGCCGACGCAATGCGGTGTCCCGGGAGATCTCCACCAGCGCATCGATCATGCCCGGGTCCCCGTCGGCCAGCAGGCCCTCGCGGCGATCGTCGACGAACTCGGTGATCCCCGTTCCCAGCATCGCCAGCACCGGCAACCCAGCACACCTGGCCTCGAGCGCGGCGATCCCGAAGGACTCCAGGAAGGCGGGCGCGATGAACAGATCGGAACGGGAGTAGATCTCCTTCAGCGAAGACCGGTCGACCCGGCCGGCCAGGGTGACCGTGTCCGCCATGCCGTGCTTGGCGATGAACCGGCGCATCCGCGGCATCAGCTTTCCGTTGCCGAACACCGTCAGCTTGAGGGTCACCTCCGGCGGCAGCCTGCGCTGCGCTGCCAGCACCAGGGCCAGCAGCTGCAACGGCCGCTTGCGGACGGACAACCGCATGGTGGCCACCGCGTGCACCACCGCGGGATCATGCTCGGTGGCCGGCACCGCCCAGTCGTGCGGATCCAGCCCGTTGGGCAGCACCGCGACGGGGACGCCGGTCCGCTCGCGGAGCGGCGCGGCCGCGGCCTCGCTGACGGCCGTGAGCGCGAGCCGCCGCGCGATGTCCGGAGACGTCCAGGGCGTCAGGATGGTCGGCAACCGGAAGGCCGGGCGTAGGCAGTGCACCGTCACGACCACCGGAAAGCCCAACTCCAGGCCCACCCGGACACCCGCCGCGGCGAACGGCGAACCAACCCCGGCATGCACGTGCACGACGTCGAAGTTGCCGCGGCGCAACGCCTTCGCGATCGGCCGGGAGGGCAGCGGGTTGTTGGCGATCTCCGCGGGGATGGGCAGGCCGAACCGGTGGACGGGCATCGGGAACGACATCGACGCCAGTCGTCGCGGCAACGGGGTCGCGGTGATCACTTCCGGTTCAAGGCCGGCCATCTGCTGGCGCCGGGTCAGGTCGTTGACCTGCATCTCGATGCCGCCGAGGCGGGGAACGAAGCAGTCGGAGACGTGCGCGATCCGCACACTCCCACCCGCTTCCCGGCTCGCCCTAATTCTGCGACATGCTAACCCGGTGGCCCACACGGTCGTCTTCTTCCACGCCCACCCGGATGACGAGGCGCTGCTCACGTCCGGGACCATGGCCAAGCTCGCGGGCTTGGGCCACCGCGTGGTTCTGGTGGTCGCGACAGCCGGGGAGAGCGGCCTTGCCGCCGACCGGTTGCGGTCCGGCGGTCGGCTCGGCGACACCAGGACCGCTGAATTGCGCGCCTCGGCGACGGCGCTCGGTGTGTCCAGAGTCGAGTTGCTGGGCTACGCGGATTCCGGGTTGGCCACGGAACCGACGCCACCTCTTCCGGCCGAGCTGCTGCCGCGACTGGCCGACGCCGACGTTCCCACCGCGGCCGGCCGGGTGGCGCAGATCCTCACCGAGGAACGGGCGGCGGTGCTGACCACCTACGACGCGAACGGCGGGTACGGCCATCCCGACCACGTGGCCGTTCACCGGATCGGCGCGCTGGCCGCCCAATTGGCCGGCACACCGGTGGTGCTGGAGGCGACCGTGCCACGGGATCGCCTGCTGGCGACTGCGCGCCTTGTGAACCGGGTGCTGCCGCCCTCGCGGCGGGTCGATCTGCGGCCGTGGGAGCAGGCGTACTCGGCGTCGGCGGAGGTCACCCATTGCATCGAGGTGCACCGGCAGGCCCGGGCCCGCCGGGCGTCCATGGGGGCGCACGCCAGCCAGGCCACCGCGGACAGCGGGCCGCGCACGCTGGGCGTCTTCACCCGCATCCCGTCACCGGTGTTCGGTTGGGCGTTCGGTCGCGAGTGGTACCGGCAGGCCGACATGCCGGTTCGCCACCCTCGCTATCCCAGCGTCTTCGCCACCCTCTGACCGCGCCCCGATCGGCCGTCACTGCTCGGTGGCGAGTTCACCCGGGGTCGGCTGATCGACCGATCTGTCAGCGGCTTGCGCCGGGGCAGGGATGGTGTCGGCAGTGCTCTCGGGTGGAGTTGCCCGGTTACGGCGCCCCCACAGCCAGACGAGCCAGGCGGTGATCCCGAACGGGACCTCGATGACGTGCGTGAAGATCGAGAACAGCAGGACGCCGCTGGCCGCCTGCGCGGGATCGCCACCCAGCGCGACCAGCAGCGCCACCGACCCGGCCTCGACCAGCCCGAGGCCGCCCGGGGTGACCGGGATGGAGGTCAGCAACCGGCCCAACGCGAACGCGGCCAACATGGATCCCACGCCGATCACCAGCCCGCAACTGGCCAGGCAGATCCAGAACATGGCGAAGTAGACGGTGAAGTAGCCCAGGGTGCCCAGCGTCATCGAGAGCCATCCGGTGCGGACCACGCTGCGGGTCTGCTCCCGCAGGTTCGCGACCGCCACGTCCCAGCCCAACTTGCGGGGCCTACGGATCAACCGCAGCACGGCCTCGGCGACGCCCTCGATCCACCTGCCCACCCGGCGCGCCGCCCCAGGACTGACCAGCACGGTGACGAACACGGCCAGGATCGCCAGCAGGGTCAGCACCCCGACCAGGGCGGTGTTCCGCAGGCTCGGGCTGACGGTGCCGCCCTGGATGAGCAGAGCAGCCAACCCGATCATCGGCACCAACACCTTGCCGGCCGTGGCGAAGACGCCGCCGAGCACGATCGATATGCCGATGGCGGCGCGGGAGAACCCCCAGGACCGGCAGATGGCGTACGTCGCGCCGATGGCGAGCGCACCGCCGAAGGGCAGGGTGTTGGCGACCAGCGAACCGCAGAGGTTGACGATCAACGCGCGGGGGTGCGAGATGCCCGGTAACGCCCCGGTGATGGTGAAGGTGAACAGTGCCAGGGCCGAGAGCTGCAGCACGGCGAGCAGGATCAGCAGCCCGGGATGCAGCTGCGTCATGGGGGCGACGATCTCGGTCCATCCCACCCCGGCGACCCGGGGCAGACCCCAGATCAGCAGTGCCACCGCGATGGCCAGCGAGCCCACATCCCGAACGATGCGGATCCAGGTCTTGCGGCGCCGCCACCAGGGCTGGGTTGTCACAACCTGCTGCACCTCGCCAGATTCTCACGACCGATGGGTCGAGGGTGGTGTCCATTTCCGGCGATCCCCCCGAAAGGCGGCCACATTCGCGCCGCCGCAGCGCCTCTGCCAGCGAAAAGTCCGACCGTCGGTGGTGGCGTCTACCGTGACGATCGTGTCCCAGACCAGCGCCGACGCCGCCGCGATCGGCGGCGCCCGCGGAGCGCGCAGTGACACTGGAGCAGGGCCCGAACGGCCACAGCAGCCCGAGAACAGTCACTGGCTGCGCCGGCTGTGGAAGTACTGCTGGCGGCATCGCACGGTCACCCTGCTCGCCGGTCTTGCGGCCGTCGGTGGCGTCGGACTGGGAGCGCTCACCCCACTGCTGACGCAGGTGGCCGTCGACGACGCGACCAGCGGCAGCACAGCCGGACTGGAGTGGATCATCGCGGGGCTGGTCGTCCTCGCCCTTGTCAGGTTCGGCTCGTCGTTCCTCCGACGGTGGGCCGGCGGCCGGCTGTCGTTGGATGTGCAGCACGACATGCGGCAGGACCTGTTCGGTTCCCTGCAACGGCTGGACGGTTCCGGGCAGGACCGGCTGCGGACCGGGCAGGTGGTGTCGCGGGCCTCCACCGATCTGCAGATGGTGCAGTCGCTGCTGGCCATGGTGCCGCTGACGGCCGGTCAGGTGGTGCTGTTCGTCGTCTCCCTGGTGATCATGATCGCGCTCTCCCCGTTGCTGACGCTGACCGCGCTGCTGGTGGTCCCGGCGGTCGTGGTGGTCACCAGGGCGACCAGGGTCGTGCTCTTCCCCGCGACGTGGGCCGCCCAGCAGTCGGCAGCCGAGGTGGCGGAGGTCGTCGAGGAGGACGTCACGGGAGTCCGGGTGGTGAAGGGCTTCGGCCAGGAGGACCGAGAAGTCCAGCGGCTGCGGTCGGGGGCGACGCGGCTCTACGCCAACCGCATGCGGGCGGTGCGGATGACGGCACGGATCGCCCCGACCATGCAGGCGCTGACCGCGCTCGGCCAAGTGGGCGTGCTGGCGCTCGGCGGCTACCTGGCGCTGAACGGCGCGATCACGCTCGGCACCTTCCTGGCCTTCACCCTTTACCTGGCCCAGCTGGTCGCCCCCACCCGGATGTTGACCATGCTGCTGGTCACCGCTCAGCAGGCAAGGGCATCGGTCGAGCGGGTGCTGGAGATCATCGACTCGTTGCCGGTGATCACCGAGCCGGCCGAACCGCGGCCGTTGCCGAACGGGGGGCTGAGCCTGGAATTCGCGGGCGTGCGCTTCGGGTACGCACCGGACGACCCCGTGCTGCGCTCGTTCGACCTGCGGGTGGAGCCCGGTTCGACCGTTGCGCTCGTCGGCGCGTCGGGCTCCGGGAAGTCGACGGTCTCGTTGCTGCTCCCGCGCTTCTACGACCCCCAGGCCGGAACTGTCCGGGTCGGCGGGGTGGACCTGCGCGAGGCCGGGATGTCCGAGCTGCGGCGGAGCGTCGGGGTGGTGTTCGAGGAGGCGTTCCTGTTCTCCGACACCATCGCCGCCAACATCGCTTACGGCCGGCCGGCCGCCACCGACGCGGACATTCGCGCCGCGGCCGAGGCGGCGGAAGCGACGGGATTCATCGAGGCGCTGCCCGACGGCTTCGCGACCGTCATCGGCGAACGCGGGCTGACGCTGTCCGGCGGGCAGCGGCAACGACTGGCGCTGGCCAGGGCGTTGATCACCGATCCGCGTGTGCTGGTACTGGACGACGCCACCAGCGCGGTGGATCCGGTGACGGAGGCCGCCATCCACGCCACGCTGCGCCGGGTGACCGCCGACCGGACCACGATTCTGATCGCCCATCGCCGGTCGACGCTCTCGCTGGCGGACACGATCGCCGTGGTCGCCGCCGGCGTGGTGGTGGACGTCGGCACCCACGATGAGCTGACTACCCGCTGCGCGGCCTACCGCGCGCTGCTCGGCACTGATCTGGCCGAGCCGACCAGCCAGGACGCGGAGCGGCGGG
>JGI20202J14951_1000157_pt1 | contig 11950 bp, 18 predicted proteins | sample NGESurshal092012_8_FD_14951 | JGI IMG/M metagenome (IMG submission 14951)
GAGACTCGCCGCGCCCTGGCCGACAATCAGGGCATCCTGTTCACCAACAGTGCCCTGGAGGTCACCGAGTACCGGCTGGATTCCGCCGAGCTGCTGGTCGGCGGCCGGCAGGCGGCCGCCCTGGACGTGGCCCGGCACCTGAATATCCCGGGCGGCATGATCGACGCCGACCCCTCCGTCGGTTCGTCGCTGACCTACTCCACCCCCGATTCCCGCAACCAAAATTGGCTCGATTACGGCCTGGCCGCCTACATGGACGCCATCACCGCGGCCCTGTCGATGGACACCGTGCTACCGGCCGGGCAGCGGGTCGCGTTCGACACGTCAAGCCTCACAACAACTTTGGCGCCCACCACGGGCCCACCGACCGCCGACTGAGAGGCGCCCGATCATGCCTGCACGTACAACCCGCTTCGCCGCGCACCGCCGGTTGCCGCTGATCCTCTGCGACGCCGTGATCGACCGGCACCGCCGGCTGGTGCTGGTCGCCGCCGACGCGGTGATCACCGCGGCGCCCGGCCCGGCCGGGACCGCCGGCCGCACCCTGCGCGGTCTGGCGTTGCCGTTCGCCGCGGACGGCCGGACCAGCGCCGGCCGGGTCCGCGCCTCGGCCGGCGTGGTGACCTGGTCACCGGAGCTACGCCGGATCAAGGTCTTCACCGGGCACGACCGGACCCGCCCGGTCGGCTACGTGACCGCGTTGTCCGAGGGCCCGGACGGTCTGGCCGCCGAGCTGCATATCGCGCAGACCCCGGACGGCGACGCCGCCCTGCTGGAGGCCCGGGAGGGCACCCGGGATGCCCTGTCGGTGGAGCTGGAGGACGTCGAGCTGGACGACGCCGGCGACCTGGTCGCCGCCGAGCTGGTCGCGATCGCCCTGGTGCCGCTGCCGGCGTTTTCCGACGCCCGGATCGCCGCCGAGCTCGGCGGCGACGACGACGACGACACCGACGGCGACCCAGAGCCGCCGGCGCCGGGACCGGCCGGTCCCCCTCCGGCCGGCCGGCGACCGGCCCGGGCGCCGGCGGCGTTGTCCGCGGCCCGTACGCCGGCCCGCCGCGGCGCCCTCACCCTGCACGCTGCGTCCGCGCAGCTCGCGGGCGCCTACCTGGACGGCGGCCGGACCGCGGCCGCGCTGAATGCCGCGCTGGCGAACATCACCCCGGTGTCGACCGGCGCGGCGACCGCCCCGCCGCAGTGGCTCGGCGAGCTGTGGACGCCGGAATACACGGCGCTGGACTGGGCGAACGCCGTCACCTCCGACGTGTTGACCGGGATGAAACTCACCGGGTGGAAACGTCTCACCGGCCCGAAGATCTCCGCCTACGCCGGGAATAAGGCCGCGATCCCGACGGATGGGACTCTGTCCTTTGGCCCGGTCAGTGTGGACGCGCACCGGCACGCGGTCGGCGCCGATTTTGACCGGATCTGGATCGACTTCGGCGACGAGACGGTCATCACCACGTGGCTGCGCCTGGTCGCGCAGGACTACGCCCGGAAGCTGGACGCCGCGATCGGCGCGCTGGTCGTCGCCGAGGCCACCGACGCCGGCACCGCCGCGGACGTCATCTCGGCGATCTCGCTGGCCGCCGCGCAGTTGAAGCGGGCCGGCGCGTCCGTGAATTGGATCGCCATCGCCTCCGACCTGTTCGCGCAATATCTGTCGATCAAGTCCGCGGACGCGCCCTGGTGGCTGGCGGCATCGTCCAGCGTGGACCTGTCCGGCGCCGGCGCGACCGTGAACAACCTCAGCATTTTCGAGTCGATCGACCTGGACGACGGCACCGTGCTCGCCGGTGACCGGCGCGCCGTCACCCAGTACACGCCGCGGGGTAACCCGTTTACCGTCCGGGCGGTGGACATCGCGAACGGCGGCATTGACGCCGCGGTCTTCGGCTACTCCGCGGAGCTGGTGAACGACCCGCTCGGCGTCGTCGCCGTCACCGTCGGGGCAACGACACCGTAACCGCGGCAATGGATTTCGCCCCGGGATGGCTGTCCGTCGCCGACGTGAAGGAGCAGCTACGGATCTCCGGCGCCGACACCGGCGACGACGAGCTGATCACCAGGTGCGCGGCCGCGGTCGAGCCGCAGGTGCAGCGGGCCCGCCCGGACCTGACGGTGCCGCCGGCGCCGGCCGGCCGCGGCCCGGCCGGCCGGTTCGTCGCGGCCGCCCCGGGCGTGTTCGCCCCGGACGCCGAGGTGTACCAAGCGGCGGTGATGCTGGCCGCCCGGCTGGTCCGCCGCCGCAATTCACCCGGCGGGGTCGAGTCGTTCGGCGAGAGCGTGACCTACGTGTCCCGGTACGACCCGGAGATCGCCCGGGCGCTGCGCACCGGGCTATGGGCGATGCCCGGTGTCGGATGACCAGCATCGCCGGGGCGGTGCAATCGGTGGTGTCCCGGCTGCTGGCCGGCGGTGTCCGCGCCACCCTGGACGAGCGGGACATTAACCCGCCGGCGGTGTACGTGGCGCCGCCGGTCATCGAGTGGCGTTTCGGCCGCGGCGATTTCACCGCCACGCACGTGATCTGGTGTGTGACCGGCGCCGCCGGCCGCAGCGTGGACCTGGCGAACCTGGGCGAGCTGGTGGACCGGGTGGCCGCCGCCCTGGACCTGGTCGCCGTCCGCGGCGAACCGGCGGACCTGCTGATCCCGTCCCAGGCGGGCCCGCTGCCCGCGTACCGGCTGACCTGGTCCGAACGCATCCGACACTGACTCTGACTGAGAGGCGAGAAACCAATGACCGCACCATCTTTGCCCACCACGACCGGGAAGCTCGGGCCCGGCGAGTTGACGATCGGCGCCGCCGGCGCCGCCGTTGACGTGTCCTGCCTGGTGAACAACGCATCGGTAGATCCGTCCAAGAATTCCACCGACCCGACCACGAAACTTTGCGGCCAGGTCCGCGCCGGCACCGTGTCCTACATCTACCAGCTGACCGGGAACGTGGACGTCGACGCCGGCGACGACGCCGGCCTGTTCGCCCTGTCCTGGTCCGCGCCGGGGTCGGTGCAGCCATTCACCTTCACCCCGTCGACCGCGCTCGGGGTGAAGGTGGCCGGGACCCTGGTGATCGACCCGCTGCGCCTGGGCGCCGACAACTACGGCGACGACCTGACCAGCGACATCGCGTTCGACATCGTCGGCCAGCCGGTCATCACCTACCCGGCGGGCCCGTGACCGGCGCGGCGGCCGGCGGTGTCACCGTCCGCGGGGTCGATCACCTACAGGCCACCCTGAACGCGGCGGCCGCCGAGCTGGGCGACCTGGCGGGTGCGCACGCCGAGGCGGCCCGCATCCTGGCCGCCGGCGCCGCCGCCCGGGCGCCGAAGCGCACCGGTGCGCTGGCCGCGTCGATCCGGGTGCAGACCGGCCGGCCGGTGCAGGTCTCGACCGCCCTGGTTTACGCCGGTGTGCAGGAATTCGGCTGGCCGGCCCGCCGCATCCGGGCCCGCCGGTTCATCCGGGACGCCGTGCCCGGCACCCGGGACCAGTGGCTACCGGTGTACGANCGGGCCGTCGCGGCCGCGCTGGACAAAGTGCAGGGGAGCTGACCGCATGGCCATCACTCAGGACGTCATCGTGACGATGGTCGACGGGACGGTGCATAAGGTCCGCCCCCGGTACGCCGACGCCGCCGCCTGGGANCGCACCATTCAGAAACACCGGTGGGGCACGTTCGCCGAGAACGTCGTAAACGCGCAGGGTTTCGTCGCGTGGCGGGCCCTGAAACGGGACGGTGTGATCGGCCCGGACCTGACCTGGGAAGCGTGGCAGGACGACGTCGAGTCGATCGTGCCGGTCGACGACGACGACGCCGGGCCGGTCCCTACCCGGCCGGGTCCTATTCCCGGCTGATGGTCCAGTTGGCGATCGCGACCGGTATCCCGGTCGCGGTGTGGCTCGCCGAGGACGACGCCATCGTCGCGACCGCGGTCGACGAGCTGAACCGGCAGGCCGAACAACGAAAGGCGGGCACCCGTGGCCGGTAGCACCGCGCGGCTCTCGATCGAGGTGGTCGGCGACGCCGCCGACGCGCAGCGGGCCCTAGAGGGCACCGCGTCCTCCGCCGGGAAGTTCGACTCGGCGATGCGGAAGGCCGCCGTACCGGCCGGTATCGTCGCCGGCGGGCTGCTGGCCATCGGCAAGGCCAGCGCCGACGCGGCGTCGGACCTGGAGCAGTCCTCCGGCGCCATCGAAAAGGTGTTCGGGTCCTCGAACGCCGCGAAGGTCGCCGCCTGGGGTCGGGACGCCGCGAAGAATATGGGCCTGTCGACCGCCGCCTATGAGCAGTTCGCCGCGGTGTCCGGTGCCATGCTGCAAAACCTCGGGTTCGATTCGGACTCGGCGGCCGCGAAGTCGAATCAGCTGATTCAGACCGGCGCCGACCTGGCCGCCACGTTCGGCACCGACACCGCGACCGCCGTCGACGCTTTGGGCGCGTCGCTGCGCGGCGAGTACGACTCGCTGGAGCAATTCGGCATCAAACTGTCCGCCGCCGGCGTCGCCGCGCAGATCGCCGCGGACGGCAACTCCGGCCTGACCGGGCAGGCTTTGCAGGCCGCGCAGGCGCAGGCCACCCTAGAGCTGATCACCCAGGGCGCGTCCTCCAGCCTGGGCGCCTACGCCGCCGAGGCGGACACCGCGGCCGGCGCGCAGCAGACCGCGAACGCGCAGTGGGAAAACGCCAAAGCGTCCCTGGGCGACGTGCTTACCCCGATCATCGCCGGCGCGTCGGCGAAGCTGGCCGAGCTGTTCGCCTGGGTCGAGCAGAACAAGGCATCGGTCCAGACCTGGCTGGTGGTGATCGGCATCGCCGCGGCCGCGATCCTCGCCTATAACCTGGCCGTGTCGCTGGCCGCGGTGGCCACCGGTATCTTCTCCGCCGCGGTCGCGGTGGGCCGCGGTGTGCTGTCCCTGGCCGCCGGCGCGGTGTGGCTGTTTAACGCCGCGCTGTACGCCAACCCGATCGTGCTGGTCATCGGCCTGGTGGTGGCGCTGCTCGCGGTGATCTTCATTTTCCGCGACCAGATCGCCGCCGCCGCCGGGAAGGTCCGGGAGTTTTTCGACGCGTTCCTCGGCGGTGGCGCGGTACTGGGCCCGATCGGCGGGGCGCTGCGCGGCCTGTCCACGCTGATCGGCGGGATCGCCGCGGCCGCGCAGTTCGCCGCGTCCCAGGTGCAGTCCCTCGTCGACGCGTTGTCGGCGTTGACCACGACGAAGGTCGCCGGGACCGCGGTGATCGCTCCCCGCGCCGCCGTCCCGGGCGCGCTGGGCGCCCTGGCCGGTGCCGCCCCGCTGGCGTTGTCCGGCCCGGCCGCCGGCCCGCCGGCGTTCACCCCGGCGGCGTCCTCGCTGCTGCCGGCGCTGTCCGGCGCGGCCGGCGCGTTGGGCCCGGTGACGGTCATCAATGTGACCGGCGCGTTGGACCCGGACGCGGTGGCCCGGCAGATCGACTCGATTCTGCGGGCCCGCGGCCGCCGCGCCGGCCCGGTGATCCTGTGACCGGGCCGCGGCCGTCGTTGCCGCCGTCGTGTGTGCTGTGGGTGGACGGTGTCCGGTACGCCGACGGGCAGCCGGCCGAGTCCGATACCGAACCGGTGGTGTTGTCCGGGCTGCGGGTGACGTGGGGCCGGGACACCATCCTGGACCAGCCGGCGCCGGCGTCCTGCACCTTCACCGTCCTGGACGCCGGCGGTCCGCCGCGGTTCACCGACCGCTTGCACGTCGGTGCCCGGGTGCAGGTCCGCGCCGACGCGCTGATCTACCCGGACCCGACGGTGCCGACNATCACCGATCCTTCTTTCGAGGCCCGGCCGGCCGGCACCGTGCTGTCCGTGATCGGCGTCAACGCCGGCCCGGTGACGGTGCGGACCGCCCCNGTGCACACCGGCGCGCACGCCGCCCGCCTGGAGCCGGTGGACGCCGCCCGCCGGGTCCGGGTGATCTTCCCGCCGGCGGACCTGAGCACCGACCGCGACCCGGCGGCGTGGGACGCCGTGCCGCGGACACTGCCCGGTCAGTCTTGGCGGTTCGGCGCCGCTGTGCGGGTCCCTGCCGCGCTGGCCCCGGTCGCCGGGGTGATCCTGCGCCCGGCGGCGTTTTCGACGCCGTGGGACTCCCCCGGTGTCACCGTGCTGCCGGCTGAGGCGACCGCCGGCCCGCCGGACGCCGCCGGCTGGTCGGTGTTCACCGGGCTGGTCACCCCGCCGCCCGGTGTGTGGCTGGGCCTGGCCCTGGACGTGTACCCGACCGGCCCGGCCTGGGCCGAGGTGGACCCGCCGGCCCTGACCTGGCAGCAGCTGCCGGCCGCCCTGTCCTGGGCCGACCTGGCGGCGACCATCGTCGACGATCTGCTGCTGCTGGCGCCGGCCGCCGGCGCCGCCCTGGCCGGTGAGGTCTTCACCGGCCGGGTGACCGACCTGGTCGCGCAGTGGGACCCGGCCGCCGCCGCGACGCTGGTCAAGGTCACCGCGCAGGATGACACCGCCGAGCTGGCGAACCGGTACGTCGGGGCGCAGCCGTGGCCGGCGGAGGCCCTGGCCGCCCGGTTCGACCGGATCCTGACCGCCGCCGGGCAGCCCTTGGCGCGCACCGTGGCGCCGTCGGTGGCCGCCGTCCCGGTCACCTACCGGGACGTCGACAACCAACCGGCGGCCGGTCTGCTGGCCGAGCTGGCGCAGTCCGTCGCCGGTGTGCTGTGGTCCGCGACGTCCCTGGTCACCGGGCCATACCTGCTGCTGGAGGACACCGCCGCCCGGCCGCCGCTGCTGCTGCTGACCCGCGGCGCCGACCTGGTGGTGCGGATCATCGTGGCCCCGGTGGTCGGCGCCCGCGGGATCACCGTGTCGGCGTGCGACGTGCTGCTGGAGCCGGTCCGCTGGGAGCAGGACTCCACCGACACCGCGACCCGGGTCGCGGTCGGCTGGCAGGAGCAGACCGTTGACGACAAGGGCCAACCGAAGCCGGTCGGCCGCACGGTGACCGCCGTCGACCAGGCCGCCGAGGCCGCCACCGGCCGCCGCCGGGTGCAGGTGTCGACCGAGCTGGCGGCCGCCGCCGCCGCCGTCGCCGTCGCCGACGCGCTGCTCGGCCGGTTGTCCGCCGGCGGGTGGCGGGTCGGTGGCCTGACCTACCGGCTAGAGCCGGACGACCTGCTCGGCCCGGCCGCGCTGGCCGCGGTGATGACAATCCTGGACGGCACGACCCGGCTGGGCCTGCCGATTCTGCTGACCGACCTGCCGGACTGGTCGCCGGCGCCGCTAACCGCGTCCGTGCCGCTGTACCTGGAGGGCGCCAAACTGACCAGCACGGCCGGCCGCTGGGAGCTGGACCTGATCACCAGCTCGGCGGCCGCGACCGGGTCGGCCGCGGCGCCCTGGGAGCAGTTGCCCGGCCCGTGGCAGTGGGTGCAGTTCGACCCGGTCATCGGCTGGGCCGACCTGGCCGGCGTCGGCGTCGCATGATCCAACACACACGCAGGGAGAACCGTTATGCCAGGGATGACCGCCGGTGGGCTGCCGTACCCGTTGCCGAGCGAACCGGTCCGGGACGGCGCGGCCGCGATCCGGGACCTCGCCGAAGCGATCGAGGCGCGCGGCGGTGGCCGGGAGGTCCGCGCGTTCCGGGTCCTGATCACCCCGGACGGTGGCGGGACGTTCTCGCAGCTGTTCCCGGGCGGGTCGTTCAAGGCCGGGACGGTGCCGAACGTCACCGTCACCTGTGAGAGTTCCGCATCCGGGATCGTGGTTTTGGTGGGCTTGCAGAGCCTCGATGCCAATGGGTTCAGCGGGGCGGCGATGCAGACCAGCATCGGCGCGTCCGCGGTCCGCGGTAGCCCGTTCTGGGCTCAGGTCATCGCTGTCGGACAGAAGCCGTGATATCGCCGTCGGGCCGCTCTAGGCCGCGGCGGCCGCGACCCGCCGCCGGCGGCCCTGGTCGCCCTTCACGTAACGGATGGTAGTGGCCGGTGAGGCGTGCCCGAGAAGTTCTTGGACGCTGAGTAGGTCCCCGGTTTCCCGGTAGATGACCGTGGCGTACCGGTGCCGCAGCTGGTGCCCGGTGACCCGGCCGTCGGTGCCGCTCAGCGCCAGCCTGAGCAGCCGGCCGGTGTGCGCCGGTGTGAGGTGACCGCCCCGCCGGTTCGGGAAGAGCCAGCCGGCCGGCGCGGCCCGCAGCGTGGCCGCCGTCGCGGGCAGCAGCGGCACGTCCCGGTCCTTGCCGCCCTTGCCGTGTACGGTGAGCGACCAGCCGTCCAGGTCTTCCACCAGGTCCCGGGTGTGCGCCTGGGCGATCTCCCCGCGGCGCAGCCCGTGCCGGGACCCCAGCGCGATCATCAGCGCCAGCCGCGGGTCGGCGGCCGCCAGCGCGGCCGCGATCGCCGCTTCCGGCGCCGGCCGGGGCCGGATCGGCGCCGCCGGCACCTTCCGCAGCAGCCGTGACGGGTCGTGGCCGCTCAGCCCGGACGAGTGGGCCCACCCGTAGAACGAGCGCAGCGCGGCCCGGTGTGAGCGGATCGTCTCGGCCTGCCAGCCGTGCCCGCCGACCCACGACGCGGCCGCGGCCGCGTCGACGTCGAACGGGCCCAGGTGCCGGTGGTCCCGGGCGAACCGGCGCAGCTGATAGAGCCGCAGCTCCAGGGTCGCCGCCCGGACCGCGCCGGCGAGCAGCCACCCGGACCAGCCCTCGATGGCGTGGCCCCAGTCGGCCGGAACATTGCTGATGCTGGTCTTCCTGTGCACGCGCGGTTTCCCCCTGAAATCTTTCCTGCCTGGTGATTGACGATGATGTGACGGCCGGGGCCGCGGCGCATCACGCGCCGCGGCCCCGTTTTCTTTCCGGTCGCCGGCCCCCGAATGTTCTTAATCAGCCGGTTAAGAGCTATTCCGGCGGGCCGCTGAGCTGCTCGCCGGAATAATCGTCGTCGGGATCGAGCGAATAGTCGTCGTCGCCGGCGTCGGCCGGCCGGGACGGCAGGCTGCTGGACCAGAACGGGTTCCGATACGGCGGAAGGTCGGCCGTGCTGCCGTCCGCGGCCGCCGCGCCGGCCGTGTGGCCGTGCTGCCAGGCGATCAGGTAGACATCGGCGAGCCGCTCCCGCAGCGTCTCGTCGTCCGCGGCGGCCCGCGCCAGGTCCTCGATCACCTGCAGATCGCCGACCAGCACGCCGTCGCTCACGTCGTCGCTCACGTCGTCGCTCACGCCGCGACCCGCCGGTGATGTTCTAAATCAGCGGGTTCGGGGTTCGAGTCCCTGATGGCGCACAGCCATTCGTAGGGCACCCCGGTCCGCAGCGCCCACAACCGCAGCGATTGCGTGTTCGGCACGATCCGGCCGCCGGTCCAGTTGCCCACCGTTCCGCGCGTCACGCCGAGATAGTCGGCCATCTCCGCGACTCCCATTCCGGCCCGTCGCAGGGTGATCGCCAGAGCCTCGTCAAGGCTGAGCCGTAGCTGAAAATCTGTCGTCATGCGTCAAGTGTGACACGTTCGCGGCGTGGTGAATCAACGCACGCGGGCGTGTCCTACGCCGATCGGGTTGTCCGATGCGCAATCATGCGCGCTATGGCGAACGACGATGATCTGATCGGTACGACAACCGCCGGCGAACTTCTGGACATCAGTCCGTCGATGGTTGTCCGGTGGACCAATGCAGGCCTGCTGCCGCTCCGCGGCCGCATCCGCACCGGCACGGCGGGAGGCAAAGGAACGATGGTCTTCGAGCGCGGCGCGATCGAGGCCATCGCCGAGCAACGGCGCCGCAACGCCGCCGCGCTGCCCGACGACCGGGTCGAGATCGTCGAGATCGCCGAGTAGCCCCCCAGTGTCGTCACCGTTGTTGAGCGCCGATCAGATCGCCGAGCTGGCCGCCGCGCTGTGGGCCGCCCGGTCGGCCGCCGCGGATGATCCGGCCCGGCCGACGCCGGCCGACCGGCCCTACACCCCGGCGCTGATCATGGGCGGCGTCGATCAGTGCCCGCATGGTGTGCAGCGCGGCCGGCGGTGCCGGCCCGGGCACGGCACGCCCGGCTGTCCGCTGTGCCGCGCCGACTACCTGGCCGCGGCCCGGGACCTGTCCCAGCACACCGCGCCTTGTGTGCCGATGCCGGCCGCGCTGCGCGCCGAGCTGGACCGGCGCTGCTCGACCCGCGACCAGGGCGCCGAGTGACCGCCGCGAGAGTTCACCTGCTGCTGCCAGGTGCCCGCGATCGCGCCCGCTGCGGCATCCTGGCCGGCCGGCTGCCGACCACGCGGGATCTCGACCTCGTGACGTGCTCTGCCTGCCTACGCCGGCGCCGGCCGCTGCACGGCGATCGCTGCGACCTACCGGTGAGCGGCGCGGCCGAGTACGCAATGGCCACAACGCTTGTCGGCGGTGTCCGCCGAGAGATCCTGCCGTGCGAATGCTCCGCGCTGATAATCGCCGGCATTGACCACACGTGCGACCCGGACGACCGGCCGGACGGTGGTGCCATCTGGACCTGACCTCGATCGGTAAGGCGGCGCCGGACGCGGCTGCTCGCTGGTGGTGCGGCGCCGGGCGGCTCGATCCCGTCGCCGGTAGCTGGCAACCCCTCACGTTGGGCGGCGCTCAACCAAACACCGATCGAGCTTCGCTCTGTTTCTTGTCTTAAAAGCCAAACCAACCTAGTTGGTTTGGGAAGAGATCGTTACGTTAGGTAACGCGCGTTGCATTCCGATCCGTTGCGGCGCAAGAGTTTTCGTCCACAATTTCGGTCCACAATCGGTCCACAACCAAGACGCATGGAAAGGGGCCGGTGGCGCTGTCGGCGCCGGGTGGTATGACCGTTGGTGTGTTGGCCGAGATTCATCTGGTGCCGCTGCTGCCGCGGCGGTCGGTGTCCGCGGCCGCGGACCGGGCGATTGACGAACCGACGGTGATCCGGCTGTGCGTGGATGAGTCGCTGTGCCTGGTGATGTCGCCGGCGGTGGCCGAGGACGTGGCCGATGCGCTGATCGGCGCGCTGGCCGAGCTGGCCGACCGGCCGGCGGTGTGGGTCAGTGCGTGATGCCGATCTCGCACCGGTACGTCGCCGCTGTCCGCGCGGCCGCCGATTGTGTGCACGGCCAGCAGGGCGGGGACCTGGTCCGCCCGTGGACCTCGACGCCGGCGTGCGCGCTGTGCCGCCGCCGGCACCCGGTGCACTGGCGGTGGCTGGACGCCGCCCCGCCGCCGCCGCGCAACGTGACGCCGATTCACGGCACCCGAACGCTGTTCGACCCGCGGCGGCCCTGACGTGCCGGCCCGCCGCGGCCCGGATGGTTACCTGCTGCGGCAGAGCGGCCGGCCCCGGTGGGGCGGGACCAGGTCCCGCGCCCTGGTCGCCGCGGTGCTGGCCCGGGACCTCGACCCGGCGCTGGGGTTCGCGCCGTGCCGGTGGTGCGGTGCGCCCGCGACCAGCGCGGACCACTACCCGGTGCCGCGGTCCGACGGTGGCCCGGACACGCTGGACAACCTGGTCGCCGCCTGCCTGCCGTGCAACGTGGCCCGCGGTGTGCAGCTGGCGCAGCAGCGGCGCTCACCGCCGCCGCCGTCCCGGCCCTGGTTCTGATAAGAGAGTGAGGACGCCCCGTGAATGGATCAGACCAGCCGGCTGACGCTGAGCTGCTGCGCCAGCTCGACGCCAAGCTGGACCGGATTCTGGAGCTGCTGGACCCGGGCCGCCGCCACGTCGGTAACCCCTCGCCGCCGCGGCGGCCCGGGCCGCGGGAACAATCAGGCGATCTCGGCTGATCGCGCGATGAGGGCCGGCCCGGACCGGTGGCGGTGGCGGCCGGTGCTGTGGTCGCTGCTGCTGCTCGGCTGTCTCGCCGTAATGGTGCGCGGTGATCGTGATCGCGTTCGCGATCATCGCCGCGTGGTTCGGGCCCTGAGATGCGTTGCCCGGCACCAGGTTTTTTGAGCCGGCGCCCCCCTAGGCTGAAGCT
>JGI20202J14951_1000163_pt1 | contig 11732 bp, 7 predicted proteins | sample NGESurshal092012_8_FD_14951 | JGI IMG/M metagenome (IMG submission 14951)
CCACCGGTCGGGGGCGGCGAGCTCCGCCGCGGCGGGCGGGCCCCATGATCCCTGCGGGTACGGCTGCGCAGCCGGCCGGTGATCCAGCAGCGGCTGAATGACGGCCCACGCGTGCGCGAGCCCGTCGGGGCGGGTGAACAGCGATCGGTCGCCGATCAACACGTCATGGATCAGCCGGACGTACGGCGGCAGCGCATCGGCTCCCGCAACCTCACCGAGCACGATCTTCGCGTCGGTGGTGGTCAGGTTCAGGCCCGCGCCCGGTTCCTTGACGACCATCGACAGCAGCACTTCGCCGTTGCCCGCCAACGAGAGCGTCAGCACCCCGCCGTCCTGGGGGACGTCGAACGGGGCGTCCGTCGGCTCGCGCAGCACGATGCTGACCCGCTGGGTGGAACCGGCCATCCGCTTTCCGGTCCGCATCAGGAACGGCACCCCGCGCCACCGATCGTTGTCCACCCACATCCGGGCGGCGACGAACGTATCGGTGGTCGAATCCGGAGCGATCCCCGGCACGTCGCGGTAGCCGTCGTACTGGCCGAGCACCACCTCGGTGGGATCCAGCGGGCGGAAGCAGCCGATCACCTCTTCGCGCGCGGATTGCAGATCGTCGGCGCCCATGCTCGCCGGCGGCTCCATGGCCACCTCGGCGGCGACCTGCAGCAGATGGGTGATCAGCATGTCCAGCACCGCGCCGGTGGCGTCGTAGAACCCGGCCCGGTCGTCGATGTCCAGCGTCTCGGGCGCGTCGATCTGCACGGACTTGATGTGCTCGGCGTCCCAGGAGGTGGAGAACAGGCTGTTGGCGAAGCGCAGCACGTGCAGGTCCTGGGTCGCCTCCTTACCCAGGAAATGGTCGATCCGGTACACCTGCGACTCGTCGAGCACCTCGTGCACGGCCTTGTCCAGCTCTCGGAAATTCTCCGGTGACGTGCCGAACGGCTTTTCGTAGACCACCCGGGAATCGGCGGCCAGCCGGTGTTTGCCCAGCGCCGCGGTCAGCCCGATGAACGCCACCGGGGGCACCGCCAGGTAGTGCACGAGCTGGGTGTCCTCGCCCAGTTCGGCGCGGGCGTCCGCGACGACGTCGAGCAAGGCGCCGGGGTCGTCGCTGCTGAAACCGCCGCCGGCGAAACGCAAACGGGAGCTGAAGTCGTCCCACGGCCCGGCGTCCGGGTGCGGTCCGAACGCCCGGAGCGTGTCGTGGACGTGCTTGCGGAATTCGTCGTGCGAGACGTCACCGCGCCCGTTGCCGATCAGCAGGTAGTTGTCCGGAAGAAGTTTCTGCTGGGCCAGGGTGAAAAACGCCGGGATCACCATGCGCTTCGCGAGGTCGCCGGTGGCGCCGAACAGAACGAAAACAATGGGTGGGACCGGAACGGAATTGGCTGTCATCGGTGACGTCCTTGGTCTCAGCGGTGACGCGCGGTCACGTCAGCACAGCCGAGGGTAGCCGAGAGCCATCGTCACTGGTGCACCAAACGCTGGCTCGCGAGGACCTCGTTGCCCCGATGTCGTTCGCCGGGACCTTTGTTCGCCAGGACCTTCGTTCGCCGGACCTCTGTTCGCCGGACCTCGTTCGCCAGGACCTCGTTTTGCCAGGACCTGGATCGCGAGGACCTGGTTTGCCAGGACGAGCACCGCGGCCGGGCGAGCGTACGCACCCGGCCGCGGTGACTGGGTCAGTCGGAGGTGGCGCTGGAAAGCCCGGTGCTGATCAGGTTCATCACGGCCGAATCCTGCAGGGTTGTCACGTCACCGATCGTGCGGTTCTCGGCGATGTCACGCAGCAGCCGCCGCATGATCTTGCCGGAGCGGGTCTTGGGCAGCTCCGGGACGACCAGGATGCGCTTGGGCTTGGCGATCGGCCCGATCTCCTTGGCGACGTGGCTCTTCAGCTCGACGATCAGCTGCTCGCCGGAGTCGCTGGCCGACCCGCGCAGGATGACGAACGCGACTATGCCCTGGCCGGTCATTTCGTCGGTCGCGCCGACCACGGCGGCCTCGGCCACCGCCGGGTGCGAGACGAGTGCGGATTCCACCTCGGTCGTGGAGATCCGGTGTCCCGACACGTTCATCACGTCGTCGACCCGGCCGAGCAGCCACAGCGCGCCGTCGGTGTCGTACTTCGCGCCGTCACCGGCGAAGTAGTAGCCCTGCGCGGCGAACCGCGACCAGTAGGTGTCGGCGTAGCGCTCGTCGTCACCGAAGATGGTGCGCAGCATGGCCGGCCACGGTTTGTCGATCACCAGGTAGCCGCCTTCACCCTTGCCGACCGGGATGCCCTCGTCGTTGACCACGAGCGCACTGATGCCGGGCAGCGGCACCATGGCCGAGCCGGGCTTCGTCGCCGTCACCCCGGGCAGCGGGGAGATCATGATCGCGCCGGTCTCGGTCTGCCACCAGGTGTCCACGATCGGGCAGTTGTCGTGGCCGATGTTCTCCCGGTACCACATCCAGGCCTCGGGGTTGATCGGTTCCCCGACGCTGCCCAGCACCCGGAGCGAGGACAGGTCGAACTTGCCGGGGATGTCCCGGCCCCACTTCATGAACGTCCGGATCAGCGTGGGCGCGGTGTAGTAGAGCGACACCTTGTACTTGTCGACGATCTCCCAGTGCCGGCCCTCGTGCGGGCTGTTCGGGGTGCCCTCGTAGATCACCTCGGTGGCCCGGTTGGCCAGCGGCCCGTACACGATGTACGAGTGACCGGTGACCCAGCCGATATCGGCGGTGCACCAGAAGACATCGGTGTCCGGCTTGTGGTCGAACACCACGCGATGGGTGTACGAGGCCTGGGTGAGGTAGCCACCGGAGGTGTGCACGATCCCCTTGGGCTTCCCGGTGGTGCCCGAGGTGTACAGCACGAACAGTGGTTGCTCGGCGGGGAACGCCTCCGGGGTGTGCTGATCGGACTGGGTCTCGACCAGGTCGTCCCACCACACGTCCCGCTCGTTCCAGGTGACGTCGATGCCTGTCCGACGGACCACCAGGACGTGCTCGATCGGCGAATCGGGGTCTTCGGCCGCCTCATCGACGGCGGCCTTGAGCGGGACCGTGGAGCCGCGGCGGTGCTGGCCGTCGGCGGTGATCACCACCCGGGCCTGGGCGTCGCCGATCCGGGTGCGCAGGGCCTCGGCCGAGAATCCGGCGAAGATCACTCCGTGGGCGAGCCCGAGCCGAGCGCAGGCCAGCATGGAGAACACGGCCTCGGGAATCATCGGCAGGTAGATCGCCACCCGGTCGCCGGCCGTGAGGTCCAGGGAGTTCAGCGCGTTGGCCACCTTGCAGACCTCGGCCTGCAGCTCTGCATAGGTGATGGTGCGGGAGTCTCCGGGCTCGCCCTCCCAGTGGATCGCGACCTTATCTCCGTAGCCGGCCTCGACGTGCCGGTCCACGCAGTTGTAGGCGACGTTGAGCGTGCCGTCGGCGAACCACTTGGCGTGCGGGGCGTTGCTCCAGTCCAGCACCTGGGTGAACGGGGTCGCCCAGGACAGCCGCTGGGCCTGCTCGGCCCAGAACGCCTCCGGGTCGGCGGCCGCGCGGTCGTACGCCTCGGCCGTCAGGTTCGCGTTCGCGGCGAACTCTGGTGACGGCGGGAAGGCACGGTCCTCCGCGAGCAGATTGTCCAGCGTGTTGGCTTGTTCGGTAGTGGCCGGCGATGGTGCGGACGTGCTCGCGGGGCTGTTCACAGGGCGTCTCCTTGCGACGGCAGTGTCACGGATGATGGGCGTCTCCCCCTGCGAACGTATCCCGGTCCGATCACTCGGCGCCACGCGGCATCGATGCCGTGTCGATGGACGGCCCTCTGGGCTCGGTAAACGGCAGAAACGGCACCTCAGCAGCAACTCGGCGGCACGGTCGGGGTCGGGGCTATCGTGCGCCGGTGACGATCCCCCTGCCCCGTCGAGATCGCCGCGACCGGGCCGTCGACGGACCCTCGCTGCCGGACCTGGCCGCCCAGCCCGGCGTGCCTGCCGCGATCGAGGCCGCGCGCACCGCGGTGACTGCGCTCCGTGGCCACCCCGCGCTGCGGCGGCACCGCGAGCGGATTGCCGGGGCAGCCGCCGTGCGGGCCGCTCGCGCCTCCGCGGCCCTGGACGGTGCGCCACTTGCCCTGGACGGAGGGGTCGCCGAAAGTGTCGCGGATGCAGTCGGTGATCCTCGGCTTGCGGGTGCGCTGCGGGTGACCGCGTCGCTGGTCGACCTCAAGTCGGTCTGGCAGCGGGCACCACTGCAGGCTCTGGCCAGATTGCACGTACTGGCGGCGGCGGACCTGGTCGAGGGCGGTCTGGCTGGTGTCGGTCCTTCTGGTGTCGATCCTTCTGGTGTCGATCCTTCTGGTGTCGATCCTTCTGGTGTCGATCCTTCTGGTGTCGATCCTTCTGGTGTCGATCCTTCTGGGCCCGACCTGCTGGGGCGTCCCCGCCCCGATCCCGCCACCGGTCCACGATTGGCCGCGCTGGCCGACGTGGTCGCTGCCGCGCCCTGGCCGGCGCCCGTCATGGTGGCTGTGGTGCAGGGGGAGCTGCTGGCGCTGCGGCCCTTCGGTTCGGCCGACGGTGTTGTCGCTCGTGCCGCCGGCCGGCTCGCGATGATGTCCTCGGGCCTTGACCCGGACGGCCTGGTCGTGCCGGAGGTCGCGTACCTGCGCTTCGGGCCCCGGTATCGGTCGGCCGCGCGGGAGTTCGGGGCAGGCGAGGCGAGCGGTGTGACAGCGTGGCTGCTGCTGGTCTGCGATTCGCTGATCGCCGGTGCCAGGGAGGGCGGCTCCATCGCCGACGCTGCCGGCTGACTCCGACCGGCTCGCGGGCGGCCAGGACCGGCGCGATCGCCATTCCACGGACCAAGAAACGCAATTCAATTGCATAGAGTAATCGAATGGTCACTGAGCGAATTCAATGACGGGGGATGATTCCCTACTCGGCTTTCGTCTGATCGGGTGATTTTGGGCGGAAGCCTTGTTGCTAGATTGTCGATACGAGGCCAAGTTTATTGGTCACATTGAGGCCGCCGCTGCCTTTCGGCAGTGCTGACGAGTCGCCCCGCACAGCGGTGGCCGGCAGGGACCGACTGGATCTGTCATCACCGGTGTCCCGCCGACGGCCGGTCGACGGGACACCTCAGTCGATGCGGGCGAGTGCGGGCGAGCGCGGGCGAGCGCGGGCGAGTGCGGGCGAGCGCGGGCGAGCATTGTCGGGGCTTTGGCGCGGTGTCCGACCGGCAAGCGGATGGTGCTGCCGGCCGGGTATGAAAGACGGCGCCCCAACAGCAGTTGGGGCGCCGTCTGCGCAGGCTGACCGGCTACCAAGCTTCACCACGACTCGTCGTAACGGGCTCCTCGACTCTCGTGGTTTGCCCTGACGACGTACCTCCCGCGGCTCATAGCGGTGAGTGGGTACCGGGGTCCGCGCGGGGAGCTCCGAAACGGGGGTGACGACGTTTCTCCTCCACGTCGTCCTTGGCCGCTCAGGGGTCCCTGAGATAGTGATACCTCCGTCAGGGGCCTGCGGCAACAGGGGGAGCCATTTCTTGCACACCCTGACCGATTCAGATGCACCCAAAAGGGTCACGACCGATTCTCTCGACGAAGAGCGATGTAACACGCGGCGCGGGAGTAGGTGACGAACTCGCGATAACGGGTCTACAGTAGGAGGCGTCGGTTTCCACCCCCCCGGAACCGACCACCCGGTTCAGCTCAACCCCCCGGAGCTGAACCCCGCGGCCCCCGCCCTCCCCCCTGGCGGGGGCCGCCCCTTTTCCACGGGTGGGCATTCACGGCTTATTTGTCGCTTCTGTGCGGAATGTCTTTTTCGGTCGCTGATCCGTTACTCGGTCGATGCCCATGCATCGAGTCAGGATCCGCCTGCCGTTGTACTCCCTGCCGGCAGCGTGGTCGGGATGTACCAACAGCGGGATGCACCAACAGTGCTCTCCGAATGGCGACCGCCGCCTACTTGCACGGCCCGCCTCGCCAAGAGCGCTGTCCGGCCGGGGTGTGACGCGTGGGCGCGGTTGATGCTCGCGCATGGACCGGTGCGACGGCGGCGACCACTTGGGGCTCCTCGGCTTGGGGCTCCTCGGCTTGGGGCTCCTCGGCGCTCGGCGCGACGCGGACCGGCGTCCGTTTGCAGCGATGGGTCGTTCGAATGGCGGCGTTACTCGCGTCGTGTCCCACGCATTCGCCACCTTGTCGGCCATCGGCCGGTATCTGCCACCGGCGTCTGCCATTCACGGCATTCGGGACCAATCGTCGGACTTGTCCCGCTGATTTGTCCCCATGTCTGCATTTCATCCCCAACCGGGACGACGCGCTTTCGTCGCCGACCTCCGGACGCTGAGCTGTTGGCCAGAGACCCCACCGGGGTCACCGGCCCAGGGGAGCTCGCGATGGAGGATCGACCACTGATCATCACCGATGACGAGGACGTCCTTGACGATCTGTTGCGGATCTCTGCGGCGGCCGGTGTCGAGGTCACTCACGGCCGCGATCCCGGCCAGCGGGGACTATGGCGTTCCGCATCGTTGGTGCTCATCGACGCGCCGCTGGTTGCCGCTGCGGTCTCCGCCGGGCTCGGTCGAAGGCCCGGCGTGGTCGTCGTCGCCGGCGACGAACCCGATGCCGGTCTCTGGGAGCAGTGCGTTCGCCTCGGCGTGGATCGCACGGTGCTGCTGGCACAGTCGGAGGAATTCCTGGTCGGCGTGCTGTCGGACGCCGCGATCGGCGGCCAGGGCGGTGGCCGGTGCATCGCCGTTGTCGGCGCGTGTGGCGGAGCAGGTGCGTCGGTGTTCGCCGGAGCGTTGGCGGTCGTGGCCGGCCGGGCAGGTGAGCATGTCCTGCTGGCGGACTGTGACCCATGGGGTCCCGGGCTGGACGTCGTGCTCGGTGTCGAGTCGGGCCGCGGAATGCGGTGGACCGATCTGTCGGCACCGTCGGGCAGACTCCCTGCCGAGGCACTGCAGCGGGCGTTGCCCGCGGTCACCGTCGGGCACGGCAGGCTCTCGGTGTTGTGCCACGATCGCCGATCCGAGACCGACATCGATCCCGAAGTCGTTGACGTTGTGCTCGATTCGGGTCGGCGCGCGGGCGGGCTCACCGTCGTCGACGTGCCCAGGCACCCGACGGCGGTGGCGGACCGAGTCCTGGAACAAGCAGATCTGACCGTGCTGCTCGCGCCGGCCGAGGTCCGGGGATGCTATGCCGCCGGCCGGATCTGCCGCCGGTTCCACGAGCTCGGCGCCCGCCCGGGGCTGGTGGTGCGCGGACCCTCGCCGGGTGGGCTGGGCGCCCAGGACGTTGCGGATGTACTGGAACTGCCGCTGCTCAGCCGACTGCGGGCGGAGCCGAAGTTGGCTCGCGACATCGAGTTCGGCCGGCTGCCGGGGTGGGATGCGCGCAGCTCGGTGGCGCGCGCTGCNGGGCGGGTGCTGGCCTCCGTCGGCGCGCCGGTCCGGTGACGTCGACCGCAGCGGTCGGCGACGACATCGTCGAACGGATCCAGCGCAGACTCGCCGACGAGCACAGCGACCCGACATCCTCGGCGCTGGCCCGGGCGCTGCGCGCGGAGTCGTCAGGCTTGATCAGCGACGCCGAGATGCTCCGGATGATCCGGTTGTTGCAGCGCGAGTTGGTTGGCGCCGGACCGCTGGCCGACCTGCTGGCCGATCCGGCGACGACCGACGTCGTCGTCAACGGACCGGACGACGTCCGGGTGGATCGCGGGTCTGGATGGCAGGACGCCGGCGTTCGGTTCGCGGATGAGGCCGCGGTGCAGCGGCTGGCCCGCAGGCTCGCGACCGCCGCCGGCCGTCGTCTGGACGACGCGCATCCGCACGTGGACGCCCGCCTGACCGACGGCACCCGGCTGCATGCCGTGCTCGCCCCGGTCGCGGCCTCGGGGACCTGCCTGTCGTTGCGGGTGTTGCGGCCCGTTCGACACGACCTGGCTGCCTTGGCGCGGTCGGGAACTCTGCCCGGGGTCTGCGGTGCAGTGCTGGAGGCGATCCTGCGCGCCAGGCTGGCCTTTCTGGTCAGCGGTGGCACCGGGTCCGGCAAGACGACATTGCTGTCTGCCCTGTTGGCCGCCGTCCCGCGGGACGAGCGGTTGGTGACTGTCGAGGACGCGGAAGAGCTCGCCCCGCCGCATCCGCACCTGGTCCGGATGGTGGCCAGGGCGGCCAATGTCGAAGGTGCGGGCGCGATCTCGCTGCGGGAGCTGGTCCGGCAGGCGCTGCGGATGCGTCCGGACCGGATCGTGGTGGGCGAGGTACGCGGCGCCGAGGTGGTCGATCTGCTGGCCGCACTGAACACCGGCCATGACGGCGGAGCGGGCACGGTGCACGCCAATACCGCTACAGACGTCCCGGCCCGGCTCGAGGCGTTGGCGGCTCTCGGCGGCGTCGGCCGGGATGCGCTGCACGCTCAGCTGTCCGGCGCCGTGCAGGTGATCTTGCATGTGCATCGCGGGCCGCAGGGCCGGGTGCTGCGGGAGATCGCCGCCGTGACCCGGGCCGAGGACGGTCGCACCGGCATCTCGGCGGCCGTCGTCAAGGGCGTGATCACCGAGCCGGGTGCCACGGTGCTGTCCCGGATGCTCCAGGACCGCGGGGTGCCGGCACCGTGGTGACGGCGTCTGCGGTCGGGTTCCGACTGGCTGCCTTGTCCCAGCGGTGGTCGGCGGCGACCGCACAGCCGGGAACGCCGGGGGAGCGGGTGCCGTGCTGACGCTGTTGCTGGTGGCGACCGCGGCAGTGGTCTGGCCACCGCGGCGGCCCGCGAGGCTTGCGGCTCCCGGCGGGCCAGGCGGAGTCCCGCGGTTAGCTGGTCCGGGACCGGCTTTGGTGGACACCGTTGCTCGAGGCGGCCGCCGGTGGGCAGTGGGCGGGTCAGCGGTGGGGTCATCGATGCGCTCATCGCGGCCGTCAATGGTGGGAATCGGAGCCGGGATCTGCGTGCTGGCTGGTGTTCTCGGGGCAGTAGTGGCAGGGACGGCCGGCTTCCTCGCTGCCGCGATGACCGCGGCGACGGTGCTGTTCTTGATCGACTCGTCGCTGGCCGGCCGTCGACGGCGGTCCGATCTGACCGACCTGGTCGCCGGGCTCCGGTTACTGGCCAGGGAGCTTCGATCGGGAGCTGCGCCAGCGTTGGCGGCCAACCAGGCCGCAGGGGCCGCACGTGGAGTGGCAGTGACGGTGCTGACCGCGCTGGCCACCGGCGCCGGCGGGCGCGAACCGGTGAAACCGGGGGACGCCGGAGTAGTGGCGGAGATCCGCGCCCGGCTGACCGCCGGTTGGGAATTGGCGGGTCGGCAGGGCCTGGCCATCACCCCGATGATCGACGCGGTGGTGCTGGATGCCGCCGAGCGGCTGGCCGCAGACAGTGAGCGGGCGGGTCAGGTGGCCGGTCCGCGGGTGTCTGGCTATGTGATGGCGGGCCTGCCGTTCATGGGATTGCTGTTGGGGACAGGGATGGGCGCGGACCCCGTGCAGGTTCTCGCGCACAGCGGCATCGGGAATGTGTTGCTGGTGCTGGGGGTGACGCTGACCTGCGCCGGACTGCTGTGGTCGGCGCGCATCGTCCGCCGATGACGAATGTCCCGGCGGGAATGGGCGCCGCCGTAGCGTCGATGCTGCTGGCTGCGGCGCTGCTGGTGGTGCCGGACCGCGCGCGACTGCCGGTTCCGGCTGTGGGCGGGCGTGCTCGCGGCCACCGCCGGACCGGCGGCGGGGCCGACTCGTCGCGCGGTGTGCTGCTGCCGGGCGAAGCAGGGTCAGGATCCGACGGCGGACGCGCGGCAGTGCGGAGGCGGTCATGGTTGGTCGCCGTCGCCCCTGCCGGGGGCATCGTGCTGATGGCGCCGGACCTGTGGTGGCTGGCGGTGGGCGCGTCGGTGATCGTCGGAGTCGTGCTGGCACGCCACACCGCGCGGCGGTCACCCGCGCGCCTGCGCGCCGACCGGCGCCAGTTGGCGGTGCACGAGGACTTGCTGGCGTCGTGTCTTGACGCCGGAATGGCGGTGGCGCCCGCGTTGCGAGCCGTTGCGCAGGCGCTCAGTGGTGCCGGTTCGGCAGGGCCGGCGGACTTCTCGGCCGGAATCACGGACCTCGCGAACGGCGGGCCGATCGCCGCGCTGGACGCCGTTGCGGCCATGCTGGCGCTCGGCGCGGATCCCGACACGGCTTGGCAGCACGCCGATCTCGATCCAGATCTCGCGCCACTGGCGGCAGCCGCCCGGCGCTCCGCTTCCGGTGGCGCCGGTTTCGCCGACGCCGTTCGCGAACACGCGGCCGCCTTGCGGGCCCGGGCGGCTGCGGAGTCCGTGCAGGCGGCAGGGCGCGCCGGCGTGCTGATGACCGCGCCGCTGGGTCTGTGCTTCCTTCCCGCGTTCGTGTGTTGGGGGTTGGCCCCGGTGGTGGTGGGGCTCATCGGAAAGCTGAACATCTTCTGAGCCCGCTTCGGATTTCGCCGCTGTGCGGCGGTGCACGTAGTGACCCGCCACGGGAGCGATGCGGGCTCCCGTTTGTCCGGCTAATTCACATTTGGCCGCACCCCACCGCCGGCGAAATCCCCCGCAACCGCGGCGACTCCGGGCAGGAACCTGAGCCTTCGCGCTGCTTGTGGCGACCTGGCGGCAAAGTCAGCCTCGCAACGGCTATCAGCCGCGCGCTGATCAAATGCGCCGGACCCGGCGGGCGCGCTGATCAAATGCGCCGGACCCGGCGGGCGCGCTGATCAAATACGCCGGACCCGGCGGGCGCGCTGATCAAATACGCCGGACGCGCTGATCAAATGCGCCGGACCCGCCGGACGCCGGACGCCCTGATCAAATACGCCTGCAATAGGGAAAAAGCACGTACCGCGCGTGCTCTTGATCAGCGCATCTCGCTCAAATGTGCTTTTTGATCAGCGCACCAGTCTCCGTCAAGCCGGAGCCTGCGCTCATCGAGTGCGCCCGGGCTGCTACGCATGTCCAGCGGTGCGCTGACGGCGAGAGTGCTCTGGCAGTCGGCCGACTCGTCGCGCAGAGATCTGGCCGAGACCACTCGATCGTGCACATCCACTGAGCCCGCCGAATTGTTCCCATGTCCGATTTCTGTCCACATTCTTGGCACGGTCCTTCAGGCTGCCTCGCCTTCCGTTCAGGCTGATAGTGGCCGGCACGGAGCCGGTGGGTGGATCAGTGAAAGGGGAGCATTGTGTCGCAACGTATTCGCAGGGAGCGCGGAGAGTGGTTCGAGCCGGAGGACAGTGTGGGCCAGTCGCCGGCGGAGGACTGCCCGAAATGCTTGAGGCGGTGGTCATCCGCACGGGGCTTTGGCTGCGTCGATCCCCAGTCACCCGGAGAGGAGGTGAACCTCGGCGATTTCCGCACGGCCGATGGTCGCGATGTCATCGTGGGCGACGTGGGCGACGGCGGGGCGGACCGGCCTCGATCCGATGGGCTCGACGAGCTGATCGGCGACAGCGCCGCAAGTGATCGGGTGATGAGCGACGCCGGCATGAGCACCGTGGAATACGCGGTGGGAACCGTCGTCGCTGCCGCCTTCGCCGCGGTGTTGTACAAGATCGTCACCGGTGATTCGGTCGTCGCCGGGCTGACGAACCTGATCAACACCGCGCTCACCACCACGTTCTGAGCATCCGCGGCAATCATGCGGCGACCATCATCCGGACCGGTCGATCGGGCCGGTGTCGATCGGGCCGGTGTCGATCGGGCCGGTGTCGATCGGGTCGG
>JGI20202J14951_1000177_pt1 | contig 11339 bp, 8 predicted proteins | sample NGESurshal092012_8_FD_14951 | JGI IMG/M metagenome (IMG submission 14951)
CCGGCTCGCGAAGCACTCACGCCGGGGCGGTGGGCACCTCCCGATGCAGCGAGCCGTCGGGGATCCCGCCGCGGCAGCCCGCCCGGTGTGTCCCCGGGCAGTCGGCCCGTGTCCCAGTGTCGGGCCGTGAGCAAGCGCGGGAGCGACGAGAAGACCTGTGACGACAAAGAAGAACGAGTACGGCGCGTCCTCCATCACCGTCCTGGAGGGCCTGGAAGCGGTCCGCAAGCGGCCCAGCATGTATATCGGCTCCACCGGCGAGCGCGGGTTGCACCATCTGATCCAGGAAGTCGTCGACAACTCGGTGGACGAGGCGATGGCCGGCCACGCCGACTACATCATCGTGACGCTGCAGGCCGACGGCGGGGTGACGGTTTACGACAACGGCCGCGGCATCCCGGTCGAGATGCACCCCAAGGAGAAGCGGCCCACCGTCGAGGTGGTCATGACGATCCTGCACGCCGGGGGCAAGTTCGACTCCGACTCCTACGCCGTCTCCGGCGGCCTGCACGGCGTCGGCATCTCGGTGGTCAACGCGCTGTCCACCAGGCTCGACGTGGAGATCCACCGCGACGGCCGGGCTTACCAGCAGACCTACACCTACGCCAAGCCCGGACCGCTGAACCAGCTCGGCGCCAGCTCGAAAACCGGTACCACGATCACCTTCTGGGCCGACGGCGGGATCTTCGAGACCACCCAGTACAACGTCGAGACGGTGTCCCGCCGGCTGCAGGAGATGGCGTTCCTGAACAAGGGCCTGACCATCGTGCTGCGCGACGAGCGGCGCACCGGTGACCTGGCGGACCTGGCCGAGATCGGCCCGACCGCCGAGCCGGTCACCGGCGCGGCCGAGGTCACCAAGGCGTGGAAACCGCTGGAGCGCACCTTCCACTACCCGGGCGGTCTGGTCGACTACGTCAAGCACCTCAACCACACCAAGGACCCGATCCACCCGTCGATCATCGGATTCGAGGCCAAGGGCGAAACGATGGAGGTGGAGATCGCGATGCAGTGGAACTCCTCCTACAACGAATCGGTGCATTCCTTCGCCAACACCATCAACACTCATGAGGGCGGCACCCACGAGGAGGGATTCCGCGCGTCGCTCACCTCGGTGGTGAACAAATACGCCGCGGAGAAGAAGTTACTCAAGGAAAAGGACGACAAGCTGTCCGGCGAGGACGTCCGCGAGGGGCTCGCCGCGATCATCTCGATCCGGCTGCGGGAACCGCAGTTCGAGGGGCAGACCAAGGGCCGGCTGGGCAACACCGAAGCAAAGTCGTTCGTGCAGATCGCCTGCAACGAGTGGATCGCTGACTGGTTCGAGCGCAATCCCGGTGAGGCGAAAACCATCATCGGCAAGGCGATCTCCTCGGCGCAGGCCCGTTCCGCCGCACGCCGCGCGCGAGACCTGGTGCGGCGAAAGGGTGCTCTCGAGATCGGCGGTCTCCCAGGGAAACTGGCGGACTGCCGCTCCACCGACCCGGCCAAGTCCGAGCTGTACATCGTCGAGGGCGACTCGGCCGGCGGCAGCGCCAAGTCCGGCCGTGATTCGATGTTCCAGGCGATCCTGCCGATCCGCGGCAAGATCATCAACGTGGAGAAGGCCCGGATCGACCGGGTGCTGCGCAACACCGAGGTGCAGTCGCTGATCACCGCGCTGGGCACCGGCATCCACGACGAGTTCAACCTGGCCAAACTCCGGTATCACAAGATCGTCCTGATGGCCGACGCCGACGTCGACGGCCAGCACATCCGCACCCTGCTGCTCACCCTGCTGTTCCGCTTCATGCGGCCGCTGATCGAGGCCGGGCACGTCTACCTGGCCCAACCGCCGCTGTACAAGCTGAAGTGGACCAAGGGCGCGCACGAGTTTGCCTACTCCGACCGCGAGCGGGACGGGCTGATCGCCGAGGGCGAGCGGGCCGGCCGCCGGCTGGTCAAGGACGAGGGCATCCAGCGCTACAAGGGCCTCGGCGAGATGAACGCCAAGGAGCTGTGGGAGACCACCATGGACCCGGCGCACCGGTTGCTACTCCAGGTGACGCTGGAGGACGCGGCCACCGCGGACGAGCTGTTCTCGGTGCTGATGGGAGAGGACGTCGAAGCCCGTCGCGCATTCATCACCCGCAACGCCAAAGATGTTCGCTTCCTGGACTTTTGACGTTTCGCCAGAGGCCGGCGATGGGAATCGCGTGGTCCGGACGAGATATTCGTCACACCGATCTGGCTCACCCGAAAGATATGCACAGTAACTGTCCACATGTGGATATGTCCCCCGTCAGCGTGACGGAAATGTGACATGGAAGGTTTCTCGACGTGACAGGCCCGACCACTCCCGAGCACGATCGCACCGAACCGGTCGACATCCAGCACGAAATGCAGCGCTCGTTCATCGATTACGCGATGAGCGTCATCGTCTCGCGCGCGCTGCCCGATGTCCGGGACGGGCTCAAGCCGGTGCACCGCCGGGTGCTGTACGGGATGTTCGACTCCGGCTTCCGGCCGGAGCGCTCCACGGTGAAGTCCTCCCGGGTTGTCGGCGATGTGATGGGCAACTACCACCCGCACGGTGACTCCTCGATCTACGACACCGTGGTCCGGATGGCGCAGCCGTGGTCGCTGCGGTACCCGATGATCGACGGCCAGGGCAACTTCGGGTCGATGGGCAACGACCCGCCGGCCGCCATGCGGTACACCGAGTGCCGGCTGACCCCGCTGGCCATGTTGATGCTCGCCGGGATCCTCGAGAACACCGTCGACAAGATCCCCAACTACGACAACAAGACCACCGAGCCGGTGGTGCTGCCGGCGCGGATCCCGAACCTGCTGGTCAACGGCTCGTCCGGGATCGCGGTCGGGATGGCCACCAACATCCCGCCGCACAACCTGCGCGAGGTCTGCGCCGCCGTCATCTGGTACCTGGACAACCCGGACGCCACCGCCGAGGAGCTGCTGGACGCCGCGATGGAGCGGATCCAGGGCCCGGACTTCCCGACCGGTGCGCTGATCGTCGGCCGCGACGGGATCAGCGACGCCTACCGCACCGGCCGCGGCTCTATCCGGATGCGCGCGGTGGTGAACATCGAGGAGGACGCCAAGGGCCGCACCATCCTGGTCGTCACCGAGCTGCCCTACCAGGTCAACCCGGACAACCTGGTCGAGTCGATCGCCCAGCTGCACAAGGACGGCCGGATCGGCGGCGTCGCGGATATCGCCGACGAGTCGTCCGACCGCATCGGCATGCGGATCGTCATCACCCTCAAGCGTGACTCGGTCGCCAAGGTCGTGCTGGCCAACCTGTTCAAGCACACCTCGCTGCAGACCTCGTTCGGCGCGAACATGCTGGCCATCGTCGACGGGGTGCCGCGCACCCTGCGGCTGGACCAGATGATCAGCTTCTACGTCGCGCACCAGGTCGAGGTCATCGTCCGGCGCACCCAGTACCGGCTTGACGAGGCGGAGAAGCGGGCGCACATCCTGCGCGGCCTGGTCAAGGCCCTGGACGCGCTGGACGAGGTGATCGCGCTGATCCGGCGGTCCGCCACCGTCGACGTGGCTCGGGAGGGCCTGATCGAGCTGCTGGACATCGACGAGATCCAGGCCAACGCGATCCTGGAGATGCAGCTGCGCCGGCTGGCCGCCCTGGAACGGCAGAAGATCGTCGACGAACTCGCCGACATCGAGGTGATCATCGCCGACCTGAAGGACATCCTGGCCAAGCCGGAGCGGCAGCGGCAGATCATCAAGGACGAGCTGTCCGAGGCATTGGAGAAGCACGGCGACGACCGCAGGACCCGGATGGTGCCCTACGACGGCGACGTGTCCGTCGAGGACCTCATCGCGGTCGAGGACGTGGTCGTCACCATCACCCGGACCGGGTACGCCAAGCGCACCAAGACCGACCTGTACCGGGCGCAGCGGCGCGGCGGCAAGGGCGTGCAGGGTGCGGCGCTGAAGCAGGACGATATCGTGGCGCACTTCTTCGTGTGCTCCACGCACGACTGGATCCTGTTCTTCACCAACAAGGGCCGGGTCTACCGGGCCAAGGCGTACGAGCTGCCCGAGGCGAATCGCAACGCCCGCGGCCAGCACGTGGCCAACCTGCTGGCGTTCCAGCCGGACGAGAAGATCGCCCAGGTCATCCAGATCCGCAACTACGAGGTGGCGCCGTACCTGGTGCTGGCCACCAAGGGCGGGCTGGTGAAGAAGAGCGAGCTCACCGCGTTCGACTCCAACCGGTCCGGCGGGATCGTCGCGGTCAACCTGCGGGACGACGACGAGCTGGTCGGCGCGGTGCTCTGCGGAGCCGAGGAGGACCTGCTGCTGATTTCCGCCGAGGGCCAGTCGATCCGGTTCCACGCCACCGACGACGCGCTCCGGCCGATGGGTCGGGCGACGTCCGGGGTGCTGGGCATGCGGTTCAACGCCGGTGACGAACTGCTGTCGATGGACGTCGTGCACGAGGGTGCTCAGGTGTTGGTGGCGACTCAGCGCGGCTACGCCAAGCGCACCGATATCGACGAATACCCTGTGCAAGGACGCGGCGGTAAGGGTGTCTTGACGATTCAGTACGACCGGCGGCGTGGCAAGCTAGTGGGAGCGCTCATTGTCGACCTGGACACTGAGGTGTACGCCATCACCTCCAGCGGCGGGGTCATCCGGACCCTGGCCAGGGAGGTCCGTAAGGCCAAGCGCCAGACCATGGGAGTGCGGCTGATGAATCTGTCGGACGGAGACAGCCTGGTGGCTATCGCCCGGAATGCCGACGCCGAGCCCGAAGTCGGTCCCTCTCCTGACGGTGCTGACGGTGCGACCGGGGTGGATTCGTGACGTCGGGCAATCAGCCGTCGGGGTCGGCGAAGATAACTGANCCGGGGNTCGTCGGAGGTCCCGNCGGTCCCGGCGGCGCGCATGCGCTGTCGCCGCCCCCGCTCGAGACCGGGGCGCCCTCGGGCGGGAATGGGCTGGCCAGCCCGCAGCACGTCGGTCCGCCGCCGGGTCCCCGGCCCAGCGGCACGGTGCCGCCCCGGCCCGGTTCGGAGAACGCGCGCCGGGCGAAGCCGGCCCGCCGGCCTCCGCGGCTGGCGTCGCTGCAGCTGAAGCGGGTGGACCCGTGGACGGTGCTGAAGATCAGCCTGATCGTCTCGATCGTGATGTTCTTCGTCTGGATGATCGCGACGGGGATCCTGTACTACACCCTCGGCGCGATGGACGTCTGGTCGAAGGTGAACGACACGTTCTCCACACTGACCAGCACGCCCGACGTGGCGGCCGGGCAGACCGACCTGATCACCGCGCCGCGGGTGTTCGCGATCACCGCGATCGTCGGGGCGATCAACATCGTGTTGTTCACCGCGCTGGCGACGGTGGCCGCGTTCATCTACAACGCGGCGGCCGCGATGTCCGGTGGGGTCGAGTTGACGCTGGGGGAACGCGACTGAGGTTTGGTTCTGGGCCCCGCCGGGTGGTTGACGGCGGGGCCTTTTTCTTTGTTCGGGGCAGGCTCGTTCAGGGGCAGGACAGCGGGCTGGCTACCACGACTGGGCACTCGCACTGCAGGATCAGCGCGTTGCTGGTCGAGCCGAGCAGNCGGCTGTTGTAGCCGCGGCCGCGGCTGCCNACNGCGACGAGCTGCGCGCTCTGTCCGAAGTCCAGCAGGGCTGGGGTGGAGCGCCCGTTGATGACCCGCCGGTGCACCTCGACGTCCGGATAGGTCTCCCTCCAGCCTGCGAGGCGCTGGGAGAGCAGCGCATGTTCGCCGTCCTCGATCTGGGTGATCTCGGTGGGGGTCGGGAAATCTGGGTAGGCCGAGCCGGCGTGCTGGCTGTGCCAGGCGTGCACCGCGATCAGCTCGGTCTGGCGCACGGAGGCCTCCTGGAAGGCGAACGCGACGGCGGCCTCGCTGGCGGGTGAGCCATCCACACCCACCACGACAGGCCCCCGCCCGGTCGTGGCGTGGTGCGGATGGATGATCGCCACCGGGGCCGGGTTGACGGCCGATAACGCGGAGGCGACGGATCCCAGGGTGGGGCGGCGGGTGGCGCCCGAGACGTGCCCGATGCCGTTCGCGCCGATGACGGTCAGCCGGGCGCGTTCGGATTCATGACGGAGGACGTCGTCCGGGGGGCCGGGGAGCGGGCGGGTGTCGATGGTCAGGCTGGGATGTTTGCTGCGGACAGTGGCGGCGATCTGTTCCAGGAGCAGGGCGCTTTCCGGATCAGTGGCACGCTCCTCCTCGGCGAGGGTGGGACCGGTGCGTTGGATCGGCACCGCCGAGTACGGGTAGGCGTGCACCAGGCGAAGGGTGGCGTGTCGGCGTTCGCAAACGTTGGCGGCCCAGCTGACCGCGTCGGCGGAGCTCAACGAGGCGTCGACGCCGACGACGATGACGTTGGTGCGGTGGCCGGCGGCCTGGCCCGCGATGCGGAGCGCGGAGGTGGCGGGGGAGGTGCCCCTTGATGCTGTGGTGTCGCCCAGGCCCGAGACGGGTGTCACCGTCCGTGGCTGGTCGGGTATCGGGGTCGTGCTTGTTGGGCGGTCCGTGTCGGAGTTTCCTTGGGGTGGCGCAAGGGAGAGATGCCGACGGGTGGTGTGAGGTGAAGCCGCTTTGACCGGGATCGGTGACCGATGTGCGTCGGTGGCGGAGCGATAGGCGTCGTGGGGAGCCATTGTTGGAACCTCTCGGCGGTTGCGGTGGGGTGCCCCTCAGCATGGCTGACCGTGTGCGTTTGCGGGAGGGTCGAAAGGCCCAGTGCTGCAGCCGAAACCGCTGGTGGGAGGTGATTTCGGGCGTTGGCGGACACGTTCGTTGCCGTGGTGTTGCGGCCGTGTAAGGGGCCGATGAACGCGTCTCGATCGAGTCGGTCGGTGGTTACCTGGGTCACCCGGCGGGTGGCGGCGGCCGTTGGGGCGTCGGGAGGGCTCCCGGGCGGGTTCGGCGGCGGTTTGGGGCGGTGTTCGTGGTGCGGTAACCTCGATGGTCGCGGCGCCGATGGATCTGCAGTCCTGGACCCGGGGCGCCGTGAGTGATGTTCGAGGGCCTATAGCTCAGACGGTTAGAGCGCTTCCCTGATAAGGAAGAGGTCGGAGGTTCAAGTCCTCCTAGGCCCACGGTTGAAGGTCCAACCGGTCGCTGGACGTGCGGCGATACCGGTAGCGTCGAACGGACATATCGCACGCAACGGATCCAGGACGGTGCCCATGAAGAAGATCTTGTTACTGCTGGTGGTTGGCGGCGCGATCGCCGCGCTGGTGATCAGGCGCCGGCAGGCCGCGGCAGCGGAGGCAGCCCTCTGGGACGAGGCCACCGGCACCCCGCCCACCGCCCCCGGGTACCCCGGACCGTCGCGCGGCTAGAGGTTTCGCCCGGGGTGTCCCGGGCGCATGATGGTATCGGTTCCGCGCCTCGCCGCGGAGCCGGGCCGCCAGGGGACGTAGCTCAATTGGCAGAGCACCGCCTTTGCAAGGCGGGGGTTGAGAGTTCGATTCTCTTCGTCTCCACAGGTTATGACCTGCGGTTTCCGGTCGCGGCATGGTCCAAGTTCAGCGGCGATCTCGGCATGGTACAGCCCAACTACAGCCAAGGGCCTTCCTGGCGTTGTCACTTGCCTCCTCCTAACACTCGATCGATGGCATCCACAGCGCTCCGCGCGCGGGATGGAAGCACATGTCCGTAGGTGTCCGCGGTGAGCCTGATCGTCGAATGACCGAGCAGGTCCATGACGGTTCTGAGCTCCTCGCCTTGGTCAAGTAGAAACGTGGCAAAGGCGTGCCGAAGATCATGTAAACGCACCCACTCAAGCCCTGCCGCCGAACGCGCTGCGCTGAATCGCCTGTTCACATTCCTCGGCTCCAACGGTGTTCCGAGATGAGTGGCGAAAACCAGGCCGTGATCCTCCCAGGCCGCGCCGACCAACGACCGATCCTCCGCCTGCCGAACTCGCTGCGCGGTCAACGCGGACACCGTGAGCTCTGACAGAGGCATTGATCGTGTCGATCGGTGGGTCTTAGGTGGGACGAATCGCAGCTCCCCGTTGATTCGCTGAACGGTTTGCCGAACGAAGAGGGTCCGTCCGGGAAGATCGATATCCTGCCACCGGAGGCCAAGTACTTCTCCTCGGCGGAGGCCGGTCGATAGGGCAACGATAAAGACGCCTTCCAGGCGGTCTCCTTGCAGCCGCGCGAGGAGGACGGAGGCTTCGGCCGGCGTCAGCGCCCGCCGTTCCGTGCGCGTCAGCGTTGCGGAACGTACTGCCTTTGCGACATTGCGGGGGACCAGATCCATGCGCTCCGCGTCGCCGAGAGCGTTGCGCAACACTCCGTGGATCTTGATGACCGATGCCGGTGCCGCAGATTCGCGAAGCTGACTGACCATGAGCTGAACGTCTCGTGGGGCCAGCGCCGACAGCTTAATTCGCCCGACGAGCGGAATGAGATGCACTCGCACGATCTGGTCGTACCGGGCGAGAGTTGATTGGCTGGTACCGTCCCCGGCCTTGACAGTCCGGAGCCATTCGTTCAGCCACTGTTCGACGGTCCTGGGCGGATCGCTCAGATTGACGCCCCTTGCCAGTTGGCTGCGTAGCTGGTCACGTTTTGCGAGAACCTCGCGCTCGCTACCGCCGTATACGGTGCGACGGCGACGTCGACCGCCGATCCAGCCGAGATCGACTTGGGCAACCCACATTCCGTTGGAGCGTTGGAACACCGAACCCTCGCCGTGTCCGCGGCGAGCCCGAATGCTCATGTCATCTCCATTGACTCGATGAAGTCGCGAAGTGCGTCCACTGGCACTCGCCGCAAACGACCGATGTGAATCGATCGCAGGGTTTCCAGCGGCCATCAGTTCGTACACCTTCGTGCGCGAGATACCCAACCGCTCGGCCGCCTCGACAGCCGTGAGCAGGAGCTTCGGTGCAGTGGTTACCGTGGTCATTCTGCTGCTCCCTGGCTGTCGAACTGGAACAAGGTGGCATACTCCACTTTAAGAGTGGCATATGCCACCACGGTTCGTCAACGTCCGGGTGACTCAAGTGATCGCAGGATGCAGCGCCCAGTTCGGCTACTCAATGAACGAGCGCATACTCCTGGTCGAAGATCCACCGCCCTGATGACGGGTAGACAGCGTCGGCAACCTCAAGGGGCTGATCCTTGCGATCAACAATGACGTGCAAAACGACTAACACAGCGGCAGGATCGTCCAGAGAAAGCTCGCGCCTCTCATCTGCCAGAGCAAGTCGCGCCGACAGTTCGTCGCGCGCGACGACGCCACGCCGACCAACCCTCGACTCGATGTATGTCAAAGACCCTTCACGGATCTTCTGTCGATCGAGCAAGCGAGGGGCTTCGAGGACTATTTCTGGCGGGAACCACGATGTCGAGATCTCGTTCGGGCCGTTCGCATCACCGGTGATGCGATGTCGTCGGCCGACCATCTCGCCAACAGGTATTCCCATAGCTGCCGCTATGCGTGCCGGCGCTCGGGCCATTTTGGCCGAGACAATCGACGCCCATTCTCCTTCGGAGTAGATGCGTCCAGCTGCTTGGGATCGGGCATAGCGATCGCGCGCGCGGCGATGGAGGTCGAGGTGTCCGCGCACAAACGAGCCCGATCCTTGCCGTGACTCAACCAGGCCCAGTCGGCGGAGTTCTTGCAACGCCCTGGCGGCAGTTGGTCGAGCGACTCCCCACTCCAGAGCGAGCGCGCGCTCAGAGGGGACTTCGTCTCCGGCAGCAAGGTTGCCGCTAAGGATTTGGTCGCGTATCCGGTTCGCCATTTGGACGAACTTCGGTAGCTCGCCGTGGCCCTCTGGCAACGCTCCTCCTCAAGTGGCATAGACCACTGGAGGATACACAGCTAGATTGACCCCGTGCGCAGACCGTTGTACGTTGCTGCGGGCGGCGGAGGAGACGCACTTGCTGCCGCCTTGCTTCACCACTCCTACGGGCGCGGTGGCTCGCCAGTGATCGCCACACTGTCCTGGGACCGCCTCATTGTGGACCCGCTGCCAGGACCACGTTCTCTAACGGATTTCACCGGATTAGCAGCGGTGAAAGACCTCTCCAACGTGGTGACGAATGAGACCCGTCCGATCCCGCCCGCTGGGTCGACGCTTCCGGCTCTGGCACGATCGCTCCTTGGATCATTGGGTGCCACGCTCGTTCTTCTCGATGCATCGGGCGGAGTAGTTGATCTGAACCGCCAACTAGCTGCCCATGTCGATGCGGTCTCAGCCGACGGCGTAGTTCTAGTCGATGTCGGTGGCGACGTTCTGGCAGTGGGAAGGGAGCCAGGCCTTCGCAGCCCACTTGCTGATGCCCTACTCCTATCCGCCGTTAATGGCCTTGACATCCCCACCGTTGTTTGGATCGCCGGACCCGGCGTCGACGGAGAGCTTCCCTCGGAGTACGTGTTATCACGACTGCACTCTGTCGGAGCCACTCGGCTCGCAGATTCTTCGCGCCAGACCGCTGAACTGGTGCTTCCAATCCTCCGATGGCACCCGTCTGAATCGACCGCGCTGTTCGTGGCTGCGCTGTGTGGGGTCCGCGGCGTGGTCGACATTCGATCTGGTGGTATGCCAGTGCGGCTCGACGAGATGAGCGCTCTCGTTTTCGAAGCGCGGCATAGTCGTGTACTCAATGTGTCGCCGTTGGCATTGCTTGTCCGAAGGACGGAAACACTCACAGAAGCTGACGCAATCGTTGCTGACGCCTGTGGGCGCTCGGAAATCACCTTCGAAAAAACCAAGGCCGCCTCGCTGCGTCCCCGCCGGGATGTCCAAAATGCAGGAATTACGGAGCTATCGGCGTACGTCAATCAGGCTGAGATTGACGGTGTTACTCATGCAACCTATCGTCGGATCGCTGAACTCACGGGTGTAAACGATACAGCTGCAGTCCGCGACTTCTTATTGTCTCGTTGGCCGGCTTCTGAGGAATTCTGTCTTTGGAGGCTACCGCGCTGATGTTGGCGCCTTGCGTGGTGCGTCGTTCGCCGAGGACTGCTCCGGCGGATCGAAGAGCGAGTCCTTGCGCACGACGGCACAGCACTATGTGGATCCGGCCGGCCACCAGATATTCGACCTCAAGCCGTGCCGTGCGGCTCATCGGTCATCGTTGCTGGACCGAGCGTACAGACTGCATTAACCTGAATCTTGCGCGCAATTCAGCGTGTCGCGGCGTGTGAAATAGCGAAAGTGCCTGTCCTGCAGGGACAATGAGTCTTGTCTAAGGTCGGCTCTTCGCTAGATCGGGTGGGCTACGTAGGGTGACGGGTTGGGGAGTTTTCCCGCGATGAGGTAAATGATGGTGATCATCTTGGTTTTGCTGCGGTA
>JGI20202J14951_1000180_pt1 | contig 11191 bp, 11 predicted proteins | sample NGESurshal092012_8_FD_14951 | JGI IMG/M metagenome (IMG submission 14951)
TTCATCGGCGACGTCAAATACAAGCGCGACACCGGGCCAGGACACAACGACGACCTCTACCAGTTGCTGGCGTACGCGACCGCAGCGCAACTACCCGTGGCGACCCTCGTGTACGCCTACGGACCACCGACACCCAGCACCCACAACGTCGTCGGAACCCCAATCCGCCTCGCCGCGCAGCACATGGATCTCACCAGGCGACCATTCGATCTGCTCGATCAAATCCGGGGCCTGGCCGCCCAGATCTCAGCTGATGTGTCAGTGGCTCTGCCCGCCTGAAGGGTGCCGCTGGGTCGTGACGGACCGGTGAAACGCCCGTGTGACCCAATCGCCGAGCCCGAGACCGAATACCACTCCGAGGGCGATCGAAACGATCGTCACGCCCGCATTCAGGATGGACGACACCCCGTCCACCCTGGCTTCACCCATCACCTGGGTGACTCCGACCAGCGCGATGGCGCCGGGAACCAACAGCCAGAACGCCGGCAGGAACGTGACCAAGGTCGGCGGCCCGGTCCGCTGGGTCGCGACGAACACCGCGACCGGGGTCATCACTACCGCTCCCACGAATGCCGAGAGGGAGCTGCCGAACAGCAGCCCGCCGAGGACCTGTCCGGCGTAGGCGACATACAGAACGAGCAGCATCCAGCCGAGCGACCCGGGTCGGCCGGAGTAGCTCAGCAGCACACCGACCCCGAATATCAACACGCCGATCCACGGCGCGATGGCGCCGATCACGGAGGTCTGCGTCTCGGCGACAGTGACGGCCGGAATGCCGACCAGTTGCAGACCGGCGACGATGCCCAACGACAGCAGCACCAGTTGCAGCGCCCCGTAGACGAATCGACTGGCCCCGGAGATCATCTGCCCGGTAGCGAGTTCGATCACCGCGGTCGTCAATAGGCCACCAGGAATGAAAGTCACCAGTGCGCCGAGGATCGGCGGCAACAGATCCGGGCTCACCGCCGTCCGGCCGAGCAAGGCCACCGCTGCGGCCACCAGGACGGCGCACAGCACCGGCAGGAAGACCTGAATCGCCAACCGCCGGGCCGCCGCCAATTGCTTGATAACCCCCACCACGGCGCCGAGCACCGCGGCGACGGCGATGTCCGTCCAGCCGCCGGCGAGAATGACGGCCAGTCCCATCGCGATCACGGCGTGACCCGCCACGATCACGGCAGGTCCGTAGGACGGCGGCAAATTCCGCGCCGATCGCAATGCGACGAGCGCCGCCCGCGGCCCGAGGTCGCCGCGCTCCGCCGCGTGGGCGACGGTGAAGACGGCCTCGACCTGATCCAGCCGCAGCCTGGACCCCCCGGTCGCCGCGACCTCCGTGCGCCCCTCACCAAGGCCGGGCAAGGTGATGATCAACGCTGTCGGCAGCACGATGATCTCGGCCCCGTGCGCCCCGTTGACCCGGGCCACCCGACCAAGACACTCACCGACATGTGTGACGGCATCACCGGAAACGACCATGGTGTCACCGAGGTCAACCATGAAAGCCATCAGATCGTGCAACCCGGAGCCGTCGATCGGTGACGACCAACCGGCTGACCCGACCGAATCGGCGGTCATGGGCGGGGCTGTCGTGGGCGGGACGGGCGGCGACGACGGGCCGGCCGCCTCCGTCGATGGCGTCGTCGGTGCTGCCTGCCCGGACCGGCGACGGGTCCGGCCGGCGCGCACGGCCAGCACCANCACTGCCAGCGCGATCACCAGGACGGCGAGTGCGATCAGCACGGTGCCGCGACCGATCCCGGACTGCACCGCCGCGGGCGGCGTCGCCGGGACGACGGTCTGAACGACGGTCACCGGCGCCGGAGCCGAATTTGCCGTGGTGTCTTCTACGGTGCTGCTCTCAGTTGTCGCGGACGGAGTTGTCGATGCGGTTGTCTCCGATGATGGGGTGGCCGGCGTCGACGACGCCGAAGCAGGCAACGAGGACTGGGACGTGCTGCCAGTGGGTCCGGACGACGAAATTTGAGCTGTCGAGCTCGATGACAAGCCTGATCCGCTTGGCTGCCCGGTCACCGAAACTCCGGTGACCGTCGCATCCGACGGCGACTGGACAGGTGCTGCCAGCAACGTCGTGGTCGACGGCGCGGTCGCTTCTGCGGTCGACGTCAATCCCACGAAGATCCCAACGGCCGCGCACATCGTGACCATCGCCAGCACAGCAGCGGTGCCACGATTGGACGACACCGCTCCACGTGCCCGTCGCACCGCGATCACAGCCTCCGCACCCGATGTGACCGCCGGCCGGTCAGGGTTCAGTATCCGGCTACCTCGTCATCAGCTTGGCAGCGTTGGTTCGACCGCTTTGTACATCCTCGGGCAATGCTCCGCTTCGACATGATGGGTCAAGCCGCGAACCGCGGCGCGACCGGGCCAAGCAGCGACGGGACGGGTGAGAGGTGAGACCCGCGCCGGGCTGCGGGGATGTTTGAAGTAACGGTCGGCTGGGTAACCCGTATCTCGGCACCGCCGGGTACTGCGCCGGTCGGCGCATCATATTATCCGCCTCAGAAAGGGAGACTTTCATGGGTTTGGGAGACAAGATCGGAAACGCCGGCGAGGAAGCGGCCGGCAAGGTCAAAGAGGCCACCGGAAAAGCCACCGGTAACGAAAGCATGGAAGCCGATGGAAAGGATGATCAGGTTTCCGCGAACGTCAAGCAGGCCGGCGAGAAGGCGAAGGACGCCGTCAAGGACGCTGTGGACTGACAGTAACCTGTACTCGCGCCGTTGGAACGGGGTGGTTTCGAACCGTTGACGGTGTCAGAACCGTTGATCGTCCAGTAGTTCGCTTCCTTGCGCTTCAGGCGGTGGCCAGCGGGTGTCGCTGACGTACAGGGCGCGCCATATCCAGTCGGGGCGTCCCAGCGGCCGGTGAACCGGTCGTCGGTCGCCTACTGCCAGGCCGTCCACGCCCACGGTTAGGTGATGTGCCCGATTCGCCAGACGACGCGACCGGCTGCGTCGTCACAGGCCAGGTCACTGCTGCCCGTTTTGATGCGGGAAACCACAGGGACGGTTGGTTAGTCGACGGAGGCGAACTGCCTGGCCTGGGCGCGGCCAGCACCCGGGGTCCGTCGTCGACGTCGCCTTCGCGGAGCAGCCGTGCGGGGGACCGGTCGGCCGGCGCGGGGTTCAAGCCTTGGAACCAGGCCTGGATGACAGGGGGTCGTCGCGTCGGCGAGCAGCGTCGCGGCCTGGCCCGGCCAGCGGCTGACCGTAGGTGCGCCTGGGAATTGTGTTGTTATCGTTGAGGTCTCACCCCAAGTGCCGGTCGCCCCCTGGAGCGGAGTCCCGTCGTGCCACGCAAACGCAGGACCCGGCTGCCCTTGGCAGTGTTCAAGGCCTTGGTCCCCAAGCCCCTGCGCAAGCGACGGGCGCGCCGGGCCGCGTCTGCCTCGGTCGGCCCGCTCAAGGCGGCCCGCGCCTCGGCGAGGAGCGCGTCGAAGATTGCCAGGACAGCGTCCAGCGCGAGTCACCTGGTGAAGCCGAGCACCCGCAAGGCGACCGCGCGGTCAGCCTCGTCGCGGACCACCAAGCCGCGGACGACCAAGCCGCGGACGACCGCCCGCAAGCCGGCGCGCTTTTCCGCTCGCGGAAAGGCTGCGTCGAGGGCGGGGAAGGGCACTTGGCGTCAGGCGCGGTTCACCGGTGTTGCGGGTTCCAGGTCGTATCGGGTGTACGTCCCGCTGGGGCTGCGCAGGACGACCAAGGTGCCGTTGCTGCTCGCGCTGCACGGGTGCACCCAGAACGGACTGGATTTCGCGGCCGGTACCCGTTTCAACGATCTGGCGGACAAACACAAGTTCGTGGTGGTGTACCCGGAACAATCGCGGCGCCACAACGGTTTGCGCTGCTGGAATTGGTTCCGGTCGGCCCACCAGTTCCGGGCGCAGGGCGAACCGGCCATCCTCGCCGGAATTGTTCGGCGGGTCAGTCAGGAGGCCGCGCTCTGGCGGATCGACGCCGAGCGGGTGTACGTCGCGGGCATCTCGGCCGGCGGTGGGATGGCGCTCGTGCTGGCGGCGACCTACCCGGAACTGTTCGCGGCGGTCGGTGTCCATTCCGCGCCGCCCTACCGTTCTGCGTCCGGTCCGGCGAACGCGCTGGCCGCGATGCAGGGCGCGGCCCTGAAGGGAGCGGGCCTGGACCGGTTCCTGTCCGATCCCGTCGACGGCATGTTCAAGGGCCCCTACGTCCGCCTTCGGTTGCCGTTCCGCCCGGCGGAAGTTGGCTGGCGGGACACGCTGGAGTGGTACGAGGGGTTCCCGCCGTACGGGCATCAGGCGGCGGCGTTCGCCCGACTGTCGTCCTGCATCGCCGGGGTTCCACGGCGGCCGCAACCGACGGTGGTCACCACCGGGACCGGCTCCGGCAAGACCGGAACTTTCCTGCACCCGATCGTGGATCACGTCCTACGGGCCAGCCGACTTGGATCACCGGCACCAAGGCGCTGATCCTGTACCCGATGAACGCGCTGGCCAACGACCAGGCGCAGCGGCTCGCCGGCATGATCACCGGTCATCGCGAACTCGGCGCCATCACCGCCGCACTGTACACCGGGCAGCAGGGTCCGCCGCGGACGGCCGTCACCGCCGACGGGCTGATCACCGATCGCGCGATCATTCGGGACAGCCCGCCGGACATCCTGCTGACCAACTACAAGATGCTCGACCAGCTGCTGCTCCGGGCCGAGGACCAGCGGCTCTGGCAGGCATCGGCCACCAGCCTGCAATACCTGGTGCTGGACGAGTTCCACACCTACGACGGTGCGCAGGGAACCGACGTGTCTTCGGTCACCCCTTCGACCAGGACGCGGTGATCACCGAGACCCGGCTGTCGCTGTCCGAATGGGTGGGAAATGCCGCCGAAGGCGTTGCGGCGCAAGAACTGCGAGCAATACCACCAGCGGGCATCGACGTGGCCGCCGTCACCGCGGCGGTCGACGCCCTCGGGTCCGACCCGCCCGGTACGGACCCCACCACGGCCGTCCTGGATCACCTTTACAGCGGAACGGTGCCGCCAGGGCCGGACCCCGGGCAGTTCCTCGACCTGTTGCGGGCGCACCCGCTCGTCGCGGCCATGGCCCAGCACGCCGGCGACGCCATCGCGCTGGACGACCTGGCACGGTTCGTGCTCGGCGCGGACGCCGCCACCGCCCTCGCCGCGCCGGGCGCCGACCGGATGTGGCAGCGATTCCTCGCGGCGGTGGTCGCTGCCCTCGGGCACCTGCGGGCGGTGGCCGGTCGGGCGGCTCTGACCGCGGAGGCGCAACTGTGGGTGCGGGAGCTGACCCGCATCGACCGGGCGGCCGACTCCACCGCCCAGTTCCGCTGGGGCGACGACGGGCCGCCCGTCGCCGGCCCGGACGGGGGCGACATCGCCGAGCCGCGGCCGTCGTTCCCGGCCGTCTTCTGCCGGGAGTGCGGCCGGTCGGGGTGGGGGATCGGCCTCGCCACGGTCGGGCACGACCTCGCCGGCACCGATATCACGATCCGCCGCGACCACGTCCGGCGCGAGGGCCGGTTCCGCGCCGTTCTGTACGCGGCACGGGAGGCCGATGAGGCGCTGCGCGGGTCGCGGGTCGACGGGCTGGCCTGGTTCTCGGTTCGCTCGCGGCAATTGTTGTTCGTCCAACCCGACGAGAACGACCCCGACCTGCGCGACGGCTGGGTACTGCACGTGCTGACCACGGTCGGGCCCGCGCCCTCGCGCGCCGAGATCCGAAAGCGCGGATCGTGCTGACCACCTTCACCACGAACCTCGCGGAGGCGCTGCGCGAAGACGTGGCGGAACTGGAACCCTTGCACCGGCCGGACGCCTCGGCGAGCCGGGAGTGTTCGCGGCGGGCGCGGATGCGCTGGCCGCGACGGTGATTCGGCAGGCCGGGGCCGCCGTCGCGGAGGCCGTGGCAGCGGTGCTCGGCGGGCCCCGGGCAGCGGTGAACTCGCGCACTCCAGGCACCCGGTGGCGGGACGTCGTTGAGGCAGCCTCGACACCACTACCCCCGTCGATCGCCCACCGAGGCGTACCTGTCCGCCGAGTACGGACTGGTCGTGCTGCCGAACCGTATCCGGACGGCGGAGGAGTACCTGCGGGTGCGCCGCCCCGGCCGTGGCGTGGCGCTGGACCGGGCCCGCCGCCACCAGGTGTGGGATCTCATCGAGGCGTATCGGGTGCAGAGCAGGCTCGATGGCACGCTGGACTACGCCGAGGCGGCCGCGGTGGCCGCCGCCTACCTGGAGAAAGAGCGACCGATCGTCGATCACGTGCTCGTCGACGAGGGGCAGGACCTCTCGCCGGTGCACTGGCAGATGCTGCGCGCGCTCGTCGCCCCGGCGCCGGACGATCTGTTCCTCGCGGAGGACTCGCATCAGCGGATCTACAGTCCCCCGTCGTACTCGGACGGTATGGCATCCGGATCGTCGGCCGATCTCGTCGGCTGACGCTCAACTACCGAACGACTGCGCAGAACCTCCGCTACGCCCTCGGCATCCTTGACGGCGGGTCCTACGTCGACCTGGAGGAGAAGGCCGAGAGAACCGGCTACCGCTCGGCACGGACCGGTCCCGTTCCACGGGTGGAGAAGGTCGATTCGCTGACCGCCGAGCTGGACACCGTCTGCGAGGTCGTGCGGGGCTGGATCCAGGGCGGCACCCCGCCTTGGACGCGATCGCCGTCCTCGTGCACGACCGCTACCAGCGGCAACGCGTCACCGGGGCGCTGACCCAGGCCGGACTACCGGCGCGGGAGATCGACCGCGACCGCCCCGTTCCGGACCGGGTGTCGGTGCTGACCATGCACCGGGCAATGGGCACGGAATTCTCCAAGGTCGTCCTGGCCGGGGTCGGGTGGACCAGCGACGCCGAGCAGCGCCGCCTGGCCGCCCTCGACCCGGCCAAGCGGCACGATGCCGAGCTGCGAGCGCGGTCCCTGGTGTACGTGGCGGCCACGCGGGCCCGTGATGAGCTTGCCGTCGTCAGGCGGTAGCACTTGTGGACATCCTGCTGGACGGTCGCCACAACTGTGGCCATGACTTCTGCTGAATCGCTGTGCTCGGTTCGCGACCATCTGTCCGAAGTCGTCGACCGGGTGGAACACCAGCACGAGCGCGTCATCATCACCCGCAATGGACGTGATGCGGCCGTCGTGATCAGCCCGGCGGATCTCGCCGAGCTCGAAGAGACCATTGCCGTCTTGGGCGACCCGGAGGCATTGGCCGATATCCGCGAGGCCGACGCCGCCTACGCCCGCGGCGACGTCGTCCGCGGCGTCGACGCGGTCCGCAACCTCGTCCGTTGACCCACCCGGAACGATACGAGCTCGTCCTTACCCCGCCCGCCAGTCGCGCATTGACCGACCGACTTCCCGAAGCGGTCGCTACTGCGGTCATCGACTTCCTCACCACCACCCTGGTGGCGCAACCACGACGTGTCGGCACCCCGTTGCGTGGTGACTCGCTGGCATCTGGTCTGCCCGTCGCGGTACCTACCGAGTGCTGTACCGACTTCGTGACGACCCGCGCGAGGTCATAGTCGTCGGTATCGACCATCTTAAAGACGCCTACCGACCACGCTGAGATCAAGCACACGCCTGCTGTCCGGAACGTAGATGCGCCGACCGCGTATCGGGTGAGCCAATGGCGGCCGCTCGCGCGGCCCGCTGCCGGTGCCGCTAGGTTTTTGCGCATGACCTTTGCCGCGTCCACCCCACTTCGTCAGCGAACAGCCTTCAAGGCGTTGGAGCAGCACTACGAGAGGGTCAAGGACGCCCACCTCACGGACCTGTTCGCCGCCGATCCGGCGAGGGGAACCGCGCTGACGCTCGAGGCCGAGGGCATCTACCTGGACTACTCCAAGCAGCGGGTGACGGCGGAAACGATCGATCTGCTGAACCAGCTGGCGCAGGAATCGGACCTGGCGGCGCTGCGGGCCGCGATGTTCGCCGGCGAGCACATCAACGTCACCGAGGACCGCGCGGTGCTGCACGTGGCGCTGCGGGCGCCGTCCGACGCGGTGATCACCACCGACGGCGAGAACGTGGTGCCCGGCGTGCACGAGGTGCTGGGCCGGATGCGGGCGTTCGCCGACCGGGTGCGCTCGGGGGAGTGGACCGGGCACACCGGCAGGCGGATCGTCAACATCGTCAACATCGGCATCGGCGGGTCGGATCTCGGTCCGGTGATGGCGTACGAGGCTCTGCGGCACTACAGCCAACGCGACCTCACCTTCCGGTTCGTCTCGAACGTGGACGGCACGGACTTTTCGGAGAAGACACGCGACCTGGACCCGGCGGAGACACTGTTCATCATTTCGTCGAAGACGTTCACCACGCTGGAAACGATGACGAACGCCGGCTCCGCGCGGGCCTGGGCGCTGAACGCCCTCGGCGACGAGTCGGCGGTTGCCAAGCATTTCGTGGCCGTCTCCACAAATGCGCCGGCGGTATCGGCATTCGGCATCGACACCGCGAACATGTTCGGATTCTGGAACTGGGTCGGTGGCCGCTATTCGATGGAATCGGCGATCGGGCTGTCCACGATGATCGCCATCGGGCCCGACAATTTCGAGCAGCTGCTGGCCGGATCGCATGCCATCGACGAGCATTTCCGAACCGCGCCGCTCGGCGAGAACCTGCCGGTGCTAATGGGTTTGCTGACCTTCTGGTACGTCGAGTTCTTCGGCGCGCAGACCCAGGCGGTGCTGCCGTACGACCAGTATCTCAATCGGTTCCCGGCCTACCTGCAGCAATTGACCATGGAATCCAACGGCAAATCCGTCTCGCTGGACGGCCGCCGGGTCGACTACAACACCTCGCCGGTCTACTGGGGTGAGCCTGGCACCAACGGCCAGCACTCGTTCTACCAGCTGATCCATCAGGGCACCCTGACGATTCCGGTGGATTTCATCGCGTTCCTGCACTCGCTGAACCCGCTGGGGGAGCACCATGATTTCCTGACCTCGAACGTGTTCGCGCAGGGCGAGGCACTGGCGTTCGGCCAGACCGCCGACCAGGTGCGCTCAGTGGGCACAGCCGAGGAATTGGTGCCCTTCAAGGTGTTCGAGGGCAACCACCCGTCGTCCACCTTCCTGGTCGAGAAGCTCACGCCGTACGTGCTGGGGCAGCTGGTGTCGCTGTACGAGCACAGCGTTTTCACCCAGGCCGCGGTGTGGTCCATCAGCGCGTTCGACCAGTGGGGCGTCGAGCTGGGTAAGCAGCTCGCGCAGCGGGTGGCTCCCGAGCTGCAGGCGGAGACCGAGCCGGAGCTCTCGCACGACAGTTCCACCAACGAGTTGATCAGGCGGTACCGGTCCGCGCGCGGCTGACCGCCGCCTCCGAGTTCTGGGCCCCCGCGCGGTGCGCTTTCCTGGCCCGCCGGCGGAGCCGCCGCACGACGTAGCGGGCATCCTGGTCGACACCCTGGATGGTCGCCGAGGCCTGCGAGAACTGGAAGTCCAGCCCGACTAAGTACAGTCCCGGCTCGGCGTCGGACACCCCGCGGTGATGCCGCGGCCGACCGTCGGACCCGAACACCGGCAGGTTCAGCCAGCCGTAGTCGGGCTCGGATCCGGTGCACCACACCACCGTCGAGACCCTCAGCTGTCCAACCTCTTCGGCGACCGGCAGGCCATCCCGCGTTCCGAGAACGCGGCCCACCCTGGTGATCCCGGCGGCGTCCAGGTCTTCGATCTTGTTGCGCACCAGGGCGGCGCCGTGCCCCAATCCCTTCTGCCGCTGTGCCCGTCCCATCGGAGTGCGCAGCGTCAGCACGTGCTTGAACGCGAACATCACGACCGGGATCATCGCACGTGCCCGCGGCGAATCGATGTCCACCGGAACCTGCCCCGGATGGCGCCCGGCCAGCCAGGTCGGGTGCGTGCGGGCCGCCTCCAGTGCGATGTCGGTTCCGGAATTGCCGGCGCCGACCACCAACACATTTCCGGGTGCCAAGTGTGACGGATTCCGGTAGTCCACCGAATGGACCTGCCTGATCGCCGGATCGAGCAGGGCGGCCCACGCCGGTGTGCTGGCCCGTTGATGGGAGCCGGTTGCCACCACCACCTGATCGGCGAGGTAGCAACCGTGATCGGTGTCCACCAGGAAACGCTCGCCGTGCCGGGACATCCTGTTCACCCGGACCCCGGTGCGCAGCGGGAGGTCGAAAGCGCTCTGTGTACCGCTCGAGGTAGTCGGCCATCTCGTCCCGGGTCGGGCAGCCGTCGACCGGGATACGCCAACCCGGCAGGCTGGCGTAGCGGGGAAAACTGAACAGCCGCAACGAGTCGTAGCGCTGTCGCCAGCTCTCACCGACGCGAGCGGTGCCCTCCAGAATGACGAACGGCTCGCCGTGCCTGGCCAGGTAGTAGCCCGTCACCAGGCCGGCCTGGCCGCCTCCGATCACCACCGTGCCGAAGGATGTTTCCATGAACGACCGCCCTCCGCGAATTCCCGGATCGACGGTAGGGCGTCAGCAGGTCCGGCGCATCGAACGAATGCACCACCTTTCGCCGCACCGGCGTGGGTCATTCTGTGTAGGAGCGGGCCGGGGAGGAGCGAGTCAGACGAGCTGATTCTCGTAGGCGTACGCCGTCGGGGCCGACCGGCTGGAGACGCCGAGTTTGCCGAAGATATTGCTCACATGGCGTGCGACGGTCTTGTCGCTCAGGATCAGCCGTTCCGCGATGGCCTTGTTGGTCGCTCCGGTGGCAACAAGTCGGAGTATCTCGCATTCGCGCGCGGTCAGCGGCTGCCGGTCGTGCTGCCGGTCTGCCAACGGACCGGCGATGGGGCCGGCCCGCTGGACCCGCGGCCAGATCACCCATCGCGCCGAGCCGTTCGAGAGCTGCACGGCCGGCGGCACTCTCCATCCGCGCCGCGTCCGCATCGCCGAGCGCCCAGCACGCGGTGCTGATCAGCATCCGGCACCTGGCCGCCTCGTAGGGCGCACCGCACCGCGGCGGAGATTTCGCCCCCGGAGAGGTGAGCGTGGTACGCCCGCTCGCGGAGCGTCGTCGCCTCGTCGTTGTGACCCAACAGAAAGGCGGGCCTCCCGGCATGATTGTGGGTCGTTTTGGGGTTGTGATCGCGCCGCGTTTGCCTCGGCAGGCCCCGCCTGCCGCGCTGCCGTCACGCACCCGGCCCGGAGGCTCGCGGTCAGGGCTGGGCCCCGAAGATGC
>JGI20202J14951_1000186_pt1 | contig 11068 bp, 11 predicted proteins | sample NGESurshal092012_8_FD_14951 | JGI IMG/M metagenome (IMG submission 14951)
CCCTCGGCCCGGCGCCGGTGCGGGGCGCCGCGGCGGGACCGCGGCTGTCCGGTCAGCGGGCCGCCATCCTGGAACGCCTGCAGCAGGCCGGGGCGCCGACGACGATCGCCGGGCTCGCCGCGGAACTCGGCGTGCATCAGAACACCGTGCGGGAGCATCTCGACGCCTTGGTGGACCGTGGCCTCGCGGTGCGGGGCCGGGCACCGGCGCAAGGACCTCCGCAAGGAGCAGACCTCCCCTGCCCCAGCCAGGGGTACCGCCGTCGTGCGCTGCCGGTCGCCAGAAACGGAACGATACCGACACCGCGGACTGGGCACGTTGCCGCCTCACCGTGACCGCCGCCCCGACATCGCAAGGGTTCGGCGGACCGTTCCGGTGGCGGTGACCTTTGGGGCCGGTTCCACGCCGATCAGCAGTTCCCAAACGTGGCCGGACACCCAACACCGGGCAACGGGGGCGTACAGGCCCCCGTTCCCGCACATTTGGAAGGAGCGGATCGATTCGGCGAGTCGCGATGTTCATCCGGCGGGCGCACCGCTCTCGATGATCTTCTTCGCGGGGCTGGTGGGGTCGTTGGTGATCAGGATGGTGGGTTCGTCGTGGCCGAGGCCGGCGACGGCGAGTTGCCGCAGGGTGCCGGGTAGATGCTGAGGTGATCGAGGTGGCCTCTCACAGAGAGCCTATAATGCGTTCCTTGGCCTGCTCGAACTCCCGATCGCTGATGACACCTGCCTCATGCAATGCCGCCAACTGCTTAAGAGTATCCAGCTGATCGGACTTACTATCTTTGCTCGCCAACTGCGTGGTCTGCCGAATCCGCGCGTAGACGGGCATTAACAATACACGAAGCTTTTCCGGAGTGACAGTACCGCACAACCAAATCAGATCACGTTGGCGATCCTGCACTTCGATAATCGTTTGTATCTTGGTGCGGGTTGTGACTGCATTCAAAGCTGAAGCGATCAGCATGCCTTCAGTTGCCCCTTTAAGACCGAATCCGCCTCCGACAAAGCCACCTCCCGTCGTAATCGCGCCCGGACCTTCAATTCTCAGAGCAATGAGATCCTCATACGCGATCGCCAGGACAATGTCCGGTGAACCCTGATCGGTGACAAGCAATCTATCATCGGTGAAGTAAAGGTCTGTTGACGCATTGGCGTGAAGTGGCTCGATGTGGTAGCCGCCCTGAAGGATGCACTTCGCAACACTGGCGAATACAGCGACAGCGCGTAGTGCATCACCCCTACGCGCCACTTCAGCCTGTTCCCATCGCCTTCGCGCCGCTATCTCGGACTCCTCCAGTCGCTTTCGCTCACGCTCCAACCGTTCACTTTCACGCAGAGCATTCTGCTTCGCCTCGTGCTCCAGCTTGGCGATCTCCTTGGATCTGTGAGCTACGAGTCGCCGCTGATAGACATCTGCCGCGCTTGGATCCCCCTCCGCAAAACTCGCCCAAGCACTGGCCCACCCATCCGCGGTCAGCGGGTACCAGTGACCGCGACGAACGGCTCCAAGACCACTCGGCCCGACGAAATAGTGAAACGGACTACGACGAGTTCGCCCGATCCCTAGAGTGAGCCTGGGACCGATCTGGACGACAAACCCGCGGCGAGGACGCATGTTTGGATCGAGAAGGGCTTGAGGAGGGATCCGCCGATCCCCAGCCGAATATCCCGGTCCACTCACTGACTCGGTCATCTTTCGACTCCACGATATCTTGAGCTGTCATCACCAAGACGACTGTCGCTCTGAGACCAAGCATACGCGGCTAATCGAGTGACACAGGCACGGATGGGCTAGTCTGTAGGGGGGCTGGTGCGCGCTCCGTCAGGAGCCAAGACCGAGCAAGCATCGTCCGATCACGGTTCCCTTCAAGGCGGTGATTGGTGAACGAGAACTTGGGGTCAAGCGGTGCGCACTCCTACAACTCGAATTACGCAGGTGTGCGCGGCGCCGAAGTGCGGCGCCAAGGTCTTCCTCAGGCCGCCTCCACGCCGCCACCAATGCCGTTGACCCGCGGGATCATCGGTCCCTCGCTCGCTTGGGGCCTTCTGCGGGCGCCGAAGCGCACCCGAGCAAAGTACTGGTTGCCGCCACTGTTGCTACTACTGACAGTAGCGATCCTTGTGTCGCTGACGGCGGTCCTGAACCACACCACGGATGATCCCATTCAAGCTTCGACGCAGGCTGGGTTGTCGGATTCGATCGTGCGCAATGGTCAACCCACCGTGCATCAGGGCGGCAGCCTGGGCGTGGACACATCGAAGGCACCAGACTCGCCCAGGACCTCACCCACGACAGTCGCCAACAGTACGATGCCACCCACGACGTCGGCTTCTCCCCGCGCCCTCACCAACAGCGTCTCCCCACCGACGGTCGACGCGACTCAGCAGCTAAGAGCACTGGCTGCTCAAGATGAACCGAATGTCGAGGCGTCGCTGATCGACCAGTGGGTACCGCAGATTTCAGCCAAGAAGGCTGGATTGGAGGTGAATGGTCACGTTTACTCCATCGACGATGTCCTGCGTAACCATCTGGAGTTTCGTCAAAGATACCCGGATGTCCGCTTAGTTTGGTCGGGCGACTTCACCAGCTTCATGTTCGGTGATTTCTGGGTGACCGTCGTCGGCGAAGTATACGCGTCCGGTGATGAAGCTAACGGCTGGATGCACAAGGAATCCCGCCCGACGACTGCTTCGCAAAACAACTGTCACATACCGGCGACTACGAGGGCAAGACTTTGGCCAGATGAGGTACTGGATCGAACCCGAGTCAAGCTCTAACTAAAGGAGTTCGACCTCGGGGGTCCTGGCCCCGAGCCCGTCGACGTCTGCCCGCCCAGTCGGAACCGCAACCGGCGCACCTCAGCGTGTAGGGCACGGCGATCCCCACCTGCGGGTCAACCGCCTGATGGGCTGCATTCAGGACCGCCAACGCTCAGGCCCCCCAATCCGAACGACCGATGGAAACCCGGTCGGCAAGCAACCCCGATGACGTCATTCGACGAGTTCGCGATCGCCCGGGCGGCGCAGGCGACCTCCAGCGCATACCCGGTATTCAGCGCGAGCACCATCAGCCACAGGGCGCCGATCACCCCCGATCCCCGCCAGACCGGCGATCATCGGGCCGCGCCGGCTACCCGTCAGCTCACGACAGGTGCCCACTCGGGTCGCCGCCCAAAGCCAGCGCCCAGGCGCCGCGCGGCACGTGGCGAGCGGGAGATCCATTTTCTCCCGCCGCAGCAGGGTGGTGGTGCCGAGTCGCTGACCGCCGTGGGCGATCGAGGACACCGCCGTCACGGTGCCGGTCCAACGGATGGTCGATGTCACGCCGCTGCACGCACGCCCGAGACATCAGGCACCCACTCACGCTCCTGCTGACAGCTGAAATGGCACCGCGACAGCGCCTGCCGGACTTTGCCGAGGCCATGCGGGCCGTCCCGCCGTCGGGTCCCGTTTCGCAGACCACAGGAAAAGCACCGTCGTTGGTTTGTTGCCGGTTTGGACCCACACCCCACGCCGGGCCACCTGTAGCATTCTGCGAAGATGACAATTTCCGACGAAATTGGGTGAGCACCTTGGACACTCCCTTGAACGCGACTGCAACCTCGGTCGGCAGCCTTATGTCTAGCTCGCTCTTCGTCGTCCCGCCGTACCAACGTGAGTATGCATGGGGCGCAGACGAAGTAACGGACTTTTGGGAGGACCTAAGGGGTGGCCTTGATGCTGGCTCGTATTTCCTCGGTTTGACGATCCTAACCGATGAGGAATCACGCAAGCACGTGGTAGACGGGCAGCAGCGGCTCCTTACAATCACCCTCCTAACCACCGCCTTGCTTTATGAGGCCCTCCGAGCTGGAAGAACTGCCTTGGCTGAACGGATCCGCTCCGACTTCCTTACAGCCATTGACTACAACACCGATGCAGCTCTATCTAGGGTTACGCTGTCCGATAAACGCGACGACGAGACCCTTCAGCGCATTATCCGGACGGGTGAGACTGCAATTCTTCCAGAATCGCCCCCAGCGGGGACATCATCGGCACCCGCGGCATCACCCCCGTCCGAGCACTGATCAACCAGGCGGCCTCGATGATTCCCAGCCGCCGGCTCGCCCTGTGCCTGGTCGCACAGTCGGGAACCACCGCCTTGCACGCCGCCTCCTTCGGACCGCCCGAACAAGCATGGGCGGCCTGCGCGGACGTGTCCGCACACACCCACATCCGCTACCTGGACGCACCCGTGCAACGGGTGCTGTCCATCATTCCCACCAAGTACGAGGACATGTGGACCGGCGCGAAGGGCTTCTACAAGGTCGAACCGGTGGTCGCGGACGGCGGCCAGGTCATCATCTACGCACCCCACATCACACAAATCTCCGCCATGCATCCGGTCATCGAGCAGATCGGCTACCACTGCCGCGACTATTTCCTCAAACAATGGGACCAGTTCAAGGGTTACCACTGGGGCGACCTCGCCCACTCCACGCACCTCCGCGGCGCCGGCACGTTCGACCCAGTGGAGGGCGAGAAGGGACGCGTCACCGTAACCCTGGCCACCTCCATTCCCGAAAATGTGGTGCGGGCTGCCAACTTGGACTACCTCGATCCAACGTTGATCGATATCGCCGCCCTCGAGGAAGATCCGGGCACGTTGGTACTTCCGCAGGCCGGTGAAGTGCTGTATCGCCTGCGCTGAACGACCTGAACACCTTTCGATCTGTTGCCAGGAACTGTCCGAGAGTGGTGCTCCCTTGAGACTGCCGATCCGCTACGACCCGTCGCCGGGTGACCGGGTGAGCTCGTCGTCGGCCAGCCCGGACAGCAGGTCGAGTGAGGGTACGAAGAACAGCGATCCGGTAACGGCCGTGGAAACGTCGAGAATGTGATCGTCATTGCCGGGCGGGTTGCCGACGAACATGTGGTGGAGCATCAACTCGGTCACCGCAGGGTCCTGGGCGTAGCCGATGTAGTAGGTGCCGTACTCACCTGCTCCGGCATCACCGAACACCATGTTGTCACGGAAAATGTCCTGCTCCACGCCGTTGTTGCCAACGATCGTGTTCAGCGCGACGTGTGAATCGGGGGCTTGTACTTCGTCGTCGATCTCGATGTCGTCGAGTTTGGTGCGGCCGATAATGCGTTCCTGCTGTTCGGTGGACAGCGCCTGCCACGCAGCAAGGTCGTGCAGGTATTTCTGCACGACAACATAACTGCCGTTCCGGAAATCCGGTTCGGCGTCGCCGATCAGCGCCGCGGCCGTCGCGGCGCGCCCCGTGGGGTTCTGCGTACCGTCGACGAATCCCAGCAGGTCCCTGGCGTCGAAATACCGGAATCCGGTGACGTGGTCCTGCACCGTCACCCACTGCCCGATCGCGGCCATGATCTGCCGGCTCAGCTCGAACGCCAGGTCGCTGCGGTCGGCCCTGATATGGAACAGCAGGTCGCCAGGGGTTGCCGGCGCGTGGTGGACGGTGCCGGTGATCGGCCTGAACTCATGCAGCCCCGCGGGTCTCGGGGCTCCTGATGGCCTGATCCGATCCCAATCCGACGACCCGAACCCGACGACGCAGGACAGCGCGGTGGTCGACTGTCGAAATCCAACGGCCCGCACCAGCGCGTTGATGTCGGCGGCAGCATCTCGGACCCGTGCTGCGGCGCCGGGACGATCGTTGACGCTGACCACCAGGAACACCGCGGCACGCCGAAACGCGAGCAGCACCGGCTGGGGCTCGGGGTCGTCGCCTGAACCCTGTTCCGCCACCCCAGAAGTATTCAGGACCACGCGCCACCGCGAAAGCCCGCCAGCTCAGCGATCACCTGGTTCGGCGGGCGACCAGGCGGCGGGGGCACAGCAGGCAGGGATCGGCTGATGAAAGCACTGCAGCGGGTGCTGCACCTGCCGGACACCGACAATGGTGGGCTCGGTCAGCTGGGCCTGTCGGGGTTGATCCCGAGTTTGCGGAGAATTCCCAGGTTGTCGTCGAGGCGTCGACGGCGTCGATCATCCGGGCGTCGGCGGGAGCGACCCGCGTGAGTCGCCCTCCAGCTGAACCTGCTGCCGTCCGATCACTGCTCGGTTTGCTCTCAGCCGCGCACCACGGTGTGCTGGAGTTCGTGTGCTTGGATATCGAGCGGCGAGCCGGGGATGGTAACTCCACAGACCGGGCAGGTTCGTCGATCGAAGAGCACGATTCGTCCAAAGAAGACGTCCCTGGCGTAACGGTCCCGGCGGTAGCGGCCGTACCAGTAGGCCCACGCAATGGCGATGATGTTCAGCGTCATCTCAAACATTGGTGAATCCTCCGGATCTGAGGGTGGCGCCGGTGACACGCCCCGCTCCGTCGTCCAGGAGCACGCCCGGAGCGCAAATACTTCGACGAGAAGAGGGATCGTTGCGGCAATGCTAAAAGGCCGTGGGTAGCGTGCATGAAGCCCAGATGAGGCTTGTGTGAAGATTGTTCTGACCGCGAGCTCTGCGCTGTCAGAGCGTCTGCCAATCCGGAGCGAGGCGATAGCCGCTCCCGCGTACGGTTTGTATGCACGGCGCCCCATCCCCGAGCTTGCCACGCAATGAACGCACCACCACGTCAACGACGTTGGTGCCGCCGGTGAACGTGGTGCCCCACACGTCGCGCAACAGCTCCTGCCGGGACACGGTCCTCCCGACGCGCCCGGACAGGTGCCGGAGTACGCCGAACTCGAGCGGTGTGAGCGGCACCCGCTGTCCTCGCACCACGAGTTCGTGCGTGTCGTCGTCGATGGTCCGACCGTCGACAGCCAGGCCTAGTTCCGCGGCGACCAGGTTCGACAGCCATCCGTCGACCGAACCGGGCCCGAAGTCCAGGACCACGCTCGCGTAACCGATGCCGTCCAGCAGCGACGGCTCACCGGGCAGCGGCCGAAAACCCAACCGCTGCACGATGGGCCAATACGTCCGCACGTCGGTCACCGCGACATAGATGCGGCGCAACAGCGGACGCAGGGCCATGTACTCCCTTTTGACGTCCAGCCAACTCGCCGCCTGAGTCGAGCACGGAGCCTCGCCACGATCGGCGTCGAGCCAGCGCCGGAAACCCAACGCGATCTGCCCAGGGGGCAGCGGATGGTCCCGCAGATGGCCGGCCCAGAGGCGCGCAACTGGGTCCATTGCCGTTCTCGGCGACAGCAGATGCCCGTGGCCGAGCAGTATGAAGAACCCGCAGGCGCTCCCATCCCGATCCAGTACCAGCGAGAAGGTTTCCGGCGCCGTATCCCACCACTGCCCGAGAACGCCCACCGCGGAGGGACCCTCGTGCCGGCGGGCGATCGCCTCGACGGTCCCCCATCCCGCACCGGAGGCCCGTTCGACAGACAACGGCTGCGCCCCGCTGGGAAAGAACGCCTCCCGCACCACCGGATTGTCGATCAGGTACAACATGTCCGCGGTGAATCGCCACAACTCCGTGGCCGGGGCCTCCCGCGACTCACCCTGCAAATGCCTCCATGCCGCGCAGCGGTACTGCCGATATCGGTCCGGGCTCGCACCGCGCAGATACCCGGAGATGGACTCCCGCACCGCCTCGTGCACGACCAACCCGTCCAGGCACGCGTCCACGAACGGCAGATCCACCATTCTGCCCAGCAACCGGTCCGCGTCTACCGTGTCACCGAGCATCGCGACCAGCAACGGACCGGTGACCCGACGGACCACGGACCCGGCCTCGAGCGCCTGCCGCGTCACCGGGTCGTCCACATCCTCCAGGAACAGCCGCGTCAGCGTTTTCACCACCCGGGTGAGCGCGGCGTTCTCGAGCGACAACTCCGGATGCTCCGAGACACCCGCAGCAGCCAGGACCAGGGCGAGCGGATGCCCACGAGCGATCGGGGCCAGACGATCGATCGCCGCCGGGCGGATTCCGAACCCATCCAGCAGTGCCCTGGCATCCTCCGACGGGAGCGGACCCAACGGTTCCGAGCGGTAACCCGGTACCGAGAACCACCCAGCCACAGGACGCTCACGTGCGGCAAGGATAACTGTGCTGCCGGGCGGCAAACGGAACCAAAACCTGTCGGAACCATGTGTCCATCAAGCGGAAATGCTCGAACTGGTCACACAGGAGAACCGGCGGATCCTGCTGATCGGACAAGTGCCGTGCGAAGCTCCGGACATCGTCGAAGTCACCAACCGCACGTAGGAACCCCCGTTCGGTGGGTTCTATCACGCGGCAATCGAGCGAGATCACACTTCGGCCACTTCGGGCCAATTCCGTGNCCACAGNATGAAGCAGCGTCGATTTGCCCACTCCGGCGATTCCATGCANCGTTGCAATCGANGTGCTGGGCGCCTCGATCANCTCNCGCAGCGCGTCGATCTCGACCCGNCGGCCCACACACCGCCGAGCACGCGCGCTCGGCAGTGTCNCGACCACCANCNCAGTATGGCGAAACTCGGACCGATGGGACAGAGCCNACCGCGCGATTGCTCCGTACAGGTGGGCNCATCAACACAATGCAGCAACACCGCGGAAGAAGCGTAAGGGTCGGCGATCGCGGCGGGCTCGGTGCCGACGANTTCGACGGCGGACTCGGGTGGATTCCGTGACCTATCTGGAAAGCGGGCACGAGGGCGTTCGACTGGTCGTCACGATCGACAACATCGCAGACGACGGCGCCCGGAAGCTCTGCGAGACCGCCAACGAGGGCGACAATGTCCGCACGTCGAATGAGGTCGTCGAGGGCAACTCCGGGAACGACACCTTCATCGGCAACGAACTGTCCAACACATGCGCGGTCAGTTGGGCAACGACAATCTGATCGGCGGCCGCGGGCCGGACGTCGTGGAGGGCGGCCCGGGCGACGATCAGCTGGCCGGCAACGACCTCTTCGGGGTCCCGGTCGCCGACGGCTCGATCGACACGCTGAACGGTGGTGACGGCACCGACGACTGCCGGGTTCCGTTCTTCTCCGTCGCAACAGACATGCTCATCTCCTGCGAGAACGTCAACCAGGACTGACGCCGCAGCCCCGAAGGCCGGTCACGTGGGCTCGCACCTACCGCGTGCCCGACCTCTCGCCGATCAGGATTGCAGCACGGCAACGGTGCGCGGAGGCACGGTCACGGCGTCGGCGCTGACCGACGTCAGCCGGACGACCGGGTCGACCCCGGCGACCTGTACCGGGTGCAGCACCAGACTCCCGGCGTCGGGCGACGCGACGCTCTGCCACCACGGCGTTGCGTTGAACACCACGACGATCCGCTCCCGCTCGGGATCCAGGTCGCCGGCAGCATCGTCCACAGCATCGCTCACCGAACTGCCTCCTGAACTGCCTCCTGAACTCTCTACTGAATCCGACAGCACCATGGCGATGACGCCCCGCGGCTGCGCCGGCCCGCCGTGCGGGAACGACACCCGCTCGATCACCCTCGCGGCCGAGCCGAGCCGGAAAAGTCTTGACGAAGAACGGATCCGCAACAGATCGAGGGCTGCCGCACGGGACGCAGCGATATCCCCCGATCCTGGGACCAGCGCGGGGTTGGCCAGCAGGGAACGCTGCAACTCCCAGCGCTGCTGATTCTCCGCGGCGGGCGGCAACCCCGAGCCGAAAGCAGACGAGGTCCCGGTCCAGTCCACCCTGTTGAACCAGTCCCCGGAATTGAACGAGTTGCGGTCCAACGACTTCGACCGGAGAAGGTCGGTGCCCGCGTGCCAGAACATCGGGCCCTGACCCAATGCGACGACAGCCAGGCACAGGGTGTTCATCCGCACCCGGTCCGGCATCGACAGCCCCACCGGTAGTTTCAGGGCCAGGGAGTCGAATAGTGTTTCGTTGTCGTGCGCGTCGACGTAGGTCACGACCTCGGATGGTTCGGCGCAGTACCCGGTCCCGGATCCGCCGTAGGGAATCTGCGATCCGGTGACCTGATTGCCCCACCGGTCGACCAGGGGGAAATCGCGGAGATTCCCGGTCAACCCGACCTTGATCCGGTCCTGTTCCAGCAGCAGCGCATCGAACTGTGCCATCGGCGGGCCGGCGGCGCCCGATCCGTTCGGGTCGGTGTACAGGCCGGTGCCGAATCCCTGCACCCGCGGGTCCTGGTCGAAGGGACCGCCGCCGCGGACGGCGTCACGCAGCCGGTCGTTGAACGTGCCGATTCCGGTGCCCGCCATTTCGGTCTGGGTGGCCTGGGTAAACCGGGCGTTGTTCGCGACCTCGCCGAAATTCCAGCCCTCGCCGTAGACGTACAGCGACCGCCCGTCGACGCCGTCGGTGGCGACCGTCAATGCGTCCAGTGCCGCACGGACTTTCAGCATTGTCGATCGCGGGTGGTGGCCCATCAGGTCGAACCGGAATCCGCCGACCCGGTAGTGCCGGGCCCACAGCAGCACCGAATCGACGGTGAGCTTTTCCATCATCGCGTGCTCGGCTGCGGTGTTCGGGCAGCAGGTCGACTGCTCCAACTGACCGGTCGCGGACAGCCGGTGGTAGTAGCCGGGCACGATCCGGTCGAGCACCGACCGCGGGTCGTCACCGGACGCGACCGTGTGGTTGTAGACCACGTCGAGCACCACCCGCAGCCCGATACCGGCTACTGCGGAGACCATCTCGCGGAATTCCAGGGTGCGCGCCGGGCCGTCGGGATCGGCGGCGAACGACCCGTCCGGCACCGAATAGTGCCAGGGGTCGTACCCCCAGTTGAATCCGTCGGTGGCTGCGACCGCGGTGACGCACTCCTGCTGCGCGGTCCCGGCAGGATCGGCTGCGGACAGCGCGGCCAGGTCGCAGTTCGGGGTCTGCCAGTCGGACTTGACGTCGTCGACGGTACTGAAGTCGAAGGCGGGCAACAGGTGCAGTGTGTTCAGCCCCGCCGTGGACAGTGCTGCCAGGTGCATCATCCCGGCGCTGCCCTCATGGGTGAAGGCGCGGTAGCCACCGCGGTCAGCTGTGGGAACCGTCGTATCCGCGATGGAGAAATCCCGGATGTGCAGCTCGTAGATCGCCGAGTCCACCGGCTGTGCCAGCGGCGGGATCACCAGCTCATCCCACCCGGGGGGTTTCCACTCGGCAGACTCCAGGTCGACGATCACCGA
>JGI20202J14951_1000187_pt1 | contig 11066 bp, 10 predicted proteins | sample NGESurshal092012_8_FD_14951 | JGI IMG/M metagenome (IMG submission 14951)
ACGCGCCGTTGAAGATTGCGATCTTACCGCTCGCCGACAATTTGACGGTCACCTCAGTGGACACGTTGTACCAGTTGTAACTGACCTGAGATACCTCCGGCATCGCCACGTCAGTCGGGTACACCGTGACGTAACCGCCACCGTAGGAGTACCACGGCGACGGGACCACGGTGATGGACAGAATCGCACCGGACGCGTTGAGTACCGGGACGCCGCATTGGGGACCGACGATCATGAGATACTCGGTCTCGTAGGCGTAGAAGGTGGACAGCGTCGTCCCGTTGCGGGAGTCCGCGACGCGGCATGGTGCCAGCATGACGACGCCGCCGGAGTTGACAGTTGCGGCGCTCGTGGTGGCGCTGGCCTGGTTCGTGGCGAGGCCCACCACCAACCCGACGGCGAGCAGGACTAGGGAGCAGATCACGGCCCCTATTCGGGTGCGAATGCGGTTCAGGGACATAGTTTCCTCCTCGACGGAAACCGGCCCAGGCCCCGCCGGTCCGGGCCCACCTTCCAGCTTTAGTCGCCGCCGGAGTAAACCGCCAGCGGAACCAGACAGGTGGTCGCGGGAATCACATTTCGCGATACAGATAGCAGTCGCGGTTATGGCCGCGGGGAACACGTATACGACTCATTGAAACAGAGAACGGAGATCGGCTTTCGCGTTGCCCTTGCCGATGAGGATTAGGCTATCCATCTCGTCGGAGTTCTGCCGACTGGTGGGCAAAACCGTCCGCCGCGGCGGATGCCCTGGCGGCTGCCGAGGAGCCGAGGATGAACTCAACGCGGCGATGCCTGAGCTGGAAATCTCCAAGAGCGGGTTCAATCTGAGACTCAGCTGAGCTCGGACGCTGTTGCGTTCCTGGTCTTTGCAGCGCTTGTGCGCTTGTAGCGTTCTCTAGTCAGGACAATCTATCAGTCTGGGTGCGAATCGGGCCATCATGCTGCCGGTCCTCTTCTTTGGCGCGCTCCTTCTTGGCCAACCATTAAATACTGAGTTGCGCATCGTAGCGATACTTTCAGCTACCATCAGTCCATCAGTCAGGTATCTTAGATCCACCATCGGCAACTGCCACCTCCCCCGCTCAGGGGGCGTCAGGCGTCTCAAGAGGTACTTGACAGCAGCCGCCGGCGAGGTGCTCAGACTTCCAATCGCACTTGGTTCAACTCATCCAGTTGTTGCCGAAATCGCCGCACTTAGAGGACCGGATCCGTCAGGCGAAGGCCATGGGTTTACGGAACTTCCCGTGCCACGCCTTTCAAGCCAACACCGCCTGGCTTGAATCGTCATGACAGCAACCGATCTCGTAGCCTGGACGAAGCTCATCGGGTTCACCCACGACCCGGACACCGCCCGCTGCGAGATCGCCGCGTTCCGCTACCGGATCCCCGGCAACGGGGTAGCCGAGGTGGTTGCGACGGTGACCGCGGTCGGGCCGCGGCAGCCCGGGTATGTGACGGTGTGGCCGTCCCTGACCGTGCGGCCGGGGACGTCCAACCAGAACTTCCAGGCCGGGCAGAACATCGCCACGACGGTGGTCGTGCCGCTGGGCGTGGACGGGAAGATTCAGCTGTTCAACGGCTCGGATGGCAGCGTGGACCTGTTGGTGGACGTGACCGGATACACCCTGGCCGGGATAGCGACGGACGCGGGGACGGTTGGGCCGGTGACTGCGCGGCTCGCTGACACCCGGACGGGTCCGCAGGTGTGGTGCGCGGTTCCCGCGTTGGGGGCCATCGAGGTACAGGTCGCCGCACCCGGCGCGGGAGCGGTGGCAGCAGCCGTGCTGACCGTGACGGCCGTTGAGCCGCAAACCGGCGGGTACGTCACGGTGTGGCCGTCCGGTGACCCGCTGCCGGGGACGTCGAACCTGAACTTCCAGGCCGCGCGGAACGTCGCCACGACGGTCGTTGTGCCGGTGGGCGCGGACGGGAAGGTCCGGCTGTTCAACGGCTCGTACGGCGTCGTCCACTTGATCGTGGACATCACCGGGTACGTGCAGTCCGGTCAGAACCCGGTCCATGGCGCGGTGTGAACGTGGGGCGGCGGATTCCAGGGTGAACTGGGCAACGGCACTACCGCCAATAGCGCGGTACCGGTCGCGGTGTTCGGGCTCAGTGACGTCACCGCGATCGCCGGCGGGGGCGCCGCCGGGTACGCGCTGCGCCGCGACGGCACGGCATGGGCCTGGGGCTCCGGCGTTTTCGGGTCGCTGGGCAACCGGACCGGGATCGCCAGCCCGGTACCGGTGCAGGTGTCCGGGCTGACCGAGGTCGTCGCCATCGCCGGCGGATTCGCCACGGGCTACGCGCTGCGCGGCGACGGCACTGTATAGGCCTGGGGGAGCGGGTACTCCGGCCAGCTCGGGACCGGCGACGACGAACGGTTCAGTGTCGCGCCGGTGCAGGTGTCCGGGCTGACCGACGCCACCGCCATCGCCGCCGGGGACAGCACCGCATATGCGTTGCGCAGCAACGGGACGGTGTGGGCATGGGGCAACGGATCACAGGGCCAGTTGGGCATCGGTGACACCGCCATCAACCGGGGAACACCGGTCCAGGTCTCCGAGCTCACGGACGTCACGGCCATCGCCGCCGGGGACGGCACCGCATATGCGTTGCGCAGCAACGGGACGGTGTGGGCATGGGGCAACGGATCACAAGGCCAGTTGGGCAACGGGTTCCCCTTCAACAGCGGAGTGCCGGGCCAGGTGCCCGCGCTCGACACCGCCACGACCATCGCCGCCGGCAACTACACCGGTTACGCGCGGCTCACCGACGGAACGGTACGGGCGTGGGGGAACGGAGCCTACGGCGCGTTGGGCAACGGCGGCACCCTGAACGGCCCGGTGCCGGTCGCGGTATTCGCACTGGCCGAGGTCACCTCCCTGGCCGGAGGCTGCTTCACCGGTTACGCGCGGCTCACCGACGGAACAGTACGGGCGTGGGGTTACGGGGTCTTCGGGCAGCTGGGCAATCAGGCCATGTCCAACAGCGCGGTGCCGGTCCCGGTATACGGACTGACCGGTGTCAGCGCCATCGCGAGCGGCGGTGAAGCCGGCTTCGCTACCACCCCTTGACGCTCCGGGGGGTGGCTCTCGACCGGGACCTCCCTACCCAAGAGGACCGGATTGGGCGACGAAGAAGGCGTCGCGCCACCGCCCCGACCGGTACGGAGGTCGGCCAAGGCCGATCCCAGCCGAAGTTTTCATTCGCTGTGGACAAGATCCTTCGCAGGTATGACCTGGAGCGGGCGGTTTTCGCGGGCGCCCGCAGCGCGGCCGGCGGACCGCTCGATTCGCCGGCTGTCGGTCGGTGTGCCGTTGGATGGTCGGATTCCTGCGTCTCATGGCCTTTGCTGGAGGCGGGGTCCGCATCGATGTTGTCGATGACGAGTTGTTCGGCGTCGCATGGATTGAGGCCGAGTCTCATCAGGTGGGCCAGGCAGGCGGGTGGTCTCGATGCGCCGCAAAGCTTCCTTGCTGAAGTCGGTTTCGTTCGGGCGCACATAGCAGTGCGCCGTGCTGGGCGGTCCCCGTCCCGCGGCAATGCTGGCGTGGGTCGGTGACGACGCCGACAATCCGGTCGAGCATGGTGGGTTCGCCGCAGTTGCCGATCCACCGGGCCGTATTCCAGTCGATGACCCAAGCCATCGCCCACGCCACGATGATTTTCGGCGCCCTTGTCGGCGGAGGTTTGGGTGAGGAAGCCGCGCGGACCTGCTGCGCGGCCGGCATTTCCTTGTTGCGGGTGATGAGGGTGCGGCGTACGGCTTCGTCCTCGTCGGTCGCCTGCCTGGGCAACCCAGTCGCACTGCTGATGCCGGGGATCGGCGTTTGAGCTGGACATGCCCGTTGCCATCGGGGGTCGAAGCGGCAGTGCCTGGCGACGGTGTCCCGTCGTCGTCGGTGGCCAGGTGGGCGGCGCGGCCGGGGCAGTGAGCGTGGGTGTCCTCGGCCAGGATGTGCCCGTCGCTGCCCACAGAGCATCGAGCCCCGTCGGGATTCGTGCCGTCCAAGTTGCAGGTCGGTGACCGGCATGCTGTGCTCGGCCGGTGCGTTGATCAAGTCTTGCCCGCGCTTCTTGGTGTCGCGGTCCTGGCGGAGGAGTACGGCGGCGTGCTCGAAGGTCCCAGGGCCGCGTTCCGCTGCCTCGCCGGCCAGTTTGACGGCGTGCTCGTCCGTTTGGTCGTCGGCCAGCAACGCGGACAGGTCCAACGTCAGCTCATGCCGACCGGCCCGGTCCGTGCAGGTCAACGGGGTCATGCGCAGGGGTTGGGCACACGCGATCAGGGAAGCCAGCCGACGTGCCCCTTGAGCAGTGCGTAGCCGGCGAACGCGGCGATGTCCAGCAAGGAATGCGCGATGACCAACGGCCATAGGCGACGGGTGCGCTGGAAGAGCCAGGCGAACACGACGCCCATCGCCGCGTTGCCCAGGAACCCGCCGAACCCCTGGTACAGGTGGTACGAGCCGCGCAGGACCGCGCTGATCGCGATGGCCGCCCAGGCCGGCACCCGGAGCTGCTCGAGTCTGGTCAGCAGGTAGCCGACGACCAGGGCCTCCTCCAGGAAACCGTTCTCGATCGCGGCCAGCACCAGCACCGGGATCCGCCACCAGGTGTCGTTCAGGGTGACCGGAGCGACGGTCAGGTTGACGCCCAGCTGCACGGCGACGAGGTACAGCACCAGGCCCGGGATGCCGATCACCGCGGCCAACGCGATCCCGGTGAGCAGGTCCTTCCACGGCCGGGTGAGATCGAGCCCGAGTCGGGTCCGCAGGTTCAGCCCACCGCGCCACAGCAGGTAGAGCCCGAGCATCCCCCAGGCGACCCCGGACATGATCGTGAGCAGCTGTTTGGCCAGGTCCAGCAGGGACGCCTGCGCCTGCGGGACGATGATCGACACGGTCTGGGAGGCCAGCGGCGCGGGCGCCAGCAGAGCGTCGATCAGGCTGACCAGCGACCGGAGCCCGCTGGTCCCGAGGGTGACAAGGAACAGCACGACGATCTCGACACGGAGGGAACGGTCGGTGTACGGGCGGGGCCGGGGTCTCTCCGGGCCCGAATCGATCGGCCCGCTGGGTCCCGTCGGCTCGATCGGCACGGTCGGCGGGACCGGTGTGCTGGTCATGAGGTTCGAGCTTAGGCAGGCCGTTCGACCGTCTGCTGCGAAACGGATGTCAGATGCGCTTCCACCGTGCGGATTCCTGTGCGGATTCCTACGGGCGGCAATGTGACCCGCGGCACCGGCTTCACGGTGACCGCACGGCCGGCGGCGGACAGTAGGCTCGGGACGAAATCTCGGACAAATGCAGCAAGACAACGATGTCCGGCGGCCGGTGATCACGGTCGGCGGGCAGGGGCGGTGGAGGACGAATGCTGTTCGGACGGGGCCGGAAAGTGGCCGCTGCGCTGGGGGTCCTGGCCTTGCTGGGGGTGACGGCCTGCGCCAACTCCTCGGGCGCGCAAGACGCGACGGTCACCAGCTTCGTCACGGCGGCACCGGCCAGTTCCGCTGAACCGAGCTCGGAACCGGCGGCGTCGGCGAGCTCATCGGCCGACGCCCCCACGCCGAGTTCACCGGCCGCAGCGACCACCGCCCCCGCGCCGTCGACCGTTGACGGCGCGGCATTGCCCGACGGCTTTGTGCCGAAGAAACTGGCGCCGGGTGAGAAACCGCCGCAGTTCATCGTGGTCAGCTTCGACGGCGTCGGCTGGCACGAGAAATGGCAGCACTGGTTCGACGTGGCCAGCAAGGTCCCGTTCCATTTCACCGGGTTCCTGTCGGGGACCTACATGCTGTCCGACGAGACGAAGAACGCCTACCAGGGTCCCGGACACAGCCCGGGCCGATCGTCGATCAACTGGAATACCGCGGCCGACCTGCCGGTGGAGATTGCCGACCTGAATCAGGCCTACAGCGTCGGCAACGAAATCGGCACCCATTTCAACGGGCATTTCTGCGAGGGCGCCGAGCCAAGTGGAAACGCCTGGACGACCGCCGATTGGAACAATGAACTCGATCAGTTCTTCGCGCTGGTCAAGAATGTCAAGGCCAACAACCCAGGGGTGAGCATGCCCGACCTGGCGTTCGACGGTTCCGAGGTCAAGGGCGAACGGACGCCGTGCCTGGAGGGTCACGCGGAGGACCTGTTCCCTGCGCTTCTCGCGCACAACATGACCTACGATTCATCCTTCACCAAGACCGGCGTCTCTTGGCCGAGTAAGTCGCCGCAGTACGGGATCTGGGCGCTGGGCATGCCGACGTTCCCGATCCATGGCACCGACAAGATGCAGATCGCCATGGATTACAACTTCTACTACTCGCAGCGGAACGCATCGAGCGACGGCGTGACGCCGGACCAGTCCGCGGGGGACTCCGCGCAGGTGCAGGCCACGTATAACGATATGTACAACGCCACATTCAACGGCAACCGCGCTCCGCTGATCCTGGGCAATCACTTCAACGCCTGGAACAACAACGCATACGAAACCGCCTTGACCAATTTCATCCTGGAGAAATGCGGACAGCCGGAGACGTACTGCGTGCCGTTCCGCGATCTGATCGCCTGGATGGAGGTTCAGGATCCAGCGGTTCTCGCCCAGTTGCAGGCACAACCCCCGGAGACCGGAGCGGGTACCTGACGCAGGCGACCCGCGTGTGCCCGGCGGTCGAACGAGCATCGTCCGTCGCGGCGCATCGTAGGGTGGCCGGTGTGGACCACCGTTGGGCGTACCTGGGGCCGGAAGGCACCTTCACCGAGCAGGCCGCCCGATTCCTGGTTCTGCGCGCTGCGAGTAACCCGGGTGACGCCGCGACGCCGATCACTCTGGATCCCGTCGCTGGTGTGTCGATGGCCATCGCGGCTGTGCGCTCCGGCGCCGCTGCGGCTGCGGTGGTGCCGATGGAGAGTTCCGTGGAGGGCGCCGTCCCGCTGACCCAGGACGAGCTGACCCACGGCGAGCCGTTGATGATCACCGCGGAGGCCTACGTTCCCGTGACGTTCGACCTGCTGGTGCGGGCTGGCACCGAGCTGGCGCAGGTCCGGTCCGTCGGCGCCCACCCGCATGGGCACGCGCAGATCCGCCCATGGCTGGCCGAGCACCTCCCCGACGCCGAAGTGGTGATGTCGGCGTCGAACGCGGCCGCCGCCGCCGCGGTGGCGGAAGGCACCCTGGACGCCGCGGCCGCCGCTCCGGTGGCCGGGCCGCGGTACGGGCTGGAGTCGCTGGCCACCGACATCGGCGAGGTACTCGACGCGGTGACCCGGTTCGTGCTGTTGACCAAGCCAGGCGCCGCACCGCCACCGACAGGCAACGACCGAACGTCATTGGTGCTGTCGGTGGACAACCATCCGGGCTCGCTGCTCGCGGCACTGACCGAATTCGCTTCCCGCGGGATCAACCTGACCCGGCTGGAATCCCGCCCGACCCGCAGCAAAATGGGCGAGTACGTGTTTCTGGTCGATGCCGATGGCCATCTGCAGGACGAGGCGATGGCCGACGTGCTGGCCGCGCTGATCCGCAGGTCGGTGTTGCACCGCTGGCTGGGGTCGTATCCCAGGATCGACGGGAAGAACGACCCCGCGGCCCGGTATGCCACTCCGGAGTCGTATCTGCGGGCATCGGATCAGGTGCGGCAGTGGCAGCAGGGCGACTGGGCCTGATGCATCTGGCGCTCATCCGGCACGGCCAGACGCCGTCCAACGTGCTCGGCCTGCTGGACACCGGCGTTCCAGGCCCCAGGCTGACCGACCTCGGCATGGAACAGGCGGCGGCCTTACCCACGGCGCTGTCCGGGCAGCGGATCGACGTGCTGTATGCGTCCACGCAGATCAGGTCTCAGATCACCGCGGCCCCGCTGGCGGCCGAGCGTGGACTGGACATCGTCATCCGTGACGGCCTGCGCGAGATCGACGCCGGTGAACTGGAGATGCGCGGTGACGACGAAGCGGTGCGCGGCTACCTGACCACCGTCGCCGCCTGGATGAACGGCAGGCTGGAGGTACGGATGCCAGGGGGACACGACGGCAGAGCCGTGCTCGGCAGGTTCGACGCGGTCGTGGACGAGATCGAACGACATGCCCACGCCGTCGCCGGGCCGAACGGTGGTGCCGCCGTGGTCGCGCACGGCGCGATCCTGCGGCTGTGGGCGTCGGTCCGCGCCGGGAACGTGCGTGACACCTACGGGATGCGCAGACCGTTGCACAACACAGGGGTGGTCACCCTGGAGGGCGGGTCCGCCGCCGGCTGGACCGCGCTCACCTGGACCGGCACCGCCGTAGGCGGACCGCAACTGGACGACGGGCCGGCCGACGGCCCCGCAGGCGGGGACACGATGGCCAGGGCGGACACCCCGACCCCCGCGGAGGGGTGACGTCCGACCGACAACGATGGACGACCAGTCCCGGTGTCCGTTGCGGAACCGCCGGGGAATGCACCGCGCCGCTGACTATCCTGGTCGGCATGACTGGGCCGGCCATCGATCCGAGAGATCTTCGGGTGTCCGACGACGAACGTTCCCATGTGCTGGCGCTGCTGGAGAAGGCAACCGGACGCGGCCTGATCGACTTGGCCGAGTACACCGAGCGCAGCGCCAAGGTCATCTCGGCCCGGACCAGGGGTGATCTGAACGCTGTGCTGCTCGATCTTCCTGGTCTGCAGATCGCCGGCCGATCCGTGTACGACGCGCACATGGCCGCGGGTCCGCCGAGTCGGCCGGTGCCGGGGTTTTCCGGGGCGGTGGCCGTCGATCGCACCGGCGGGGTGCTGGAGCTGACCGGCTGGGGCTCGCGGACCTTCAAGGGCTACTGGACTGCCCCGCCGCTCATCGTGATCGGTGGCACCGGCGCCAGCACTCGACTGGATTTCACTGCGGCGCAATTGATCTCGCCAACCGTGACGATCGAATTCCGGTCCAACTACGGGGGCGCCGCGGAATTCGTGGTACCCAACGGCAGCGTCGTGCGGGTCGAGGGTCTGCAGATGCGCGGCGGCCACATCAACAACAAGGTCCCGCCGGCCCGCGGTACCGGGCCGATGACGCTGATCCTCACCGGCGTCAAGAAGAGCGGCTCGGTGACCGTGCGGCACCCGCGGCAGGGAATGTTCTCGCACTGGATGTGACGCTCCGCTGTGACGATTGGATGTGACAGCGCGACGCCCGCACGCGCGGACGAAACCTATTGCTGGACTTGGCCTTCGGCCGAACGTCAGACCAGCAGTTCGCTGGCCCAGGGTGGGTTCGCGCCCGCCCGCGAGCAGGTGATGGCCGACACCCGGGAGGCGAATGTCAGCGCCAGGACCAGGCCGTCAGTGGTCAGGGTGTCCAACCGGCCGCCGAGATAACCGTTCTCGGCCAGGAAGTGCAGCAGCCCGCCGTGGAAGGAGTCGCCGGCGCCGACGGTGTCCACCAGCACGGTCGGCGCGATCGGCACCCGTACCTGCTCGCCGCGGAGTGAGGCGAACGCACCGGCCGCGCCCAGGCTGACCACCGCCAGCGGAACGCCGCACCGGTGCAGGTGCGCGGCGGCCTGCTCGGGGGTCCACCCCGGCCACAGCTGGTCCAGGTCGTCCTCGGACAGCCGGACGATATCGGACAGGCGGGCCCACCGGTCGATCCAGAGCCGGTACGAATCCACCGGAACCAGCAGGGTGCGCAGATTCGGGTCGATCGAGACGGTCATCGCGTCCCGAGCCCGGTCGAGCAATCGCTCGATGATCATTCCGGACGGCTGCAGCGCCAGCGCCAGCGTTCCGGTGTGGATCGCGACCGGCGGGTCATACGAGGGGAACGGGCCATCGATCAACGGCGCCAGCGTCTCGTCGGTCCAGGCCCAGTCGGCGGTGCCGTCCACGTAGAACTCGTAGGAGGCGGCGCCGGTGGCGTCGAGCCTGGCGATGGCCAGGGTGGCGGGCTCGGTCGCCGTCTCGGACGCACTCAGGTCGACCTTCGACTCCTCGAGCTTGGCACGGCACAGCGCACCGAGCGCCCCGCCGGACAGCCGCCCCGCGAACCGCGCGGTCGACCCCAACCTCGACAGCGCGACCGCCGTGTTCGCCGGTCCGCCGCCGGGGTGCACGGTGAGATGCGCGGCACCGTCGACGATCCCATCGGGTGGCAGCACGGCATCGGCGACGACTTCCCCGACAACGGCGATGGTGGGCATGGTCGGCTCCTGGGTGCGGACGGACGGATTCCGGGCCTTAGGAGCGTAGTCGGGAGGCTCTCGCGGCGCCCTCTGGCGGCTGCGCGCCGTTTGCCGTCTGAGCGCCCGCTACTGTTTGAGCGCCGTTTGCCGTTGAGCGCCGTTTGCCGTTGAGCGCCCTCTGGCATGTGAGCACCATCTGTCGCGACCAGCGGTCGTCGGTCTGGGATCCCGATAGGCGTGCTGGCCAAGAACGCACCCAGCCACTCGTCGCCGGTGATCGCCCCGTGGCCATCGGGGGGTGGTGATGGTGCCCGGACTCGTCCGTCCCGTCGTCCGGCCAGGGGTCCGGTCGAGGTTGATCATCTCGAGAGTGGGGAGGGTGTGGTGGCGGGACCGCGGGCGACCCACATGGATATCTTTCCGGCAAGTGTCCCAGCGGGGTGAGCGCGCTGGGGGTTTCCGGGCGTCCGATGCCGGTGATCAAGGTTTGCGGCCGTTTCGTGTCGTACGGCGACGGCAAATGGCCGCAGGATTTGATCATGGTCATGGTCATGGTCATCGGGTCATCGGGTCATCGGGTCATCGGAGCGTCGGCGCTGGGTGCGCTGCATGCGCGGATGTGCAGGGTGTGCAGGGTGTGCCGGGGTGTGCAGGGTGTGCTGGATGTGCTGGGCGGAGGACGGAGCCGAACGGCTGGTGACGGGTCGCAGCGGAGGAACCAGCGATCTCGACCGGGCCGACGGTGATCACTGCATGGGGACTCGGGAGGGTCCGGGAGACCGCTGACGGTCCCCACATGGTGATCAACAGTGGAACCGCGCGACCCTGAAACCGCCTGCCCTGGAACCGCCTGCCCTGGAACCGCCTGCCCTGGAACCGCCTGCCGTGGAACCGCCTGCCCTGAAACCGCCTGCC
>JGI20202J14951_1000188_pt1 | contig 11054 bp, 10 predicted proteins | sample NGESurshal092012_8_FD_14951 | JGI IMG/M metagenome (IMG submission 14951)
AACGAGTCGATCGTCGCCCGCACCGGGACGGCGCCGCCCTGCCCGGCAAGGCTGAGGAACTCCACCGGGAACGCCGCCGGCGCCCAGTCGTCACCGGTCTCGGCCGCCCGCCGGGTGGTTCGGTCACCGGGCTCGCCCGGGGCGAACAGCCCGGTGAGATCGCCCTTGACGTCGGGGATGAACACCGGGACGCCGGCGGTGGACAGCTGCTCGGCGATCACCTGCAACGTCTTGGTCTTACCGGTTCCGGTCGCTCCGGCCACCAAGCCGTGCCTGTTGAACATCGACAGCGGGATCTTCACCAGCGCGGTGGGGTCGGCAACGGTGTCCACCACCACCGAGCCGAGCGTGACGGCGGCTGCGGTCGTCGCATACCCGGCCGCGATGCGCTGCGCGGCGGTCTCCGAGCCGCCCGCGGGTGATGTCGTCGCCGGAGTCGTCATGATTCCCCTTCCTCATCGGGCGGCTGGTCCGCAACGCTGCGTCCCGGTCTGACGACAGTCTGTGTCACGGTCGAGCGATTCACCGCCCAGGACACGTATCGACGGCGGGCCGGTGCCTGGGGTCGGACCGTCACGATCGACATGATCAGCCGGACATGAACAGCGCGACATAATCAGCCGGACATGATCAGCCGGACATGATCAGCACTGTCGGACCCCCGGACTACTGTCGATACTGTGAGCGACCGATTGGTGTGGGTGGACTGCGAGATGACCGGGCTCGATCTGCGGACCGACGCGCTGATCGAGATCGCGGCCCTGGTCACCGACAGCGACCTGAACGTGCTCGGCGATGGCGTCGACGTGGTCATCCACGCCGACGACGAGGCCTTGGCGCACATGCCCGAGGTGGTCCGGGTGATGCACGAGCGGTCCGGGCTGACCGAACAGGTGCGGGCGTCGACGGTGACGATGGAACAGGCCGAGCAGATGGTCCTGGAATTCATCCGCCAGTTCGCCCCAGACCCTGGGACGGCGCCACTGGCGGGCAACTCCATCGCCACCGACCGCGGGTTCATCAGCCGCGACATGCCGACACTGGACGCCCACCTGCACTACCGGATGATCGACGTGTCGAGCATCAAGGAGCTGTGCCGGCGCTGGTATCCACGGGTGTACTTCGCTCAGCCCGTCAAGGGGATGGCACACCGAGCTCTGGCGGACATCACCGAGTCCATCCGCGAGCTGGCCTACTACCGCAGGACGGTCTTCGTGCCCGGCACCGGTCCGAGTTCGGACCAGGCGCAGGCGGTGGCCGCCGAACTCGCAGCGAAGTCCTGAACCGTGAGGAGTCACGGGCGGCTGCTCGNCGTCCTGGGGCCCGCGACGGGNGCCCGCCCCGGTCGGGCATCGACACCTCGGCGATCCGTTAGACTCGTCGGGACCCGCAGGGGGTGGAATTCCCACTCGCGGGCATGGTGGGCGTAGCTCAGCTGGTAGAGCCCCGGCTTGTGGTGCCGGCTGTCGCGGGTTCGAGTCCCGTCGCTCACCCTGGTTGACCTGCGGTGATGTGCAGGTGCATGCGGTTGGTTCGCGTCGTCGATGCTGCTGCCGTATTGGAGCATCACCGCAGGTCCGTTGTTGATGAGTGATTCGAGGGCATTCAGCGCTCCCCCAGGTCAGTCCCGATCCGGGTCCGGGTGCACCGCGAGGAACACAACACCCGGATGGGCTGATGGCATCACTCCGCGAACGTGCCCTGGCTCGGACGCCGCCGGCGTACCGCATCCGCGAGCGCGCCCCCGACCAGGGCGGCAGGGAGACAACGCTGAGCATCGAACGCCGAGGCGCGGCTGATCGACTTGTGCCGATCATCAACGGGAACGGCGGGCTCCCCCGCGCTCACCAGCGCCTGGGCGCCAAACACAGCAATGAGTTCGACCATTGGATGCATCCAGACCGAAACATCGAAGGTTTGGCCGGCGTCGCCCTCCCAGGTCGGTCGGGGCGTTCCGTGTGCGGACTCACCGCTCGGCCCACACCCACCGCAACGACGGGGCTGTGATCTACACAATCAGGTGTCGGAAGAACGCGCTGAGTTACGCCATCATTGCGGCAATAGCCAGCAGGTCGACAGGGGGACCAAAGAATGACGCAGGCCCAAACCACTCGACGAACGAAACCAGTCACGATCGTCGGCAAGGTCAAAACCCGAATCGCCCGCCTCACCCACCGCATCGCATTCACCGGCAGCACCGAATACTGGGAACGCCGATACGCCAACGGCGGCCACAGCGGCGCCGGAAGCTACGGACCCATGGCCGAATGGAAAGCCCACCACATCAACGAATGGGTCCAGCAACATAACATCCAACGGGTCATCGAATTCGGATGCGGCGACGGCGCGCAGCTATCCCACGCCAACTACCCCCACTACATCGGGCTCGACGTTTCCCGCACAGTTATCGACACATGCAAACAGAAGTACGCCGACGACCCCACCAAGTCGTTCCTCTGGATGGACCCCGACCGCTTCATCAACAATCGATACATCACCGGCGACCTCGTGCTATCACTGGACGTCATCCTCCATCTCGTAGAAGACGAGCGCCTCACCCAACACGTCCAAGCCATCGATGCAGCAGGCACCCGCTACGCGATCTTCGTTACCGAAGACCGGAAGACCAGCCCCGGCGACCCGCACGTCCGGTACCGGAACCTCGCCGATTGGAAATCGATGATGCCCGGATGGCGATGGGTCAAGACCATCGAAAACCCCTGGAAAGACGGCCACCCATCCGACGCCGACATGTTCATCTTCGAACGGGTGGATGGTCTTGGGGCGGTGGACGCTGTCCGCGGGTAGGGGCATCGCACGGCGTGCCTTCGTCGGTGCACTGCCTGTCTCGGCCGGCAGCGGGTGTGCCCACGCCCGTTGCTCGGCCGGATGAATGCCTCCGTCCGCTTCATCGTGTGGGGAAGCATTCCGGTCGGGGCCTTCGTCGGTGCGCTGATCGGTGGGCGCTACGGCGCGCTGACGGCGTTGTGGGTCTCCGTCGCCGGGCAACTGGTTGCCGTGCTGCCCGTACTGCTCAGCCCGCTGCGGCGGATGCGCGATCTACCGCAGGCGCTGGACCAGCACGCCGATTCGTCGTCCTGACGTCGACGCCGAGTCGACGCCCGGAAGGGCTCACCCGCTGAAGTAGTCCATGCCCGTCGCCGCCCGGACCCGCTCCAGCGTCTCCGCCGCTGCCGCGCTCGCCCGAGCGGTGCCATCGAGCAGCACCTCGTCCAGGTACCCGGGGTCGGCCAGCAGTTCCCGGCGCCGTGCGCGTAGCCCTCGCAGCGACTCGTTGATCACCTCGGCCGCCAGTGCCTTGAGCACGGACGCTCCCCCGTCGCCGATCTCGTCGGCGATCCGGGCCGGTTCACGACCCGACAACGCACCGACGATGGCCAGCAGGTTCGCCACCGAGGGGCGAGCCGGTGGATCGAAGGTGATGCGCCGCAAGCCATCCGTGCGGGCTGACCGGATCGCCGCGGTGGTCTGGTCCTCGTCCGCGCCCAGCAGGATGGTGTTGCCCCTGGTCTTGGACATCTTCGCGCCGTCCACGCCGAGCACCACCGGCGCGCTGGACAGCAACGCCTCGGGCTCGCCGAACACCGTCCCGTACCGGTCGTTGAACCGCCGGGCGATCACCCTGGCCAGCTCGATGTGCGGCAGCTGGTCCTTCCCCACCGGCACGAGATTGCCTCGGCAGCAAAGGATGTCGGCGGCCTGGTGGACCGGGTAGGTCAGCATCAGCGCGCTGAGCGTCCGACGAGATGCCAGCGATTCGGCCTTCACGGTGGGATTGCGGTGCAGTTCGGCGACCGACACCAGCGAGAGGAACGGCAGCAGCAGCTGGTTGAGCGCGGGCACGGCCGAGTGCGGGAAGATCGCCGTCCGTTGCGGATCCAGCCCGGCGGCCAGGTAGTCGGCGACCAGTGCCCGAGCGCGGTCTCGCAGCGGCCCCGGACGTTCCCGGTCGGTGATCACCTGGTAGTCGGCAATCACCACAGTGACCGGTACTCCGGCGTTCTGCAGCCGCACCCTGTTGGACAACGTGCCGATGTAGTGGCCGAGGTGCAGGTCGCCGGTCGGTCGGTCGCCGGTGACGACCCGGTAGGCGGTGGGATCGACGGGCAGGTCCGCCTCGATTCGCTCGGACATTTGCCGCGCCCTCCGGAACGTGGCGTCCGTAGGGCCATCAACGACGAGAGTGTCTGCGGCGGTGCGGGTGTCGGGCAGACGGGACGCGGTCCCGGTGGAGATGGTCTCGGGAGGGGCGGTCGCCCGGGCGGTGACGGTGGGGATGGTCATGCTGTGCTCCTTCGGTGCGGGGTGACCGACGGGAGCCGACGACGATGTGCGCAGCGCACAAGAAAACCGGCCACCATCGGCGGCCGGAGTCGGGGACATCGCGGAACGCCGTCAGGCGATCCGCCACCAGTTCTGGTGCTGGGTCGGGATGGACCGGGATGTCATGCCAACGAAGGTAGCAGACCACCCCGCCCGCCCGAAACCCGTTTGCGCCTCCCCTGATTGGCGCGGATCAACTTCGCCGACGCGGATGAAACCGTTCACAAGCGTCCCACCAGTCCCACAACCGGCACGTTTGTCCGTGCGGTCGATGTTGATCCGCGCCGTCAAGGGCAGCGGCCCGCGGCGAACCGGACCCCGGAAGGTCAGGCTCGCCGCAGACTGTCAGGCAGCTTCGCGGCGGCCCCCGTCGAGCGTCGCGCGCTTCGTCGTATCAGCCTCCATGGGTGACGGCGCCGAGTTGCTCAGACTCCTCGTCGGTGAACAATCTCGACCGGATCAGAAAGCGTTGCCCGGTCGGCGATTCCACGCTGAACCCGCTCCCACGGCCCGGCACCACATCCACCGTGAGGTGGGTGTGGCTCCAGTACGCGAACTGCGATTCCGACATCCAGAACGGAATCGGCTGCGGCAGGCCGGCATCCAGCTCGGCGAGCCGGACATCGACTGCACCGATGCGGAACTCACCGTCCGGATAACACATCGGCGACGACCCGTCACAGCAGCCGCCCGACTGGTGGAACATCAACGGCCCATGGATCTCCGTCAGTTCGGCGAGCAGGGCGACCGCCTTCTCGGACAACTGGACCCGGGCGATCGGGGACCCCGACGTGGCCTCCGGCATTTAGAAGAAGCCTTGGGCGTTCTGCGAATAGGACACCAGCAGGTTCTTGGTCTGCTGGTAGTGGCTCAGCATCATCTTGTGATTCTCCCGACCGATTCCGGACTGCTTGTAGCCGCCGAATGCCGAGTGCGCCGGATAGGTGTGGTAGTTGTTCGTCCAGACCCGACCGGCCTGGATGCCGCGGCCCATCTGGTAGGCGGTCGCGTTGTCCCGCGACCACACACCGGCCCCGAGGCCGTACAGCGTGTCGTTGGCGATCTTGAGGGCGTCGGCCTCATCGTCGAACGACGTCACCGCGAGGACCGGCCCGAAGATCTCCTCCTGGAAGATCCGCATCGAGTTGTCCCCCTGAAACACGGTCGGCGTGACGTAGTAGCCGCCCGCCAGGTCACCGGACATCTCGGCGCGATGACCGCCGGTGAGCACCTTCGCGCCCTCCGCCTTGCCGATCTCGATGTAGGACAGGATCTTCTCGAGCTGGTCGTTGGAGGCCTGCGCGCCGATCTGGGTGGCGGTGTCCAGCGGGTTGCCCTGGATGATCATTTCGGTCCGGGCGATCGCGTCGGTCATGAACTCGGAGTACATCGAGTTCTGGATCAGCGCTCGGGACGGACAGGTGCAGACCTCGCCCTGGTTGAAGGCGAACATGTTGAAGCCCTCGAGGGCCTTGTCGTAGAACGCATCTCGCTCGCGAGCGACGTCCGCGAAGAACACGTTGGCCGATTTCCCGCCCAGCTCGAGGGTCACGGGAATCAGGTTCTCCGACGCGTACTGCATGATCAGCCGGCCGGTCGTGGTCTCTCCGGTGAAGGCGATCTTGCGGATCCGGTTCGACGAGGCGAGCGGCTTGCCGCATTCCACACCGAAGCCGTTGACGATGTTCAGCACACCCGGGGGCAGCAGATCACCGATGATGTCCATCAGCAACATGATCGAGGCCGGGGTCTGCTCGGCGGGCTTGAGCACGATCGCGTTGCCGGCGGCGAGGGCCGGGGCCAGCTTCCACACGGCCATCAGGATCGGGAAGTTCCACGGAATGATCTGCCCGACGACACCCAGCGGCTCGTAGAAGTGGTAGGCGACGGTGTCCTCGTCCAGCTGTGACAGGGAACCTTCCTGGGCCCTGATCACGCCGGCGAAGTAGCGGAAATGATCGATGGCCAAGGGGATGTCAGCGTTGATGGTCTCGCGGACCGGCTTGCCGTTGTCCCAGCTCTCGGCCACGGCGATCTTCTCGAGATTCTGCTCGATGCGGTCGGCGATCTTGTTCAGGACCACCGCGCGGTCGGCTGCCGAGGTCTTGCCCCAGGCCGGTGCCGCCTCGTGCGCGGCGTCCAGCGCGAGCTCGACGTCTTCCTTCGTCGACCGGGCGACCTCACAGAACGGCTGGCCGTTGACCGGCGACACGTTCTCGAAGTACAGGCCCTTGACCGGGGCGACGCGCTCTCCGCCGATCCAGTTGTCGTAGCGGGACTCGTAGCTGACAACACTGCCCGGCTGACCGGGTGGGACGTAGACCGTCAATGCGACCTCCTGATCGAAGGGCGGACTCCTCGTCGAGCCGCGCCTTCAAGCACGGTAGGAAGCGCGGGGTTGCGCGAACGTTGCGCAGCGGTGATCGCGGTCACGATCTCAGGCTGGGGGCTCGCCCTGGGTCGGCCGGCGGACCGGTTCAGCCGCGACGCAGCAGCCCGAGCGGGGTGCCCTGCTCGCGCTCCAGCCTGGCCAGATGGCCGTCGACCACGGGCAAGGTGGCGGGGTCGGCGAGGTCGGCGGCGTGCCTCCAGACGAGCAGGTCGTCCCGTCCGCACGGCGAATTGGCGAACCGCAGCACGGTCTCCGCGTCGGCCGAACCCAGTACCGCGGAACGGATTTCGCGGTGCAGCCGGTCGCGCTCGGCGTGCACTTCCGGTGACACCGACGACGGCAGGGTCGGACCCGGGTAGGCAGCGACGGCAGCCGCAACCTTGCCCGCAGTGAGGTGCTCACGCACCTTGCTGACGTCGGTGACCAGGCCGGTGACGCGGTATGGACGTCCCTGCAGCGGCAGGTCGGGGACCAGCGAGCGGAGTCGGCTGAGTTCGGCGCGCACGGTCACGGCGGGGACGTCGCGCTCGTGCAAGGCGATGGCCAGCTGGTCGGCCGTGTAGCCGGCCGGGTGCTGGGAGAGCAGGAACAACAGCTCGGAGTGCCGGATCGACAGTTCTACGTCTGTCGGGGTGCCCGGGGTGTGTAGCCAGGCCCGGTCGCGACCCAGCACGGACAGGGTGAGCTCAGGTGTCGAGCGCCAGCCCGACGCGATCGGTCGCATATCGGCGGCGCCCCTGGCGCCCGCGCCGAGGGCGCCGATGCGGAGTTCCGATTCGACAGCGGCGACGGCCGCCCGGACCAGGCCCAGTACCGCGGGCGCGGCGACGTCGTCGCGTCCGGTGATGTCCAAGGCGCCGAGCAAACTGCCCGAGACCGGATCGTGGATCGGGGCGGCGGTGCACGACCAGGCGGCCACATTGCTGGCGAAATGCTCGCGGGCAAACACCTGCAGGGCCTTGTCGAGCCGCATGGCCGCGGCCGGGGCGTTGGTACCGGCGGAGCGCTCGTCCCATCGCGACCCGGCAACCCAGTTCATTCCCTCGGCTCGGCGGAGCAGAGCCTGATCACCCTCCACCCAGAGCAGCCGTGCGTGCGCGTCGGCGACGGCCACGATGGCGTGGGAGTCCTCGGCGTCCTCGATCAGCAGCTTGCGGATCAGCGGCATCACGGCCGCCAGCGGGTGGGTGCGGCGGTACTCCTCGAGTTCGGCGTCGAGCAGATCGACGGTGGGCAGCACGCTGTCCGGGCTGACGCCGCTGGCCAGCGACAACCGCCAGGACTCGGCCACCATCGGACGCAGCGTGGGGTCCATCGAGCCCGTCGAGATGAACGCGTCGAAGACCTTTTCCAGGTAGCCGCGGCGGCGGCGCGGGCTGGAGCCCTGGGGCAGCGCGAGGAACGGCCCGAGCACGCCGACGTGTGCGGTCATGCCTGGCCCGTCCGGAGCGCTGCTGGATCGATGGGGGCCGCCTTCCTCGACGGGGCGAGCGCCCCAAGTCCGCGGTGACCCTACTCACGGTACCTTGCGATCCTGGGCTGGTCAGGCGAACCGGGGGAACTGTCTGGTTCGGTCTGGTGGGCTCGCTCCTGTAGAGTCGTGTCCGGCCTGCTCGTACGGCAGGCCACGCGCCATTAGCTCAATTGGCAGAGCAGCTGACTCTTAATCAGCGGGTTCGGGGTTCGAGTCCCTGATGGCGCACCAGGTGGGAGCGTTGTAAACGATCTTGAACCTCCTTTGACATCTCGGGTTGACATCCACGGGGTGTTACGAGAGTGCTTCGTCAAGATCATTCAGAGCCCTCCTCTGGGTCTCAAGGTTGATGTGTCCGTAAACGTTCATGGTCACTTCGATTCCGCTATGACCGACGATCTCCATCACGACTCTGGGGTGAACCCCGATCGACAGCAGCAGACTCACGCAGGTGTGCCGCAGGCTGTGAAGTGGCAGTCGACGCATGCCCTTCGACGTGCAGAGGTTGGTCCACATGCGGGAGAGGTTCCGTGGCTCCAGCGGTGTGCCCTTCCTGGTGCCGAACACGTAGCCACGGCCACCGTTGGCGTCCGGTACCGGGATCTGGCCCTGAGAGTGCTCCGTCAGAGCCCACAACACCCGGGGTGGTAACGGAATCGTCCGATTGGAGCGTCGCGTCTTTGTCGGTAACTCTTGGAGCCTGCCGTCGAATCGTTGGACGGACTGGGCCACCCTGAGTGTTTGCTTTTCGAGATCGATGTCCTCCCATCGCAATCCGCACGCCTCGCTCCGCCGAAGGCCGAGCATCAGCATCGTGGTCCACAGCACGTGGTTGCGCTCATCCTCGATGGCGACGAGCAGGTTTCGAGCCTCCTCGATAGACAACGGTTCCTTGACCACCGGCCGTGGCGATTCGACCCGCACGAGCTTGACGACGTTGCGGTTGACTAGTGTCCTGCGTCGTAATTTCGTTGTCATAGAGTATGAATTTGGGTATGACAGGACGGCCGAAAGCCTTGCTGGAATTGACATCTGATGAAACCGAGCAGCTGGAACGGTGGGTTCGACGGAGGAAATCTGCGCAAGCTCTGGCGTTGCGTTCGCGGATCGTGCTGGCCNGTNGTTCCCGTCAGGTCAAGGCGTGTTCCCGCTCCAGCGCGCGGTATAGCGTGGCGCGTGACACGCCCAAGGCATGGGCGATGGTGGGTGCGGATTCGCCAGCGGCGCGCATGCGCAGGGCAAGGGCCACCTTGTCTGCCGGGAGTTTCCGTGGGCGGCCGGGCAGCTTGCGACGAGCCGCGGCGGCCTGACGGGCCACCCGGGCCCGCTCGGCGATCAGTTCCCGCTCGTACTCGGCCAGGCTGGCGAACAGCCCGGCGAGCATCCGGCCGACGGAGGTGCCGGTGTCGATCGACTCGCGCAGGGTGCGGACGTAGATCCCACGCTTACCCAGGTCGCTGACCGTGTTGACGATGGAAGTCAGGCTGCGGCCCAGCCGGTCCAGGGCGGTGACGACGATGGTGTCGCCCGGCCGGACGTAGTCCAGCAAGGCCCGGTACCCGGTGCGGTCGTCGCGGGCGCCGGACATCTTGTCGGCGAAGATCCGGGTCACGCCCAGGGCGTGCAGGGCGTCGCGTTGCTCGTCGTGGGTTTGGTGATCGGTCGAGACGCGGATGTAGCCGACGAGCTGGCCGGTGGCAGGCGGGAGATCCACTTTGGGGAGTGAGGTCACGTTCGCGATTCTAGTCGCATAAGTCGGCGCATTACATTGTTCTGAGAACCGATTATGGAGACGGAGTTATGAGACACGGCGACCTGTGTGTACGACCGTCTCGAAGATCTTCCGACGGGTCGTCTCATTACCTTGGAACTGAGAACCGTCGCGCCCCCCACCCCGTCGTGTGTCGAGGTATGGCCCCCTGCGCGGGTTTGTCGGAAGGCCAGGTTCCGTCTGTAACGAAACCTGCGCCGTTCGTTACAGACGACGGCGAGGGGCGTCGGACATTGTCGACGGGGCAGCCTCGCGCACCTGTATGCACGGTGAGAGTCGAGCAGATCGTGGTGCGGTGTAACGAACTCGAGGCTGTAACGAAACGCATTGATTCGGACGGGGAAGCAGCCGAGTGGATCCTGTTGCTGTGTAGGTCATCGGCGCGATTCCACACATGCCTCCTGCATGTGCGGTTGGCTGCACTTCCTGGTTTGCAGGCGCCCGGTCAACCGTTGCGCAATGGGGAATGCGGCGGTAAATCGGGCGGAGTCCCGCAGCCGGGGGAGGGACTCCGTATTGACATCAATCGGTGTCCCGCTACCGTGTAACTGGTGTCGGCTCCGCTGGGGCTCCGGCCATATGAGGTTCCACGCGGTCGAGTGGCGACGGATCTTCAAAGGCACCGCCGCCGCGCAGGGGGAATGCGAAAATCCTTGCCCGGGCAAGTAGGACTCCTGAACTGTCACGGGAATTACCCGAATCCGCCGGTCCTGGTCATGCGCCGATGTCTGCGGCGGCCTGATCGAGGATGGGGGTTCCGGTCGGCGGTCTGGTTGCCGCGAATCGACCGCCACATCACCTCCCCACTCACCACCGACTCGGAGGCCAACCGTGCCCGCTCGCGTCACCCTCACCCGGGCCGTCGCTGTCATCGCCGCCGTGCTCACCGCCGCCGTGCTGGGCGCGACCCCCGCGGCGGCGGTCGCCGACGGTACCCCCGCATCACCCGGGCAGTACCCGTTCGCCGTGAAGCTGGCCATGACCCACATCCCGCGGCCGGACGGCACCTTCTACAACAGCGCCTGCTCCGCCGCGCTGATCTCCCCGACCTGGATCATCACCGCCGGACACTG
>JGI20202J14951_1000189_pt1 | contig 11015 bp, 15 predicted proteins | sample NGESurshal092012_8_FD_14951 | JGI IMG/M metagenome (IMG submission 14951)
CGAGGACTACCGGGCGGGCGGAGCGGTCGGCTCCCTGTTGATCATCGAACCGTCCGACGGGACGACGCTGGCCGCAGGCATGGTCGGCGACCGGCGCGCCGCACTGCATGCATCCATTTCGGGCCCCAGCAATACGACCGGCAACACGACCGGCGCCACCGCAAGGGAGGCAACAACGTGAGAACGCAGGGAACAACAGCGCACGTCACGGCGCGCGACCGATGTCCGTGGATGCGGCCGGCATCCTATGGCCGCGACATCGCGCTCCGACCCACCAACCTCCCCACGCCCGGCCCGTAGCGGCCGACGACGTCCGAAGGAATCCCTCGTGTCGATCTTCCGTCGTGCCAAGAGCACGTCGCGTCTCCCCTCCAGCCCCAGCCCCAGCGTTCTCCCTCCCCGTCGCTCCGTGCTGACCGCGGTCGCGATCGTCGCCGTGGTGGCGATCACCGCGTCGGCCTGCTCCTCCGGCGACTCCTCCAGCGCCGGGTCGACCACCTCTGCGGCCGCTGCTGCCTCCGCAGATTCGAGCGGGGCCGCAGCGCCCGCCGGTGCCGACTCCCTGAAGCTCGGGTATTTCCCGAACGTCACCCATGCCTCCGCCGTGCTCGGCGTGAAGGACGGCACCTTCCAGGAGGCGCTCGGTGACACCAAGCTGGAGACCAGCACGTTCAACGCCGGCCCGGCCGCGATCGAGGCCCTGCTTTCGGGCGCCATNGATGCGACGTTCATCGGTCCGAACCCGGCGATCAACGCCTTCGCCAAGTCCAACGGCGACGCCATTCGGATTGTCGCCGGCGCCACGAACAACGGCGCTGCACTGGTTGTCAAGCCGGAGGTCAACGGCCCGGCCGACCTGAAGGGCACGACCCTGGCGACCCCGCAGTTGGGTGGCACCCAGGACGTCGCTCTGCGGAAGTGGCTGCTGGACAACGGGTTGAAGACGCAGACCACCGGCGGCGCCGATGTCGACATCGTCAACCAGGAGAACGCGCAGACCCTTGACCTGTTCAAGCAGGGCGCGATCGACGGCGCGTGGCTGCCCGAGCCCTGGGCGTCCCGGTTGGTGCTGGAAGCCGGCGGCAAGACGCTGGTCGACGAGAAGACCCTGTGGCCGGACGAGAAGTTCCAGACCACGATCCTGATCTCCTCACGGCAGTTCCTCGAGGACCATCCCGAGACGATCAATGCGCTGATCAAGGGCGAGGTCGCCGAGACGGGGGCCATCGAGGCCGATCCGGCCAAGGCGCAGACCGAGCTGAATGCCGCGATCGGTGAGCTCACCGGGAAGCCGTTGGCCGACACCACCATCCAGGCGGCGTTCGCGAACATCCAGCCGACCTGGGATCCCCTGGCCGGGACACTCGACGACATCGCGGCGAACGGCGTGCAAGCCGGGACGCTCGCGTCGGCGCCCGACCTGAACGGCATCTACGACCTGCGCGAGCTGAACAAGGTCCTGGTGGCAGCCGGGAAACCGCCGGTCAGCGCCGCCGATCTCGGCCAGGAATAGCGGCCAGGAACACGGGCCAGGAATAAGGGAAGGACAGTGCGATGACGACACTCGTCGACGAGACCGATCTCGTCTATCACGAGGACGACCCCAGGGTTGTTCCGCTGCTTCCGGAGGCGGATCACAGCGGTGAGGCCGCGGTCACCATCGACGCGGTGAGCAAGGTGTTCTCCAGCCGGCACGGCAAGGTCGCCGCGCTGGACAACATCAGCCTGACTGTGGCTCCCGGCGAGTTCGTCTGCCTGCTGGGCGCGTCCGGATGCGGCAAGTCCACGCTGCTGAACCTGATCACCAGGCTGGACGTGCCGACCTCAGGATCGGTCAGCACGGTCGGCCGTCCGGCGCTGATGTTCCAGGAATCGGCGCTTTTCCCGTGGCTCACCGCCGGGCAGAACATCGGCCTGGCGCTGAAATACGCGGGCGTGCCGAACAAGCAGTCGAAGGCCAAGATCAACGAACTGCTCGATCTGGTCCGGCTTTCCGGGACGGCTGAGCGCCGGGTGCACGAGCTGTCCGGTGGTCAGCGTCAGCGTGTGGCCCTCGCGCGGGCGCTCGGCCAGAACAGCCAGGTGCTGTTGATGGACGAGCCGTTCGCTGCTCTCGACGCGATCACCCGGGACGTCATGCACGACGAACTCACCAGGGTGTGGAAGGAGACCGGCAACAGCATCGTCTTCGTGACGCACAACGTTCGGGAGGCGGTGCGGCTCGGCCAGCGGGTGGTGCTGCTGTCCTCCCGCCCGGGTCGGGTCGTCGGGGAGTGGAAGGTCAACATCAAGGGGCCGCGGACGATCGAGCACCCGGCCGTCGGTTTGCTCGCCGCGGAGATCACCCTGCGCCTGCGAGAGGAGATCGCCAGCCATGCCCGCTCTTGATGATTCGGTGATCACCCAGGCGGAGGTCGAACGCGAGGACACCGCGGCCGTCGGCGCCGGCCTTGATGTGCTGGAGGAACCGGACCGCGTCCGTGACCCCTGGTGGCGGCGGCTGGGCAGTTCGATCGTCCCGCCGAGCCTGGCGCTGGTCGTCGTCCTGGTGATCTGGGAGATCATCTACCTGCTGAAGCTGAAGCCGGAGGTGATGCTCCCGTCGCCGGCCGCNGTGTGGGACGAACTGGTGCGCTTGATGCAGGGCGGGCAGGCGTGGGAGACGATCTGGACCAGCCTGTCCCGCGGCCTGATCGGATTCGCGATGGCCATCGTGATCGGCGCTCCCATCGGGCTGGCCATCGCCCGCTTCCCGTGGCTGCGGGCCTCGTTCGGCCCACTGCTGTCAGGACTGCAATCCATGCCGTCGGTGGCCTGGGTGCCGCTGGCCATCTTGTGGTTCCAGATCAGCCCGGCGATGATCTACATGGTGGTGCTGCTGGGAGCGGTGCCGTCGATTGCCAACGGTCTGACCGCCGGTATCGATCAGGTCCCGCCGCTGTACTCGCGGGTCGGCCAGGTGCTCGGCCTGAACTGGTGGGCACAGACCAGGCATGTGCTGCTGCCGGCCGCGCTGCCCGGGTTCCTGGCCGGTTTGCGTCAGGGGTGGGCCTTCTCCTGGCGCTCGCTCATGGCGGCGGAACTGATCGTGACTTCGACNAAGCTCGGGTTCGGACTCGGCCAGCTGATGAACCAGGGCCGGGACCTGTCGGACGCTCCGCTGCTCTACGCCGGGCTCATCCTGATCTTCGTCGTCGGTGTCGGCGTCGAGCTGATCATGTTCCGGCCGCTCGAGCGGGCCATCCTGGACGCCCGCGGACTCGCCACCAAGAAGAGGTAACGGATCGCCCTTCTCTCCGGCTTTCGAGACGGCTGACGGGGGCCGGGGCGGCTAGCGTAGGTCTATGTCACGCGGTCACGCCTTTCCCAGCCCATTGCCCCTGATCGGCCTGGCACACGGCAGTCGTGATCCGCGTGCGGCGCAGACGATCGGTGAGGTGATGCGGGCGGTCGAGGCGCTGCGCCCCGGCCTGGTGGCTCGGCCTGCCTTCCTGGATCTGTCCGAACCGGACCTGACCACCACGGTGCGTCAGCTGCGCGACGAGTGCGAGGTCCGCGAGGCGGTCGTGCTGCCGCTGCTGTTCACCGAGGCCTTCCATGCCACCATCGATGCCCCGACCGCGGTCGCGCAGGCGGAGCTGAATTGCGGGGTCGAACTGCGGCTCGGCGAGATCCTGGGGTTGGGCGACGACGTGCTGGAGGCGCTGGACGACTCGGCGGCCCGGGCGCATATCGGTGCCCACGAGGCGATTCTGCTGCTGGCCGTCGGTTCGAGCCGGGATGAGGCCAACGTCGCGGTGCACGACCTGGCCTACCGGTGGAGCCAGCGCCGGGTAGGCCCGGTCTGGGCGGGTTTCGCGACCACCGGCGAGCCGTCCGCATCGGCGGTGTTCGCCCGGGCCCTGGCCAAACAGCATCGGATCGGCGTCGTGCCGCTGTTCCTCGCCCCGGGCCTGCTGCTGGACTCCGTGCGGCGTGAGGCGATGGCCATCGACGCCGAGGTCGCCCAGCCGCTGGGCACCTCGCTGGCCGAATTGGTGCTGCAGCGCTACGACGAGGCCAGGGCCGCCGCCCACGCCTGATGGCGGCCGGCCGCGCACCGACTCAGGCCGGCGATCCCGCCTCGTGATCCAGCAGCCACGCCTTGGCCGGCAGCCCGTAGCGGAATCCACCCAGCGAACCGTCGTTGCGCAGCACCCGGTGGCAGGGCACGAACAGTGCGGCCGCGTTGCGCGCGCACGCTGACGCCGCCGCGCGCACCGCTGTCGGATTCCCGCAGGACTCGGCGAAACCGGTGTAGCTGATCGGGCCACCGGCCGGCACGGTCCGCAGCACCTTCCACGCCTGCATCATGAACGGACCCGAGACCTGTTCCACCGCAACATCATCGATAGCGGTGAGGTCACCCTCGTGGTAGGCGGTCGCGACGTCGGTGACGCCGTCGATGGCGTCGACCCGCCGGATGGCTGAGGGCCGCAGCCGGGGCGAGATGAGCGCGGTGAGCTCGTCGACGCGGTCGGTCCAGCCGGAGGCGAGCACGACCGGTGCCGGTGAATCCGGGCCCTGCACCGTGATGACGGTGAACAGGCCGATCGGGGTGGTGATCGTCGCGGTCAGCGCGGTGCTTGCTGCCGATTCTGTGTGTTCGGTGAGTGCGGACATTACGCACAGCCTTTCGCAAGGTCGAGTATTTCGGTAGGTCGTTCGGGATCAGCGGTCGCGCTTGCCGGGCGCCCCGCCCCACCCGCGGCGCGCCAGAGATGCAGTCCGGCATACGAGCGGAACGGCCGCCAGGCCGACGCGCGGGCGGTCAGACCCGCCGGATCGTCCGGCAATCCGAGTGCCGCGGCGCCCTGCCGCAGCGCCAGGTCCCCGGTGAGCAGGACATCGGGGTCACCGATCACCCGCATCGCCACGTACCCGGCGGTCCACGGGCCGATCCCGACGCGGGCGGTGAGATCGGCCTCGAGCTCGGCGGTGCGCCGGCCCGGATCGATGATCAACGAGCCGTCGGCGATGGCCGCACTGGTGTCCTGGATCGCCTGCGCGCGGCGGCGCGGTCCGGCGATGGACGGCAATGCCGCGACGGCGGCGGGCGCGGGGAACAGGTGGGTCAGTTCACCGTCGGGTTCGGGCAATCGGTCGCCGACCTCCCGGGTCAGCCGTGACGCGGCGCTCCGGGCGGCGGCGACCGAGACCTGCTGGCCGAGCAGCGCCCGCAGCAGGATCTCCGGTCCGTCGACCGCTCCCGGCACGCGCAGGCCGGGTGCCGCCCGCACCGACGGGGCCAGCACCGGGTCCACGGCCAGCGCCTGGTCGATGCCCACCGGGTCGGCGTCGGCGTCGAGCAGTCGCCGGCAGCGGTCGACGGCCGGCGCGAGGTCGGACAATTGTTGGAGCAGCAGCACCGCGGTGACCACGGGGTGGTCGTCCCGCTCCGGCAGGGTGAGCCTGACGGTGCCGGTCCCAGCGGGCAGCCGCAGGGTCCGGGAGTACGTCCGGCCCTGTACCTCCTCGACGCCCGGAACGGCCCGCGCGGCGAGGAAAGCCAGCAGCGGATCGGCCGCGAACGGCGCCCGGACCGGCAGCCGCAGACTGATCCGCCCGGCAGGCGCGGGCAGCGGGCGGTGCCGGGCACGGAGCGCGCTCGGGTCCGTGGCAAACACCTCGCGGACCGTTTCATTGAACTGTCGGACGCTGGAAAAGCCNGCGGCAAAAGCGATGTCGGCAATCGGCAGGCTGGTCGCGGTGAGCAGCACCCGCGCCGTGTGGGCCCGTCGGGCGCGGGCCAGCGCGAGCGGAGACGCGCCGATCTCGACGGTCATCATGCGGCCGAGGTGGCGCGGTGTGTACCCGAGCCGGCGGGCCAGGCCCGGCACGCCCTCGCGGTCGACCACGCCGTCCCCGATCAGCCGCATCGCTGCGCCGACGGTGTCCGCGCGCAGGTTCCATTCCGGGGATCCCGGCGCGGCGTCGGGCAGGCATCGGCGGCAGGCGCGGAAGCCGGCGGCCTGGGCCGCGGCCGCGGTGGGGTAGAAGTCGACGTTCTCGCGCATCGGGGTGCGGGCGGGGCAGGCCGGTCGGCAGTAGATGCCGGTGGTACGGACGGCGGTGACGAATTGGCCGTCGAACCGGGCGTCCCGGGTTATCACCGCTCGGTACTGGTATTCCGGATCTGCTATCACGCCAACCACTCTGCCATCGCACCGGCGCGAGGACTGGCGGGAATCGGACACGACAGCCCCGGGTTGCCGACCGTGCTCTCGTGCCATCATGCTCACGTGACGCCTTCCGCTGACCCGCCGCCGACGCGGTGGGAGACCACGGTGACCGGCGAGCGCTGGGACTTCTATGCGGCCCGGTTCGCCCGGGAGTACGCGGAGGGCGCCGATCTGGAGGGCGAGGCCCGGTTCGTCGATGTGCTTGCCCCGCGGGGTGCCCGGGTGCTGGACGCCGGGTGCGGGACCGGCCGGATCGCGGCGGCGCTGCACCGGATGGGCCACACCTCGGTCGGCGCGGACCGGGACGCCGGGCTCGTCGACATCGCCCGAGACCGATACCCAGGCCCGCTGTTCCTGACCGCCGATGTGCTCGCGCTGACTCCTGACGCGCTGGTCGCGGCGGGTGGTCCGGCATCGTTCGACGTCATCGTGCTGGCCGGCAACGTCATGGTGTACCTGGCACCCGGTAGCGAGCGGGACATGCTGCGCGCGCTGGGCAAGCTGGTGGTGCCCGGCGGCGCGATCGTCACCGGATTCCACACCGACCGCGAGTACACGGTGCCGGCGCTGGACGAGGATGCCGCTGCGGTCGGGTTGGTCCTGGAGCACCGGTTCGCCACCTGGCACCTGGCGCCATGGGTGACGGAGGCCGACTGGGCGGTGACGGTCCTTCGGCGGCCTGACGGCACCTAGACTGAGGCCTCGTGAGCCTGACCCTCGGCATCGTCGGACTGCCCAACGTGGGCAAGTCGACCGTGTTCAACGCCCTGACCCGCGCCAACGTGCTGGCGGCGAACTACCCGTTCGCCACCATCGAGCCGAACATCGGTGTCGTCCCCATTCCCGACGGCCGGCTGGACGAGTTGGCCACGCTGTTCCATTCGGTGAAGACCGTACCCGCGACGGTGTCGTTCGTNGACATCGCGGGCATCGTGAAGGGNGCCAGCGAGGGNGCNGGNCTGGGCAACAAGTTCCTGGCCAACATNCGNGAGGCCGANGCGATCTGCCAGGTGGTNCGGGTGTTCTCCGANGACGACGTGGTGCACGTCGACGGCCGCGTCGATCCGCTGGCCGANATCGAGATCGTCAANACCGANCTGATCCTGGCCGANCTGCAGACCCTGGAGAAGGCGATCCCGCGNCTGGAGAAAGAGGCNAGNAACGCNAAGGACCGCAAGCCGGTGCTGGAGGCGGCGCAGGCCGCGAATACCCTGCTGGACCAGGGCNGAACCCTNTTCTCCGCCAGGGACAAGCTCGATCTTGCTGTGCTGAAAGAACTCTCGCTGCTCACCGCGAAACCCTTCCTGTATGTCTTCAATTCCGACGAGGCCGTCCTCACCGACGAGGCGCGCCGAGCGGAGCTGACCGCGGCCGTCGCACCGGCCGACGCGGTGTTCCTGGACGCCAAGGTCGAATCGGAATTGCTGGAACTCGACGAGGAATCGNCNNGGGANNTGCTGGAGTCNGTGGGTCAGTCCGAGCCTGGGCTGTATGCGTTGGCGCGGGCCGGGTTTCACACGCTNGGCCTGCANACGTATTTGACNGCAGGCCCCAAGGAGGCGCGGGCCTGGACCATCAAGCAGGGCGCCACCGCGCCGCAGGCCGCCGGGGTGATTCACACCGATTTCGAGCGCGCGGGTTCATCAANGCCGAGGTCGTGTCGTACGCCGACCTGATGGCCGGCGGNTCCATGGCNGCGGCCAAGGCCGCCGGGCGGGTGCGGATGGAGGGCAAGGACTACNTGATGGCCGACGGGGACGTGGTGGAGTTCAGGTTCAATGTCTGACCGGGCTCCTTCCGGCTCGTACAAGGATGCGCTGATGGCGATTGTCTCCGCGCGCGAATTCAATCCTGACGTCAGTGCTGCCAAGCGGGCAGCCGCCGAACGCATCAGGGACGCCGACTGCGTTCTTGGCTCTCCGAAAGGGTTCTGGTCGCTGTTGCTGATCGAATCCTGCCAGTCGATCTGGCAGTCGCGCAGCGGGCGGCGGCACTGCATACCCCCGACCTTGGAGCTGTTCCCTCGTCAGCCGCGCGGAGCTACGTTGCTGATCACCGGCTGCCAGGTCTGAGGCCCGACAATGCCGTCCACAGCGATGTCCCAAAAATCTGCCAACCTGTTTTGGAAGCGATACACAGCAGCTTCGGTCTTGGCGCCGAACACGCCGTCAACGGCGAGGTACGCCGTCCCACCGGCAGCGATGTTGCGGGCATTCATCTGATCCTGGAACGCCTTCACCGCCGGACCCACGCTGCCGCGGCGCACGGTCACCAACGCCGACGACCAGGTTTGCGGTCCGACAATCCCGTCGACCACCAGTCCGTGACTCGCCTGGTAGTTCCGCACCGCGGAGTTGGTCCTGGCGCCGAAGATGCCGTCCACGGCCAGACCGGCACCGTGAGCATTGAGCAGGTACTGCAGGGACCGAACGGTCACCGCGGAATTCCCGGCACCCTGCCGCAGCACCGGCCAAGTGCCGATCGCCGGGACGGCCGACGCCGTCAGGAAGACACCCGACGCGGCTCCGGTGGGGACGGCGACCGTTCGGGCCGATGCGGCCGGTCCGACGAACACCAGAGAAAGGCTGACGGCCAGTAGACCGATCAGCACGCGGAAGATGGCCTTCATGAGGGCCTCCCCAAATATGGGGCGCCGGATCAACTACCGGATGTGGCGGTAGGCCGGCGCTCGCCGACACCTCCATCCTCGCCACCGGGGATTCGGTCGACCAGAGTCGAAGGTCATACCCTGAGAGAGTGACGGGGACCGTGCCCATGAGAATGCCCAAGACGATGTCCAGGGCGGTGGCAGTGGACCTGCTACCGCACCTGCGCCAGGCCCGGGACCACATCGACCGTCACTACCGTTCGCCACTTGATCTGGACGAATTGGCCGCCGTCGCCGGTATTTCGAAATTCCACTTCGGCAGGTGTTTCGCGGCGACCTACGGCGAGACACCCATTCGTTACCTCACCCGGCGGCGCATCGAGCGTGCGCAGGACCTGCTGCGGTCGGCCAACCTGACGGTGACCGAAGTGTGTATGGCGGTCGGGTTTTCCAGCCTCGGCTCGTTCTCCTCCCGCTTCGCGCAGCTGGTGGGGGAGACGCCGACCGGCTACTGCGACCGGTGGGCGGCGCGCGGCGGCGCCCACGTGCCCGGTTGCTACCTGTTCATGAACGGTGTGCTCGATCCGCGCATCAGCGCAATCTGAGAGAAGCGTCGCCGGCCGGCACAGCCCTATGGTCGGGACATGATCACGAGCATTTCGCTGACCACCGTCTACTGCCTCGATCAGGACCGCGCCCGCGACTTCTACGTCGACGTGCTGGGTTTCCAGCCGAAGACCGACATCTCCATGGGGGAGGGCTTTCGCTGGGTCACCGTGGTCCATCCCAACCAGCCCGAACTCGAGGTCACCCTGATGACCCCGGGACCGCCGTTGGACGAGGAGGGCGCGGCGTTCGTCCGGCGCCAACTGGAGAAGGGCCAGATGGGTGGGCTGGGCCTGCGGGTTGACGACTGTCGCAAGACCCATCAGGAGCTGGTCGAGAAGGGGGTGACGTTCCTGCAGGAGCCCGCGGACCGGCCGTACGGAGTGGAGGCCGTCATGCGCGACAACTCTGGCAGCTGGCTGGTGTTGGTCGAACCGAAGGAATTCACCGCGTCCGACTTCGACTGAAGGGCCGGATCACGCCCCGCCGAGCTTGGCCACGGTCAGCAGCACCACGACGTCCTCCACAGCAACCAGCGAGTGCCGGGCCGGTGGCACGAATAGCAGGTCGCCCTGGCGGGCCTCCCAGTGATTGTCGCCGGAGACCAGCCTGACCCGTCCGCTGATCACCTGCAGGGTGGCCTCACCGGGGCTCTCGTGCTCGGACATCGAGCTCCCCGCGGTGAGCGCGATCAGCGTCTGCCGCAGCACGTGTTCGTGTCCGCCCCACACCGTCCGAGCACTCCTGCCGCTGGTGGAGGACGCCGCGCGTTCCTTTTGCTCCCGCGCCATTGCCGTCAACGACATCTTCTGCATCGCCTCAGTGTGACCGCGATGCCCGGTCAGTGCAGGGCCATTTCCCGGCCCTGGGCGAAGAACGCGGCGATGGCCGCGGCATCGCCGAGCTCCGCCAGCCGCCGTGCGGCGCCGAAGGGCGCGTTGAAGAAACCGCCTTCGTGGGATTCCCACGGACCGACGTAGGCATAGGGCCACGGTTCGTAGGAGTCGCCGGGGGACACCCCGTAGTTGACCCGCTCGGCCTCAACGGAGATCCCGATGTCGAAATGCTCGGGCCAGAGCACTCGTTCCGCGTCCGGCGCGAACAGCTCCAGCGCCCGATCGCCGTCGGCGAGGGCTGCGGCCAGGAGTTCGGCCGCCGCCGGATCGACCTCGATCACGTCGGCGAGGCCGACGCCTGCGCCGTCGGCGTAGACATCACTGAGCGCGCGGGGCGCTACCCCTGCTGCGTCGGCCAACGACTGCACCGTGCCGCCGAGGGGGATCCGTCGGGTGCCCGCCACCAGTTCGACGCGGTCGATGCGGGGACCGGGTTGGGCCCAGACGCCGAACCCGCCCGGCGTGGGCCGCAGTCGGATGTCACCATCACGTGCATAGGCGGGCCCAGCCAGGATTAGCTCGGCCACCCCGTGCAGCGCCCGTCGGCTCGCTCGCAAGGTGTTGACATCCATTGCGGCATCTCCTCGTTCCGTTTACTTGCTGACTCGCTGGCGTCACGGCGACGGCGCCATCGTGCCACAGCCTGACATCAGATCGGTGTCGGCGGGACGGGGAAGCGCGACG
>JGI20202J14951_1000195_pt1 | contig 10721 bp, 10 predicted proteins | sample NGESurshal092012_8_FD_14951 | JGI IMG/M metagenome (IMG submission 14951)
GACAACGCAAAATTCATGGTTGCTGAACGCGGGGCTCGAATCGGTAGGGTTCGACTCGTCGGCACGGCCGCACGCGTTCGTCGCGATGCCTTTCGACGCAAACTTTGGTGATCTTTTCCATTACGGGATCTCACCGCCGTTGCGAGCGACTGGCATGATCTGCGAGCGTATGGATGAACTTTCCTTTACCGGTGATGTTGTCGACATGATGAGAAAGCGTATTCGGAGTGCGCGTCTTGTCGTAGGCGACCTGTCCTCGGCAAATCCAAATGTTTATCTTGAGGTCGGCTACGCTTGGGCGGCAGGAGCTCCGACCATCCTCCTGTGCGATAGTCGAAGCGATCCGCTGTTCGACGTTCGAGGACAGCGGTATCTCCGGTACACATCGATTCGGGACTTGGAGGAAAAGCTCACTAAGGAGCTCGTCGTTCTCTTATCCCTTTAATACTGCAGCCGTAGCTATTCACCTGGGTTTGTCGGCGTGTCCCGAGCTTTGACGAGAGTGGTTGCAGGATAATGTGTTTATGTCCGAACCGACGTACCAGGAACTTGTTGATCTGGTCGCGTCGCAGGTGCTGGTGATCGCCGCCCAGGCCGAATTGATTGAGAAATTGACGGCCAGGGTCGCGGAGTTGGAACGGCGACTGGGTGCCGATTCGTCGAACTCCTCCCGCCCGCCGTCGTCGGATTCCCCGTACACGAAGAAGGTTGCGAAGACCCGTTCCTCCCGTCAGCGGTCGGGCCGCAAACCCGGCAAGCAGCCCGGCGACCCGGGAGTGTCCCGATCGTTGACCGACCACCCCGACAAGACCATTCGGATCGACCCAGACACCTGCACCGGCTGCAACTCCTCGTTGGCCGGATCGACACCCAGAACCGTCGAACGACGCCAGGTGGTGGACCTGCCGCCGGTCCCGGCGCCGGTGATCACCGAATACTGCCTGGGCGCCAGCACCTGTCGGTGCTGCGGCGTGGAAACCACCGCGGAATGGACCGATCTCACCGATATCCCCGACACGCCGGCCCACACCGATGTGCTGGCCGGCCCGGGGTCGCCGGTGCGGATCGGACCCCGCGCGTTGGCGATGTGCGCGTTCCTGACCTGCGGCCACTACCTGCCCGTCGGGCGGGCCACCGCGTTGTTGGAGACGATGACCGGGTTGCACCTGGCGACCGGTTTCACCGCGCGGGCCCGGCGCCGCGCCGCGAAGAAACTCATCGCGACGTTCCTGCCGCACATGAAGGACCTGCTGGCCACCGCGCCGATCCTGCACGCCGATGAAACCACCGGCAGGGCCGCCGGTGCCCTGGCCTACGTGCACGTCGCCTGCACCGAATACCTCACGCTGATGCACGTCGGCGGTCGCAGCAGCCAAGACATCGACAACGGCGGTGTCCTCAAGGATTTCACCGGCGTACTGGTCAGGGACGGCTACGCCGGATACGAACACCTCCCCGCCGTACACGCCTGGTGCGGAGCCCACCTCATCAGGGACCTGAGGTCGATCTCCGATGCGGACCCGGAAGGACAGCTGTGGGCCATCGCGATGGCCGACACCCTCACCGCCGCGAACAAGGCCGCCGGCCAGGCCCGCGAACAAGGCCGTGACCGCCTCGACGAGCAGACCCTGGCCACCCTGATGAACCACTACCTCGGCGCCCTGGCCAAGGGCCGCACCGACAACCTCGGCCGCAGAGGCGAAGTCGCCGACAAGGCCCGGACCCTGATCCGCCGGTTCCACCGCTACCAGGACATGATCCTGCGATACACGACCGACCTCGCCGTGCCCTGGACGAACAACCAGGCCGAACGCGATGTCCGCCCAGTGAAAATCCAGCAACGAACCTCCGGAGGATGCTGGCGTACCCTCGCCGGACTCACCGAATTCGCCACCGTCCACTCCTACCTATCCACGGCAACCAAATGGGGCAAAGACAAACTCGACGCACTCACCGAACTATTCACCACCGGCCCATGGCTCCCCCCAACCCTCGCCCCCACCTGAATAGCTACCGAAATACCGCATAGGGCCGAAAGTCCCCCTTGGTATTGGGTCACCCAGCTGATTCATTGATTTGTCAAACCCTGAACCTAAATCCACCGCGTAACCGCCAGTTGATCTTGGAATCCGGTAGTTGATCTTGAAGGGGTGTGGCCGACCGCGGGGTAGCCGGTATCGCCCGATCTGTCATCGGGGTGTCCGGGTGGTGCGGGGCGCCCGCGCATACCGAGCCACCCCACCGGCCGATGTCGTTTCGCCGGCGCCCGATGCGTCCCGGTTGGTCGAGGCCGCCCAGCGGCTCAGGAAGGCGGAGCGTCCGGGCATCCTCGTCGGCAGCCAGGCCCTGGTCAGCCCGGCGAGTGCCGAACCGGTGCGAGCTGCGCTGGAACGAATCGGCGCACCGGTCTACCTGTCCGGCATGGCACGCGGACTGCTCGGTGCCGACCATCCCCTGCAGGCCCGACACCGACGTCGTGACTCGTTGCGCGAGGCGGACTTTGCGCTGCTCGCGGGAGTACCCGCGGATTTCCGATTGGACTACGGCAATCCATTCGGCGGCGCGCCTTCCTGTTTCAGCCAACCGCAGCGTGACCGACCTGCGCAAGAACCGGAGTCCGGACATCGGCGTCCTGGGTGACGCCACGCTCGCCTTGGCCGGCATCGCCGATGCTCTTGCCAGTGATCCGGACCGCTGGGCGGACTGGCGGGCACGGGTCCAGGGACGCGATGCCGCCCGTGACGTCGAGATCGCCGAGCAGGCCGGGCTGCCGGTGGACGGGGTCAACCCGGTTCGGCTGTGCCGGGAGATCGCCGACGCTCTGCCACCCGGGGCTGTGGTGGTGGGCGACGGCGGGGACTTCGTGGCGACCGCATCCTACGTGCTCCGACCGGACGGCCCGCTGCGCTGGCTCGATCCCGGGGTGTTCGGCACCCTCGGCGTCGGGGCCGGTTTCGCCCTCGGCGCGGCAATGGTGAATCCGGATGCGCCCGTGTGGATCGTCGTCGGCGACGGAGCCGTGGGCTACAGACTGAGCGAGTTCGACACGTTCGTCCGACACGTTCGTCCGACACGGTGTGCCGGTGGTGGCGGTGGTGGGTAACGACGCGGCTTGGTCGCAGATCGCCCGCGCGCAGATCGAACTGCTCGGTGACGACGTCGGCCCCGTTCTCGCGCCGACCCGCTACGACCGGGTCGCGGCCGGGTTCGGCGCGGTGGGCCTGCACGTCGACAGCGCTGGGGAATTGTCCGCCGCGCTGGCGAGGGCACGGGACAGCGCGCAGTCCACGCTGATCGACGTGCGCATGGGGCGGAGCGATTTCCGCAAGGACTCGATCTCGATGTGACGACCGCTTCGAGTGCCACGGGAGAGGCCGCGGCCGAACGCGACCACCGGTGCGCCGAATTGCGTAGGTGAGCCGGCGGCACCGTCCAGGTGTAGGTTGTCTGCGCCATCTACGGTCGGGGTGAGGGTTTCTCGCGAGACGGGGGAACAGATCTTGTCTGGCGCCCAATCCGAGGCGCCGTACCTGCGGGTGAACGACCTGAGCGTGCGGTTTCGCACCGAGGACGGCGTGGTTCGCGCGGTCGACGGGATTTCGTTCGCCGTCGCGCCGGGTCGGACCCTGGGGATAGTCGGGGAATCCGGTTCGGGCAAGAGCGTGACCGCGCTCGCAATTCTTGGCCTGCACGACCCGCGCCGCGCCACGGTGACGGGCGAGATCTTCGTCGGAGGGCTCGACATCATCGGTCTCGACGACGAGCGCGTCCGCCAGTTGCGCGGCCGGGATATGGCAATGGTCTTTCAGGACCCGCTGTCCGCCTTACATCCTTTGTACACAGTGGGCCGGCAGATCGCTGAGGCGTACCGGGTCCACCACCCGCGAGCAGGTCGCTCGGAGGCGCACCGTCGGGCGGTCGAGATGCTCGACCGGGTCGGCATCCCGGAGCCCGGCACGCGGGTCGACCAATACCCGCACGAATTCTCCGGCGGGATGCGCCAGCGGGTGATGATCGCCATCGCCCTGGTGAACGACCCGGACCTGCTGATCGCCGACGAACCCACCACCGCGCTGGACGTCACGATGCAGGCCCAGATCCTTGACCTGCTGACCGACCTGCAAGAAGAGTCCCACTCCGCCATCGTCTTGATCACCCACGACTTCGGTGTGGTCAGCCAGGTCGCGGACGACGTGCTGGTGATGTACGCCGGAAGGATCGTCGAGGACGGGACCGTCGAGCAGGTGCTGCGCCGCCCCCAGCACCCGTACACCTGGGGGCTGCTCTCCAGCGTGCCGAGGCTGCACGGCCGTGGCGACGCCGATCTGGTGCCTATCGGCGGCAACCCTCCGAGCCTGATCAGCCCACCCCAGGGCTGCGCGTTTCACCCCCGCTGCCGCTATGCCGACCGCACCGGCGGCCGGTCGCGGACCGAGGTGCCCGGATTACGGCCCGTGTCCGAGGCGGGTCACCTGGTGGCCTGCCACCTTCCGGAGCCGGAGCGCAGGACCATCTACGCCCAGGAGATCGCCGCGTCGCGGGTCGACCGATGACGCCGGCGCTGCTCGTGGCCGAGGGGCTGACCAAATACTTCCCGGCCCGCGGCGGCGGGGTGGTGAAGGCGGTCGACGGGGTCGATTTCCAGGTGCGGCACGGCGAAGCGCTCGGCCTCGTCGGCGAATCCGGGTGCGGAAAAACGACGACCGGGCGGATGCTGGTGCGCCTGCTGGAGCCCACCGGCGGCCGAATTTTCTTCGACGGGCGCGACATCACGCACCTTCGACGTGCGGAACTGCGACCCATCCGGCACCAACTGCAGTTCATCTTTCAGGATCCCTACGCATCGTTGAATCCGCGTCACACGGTCGGCCGGATCGTGGCCATGCCGATGCAGGTCAATCGGATCCGGCCGCCCGGCGGGCTGAAGAAGCGGGTACAGGAACTGCTGGAGACCGTCGGACTGAACCCCGAGCATTACAACCGCTATCCGCACGAATTCTCCGGCGGGCAACGACAACGGGTCGGTATCGCCAGGGCCCTGGCGCTGCAACCCAAACTGATCGTCGCCGACGAGCCGGTCTCCGCCCTCGACGTCTCGATTCGGGCCCAGATCATCAACCTGCTGCGCTCCCTGCAGCGGGACCTGGGCCTGGCGTTCGTCTTCATCACGCACGATCTCGCCGTGGTGCGGCTCTTCTGTCCCGAGGTGGCGGTGATGTATCTCGGGCGGATTGTCGAAATCGGCGATCGGACCGACCTTTTCGAGCGCCCTCAGCATCCGTACACCAGGGCACTCCTGTCGGCGATCCCGGACCCGGCGAGAATCGGTGCTTCTGCACGCATCCGGCTGACGGGGGATGTGCCGAGCGCGCTGAACCCGCCGTCGGGTTGCCGATTCCGCACCCGCTGCTTTCAGGCGCAGGAGCGGTGCGCGCTGGATGAGCCCGCACTGATGACCCGAGGGCGCAACCAGCGCACCGCCTGCCATTTTCCGGCGTCTGGTCCGCCGCAATGAGCAGGGTGGGCAAACAGCGATCGGTGCCGGAAACCACGTCGGAACCGCGCACCGAACCGCCGGCGAGCGAAGCCATCAACGCCGACATGTGTTTCGCGGTAAACGAGGCAGCGCCGACGATTGACGCGGCGACGGACGCGGCGCACACCGAGCCGGGGCCCACCGCTGACGATTCGCCGTCGTCACCATCCGCGACGGGCGTTCCCGGCCGCTCGCCCGCCCAGCTGACATGGGTGCGGTTACGACGCGACCGCACCGCGGTGGTCAGCGGCATCGTGCTCGCGGGCCTGCTGGTGATCGCGCTCGCCGCGCCACTGATCGAATGGGCCTACGGAGTCGGACCACAGGAGCAGTTCCAACACTCGCTGGACAGATTCGGCATGCCGCCCGGATATGGCGGCGGGGTCTCGGGTGAGCATTGGTTCGGGCTGGAACCGGGCTTGGGCCGCGACATCTTCATCCGGATGATCTAGGGAATGCGCACGTCGCTGTTGATCGCCTTCGCGGCCGCGACGATCACCTCGGCCATCGGGGTGGCGACGGGCGTGCTCGCCGGTTACGTGGGTGGGTGGGTCGACGTGCTGATCGGCTGGCTGATCGACCTGGCGTTGGCCCTGCCGTTCCTCATCTTCGCCCTTGCGGTGGTTCCGACCGCGGCGCTGCGTTTCTACGGTCCACGTCAGGCGGTTCCGTCGGGCTTCCAGGTTGCCGTGCTCATCGCCATCTTCGCCGTCTTCGGCTGGGCCGGCACGGCCCGACTGGTCCGCGGCCAGGTGGTTTCGTTACGGGAGCGAGAATTCGTGGACGCGGCCAGAGCAAGTGGCGCGGGCCTGGGCCACATACTGTTTCGCGAGCTCCTGCCCAACCTGTGGGCACCGATTCTGGTTTCGTTTCCCTCGCGGTTCCGGCCTACATCACCGCCGAAGCCGCATTGTCGTTCCTGGGCATCGGGATTCTCGAACCGATTCCCGACCTGGGCCTGACCTGGGCCGGATGATCGAACGCAGTCTGGGCTATTTACAGACGGATCCGGCGTACGTCTTCTTCCCCGGCATCACCATCTTTGTCGTGGTGTTCGCGTTCAACCTCTTTGGTGACGCCCTGCGCGACGCTCTTGACCCTCGATCGTCCAGATAGGAGGGCGGCGTGGGGGTGGTTCCTGGTCAAACGGTCGCTCTCCGCGGTCCTGACGCTTCCCGGTGAGCGTGCTGACGTTTCTGATGTTCTTCGTGCTGCCGCGCGATCCGGTCACCGGTATGTGCCCGAAGAACTGCAACACCGAACGGCTCGAACGGGTGCGTCAAGAGTTGGGNCTGAGCGACCCGAAAATCGAGCAGTACCTGGGATATGTGAAGGGGATCTTCGTCGGCCGCGACCTGGGTAGCGCGCAGGGCGGCCATTGCGACGCGCCGTGCCTGGGGTATTCCTACGTCAACAACGAGCCGGTGACCGACACGGTCGCCCGCGTGTTGCCAGTGACTCTGAGCATCGTGATCCCTGCGGCAATCCTGTGGCTGGCGCTGGGCGTCGGGCTCGGCATGGTCTCGGCTCTGCGGCGCGGAACATGGCTGGACCGGCTCGCGATCGGGTTCTCCCTGACTGGCGCGTCGCTGCAGTTGTATTTCGTCGGAGGTGTGCTGCTGCTCGTCTTCACCTACCAATGGGGCATCGCGCCGGTACCGCACTACACGCCATTTCTCGACAACCCCATCGAGTGGGCCGGGGGTCTGGTCCTGCCCTGGATCGCCCTGGCATTCCTGTTCTCGGCGATCTATGCACGATTGTCCCGGGCGCAGATGCTGGAGACCCTGTCGGAGGACTTCATCCGCACCGCGCGCGCCAAGGGTATGCCCCGCTCGCAGGTGTACGGCCGCCATGCTTTGCGCGCGGCCATCACCCCGCTGGTGACCATCGCCGGACTGGACATCGGCACTGCCCTCGGCGGAACCGTGATCACCGAGACCACTTTCGGTCTGCAGGGCCTCGGTCGGACCGCGGTCGACGCGGTTCGCTCGGGAGACCTTCCCACCATCATGGCGACCGTGCTGGTTTCCGCGTTCTTCATCGTGACCGCGAACCAGGCTGTCGACATGCTGCACGCAGCCATCGACCCGCGGGTGCGATTGGGTTCATAGATAAAACGATCAAATAGCCTCTATCGGGAGGGAATGTCCCGTGGTATAGCAACGACGGCTCACATCCACACAGACTCACATCCACACGGAGGGGGCTCACCAATGCGACCAAGAATGACGCTTGCTGCTCTCGGGGTTCTCGCTCTCGTCACCGCGTCGGGCGGCTGCAGCCAGAACAGCGGCACTGACGGCGGGACGGACAACAGCGCCGCCGCAACCGGCCGTACCCAAACAGGGGTGATCGCGACTGACCCGAAGGATTCGCTCGGCCCGGCACCGGAGGTGGCCGGCGCCACTGGCGGTGGAACGATCACCATCATCCGTGAGACCAAGATCTCGCACCTGGACCCGCAGCGGGTCTACACGTTCGCCGGCTTGATGAACGCGCCGCTCTACAGCCGGTTTCTCACCACCTGGACGGACGACGGGAACGGGAATCTCACGCTGGTCGGCGACCTGGCCACGACGGCGGGCAAGAACGTCAACGGCGACTGCACCGTCTGGGAATACACCATCAAGGACGGGCTGAAGTTCGAAGATGAACAACCGATCACCTCCAAGGAGATCGCGTACGGCATCGCCCGTTCGTTCGACCCAGATCTGACCGGCGGTCCGACCTATCTGCAGGAATGGCTGGCCGGCACACCGCAATACGACACGGCGTGGGATTTCAAGTCGAACAGGACCGCATTGCCGCCGGGCCTGACCACGCCGGACGCGAAAACCCTGAGATTCCAGTTCGCTGAGCCGCATTGCGATCTGCCGTTCGCAGCATCGCTGCCGACCAGCGCACCGGTACCGGCGGACAAAGACACCGGGGTCGACTACGACAACCGACCGGTCTCCTCCGGACCATACAAGATCACCGAGAACACCCCAGGCGTTCAGCTGGTGCTGGAACGGAACACGAACTGGGACGCGACCACTGACCCGGTGCGTCATCAATACCCGGACAAGTTCGTCTGGACATTCGGGCCGGACCCCGACGCCGCCGCGAACCGGGTGATCGCCGACAACGGCGCGGACCAGAGCGCGATTGCCTGGAACGGGGTGCCGTCATCGCTGGTCACGAAGGTGGCCGCGGACCCGACGCTCAAGGAGCGCACGCTGCTCACCCCGACGCCCAGCGCCACTCGGTTGACGATCAACACCCAACGGGTCACCGATCTGTCGGTGCGTCAAGCGCTCAACTACGCCATCGACCGGGACGGCTTGATCAAGACGCTCGGCGGCGAGACGGTCGCGACGCCGATCACCACGCTCATGCCCCCCGACACGCTGGGCTACCAGGAATATGACGCCTACCCGGCCGGCCCGAACGGCAACATCGACAAGGCCAAGGATCTACTCGCAGGCAGGACGCCTGAACTCGTGCTCGGCACGGCCGACGATTCCACAGGCCAGGAGGTCGCGACCCAACTCAAGACCAACCTCGAAAAAGCCGGCTTCAAGATCACCGTGAAGAACATACCGGCCGATGCCAAGCTCGACGAAACCAAGAAGAAGGACAATCCTTGGGACCTGTACGTCGACTCGTGGGCCGCGGACTGGCCTAGCGGCGCTGCGATCCTGCCGGTTCTCTTCGATGGTCGCACCATCAAGGCCGCGGGCAACAGCAACTCCTCATACGTCAACAGCGACCCCATCAACGCCGAGTTCGACCGCGTACTCGCGCTGGACCCCGCCCAACAGACCTCCGAGTGGGCCGCGCTGGACAAACGGATCATGACCGAGCTCGCGCCCGCGGTCCCGCTCTACGTCGACGTGGCGTACGACGTGCACGGCTCCAAGGCCGGCGGCCTGTTCGTGTCCGGCATCTTCGGCTCACCGGCGTTCGTCAATGCCTACGTGAAGCAGTAGCGCCCCGATCATCTGAAGGGATTACTCAGCTCCGGCCGCGCGCGGCGGCGCGCCCTCCCGCAGCGCGCCGAGGTCGTCGATGGAGTCCGCGCCGGTGAGCATCCCGGCGACGATCGAGCACACCTTGGCGGCGGCGTCGCACCCGGCGCCGCCGGGCACGGTCGGCTTCGTGGCCACCAGCGCTCCCAGCCCAGCCCGGCGAGCCAATCGCATCACCGGGACCAGGCCGGCCGAGGGAAGAAGGTTCGCTTCGTCGAAGGTCGCGGCGACCCTGGGGATCTGCCAGAGTTGCATCTGGCGGATGGCTTTCTCTTCGGCGTCATGGAGATCTCAGCAATCGCCATTTTGGCAGGTCAGAGGCCATCCGCCCCTTATTGCCACACCGAATCAGACCAATTCACGCGGTGCATCGAGGCTGATCTGGGAGCCCGTCTCAACCTCGGAGAAGTAGGGCCCTCCTGCTGCTTCCATGAGTCATTTTCTGGCCGCCCGGCATGAATGCTCGGGATGCTCGGGATACGCATGGCCGACAGCCCGGATCAGCGCCGACGATCGACCGCAGGGCACATCGGGCAGCCGCATCGACGGATGACGGGGTCGGTCGCATCCAGCATGGGGTTCAACACCCAGCCGGCGTGCTCTGCCGGTGGAACGATCGCGTCATGACGGAGACGAAGCCCGCGAAGGCCGAAGTCCATGGTCACCGGATCACTTGGTACTGCCGAGTCTGTGACCAGCCGATCGGACCGTACGCTGGTTACCTCGCCGTCGACATCTATGCCGTTAACGAGGTCGAACGCGATGCCAGGAACCGCGAATCGGCGGAACCGCGGGCCTACACCGCGGGTGAGGTCTTGGAATTTCCGCACAACGTACGGTGGCAGGCGCTGCACGCGGGCTGCGATCCTGACCCCGACGGCGATGAATACGCCATCGACATTGGTCGGATTGACACCCTCTCTCGGCTGATCCATTGGGCTGGGTATCTGGGTTCCGCGAAAACCTGGATTCGGTACACGGACTGGAATCAGATCCTGCTGGCGGTTGGCGAGGACGCATAGCAGCGAAGCAAGGTCGCGTCGCCAGGCCAGCCTGATCCCCTGCGCTGTAGAGAATCTCGTCCAGGCCGGCCACGGACAACGGTTGGCGGTGGTGGCTGCCCTCGAGCACCCGAGGACTTCTGCGTGGCGCGGTGCCGGGACGTTCAGGGC
>JGI20202J14951_1000198_pt1 | contig 10676 bp, 8 predicted proteins | sample NGESurshal092012_8_FD_14951 | JGI IMG/M metagenome (IMG submission 14951)
ACGGTGATGGTCCCGGTCGGGGCCGGTGGCCGGATCGAGGTGGCGAACGGCTCGGCTGACGGTGTTGACCTGCTGGTGGACGTCACCGGGTACACCCTCGCGGGGCCCGCGACCGTTGACGGGACCCTCGTTCCCGTGCCGTCGGCGCGCATCGTCGATTCCAGGGTCGGTCTGCAGGCGCGGCCGCCGCTACCGGGGTTCCGCACGGTGGGACTGCAGGTCGTAGGCCGCGGCGGGGTACCAGGATCGGGCACAGCGGGGGCGGTGCTGGTGACGGTCGCGGCGGTAGCCCCTCGCGCCGCCGGCTACCTGCAGGTGTGGCCGGCAAGGGTGCCGCGGCCAGCCACGTCGAGTCTGAACTTCGCTGCGGGGCAGGACATCTCGACCACACTGGTGGTGCCGGTCGGAGCAGGCGGCAGGATCGAGGTGTTCAATGCCTCCGCCGGCGACGTCGACCTCGTGGTGGAAATCAACGGATACCTGATCGGATCGCCCACGCCGCCCGGCTTCGCCCACCCCGGAATCCTGGTCGGCAGCGAGCAACTCGACTTCGTCAGAGCGAAGATCAACGCCGGTGCAGAGCCATGGACATCCGCGCTGGCCAATGCGATGAAGGCGAAAGCCGACTCGGGGGGTAACGCCGGGGTTGCCTACAGTTCGCCGTCGTGGACCCCGCGGCCCCGGGCGTACGTCGGCTGCGGATCGCATCGGTCCCCGGACGAGGGATGTTCGGACGAGCTGAACGACAGCATCGCCGCGTACACCAAGGCGCTGCGGTGGTACTACACCGGCGACGCCGACGCCGCCCGGGGGGCGATCGCGATCATGAACGCGTGGTCCTCCACCCTGGTCGATCACCGTTTCGACGCGACCTACAGCGACGGTCACCTGCAGGCCGCCTGGGTCGGCGAGGTCTTCCCGCGGGCGGCCGAAATCATCAGGTACAGCTACTCACCGGGCCGCGGAGATCCCGCGCTGAACGTTGCGGGTTTCTCCGGGATGCTCGACCGTGCTTACCTTCCGCACGTCATCGACGGGTGGTACGGAGGCGGCGCGAACTGGCTCATCTCCATGGCCGAGGCGACCATGAACATCGGCATCTTCACCGACGACTACGCCACCTTCGATGCCGGCGTCGCCGCCTGGCGCGCGCAGGTACCGGCCGCAATTTACCTGTCGGGCGATTCGAACACCATTCCCGGTCTGGCCGGAATGCCGATCTCGCCGCCGCACACCATGTATGCCCACACGTCGACATCACGGTCGTCGCTCGGTCGATACTGGTACACCCCGACCAGGTTCATCTCCGGCCTCGAGGGCGAGTCCTGCCGCGACATCAACCACATGGCAATGGGTCTCGGTGCGATGATCAATGGTGCCGAGACGGCGCGGCTGCAAGGTGTCGATCTTTACGGAGAAGAGCAGGACCGGATCGTGGCCGCGCTGGAACTCAACAGCGGCTATGTCCACGACGCCGTCGCCGGCGGGCAGAACCCACCGGCGAACTGGGTGTGTCCCAATCCGGTGAACACCACGAACGGCGCCTGGAAGGTCACCTGGGAAATCGGCTACAACCACTACGCCAACAGGCTCGGCATCGCCATGCCGCACGCCCGTCAGTTGCTTCTCGACGTGGTGCGAGCGTCAGCGTGGAGATCCAGCGGCCACCTGGATTACGAGACCCTCACCAATGCGGGCACCCCGTAGAAAGTCGCCATCACCGATCCGCAAGCAGCTCCGGCGTGGGGACTGGTCATGGGACTACCGCATGCGAGATGGACGTCACGGCGTTGTTTCGTTGCGTGCGGGGCCCCGCCCTCGGGTGGGTTGCGGTGACCGCCGGGTGTGGATCCGGACGGTGGTGCCGTCCCGGCCGGACCGGACTTGGACGAGGTCGCACAGTTCGTTGGCCAGTCGGATGGCGCGGTCCCGCCGGTCGGCGAGGCTCCCGATGGTGGGCGTGGCGGAGCGGCCGATCATCGGGTTGTCGATGACCGTCGCGTCGGNGACCTCGCACAGCACAGCGGCGTCCTGGTGCCACAGCCGGATCTCGACCTCGCCGCTGTCGTGGTGGGCGGCGGTGGCGATCTCGTCGGTCGCGGTGGCGAGTTTCGCGGCCCGGTCGACGGTCACTCCCTCGGCCGCGGCTGCCCGGATGAGCTGATCGACGTGCCGGTGCCGGGCGGGGTCGAAACCGATCACGGTGGTCGGTGCGGCGGGTTCGGGGAGCCGACCGCCGAACAGGAAGTCCGCGTGGTGGGCGCCGCCGTAGTGGGTGCTGGCGCGGTAGGCGCCCGCCTCGGCGAGCACAGGGTGGCTGCGCAGTGCCTCGTCGATGACGTCGTCCGGGAGCGTGCTGGTGTCGTACGGGCAGAGCAGCCACAGCGGGGTGTCGGGGGCGACGGCCAGGTTGAGCAGGGCCTCGTGGAACTGGGCTTCGACGAGCTCGGCGTGGCCGCGTCCGGCCCAGATGGGTTGCCCTATCCCGCGGACCGGTCGCCGGTCGCCGCGGGTGAACTCCTGCCAGGCGGGGATGATCCGGGCCGGGTTGGCGCCGAGGTCGGCCATGTCCGCCCACGCCACCTGGGTGGCGTCGCCGCCGAGGGCGTCGCGCAGGGCGTGCAGCCGCGGCTGGGGTACCGCGACCATCACAGGTTGCTCCCGAGCCAGGCCGTCGCGAATGAACGGCAACATCGCGGCCACGAATTCGGTGTCCCCGCCGTACAGCCAACATTCGTGCCGGTAGGTCTGATGCGCCCGGGCGTGCCGACCGGTGAGCGCGGTGAGGGTCCCCGCTTCACCCGTTGCGCCGTACCCGGACCGACGGATCGGGCGGCCTTGCCGACCGGCTCGGTGGCCGGCGCCGGTGATCCGGCCGGACCGATCGGGCGGAGCGGCGCCGACCAGGGTCAAGCGGCAGCGTTCCTCACCGTCCAAGGGGTGGGTGGCGATCACCACAGTTTCGATGAACGCCATCGACGGGCACGGCTGGCCGTGGTCGGCGGCGGCGTGGGCGAGCACCTGATCCAGCACGGCCTGATCGGTAGGCCCGGTGAACGCCCGGTCGCAGTCGGGGTGCAGCTCGGCGCAGACGAACCGCTTCACCGGCCGCCGCCAAAGGATGGAGTGGTCATCGCGTTTGCTCCCGCCCGATACGACGCCCACCAAGGGTGGGCTGTCACCGGGTTTCTGGGGCGACAACGAACAATCACCACTGATGGTATGAGGAGTCGGCGGGCAACTCCAACCCCGGACGTCGATGCCGCACGCTCCGCCGCGGGAAGCCGTCGACGGTTCGACCCACCAACCGGCGCAACCTGGATCGCGCTGCGGCACGCAACTCTACGCAGCGACGAGCAGAGATGCGCACTGGGGTGCGCAGGTGGTTGTCGCTGCGTAGATGTGACTTTGAGTGAGGAAGGTTGTAGGTGCAGTATGGGCAAACATGTCCGTTATGGACGAGGCGGCCCGGCGATAGGTGCGCAACGTGACCAATGAGAACACCGAACGACTGCTCACCCCGCACCAGGTCGCGGAGATGTTCCGGGTGGACCCCAAAACAGTGGCCAGGTGGGCATCCAACGGATGGATCGGGTCCATCCGCACTCCCGGCGGGCACCGCCGGTTCCGGGAATCGGAGGTCCGGGCGCTGCTCGCCGAGCGCGCCAAGCCCGCCGACTCACCGACGGCGACGGCCTGACCGGATCGCCGCCCCGACATTGCCGCCCCGACATTGCCGCGGCGGGAGCGGCAGGTCCCGGTCGAGGACGCGGCGCCGCACGTCCCGCATCGGCAGGTCCGTCGCNTCGGCCACAGCCCAAGGTGGGCTCGAGCACGAGACCGGAGGTGAGAACGAGGTGCAGCACCTGCTCGCCTTCGGTCGGGAACATGTCGACCTGCGATCACCCTTCCCGCACCTGACCATCCTCGCCGGCTGCTGAGGAACCGACGTCAGACACATCGAACAGATCGCAGCCACCTGTCTCGATGCCTGACCTCATGTTCCGTCGAACGCTCCGGTGTTGGGTTCACCGTCGCGGACGTGGCACGCTGGCGTCGCACTGGTCCCGCCGATTTGTTCCCATGCCCGAAGTTGTCCACATTGCTGGTCGATGACCCCATGGCGCAACGGGTTTCGTCCAGGGTGTGTGTATGGCAGCGAAAGACGAGTTGGGGCGGCGCGGGGAGGACGTCGCGGTGGACGTGCTGGAGCGGGCAGGGTTGGTGGTGCTGGCCCGGAACTGGCGGTGCGCCGAGGGCGAGTTGGACATCGTGGCAACGGATCGCGATTCGACGGTGGTGTTCTGCGAGGTGAAGACCCGCAGCGGCGAGGGGTTCGGGTCTCCGTTCGAGGCGGTCACCCAGGCCAAACGGCGCAAGCTGCGGCGGCTGGCGGTGTTGTGGTTGACGGCGAACCCGGTGAAGGTGTTCCCGGCGATGCGGTTCGACGTGATCGGCGTGTTGTGGCGCCCGGGAGCGGCGCCGGAGATCGAACACCGGGCGGAGGCGTTTTGATGGCGCTCGCGCGGACGTGGGCGGTGGCGCTGTCCGGGATCGCCGGGCATCTGGTGGCGGTCGAGGCGGACCTGGCGGCCGGGTTGCCGGGGACCACGGTGATCGGGATGGGAGATGCGGCGGTCACCCAGGCGCGTGATCGGGTGCGGGCTGCGGTGCTCAACTCGGGGCAGAAATGGCCGGATCGGCGGATCACCCTGGCGTTGTCGCCCGCGGCGCTGCCCAAACGCGGCGCTGGCTACGACATCGCATTGGCAGTAGCGGTTCTCGCCGCGGCGGGCAGTGTCCCGGCGGGTGGCGCGGGGGAGGCGGTGCTGGTCGGCGAGCTGGGGTTGGACGGTGCGGTACGGCCGGTGCGCGGCGTCTTGCCGAGCCTGCTGGCGGCGCGTGCGGCCGGTCGGGTGCGCGCCGTGGTCCCGGCCGGGAACGTCGCGGAGGCGGCGTTGGCGACCGGGGTGCGGGTGCACGGGGTGCGCTGCCTTGCCGACCTGATCGCGTGGCTGCGAGGGGAGGGTAACGATCTCGTCGCGGCGGAGCCGGCAACCCCCTCCGACGACCGGGCGGTGCCTGACCTGGCCGATGTGTTGGGGCAACCGGAGGCCCGGTTGGCGTTGGAGGTCGCGGCCGCAGGCGGGCATCACCTGGCGATGATCGGGCCGCCCGGCGCCGGCAAGACGATGTTGGCGACAAGGCTGCCCGGGGTGTTGCCGCCGCTGGAACCCGAGCAGGCGCTGGAGGTGACCGCCGTGCACTCGGTGGCCGGGACGCTGGCGGAGGACACCCCGCTGATCACCCGGCCCCCGTTCGTCGATCCGCACCACTCGGCGTCGCTGGCCGCGGTGGTCGGTGGTGGTTCGGCGCACATCCGGCCCGGCAGCGTCAGCCTCGCCCACCGCGGCGTTCTGTTCCTGGACGAGGCGCCGGAGTTCCGTCCGACGGTGTTGGACGCGCTGCGACAGCCGATGGAGTCGGGGATGGTGTTGCTGGCGCGGGCTTCTGGGGCGGTGCGGTATCCGGCGCGGTTTCAGTTGATCTTGGCGGCGAATCCGTGTCCGTGCGCGGCGGCGAAGGATGTGGAGTGCACGTGCGCGGCGGGGGTTCGGCGCAGGTATTTGGGTCGGTTGTCGGGTCCGTTGATGGATCGGGTGGACATCCGGGTGGATCTGCCGGCTCTTGATCCGGTGACGTTGGCGTTGTCCGGAGAGCCGGGTGAGTCGTCCGAGGTGGTCCTGGGGCGGGTGTTGGCGGCGCGCGAGCGGTCGGCGCTGCGGTGGCGGGGGACGCCGTGGCGGTATGCGGCGGAGGTGCCGGGGGCCGTGGTGCGGCGGTCGTGGCGGCCGGATCGGCGGGAGTCGGAGTTGTTGGACCGGGCGGTGCGGACCGGCCGGTTGACCGGTCGTGGGTTTGACCGGGTGTTGCGGTTGGCGTTGACGACCGCTGATTTGGCGGGTCGGGATCGGCCGTCGACGGGGGATCTGGCGACGGCGTTGGCCTTGCGCTGTGGGGAGTCGATGTGAGCGAGCAATCCGTGGTGGACGTCGCGGGGGACGGGGTGGAGGTGGCTCGTGCACGGGCCGGGTTGTTGCGGGTGTGTGAGCCGCCGTCGGCGGCGGCGGTGGCGCTGTTCGTGGATCGGGTGGGCGCGGTACAGGCGTGGCGCGGGGTGCTGACCGGGCATGCTCCTCGGTCGGTGTTGTCGGCGACCGCGGCTCGGATGCAGGACGTGTCGGCGGCGGAGGCGGTGCGGCGGGCGGATGCCGATCTGGCGGCTGCGGCCGCGGTGGGTGCGCGGCTGATCGGTCCGGGTGAGTCGGAGTGGCCGGCGGCGGCGTTCGCGGCGTTCGACGGTGCGCTGGCGCGGGGCGTGCGCGGCTCGTGTTCGCCGTTGGCGTTGTATGTGCGCGGAGGGTCGTTGGCTGGGTTACCCGGTGATGGGGTGACGATCGTCGGGTCAAGGGCGAGCAGCGCGTATGGCCAGCGGGTGGCGGCGGACATGGCTCACAGCCTGGTGTCTGCGGGTGTGACGGTGGTTTCGGGGGCGGCGTTCGGTATCGACACCGCGGCGCACCGGGGTGCGCTGCAGCCGGGTGGTGATGCGGAGCCGCCGACGGTGGCGGTGTTGGCGTGTGGGATCGACCGGGCGTATCCGGAGGCGAACCGGGCATTGCTGGACGCGATCGGCGCGATCGGTGCGGTGGTCAGCGAGTACCCGCCGGGGACGACTCCGGCGCGGCACCGGTTCCTGGTGCGGAACCGGATCATCGCGGCGTTGGGGGCCGGGACGGTGGTGGTGGAGGCGGGACGTCGGTCCGGGACGTTGAGCACGGCGGCGGCGGCGGATCAGTTGGGCAGGGTGGTGATGGCGGTGCCGGGTCCGGTGACCTCGGCGATGTCGGTGGGTTGTCATTTGTTGCTGGCGGATCGTTTCGCGCAGCTGGTGACCGGGCCGACGGATGTGCTGGCCGCGTTGGGCCGGGCTCCGGACGAGGGCCGTCAGCCGCCGCTGCCGGGGACCGACCCCCGGCACCCGACCGATGGGTTGGACGCCGATACCGCGCGGGTCTACGAGGCGCTGCCCGGCCGGGGGACGGTCATGGCGGCCGACGTGATCGCCGAGTCGGGGCTGCTCGGGCCGCGGGTGCTGGCCGCGCTCGCCGTCCTGGAATTGCACGGTCTGGCCGGACGGGACGGACCCCGATGGCGAAGGGTGGTAACGCGCCGGTAGCGGTGCGGTGGGAATCAGGGTGCAGTCGAGGCGGACCCGGATCGCGCGACGATGGTCCGGGTCCGTCACCCGTCTGTTCACAACCGGATCTTGATCACCCCGCCCGCGCCCGCGGCCACGGCTCCGGTGGTGACATAGGCGCTGTCACCTTTGATCGCGATCCCGTACGGCGCGAACAGACCTGCGGCGACCGGTGTGTGGTCGCCCGTGGCATTCCCATGGGGCCCATTGGGCTTGACCTTGACGACCGATCCGATGGGACCGGTGGGCGAGAGCAGGCCCTCGGTGGAGATCTGCACGGCGTACAGCGTCTTCCCCTTGAAGGCGAGATCGGTGACGTTGGTCAGGCCGGACGCGTACACGGTCCGCTTGCCGCTCCTGTCGAGGCGGTAGATGTTCGCCAAGCCCTTTTGGAAGGGGAAGCCGGTCAGTTGGCTGATGTAGTAAGCGCCGTCGAATCCCACGGTGGCGACGGAAGTAGGCACTGCTTGTACGTTCGGCGCGGGGTCTTCAAGGACCGCGAGGGTGCGCATCCTGCCGCTCGGATTGACCTTGACCACCGTATTGCCACCGGCGTCCGCCACGACGTAATTGCCGCGGTCGTACAACAGACCCACCGGGTTGCTGTCCACATCGTGAATCGGGTTCGTCTTCTTCTCGAAGGCGGCGAGGTCGGCGATGGTACGGAAGGTGCTGTAGTCCTTTGTGGTCTGGATCAGGGTGCCCAGTTTCTTGCCGGGCGCGGGCAGCGTGGCACGCGTTTCCGGGGTGCCGCCGAGGCCGATGAGCACCGAGATGTGGCGGCCAAAGGCGTAGACATCACTCGGGCCGCTCGCCTGGCTGCCGGCCGGCCGAATGTCGTCGCCCTTGTTAGGAAACGCTCAACAGGGCTGTCGAGAAGGCCGCCGCGGAAACCGGCGCCCTCTTCATCGACATGTGGCCGAGCTCGGCGGACCGCGACGCCTGCCAGTCGGTGAACCAGCGGTGGATCGAGCCGCTGATCAAGCCGGCAAACGCCGACCCGGTCCACCCGAACAGCGCGGGTGAGGCAGCGATGGCCAGGCAAACGCTGCACCAACTCCGTCTCGACGAACGCGACTGCGACGGGTGACCTGGCGCGCCTGACCGGATGCCCGTTGCCGAGTTNCTAGGGTGAGGCATGGCTGTCGACCGGAGCCGCAAGGCCAGGGGTGCGCGCAGACGCAAACGCCGGATGGCCCGCGTGGAACACGACCTCAGCGGCGACCAATGGACCGCGCTGAAGGATGCTTGGGGTGGCTGCGCGTACTGCGGCGCCACCGGTACGCCGCTACAACGTGACTGCGTCCAGGCGCTGTCCCGCGGTGGGCGCTACACCCTCGACAACATCGCGCCCGCCTGCGGGTCCTGCAACGCCAGCAAGTGCAACGACGAAGTCACCGGCTGGCTGCGGCGCAAACGGCTCGACGAGCGCGCCTTCCTGCTCCGCCACCTCGGAATCACGACGGCGCTGGCAATGCAGTTCCCCGCCGAGCCGGCCGTCCATCCACCCTCCGGTGAAATCATCGACTCCGACCCGGACCCCCGCACATCAGTAGATGTAGAAGCCCTCTCCCGTGGTGATTCCGAGCTTGCCCTTGTCGATGAAGTTGTCCTTGAGGTACTGGGCGAGCCGCTGCTTCCGCGGGTCCGGGTTCGCAGAGGCAATGTTGTACGCGTTGCCGAGCCCGACGATATCGAAGATCTGGAACGGGCCTATCGGAGCGCCGGTGCCGATACGCCAGGTCTTGTCGATGGTTTCGGGATCGGCGAAGCCGTCCAGGAGAAGGGCGCAGGCCGCGTCCAGTAGCGGGATCAGGAGGGAGTTCAGGAGGTATCCCGCTTTCTCCTTCTTGATTTCGATCGGCACGAGTCCGCTGCCTTTGGCGAATTCGACAACGGCGGCGTAGACCGCGGGGTCCGTGTCTGTCGTGCCCATGATCTCACCGGTGTTGTGTCGCCAGATGTGGTTGGCGTAGTGGAGGGCGAGGAAACGATCGGGCCGGCCCGTGGAGGTCTTGAGGGCGCTGGGGAGCAGGGTTGCGGTGTTCGTCGCGAAGATCGTTCTGGCGGGGGCGAGCTCACCGAGCGTGGTGTAGACCGCGCGTTTCAGATCGAGGCTTTCGGGAACCGCCTCGATCACCAGGTCGGCCTCGGCAACAGCGTCGTCGAGCGCGGACGCGAGGCGGATGTTGCTGATTGTGGCATCGGCCTTGCCGTCCACCGCACCGGCGACGCCGTCCGCCTTGTAGAGCTCGGCGAGCCGGGCAAAGCCGCTCTTGGCCTTCTCCATGACCTCATCGCTGCTGTCGTACGCCGTCACCGCATAGCCGTGAAACGCTGCCTGGAAGGCGATTTGAGAGCCGAGAACACCCGTTCCCACCACGGTGACATTGCGGATTGTGGACATGTGTGCCTGCCTCCAATTTGTCTGTCGCTTTTATCTGTCGCTGAGTTTGTTCCTGCGCCTTCCCAAATGCGCGACCCCCACGGCCAGAAAGTTCAGAGAAGCCATGTCCAGCTGATGCTCCTACAGATGTCAAGCAGCAACGGAGCGCGGTGTTGGGTTCCTGACCACCGACTGCCTTCCGGGGTGACAGATCAACTCCGGATTCCCCGCCGGTTCCCGCCCGGTCCGGGGTACAACGACCCTCGTCACCTGACCACCGGCGGCCCGGAATCAACGATGAAGCAGCTGACAAGTCGTTATCCGGGGGGAACAGGTCCAGAAAACCGACATCTTCGGTGGTGAAACGCGTGCCAAACAACAGGGCTAATTGCTCGTTCGGCCTGCACTTCATCACGTCCACGTGGGCGTCGAGTGCCTTCATCGCGCTGAGCCTGCTGCGGAACCGACCTCAGGCACATCGAACAGATCGCAGCCACCTGTCTCGATGCCTGACCTCTGATCTGTCAACGGTCCAGGGTTGGGTTCACATCGGACGTGCCGATCGGATCACTGTTTGCCGCCGTACAAGGCTTCGGTGAGGGCATGCCGTCGGCGCTGCAGCGGGCCGCGACCAGGCCGGCCGTCGGATGACTCATCGGCTGGACCGACGCGCCGTACCGGCGGGTCCGGTCACGAGGGGTGCGGTTTGTCCGTTACGGTGGCCTGTGATGGCGGCAACAACAACGTCACCGTCCCTCGGACGGGTGTATCCCGATTGGCCCCCGCTGCGGCGATGCGGGTGGTGCGTCCCACCGCCGGGTGATGGCTTCACGGTCGTGTAAGCCGCCAATCCGGTTCCTCCAAGCAGATGAGTCCTCCGGTCCGAGAATGAAGGTATTTCGATGGAGTTCACCGCGTTCACCTGTCAGTTCTGCGCCGAGCGCCAGGAATGGGACACCCCGCGGGCCGCGGATGCGGCCGCGGTGTGGCACGTGTTCGACGCCCACCCGGGGCGCTGGTCCGCTATCG
>JGI20202J14951_1000204_pt1 | contig 10518 bp, 14 predicted proteins | sample NGESurshal092012_8_FD_14951 | JGI IMG/M metagenome (IMG submission 14951)
CCCCGCAGTCACCCGCGACGCACGTCGAGGCGGAGACAGGCCGTCACGCACTGGCCCGAGTACTACACCTTCGACCTCAGTCGAACCTCCAACAGCGCCTCCTACTTGCCCTCATGCGCCCTCAGGTCGCACGTAGTCCGACGTGGCCTCCATCACCACCCGGGTCACGCCCAGCCCGGTCAACCAATCCGCCATCGCCAGCAGCGACCGGGTCATCGTGCTGTACGTGCGGACCTCCTGCATCCGCCGCGCCCGCGGTCCCTGACCCGGTACCCGGACGCAGCACACCACCTCGGCCTTACCGATATCCAGCGCCGCGACCCGCGCGATGATCTCCTGATCGTCCTGCGCGACTTGCACCCTGACCACCTCCACTCGACGAACCAACGACGGGGCGGTCGCCCGCGGGAGCTGCAGGGAAACGGCGAATCTAATCCTCGTGCTCGAAGCAACATTGAAGGGCCCGCACACGCAGCTCCCAGCGCCCGACTAAGTCACGGCCTCGAAGGACCAAGGAAACACGACGTCAGCAGGCGACCGGACTACCATTTTCAGCCCGGAAGGGCCGCCCCGCAGGGGCGTCGATGACTAACTGGGCTGACACCTACAACCGCCCGGCCGTACCGGCACCTGTATGCCCCGGTGTGTACCCCCCCTTTTCTAGATGTCAGATGGAGGGAGGACGACGAAGCGTGGTGTCCAGGACCGAGGCGGCCAGCGATTTGGGGGCTGCGGCCAGGTAGAAACCCGCGCCGGCAACCGCTAAGGCTTCTTGTTTCACCCTGGTCACACCCCCCGCGAGGGGAACTGACCATGACGGAGACACTGCTCATCCTGGCGCTGGCGGCCGGTCTGCCGATGGCGATCTCCACGGCAAGCGGATCGGCTTCTAAAAGCACATCTGTGTGCATGTGACGCCGTCCAAGGACAGGGCGCCGCAGACCTACGTCACCGTTCCCTGCCCGGCTTGCTCGCTGCCGATCGACTGCGAGATCGAGCTCCGCCGGTCGTTCACCGGTGGGGTGCCGAAGATCAGTGCGACGGTGGACGCCACCGATTTCGAGCACCACACGTTGACCCTCATCGACGAGGTCCAGCACCCCTGAAACTCGGTCCCGCGCCGGGCCTGCGGGGGAGGCCTCGGTGACATCGGCACCGGCCTGCTTCGGTATAGTGACCGGACCACGCGGGCGTAGTTCAGTGGCAGAACTTCAGCTTCCCAAGCTGATAGCGCGAGTTCGATTCTCGTCGCCCGCTCTGAGCAGTCACACTCGTCCACACCACGGGAACGTGCCATCGCCGCAGGTCAGGGCACCTTCGCCATGCGCGACGAGACGGCAGATGCTGCGCCGGTGCTACCTGAAACTCACCGCCGAGGTCCGCCAGATACCGCACTGCACCTTTGGTTGAGGCGCAGTGCACAACTAAGGAAGCTCCTGCCCGCGTGGCGGCTGGTGGATTCGGTGGGTCCGTCTATGACCCGACCGACCCGGTCGGACGGCTGCTAATCAACGTGCCCGGGTCGGTCACTTGTCTTCTGGTCGAGCTCGATCGAGCCAGTCGCCGACCAACACGCCGAGTAGTTCGGGCCGCTCGTGCATGACCGCGTGGCCGGCGTCCTCGACGACTGCAAGGGCGGCGTGCGGGTAGCGCTCTAGCAATTCGACCGCGTCGGCGTACCCGACGACCGAATCGCGTCGTCCCGCCACCACCAAGGTCGGCGCCGAGCATGCGCTCGACCCGATGTCGACCGTCCACCCGGCGAAGATGCGTTCCAGCGCGGCCTCGTTCACCAGCGTCGTCCCCGGCACAACGCGGTCGCGGTAGCGGCGAGCGGTGGCCGGTGTGCGCACGACGAAGTACTCCTCAAACCCTGCCCGCTGCGCCGGTTCGAGTTCGTCGTACGCGTCGGCGTCCTGGCGAACCACGTCGTGGCCGGGCACGTTTCGTGACCGCTCGGCGACGGGGCACAACAAGGCCAGACCGAGCACTGCGTCCGGGCGCCGTGCGGCCACTCCACGCGCCAGGTAGGCGCCGTACGAGTGCCCGAGCAGCATCACCGGTCCAGCGCCCAGGTGATCGATGAAATCGCCGAGCAGGGTGACCACATCGTCGTTGCAGGTCAGGCCACCGGTCGTGGACAGGCCCATCCCGGGCAGATCCGGATAGATCCGCCGGTATTCCGTGTCGGGAACGATGGCCTCGATCGCCGCCTCGATCTCGCGATGATCAACACCGGCACCATGTAGCGCAACGAGCGGCACGCCGCCGCCATGCTCGACGTAATGGACCAGGACTTCGTTGATCCGGCACTCCATACCGACACCGTATTGATCCAGGCCGACGACGTGAGCTGCGCGAGGAATAGCCGGTTGAGGATGCCCCAACGGCGCCACGCTGGAATCACGTCCGAGCCGACCGGTAGGTGTCGACCATGATCTGGGTGAAGGAATGATCAACGGGCTCTCCCGCGCGGTCACCCGGGCGACGACGAGGGGCTCGGGGGCATGTCGTCCAGGCGCCCAGGTCAGCCCGTCGGGCAGGGCGTGGCTGAGGGGCGCGATGCCGACCGTACCGTTCCACAGGACGGCCTGTAGGCACTCGTTGACGGTGCGTACCACTGGGCCGGCGGGTCGTTCGCCGACTGACGTTGCTCCATTCCAGTAGTCGCGCCGGATCGGGTCCGTGCCGTCCGGAAGTTGGAATTACGGACGTTCGGCGAGGTCGGCCAGGAGGAGTGAGGCGCGGCCGGCGAGTGGGTCGTCGGTGCGCAGGACGACGCCCTACCCGGTCGGATCGCCGGACGGGCGCCGCCGGACAGTCGAGGCATGCCTTTCGAACCCCGCACACACGAGCCGATCGTCGATCCCACCCAGGCCCTGGAGCTCGCCCGCGACCTGGTGGTGATCCCGAACCGCAGTGTCGAGCTGGTGCCCAACATCAGCGTGATCGGCGGCGATCATGCCGTACCGGTCGTCGAGACCGTGCTGGCCGCTGCGTTCGGCGCCATGGCGTTGCGCCTCGCGCGCCGGTTCGGGATGCTTCAGGACCCGGATGCGCGACGCTGTTGCGGGTAACGGCCGCCGAACGTCAGACGGCCTCACCGCACAAGCACGCTGAGTTCGACTCTGCGTTGTTGGCGTCCACGGTCAGCGTCCGCTGTCGTGCTGTGCGATGTCACCAAGATCCGTCCCGTCGACGAGTCCGTCCCACGACCACTGCGGGATGCGCAATCCGCCCGGAACATCATCAGCGGACCGGTGGAATCGGTTCATGGTGGCGGTGGTCGCCCACGCGAAGTAGTCGTGCAGCACCTGGCGGAGCCGATCGCCTCCGACGAGGCCGACGTCGGTGAGCGCCTGATCGAAGCAGGCGATCGCTCGATGATCCATCTCTTCGTGCGCGCCGTTGCCGCTGTGCGTCCGCACCACTGCGGTCTCGTCGCCGTAGAAGTCCGAGTAGGTCGTCGGGCCACCGAGTGCCTCCGACCAATAGGCGGCGAGCCGCCGACTGTGCTCGGGATGGAAACCGTGGCTGAAGGCGTGGCTGACCACCTCGTCAGCCATCACCCTGGCATGCCATGCGTCGGCCAGGCGCAGCATTCCGTCGGCGCCGCCCGCGGCCTCGTACACCGTCTGCATTCTTCAAGGATGGCACGCCCCGGCCGGTGCCAGGAGGCGCCCGAAATGGCTCACCGGTCGTGGTCCGCCAGACCGTGACCGGGTCCCCCTGACAACATCGGCAGTATCGTGACCTTCTGAGTTGGTCGGCGCCGTTGGCAGGGAGGGGCGATGCCGGGAGGGAGCGAGCGGACGCCACGGCTGCCGCCGCGATGGTTTGTCCGGCTCGCCTGGAAGGTGCACCGAGCCCTGTTCCGCGTCACCGGTGGCCGACGCGGCCTGTGGCCAGCTCGGACCGAGCGCTGGGGCGCCATGCGGTTGACCACCGTCGGACGCCGCAGCGGTCAGGAGCGGTCGGTGATCCTCGGCTATCTCGACGACGGCCCGAACCTGGTGACCCTGGCGATGAACGGCTGGGGGGAAGGAGAGCCCGCGTGGTGGCTGAACCTGCAGGCCCACCCGCTGGCCAGCGTCCAGCTCAAGGACGGGACACGTCAGGTCGTCGCCCACGCCGCGACAGGACAGGAGCGAGCCCAGCTGTGGGACCGGTGGCGGTCGTTGGACAAGAATCTCGACGGCTACGCCCGTCGCCGATCGACACCGACGGCCGTGGTGGTTCTCGAACCGAGAACCGAAACCGCCTGAGTTCAAACGTCGGCATGGAACCCGTCGGGTGGGTCGTTGGAGTACCCGATCCCCCGCGACAGGATCTCGATCAAGGACCTGAGAAACCGACGATCACCTGGCGGTCGGATCGCTGGAACCATGGGCGCTATGGCTCGACGGACGAGGTTCGGCAATGCTGCGTGACGACCCCGACTCAACCCGACTCAGCCCGTTCTTTGACGGCGTGACGAGGAGACACCATGGGAACAGTGGTCGCGCAGGGGTCGATGTCGCTGGACGGCTACATCGCCAAGGCGGACAACAGCATCGGACGGCTGTTCGACTGATACGAGGCCGGCGACGTGGAGCAGACGACCGCCATGTTCGGCCTGACCTTCCACCTCACGCCGGCCAGCGCCGCCTACTGGCGGGAGTGGACCGCGGATCTCGGCGCGATCGCCTGTGGCCGGACCCTGTTCGACGTCGTCGACAACCGCCGGCCTGACGACCGAATTGAACGCGGAACCATTCGCATCACCGCGACACGCAACTGTGCCAGTGGCCGGATCGTCGCGCCGGGCACCGCTCAGATGGTGTAGTCGCGGAAGTCCCCGGACCGGACGAAGCCTGCGGTATCGGTGAGCACCGCGGCGAGTTGCCGACCACCGTCTCCACCAACCCGATCCAGGACGACCTCGGCGGCAATATCGAGGCCGCGGGCAAGTCTGTCGACCGGNAAGTCTCGTGATTCCAACACAGTCGCCAACCAAGCGACTTCCTGCCNGATGTCGAGTTCGCCGTTGACGGATTCCGTCGCCCAATTCAAGAGGTGCTGATTGTCGTGCACACACNACGCGATCCCGGCATCACCGTAGCGCTCCCGCTCGTCCGGGTATTCCGGCGTGTACCGCTCACAGATGGCTGTGGCCAGCGCGACCAGATCGAGCGGGTCACCCCCGGCCAACGGGGACGAGATGCGGGGTGCCTCGTCCCCGCCCTCCGGCGGCCGCAACGGTTGACCGGTCATACTCCGACCCCTCGTAGGTGTGGGCTGTTCTGCTGCCGTTCGAGTGTGACAGCGTGTCTCAGCGACGGATCAGACCGGTCGTCGGACACGCGGCGGTCGGTGCTTCCCACCTGTTGCTCGGCGTCCTTGGGCAACCTCGCCGTGCGGAATCCCCGGGAAGTGTTCTTCGGGCAGGTGTCCTATCGGGTCCGACCCGTTCGTGGTGTGAATGAGGGCAGCCAGGGTGGCTGTCCGCGAGCTTGGACGAGGAGACGACATGAAGCTCACCCTGAACACCTTCCTCAGCCTCGACGGCGTCATGCAGGGACCCGGCGGACCGGACGAGGACCGGACCGGCGGCTTCGATCGCGGCGGTTGGGTCGTACCCTTTGCGGACGAGGGCTTCGGCGCAGTGGTCAGCGGCTGGTTCGCCGAGACCGACGAGATCCTGCTCGGCCGGGCGACCTACAACATGATGCAGACCTTCTGGTCCCAGGTCACCGACCCGGACGACGTGGTCGCCGCCGCGCTCAACACCCGGCCCAAGCACGTGGTGTCCAGGACGCTCCGCGACCCGTCGTGGCAGAACACGTCGGTCATCGCCGGTGACGTCGTCGCCGCGGTCGAGCAGTTGAAGGCCAAGCCTGGCGGCGAACTCCAGGTGCACGGCAGCTGCGGACTTGCCCACACCCTGCACGACGCCGGCGTGATCGACGAATACCGGCTGATCATCTTTCCGGTCGTCGTGGGCAGCGGGAAGCGGCTCTTCTCGGACGGCTGCGTCCCCGGCTCGCTGGCCCTCGTCGACTCGACGGTCACCGCCAAGGGCGCCGTCGCGCTGACGTTGCGTCCGGCCGGCGAGCTCGGCGTCGGCGACATCGACGTCGTCGACGGCAAGGAAGTCACCCGCACCGCCTGAGCCGGACCCCTGTCCCCAATCCGTCCCCCCGAACACCCCAACATCCCGAGCACATCGGAAACCAAGGAGCACACCATGGCGCAATACCTGCTTTCGGTTCACGGCAGCGACACGGACGAGATGCCGGACGACGTCCAGGAGGTGTACGCGGCCGTCGACTTGTTCAACAAGGAAGTCCAGGCCTCCGGGTCGTGGGTCTTCGCCGGCGGATTGAACCCGGCGTCCACCGCCACGGTTGTCGACGGGACCGGCAACGGCGATCCCGTGATCACCGACGGGCCCTATCTGGAGTCCAAGGAGCATCTTGGCGGCTTCTGGATCGTCGACGTTCCCGACCTGGACGCTGCGCTCGAGCTGGCGCGAAGGGGGTCGGCGGCCTGCCGAGGCCCGGTCGAGGTCCGGCCCTTCCAGCCCGAGCCCGACGCCTGATCGAGCCGTGTCGGAATCCGGTCCCGCCGATCCGGGACATGCCGATCTCGATCGTGTCTTCCGTGAGGAACAAGGTCGGGTCGTCGCGACCCTGACCCGCCGCCTCGGTGACATCGACCTCGCCGAGGAGGCGGCGCAGGAGGCGTACCTCATCGCCCTGCAGCGCTGGCCGGAGACCGGGCTGCCCCCGAATCCGGGGGCCTGGCTGACCACGACGGCCCACAACAGGGCGATCGACCGGATCCGGCGCGAGTCGACGCGCGACTCCCGACAGGCACAGGCAGCCATGATCAGCGACACCAGTGATGACCCAGGCGACCCCATCTCGTCGGTGGTGGACGACCGGCTCCGGCTGATGTTCACCTGTTGCCACCCCTCGCTGGCCACCAGCGCCCAGGTGGCCCTCACCCTGCGGTTGCTGGGCGGCCTGAGCGTTGCCGAGATCGCCGGCGCCTTCCTGGTTGACGAGGCGGCGATGGCCAAGCGGCTCACCCGGTCCAAGCAGAAGATCAAGGCGGCCAGGATTCCCTACCGGGTGCCATCGGACGCCGAGCTGCCGGGCCGCCTCCGCGGGGTGCTGGCGACGCTCTTCCTGGTCTTCAACGAGGGCTACCTGCCCTCCGCCCCGTCTGGCTTGCCGACCGAGAACCCTGGCACACCAACCGAACCGGGCAACTCGGTGCCGGTGAGTCCAGTGCGGGTGAGTCCATTGTGGGTGAGTCCAGTGCGGGTGAGTCCAGTGCGGGTGAGCGCAGAGCCGGTGCGTGCAGAGTCAGTGGGTGCAGCGCACGGCGCAATCCGCACCGACCTGTGCGCGGAGGCCATCCGATTGACCAGGGTCCTAGCCACGCTGATGCCGGACGAACCCGAAGTGCTCGGCCTGCTCGCCCTGATGCTGCTCACCGACGCGCGCCGGGCCAGCCGGGTGTCCGGCGACAGCCTCGTCGCGCTCGCGGACCAGGACCGCTCCCGCTGGGATCAGGACCTCATCGCCGAGGGTCACGACATCGTCCGCGGCTGCCTGCGCCGGGGCCGTCCCGGCCGGTACCAGATCCTGGCGGCCATCAACGCCGTGCACACCGACGCCGCGAGCGTGCACGCGACGGACTGGCGGCAGGTCGTGGCGCTCTACGACCAGCTGCTCGCGGTGGATCCCAGCCCGATCGTCGCGCTCAACCGCGCCATCGCGATCGCCGAGGTCGACGGGCCGACGGCGGCCCTGGAAATCCTCGACGGCCTCCCGCTGGCCGGATACCACGCGTACCAGGCCACGCGGGCGGATCTGCTCCGTCGGGCCGGCAGCCCTGAGGCGGCGGCATCGGCCTACCAGCGGGCCCTCGACCTCACGGGCAACCCGGCAGAGCGGGCGTTCCTGCGCGGCCGGCTCGACGAACTGGGCGCCGGGCCGGTCCGCGGCGGCTGACACCGTCCGCCAGCTGCCGCGGTCAGTGTTCCGTGGCCTGCCAGCCCGACCAGTTCGTCACCCAGGATCCGACGACCGGGCCTTCCGGAGGCAGGGCGGCGTACTGCGGGTACCGGTGCGCCAAGGCCTGCACTGCCCTCCCCCGAATAGACCCGGTGACGATGCGTGCGGTTGCCTCGGCGCGGACCCACCACAGCGCCGACCAGTCCTCGTCATAGTGGTCGGCCAGGAACGCCACCCTTGGCTCGGTGACGATGTTCGCGAGCCGGCGCAACGCAAGAGTGGACTTCGGCTTGTGATCCACGCCGAACACGATCACCTCAGCAGTGCCAACACGCTCTCCGGCCTTGGCGTCGTGCGCATCCTCGGCCCGCTCCTCGTCCTCGATCTCCACGACAGCGAAGGTCACCGGCACCACGTGCGGGGCACCGTCGGCGCCGACGGTGGCGAGCCTGGCCACCCTTGCGGTGAGGAAACAACCACGAGCCGCCTCCGTGGTCATTCGCATGCTGGGCCTCCTTCCGACTCCACCGGGGATGCCAACCCGCTTGCAGCGGGATGCGCGATGTGCCGGCGTCCTGACCATCGCACACCCGGGCCCGGCGAGCCCGACAGGTTCACCCTCACTTCGCGTCGGCATAGCAGTTGACGACCACCGGCCGCACCGGCGTGGTCACCGCTGACCCCGGGAACACCAGCTCCCTGGCGGACTTCGCCGCGGCCATCGTCAGCTCGCTCACCAGACCCGCTTGCTCGGTCGGGACGTGCACGATCAACTCGTCGTGCTGGAAGAACACCAGCTCCGCGCCGGGCACGGCTGCCAGATCACGCCGCAGACCCGACAGCCACACCGCGGCCCAATCCGCCGCCGATGCCTGCACGACGAAGTTCCGGGTGAAGCGGCCCCGGTCCTTGGCCATCAGGTCCGCGCGCCGGCGCTCCGCATCGGTCGCATCCTGCGACGTGCCCACCTCAAGGGCCTCCCGAAACGTCGCACCAGGCGGTGGGCAGGCGCGCCCCAGTGCCGAGTGCACCACCTGCCCGGTCTCGCCCTGCCGGGCCGCGCCTTCCACGCAGACCATCGCGGCCGGGTAGCGGCGGCGCAGCGTGGGCACAAGTCGGCCCGCTTCCCCCGACGTCTGGCCGTACATCGCCCCGAGCATGGCCAACTTGGCCTTCGCCCGGTCACCCCCGAAACCGTCAGCGGCCAGCGCGTCGTACAAGTCGTCATCCGCCGACAACCGCTGCAGCGCATGGTCGTTCGAGATCGCCGCGAGCACCCTCGGTTCCAGCTGGGCGGCATCGGCGACGACCAGCGCGTACCCGGGATCAGCCACCACCGCCCGGCGCAGCGCGCGCGGAATCTGCAGGCCGCCGCCGCCGTTGGTCGCCCACCGTCCGGAGACCACCCCGCCGGGCACGTACTCGGCGCGGAACCGCCCGTCCCGAACCCACTCGGCCAGCCAGTTCCAGCCGTTGGCCGAATACAACCGCGCCAGCTCCTTGTAGGCCAGCACCGGTTCGACGGCCGGGTGAGCCAAGCCCTTGATCACCCAGGACCGGGTGGTGTCGATGTCGAAGCCCACCCGCCGGAACGCCGCGCGCAGATCGACGGCCGAATCCGGGTTGACCGGAAAACCGAACGCCGCGTCGATCTCGCGCGCCAGCTCGGCCATCCGCGTGGGCCTGCGGCCCGCGGCGGGTTGCTGGCCCAGCCCCTGGACGAGCAGTTCACGATGGACGTCCGCCCTCCACGGCAGGCCGGCGTGACCCATCTCGGCGGCCGCCAACCCGGATGCGGACTCGGCGGCCAGCAGCAGGGCCAACGCGTTGTCGTCACCGGCGCGTTGCAGCTGGTCCACCAGCGCGGTACGCAGCAGCGNCAACGGGTCGCCGACGCCGGCCACCACGTCACGGACCGGGTCGACGGTGTCGAACAGCATGGGCTGGGCGGGGTGCCCGAACGCGGATTGCCGTCCCGCGAACGTCGTCGCGGGATCGCGATCCGCCGGGACGGGCGCGCCGGCCGCCCGCGCATTGACCGCCGCCGCCGAACTCGGCTCGCCGAAAACCCCAGCCCTGGCCCGCAGTATCCGTTCCGTCAGGGTGATGTCGTGACACCGGTCCAGGCGGACACCGACCCGCAGCAGACCGGGATACACCTGGCTGGTCGCGTCCCACAGCCACCGGGCACCCCGACCCGCGAAGGCGAGCAGACCCACCGGATCACCGATCATCAGCGGGTCCCCCAGCGGTTCGCCGTCGTCGGCCAATTCCTGCAGGTGATAGCCAGCACCGTCACCACCCCGGCGGTTGACCGGCACCCCGGCACTGTCAGCACCGTCGGTACCGGCCCAGGTGCGGCCATTCTCCGTTCGGGGAGCCAGCGCCAGGAACATCGCTACGACGACCGCGTTACGACAACATCGTCATGACGACATCGTCATGACGGCGAGCCGCCCCGCAAGGACCGGCGGATCTCCTCGAGCTTGTCGCGGGCGGCCTCCTCGCGTTT
>JGI20202J14951_1000205_pt1 | contig 10490 bp, 9 predicted proteins | sample NGESurshal092012_8_FD_14951 | JGI IMG/M metagenome (IMG submission 14951)
CCTCTGGCAAGGAACCGCCCAAAGTTTCTCTGAGCCTACCCACTAAAGTCGCTGCCGGTAGTACTTATACCGTAGAAGCGGTTCTCGATAAATCTTTGCGGGATTCTCCAGCGCTTGGTGGAATTAATCAGACTCCACTGACGGCTAGTGTTATCCCCAATGTAGGGTCTGTTAACCTGAATCTTCTCTCTTCTGGTGGTATTTTTGCCTCCAATAAAGCGCCCAAGAGTCCTCAAGACCAAGCGGTCAGCCTTCGTTTTGTGAACACTACCGGCACAACCTTTATCACCCAACGCGTCAAAGTTACGGCTAAGCCTTCTAAGAAGGCGAAGGAATAGAACGTGAACATTCCCTGGATAAGTGCCCTTGTCTTCTTACCCGCTTTCGGGGCTATTGGGCTTGCTCTGTTACCCAAGGGTGAAGATTATAAGTTTGCACGGCTCTGGTCTTTAATCGTCAGCCTCGGGACCTTGTTCATTAGTCTAGGAATTGCCTTCCAGTTCAATCTCTCTGATCCGGCACCACAATTTAGGGAGAGTCGCCCTTGGATTCAACAACTAGGGCTTAACTACAGTGTGTCTGTAGATGGTATTAGTTTGCCTTTAGTGCTGCTTACGACCTTACTAGTAGTGCTTTCGATCATCACAAGCTGGGAACAACAAAAACGCCCCCGCATGTACTATTCGATGGTCCTTCTCCTCACCTGTGGGGTGCTTGGCGCTTTTGTGTCGGAAGACTTACTTTTGTTTTTCTTGTTCTATGAACTTGAGCTGATTCCTCTATATTTCCTGATTGCTATCTGGGGCGGGGTTCGCCGGGAGTATGCCGGAACGAAGTTTCTGCTGTACACGGTTCTTTCCAGTGTGTTCTTACTGGTTGCTTTTTTGAGTGCCTACTTCGTTTCAGGACTCAATACCTTTGATATTCATGCGCTTGCAAATCCTGCCACGCCCTACCCGATTGCCTTCCAGATTTTCATGCTGGTTTTGATCACCCTGGGCTTTGGCATCAAAATTCCCTTGGTTCCTTTGCATACTTGGCTTCCCGATGCTCACGTAGAAGCTCCCACAGCGGTCTCTGTCCTGTTGGCAGGAGTGCTTCTGAAGTTAGGAACCTATGGCATTCTGCGTTTTGGGGTGAGTATTTTCCCGCAGGCAGCTTTGGATCTATCTTGGTTACTGGCGGCTCTGGCTGCGATAAATGTGGTTTATGCTTCGCTCGCTGCCCTTGCCCAAACGGACATGAAGAAGATGATTGCCTATTCTTCCATTGCCCACATGGGCTATGTAATCTTGGGTGTGGCCACTTTGGGTGAAACTGGACTACAAGGAGCCGTCTTTCAGATGATTTCCCATGGAGTCATCTCTGCCCTACTCTTCATGCTCGTTGGTCTTGTATATGAGCAGGCGAAGACCCGTGATCTGGATAAGTTGGGTGGATTGTTTGACCGTCAGAAAGGGTTGCCCTTGGTTGGTGCTTTTATGGTGGCGGCTGCGATGGCGAATGCAGGTTTGCCAGGGATGAGTGGTTTTGTGGCTGAGTTCCTCGTATTTAAAGGAGGATACACTCAGTTTCCAATTGCTACCGCTCTTTGCATATTCGGTACCGTCCTTACGGCGGTGTACCTACTGGTACTTCTGCAGAAAGCCTTCTTTGGTTCTAGCCCCAAAGCCTTGGGTATTCTCCCTAAACCCAATGTCTTTGCCTACTTCCCAGCTACTGTATTAGCCTTTTGCATGGTGGGTTTGGGACTATTCCCTAACCTGATGACGGGTATAAGCGCTGCTTCCGTGACCGCACTGGCAAAGCAGATGCAGAGTCAGCAAACGGTCGCTCAGACCATCCAAACACGATAAGCTGGTTCTTAAGACTGCTGTGAATTATGGCTACTAAACCAGATTGGTTAAGGGTGAAAGCCCCACAATGGGAAAGGATCGGGAAGGTTTCTGAAACTTTACGGAAGCTTGGCCTCAATACAGTATGTGAAGAGGCTTCTTGTCCCAACATTGGCGAATGCTTCAAGGCAGGCACGGCTACTTTTCTGATCATGGGACCTGCTTGTACGCGAGCTTGCCCCTACTGCGACATCGACTTTGATAAAACCCCCAGGGAACTGGACCCTACTGAACCCCTGCGCTTGGCTGAAGCAGTGCAGAGTATGGGGCTCAAGCATGTAGTGATCACTTCAGTCAATCGAGATGATCTCGCGGACGGTGGAGCCTCTCAGTTTGTCCGGTGTATTGAAGCGGTGCGGGAACGCATGACCGACACTACGATCGAAGTGTTGATTCCAGATTTCTGTGGTGATGAAAAAGCCTTAGAGCTCGTATTGTCTGCCCATCCTGAAGTCCTGAACCATAATACAGAAACTGTGCCCAGGCTCTATCGCAGAGTACGCCCACAGGGAATCTATGAACGCAGTCTAGAACTCCTCCATCGTACGCGCATCAAATTTCCGAGGACTTATACAAAATCAGGAATAATGGTTGGCCTTGGGGAAACTTTTGACGAAGTAATCCAAGTCATGAAAGACTTGCGGGCAGTGGATTGTGACATCTTAACGATAGGTCAGTATTTGCAACCTTCTGCGAAACATTTGGCTGTTCATGAATTCGTGACACCAGAAACGTTTTTCGCTTGGAAAAAAGAAGGGGATGCCCTGGGTTTTTTACAGGTGGTATCTTCACCCCTTACCCGTAGCTCTTACCATGCAGAACAAGTGCAACAGTTGATAGTGAGTCATCCCAGATAAAATTTTGGAATGATCGCAGAACATCAGTAAGTATAAATACCTTAAAACTGATCTGAATCCTTTCTCTGTAAATAGGCGAAATATAGAACATTTTTCTTATTATGCGGTCAGCTAAGGCTGAAAAGCTTTGCCTGGGAAGATTTATAGTCTAAATTGCCTTGTTTTTTCCTTAGACCATGACCTTTTCAAGTACGACTTTGTAAACAAAATCACATAATGCCAGCCCAGAAAGGGGAAGATACCCCCTGAAAGCTTAGAAAAAGTTCTTGCCTCTTGATGTTTTGTAAAGTTTCATCTATTAATGGAGGCTGTAAACCTTAATTTATTAGGTACTTTTGACGATGACTGCTACTTTAGAGCGTCGTTCTAGTCAAGGGCTCTGGGGTCAGTTCGCTGACTGGGTCACCTCCACCGAAAACCGTCTTTATGTCGGTTGGTTCGGCGTCTTGATGATCCCCACCCTTTTGACTGCGACCACTTGCTTCATTATCGCCTTCATCGCTGCTCCTCCTGTCGATATGGATGGAATCCGCGANCCTATCTCTGGAAGCTTGCTTTACGGCAACAACCTCATCATNNGGGAATGTCATTCCCTCTTCCAACGCGATCGGTTTGCACTTCTACCCAATCTGGGAAGCTTCCAGCATGGATGAATGGTTGTACAACGGTGGTCCTTACCAACTNATTGTNTTCCACTTCTTGCTCGGCGTCTTNTGCTACCTCGGTCGTGAGTGGGAACTTTCCTACCGTCTGGGCCTGCGTCCTTGGATTTGCATNGCGTATTCTGCGCCTGTAGCTGCTGCTACTGCCGTTTTCTTTATCTATCCCATCGGTCAAGGTTCTTTCTCTGATGGCATGCCTTTGGGTATTTCNGGAACCTTCAACTTCATGTTGGTTTTCCAAGCTGAGCACAACATCTTGAACCATCCTTTCCACATGTTGGGAGTAGCGGGTGTGTTCGGTGGTTCCTTGTTCTCTGCGATGCATGGTTCTTTGGTCACCTCTTCTCTGATTAAAGAGACGACCTACGAAGAGTCTCAGAGCAACGGCTACAAGTTTGGTCAGGAAGAAGAGACCTACAACATTGTGGCTGCCCACGGATACTTCGGCCGCTTGATCTTCCAATATGCCTCTTTCAACAACAGCCGCTCCTTGCACTTTGTGCTGGCAGCATGGCCTGTAATTGGAATCTGGGCAACGTCCTTGGGAATCAGCATCATGGCGTTCAACCTGAATGGTTTCAACTTCAATGGCAGCATTGTTGACCCTCAGGGCCGGGTAATTTACACCTGGGCGGACATTGTGAACAGAGCTAACCTGGGAATGGAAGTAATGCACGAGCGTAATGCGCACAACTTCCCTCTTGACTTGGCTTCTGGTCAAGCTAAAGAGATCGCTGGTTAATTAACTGGCATAATTTAGGGTGGGGATCGTTCTCCACCCTGCCTCATCCCTCTCCAAGGGATTTTCTGTAAACTCTCATGACCTATGGAGACTGTCCAAATATGACTATTGCCGTAGGAAGATCTGAGCAACGTCAAGGCTTGTTTGATGCTGTTGACGACTGGCTCAAAAAAGATCGGTTTGTCTTTGTCGGTTGGTCCGGTATTCTCTTCTTCCCCACAGCTTTCCTGTCCGTGGGTGGGTGGTTGACCGGTGTTACATTTGTTTCCTCTTGGTACACCCATGGTCTAGCAAGTTCCTTCCTTGAAGGGGGTAACTTCCTAACCGTTGCGGTCAGCTCCCCCGCTGATGCTATGGGTCACTCGTTACTACTGCTCTGGGGTCCAGAAGCTGGTGGTAACTTCGCTCGTTGGTGCCAGTTAGGCGGCCTCTGGACATTCATTTCTTTCCATGGTGCTTTGGCTCTCATCGGCTTTATGCTCCGACAGTTTGAAATTGCTCGTCTGGTTGGTATTCGTCCCTATAATGCGATTGCTTTTTCTGCGCCTATTGCAGTTTTTGTATCTGTCTTTTTGATGTATCCCTTAGGCCAGCACTCTTGGTTCTTTGGTCCTTCTTATGGGGTTAATGGAATCTTCCGTTTCTTGCTTTTCTTCCAAGGTTTTCACAACTGGACACTCAACCCCTTCCACATGATGGGTGTTGCTGGAGTTCTCGGTGGAGCTCTACTCTGTGCTATCCATGGCGCCACGGTTGAAAATACGCTTTATAAAGACGCTGAAACCTACAACACCTTTAAGCCTTTCCGCGCTGATCAAGAAGAAGAAACCTATTCCATGGTTCTGGCTAACCGATTCTGGAGCCAAATCTTTGGGGTTGCTTTCTCCAACAAGCGTTGGTTGCACTTCTTTATGCTCTTTGTCCCTGTAACAGGTCTGTGGATGGCCTCTATCGGGATCGTTGGGGTGGCAGTAAACCTGCGGGCTTATGAGTTTGTTTCTCAGGAGGTCCGCGCAGCACAAGACCCTGAATTCGAGACCTTATACACTGCGAATATCTTGATTAACGAAGGTATTCGTGCTTGGATGGGTCCCTATGATCAACCCCACGAACAGCTAGAGTTCCCCGAGGAGGTATTGCCCCGTGGTAACGCGCTTTGATACAACGTTTGATTCTCAGCAGGCTCGCTCCCTACAGGATGATTATGCCTGGTGGGCGGGTAATGCCCGGCTAATCAATCTTTCCGGTAAATTATTGGGTGCTCACGTTGCCCATGCTGGATTGATTGTTTTCTGGGCAGGAGCCATGACCCTGTTTGAAGTGGCTCACTTTGAGACTGCCAAGCCTATGTATGAGCAAGGCTTGATCCTTCTTCCTCACCTTGCTGCGCAAGGCTGGGGAGTGGGAGATGGAGGAGTAATCACGGATACTTATCCCTACTTTGTAGTTGGGGTGCTGCACCTAATCTCTTCCCTGGTCCTTGGATTGGGTGGTATCTACCATGCGATCTGGGGTCCTGATGTCCTGAGTGGCTTCTTCGGCTACGACTGGAAAGACAAGAACAAGATGACCACCATCATTGGCATTCACTTGATTCTTCTGGGATTTGGAGCTTTCTTGCTAGTAGCTAAGGCTGCTTGGTTCGGAGGTCTCTATGACCCTTGGTGTAAGGTCGTCTCCAATGATGGGGGCGCTACAGTTCAGAGACTGATGCAGACTGTCGCAACTCCGGCTGGGTTTACCCAAATTAATGCTGGCTGCGTTCGCTCTGTAACGGTTCCAACCTTAGACCCTACGGTTATCTTCGGTTATTTAGTTAAGTCTCCATTCGGAGGCGAAGGCTGGATTATTTCTGTAGACAACCTTGAAGACATTGTTGGTGGACATATTTGGATTGGCTTCGTCTGCATTGCTGGCGGGATCTGGCATATTTTGTCCAAGCCTTTCGGTTGGGCACAGCGCAACCTGATCTGGTCTGGTGAAGCTTATCTGAGCTATTCCTTAGGTGCTCTCTCTTTGATGGGCTTTATCGCTACCTTCTATGTGTGGTTCAACAACACCGCCTATCCTTCTGAGTTCTATGGACCAACCAACTCTGAAGCGGCTCAAGGACAAGATTTCACGTTCATGCAGCGTGACCTCCGCCTTGGGGTAGATATCGGTGCAGCTCAAGGTCCTACGGGACTTGGGAAATACCTGATGCGCTCTCCTGCTGGAACCATCATCTTTGGTGGTGAGTCCATGCGCTTCTGGTCCACGAGAACCCCTCACCTAGAGCCTTTCAAGTCCACTGGTCCCAACGGGCTTCCTGATGGTACGGGTTACTCTATGGAAAAGCTATCTACCCAGGCTCAGCCTTGGCAGATCCGTCGTGCTGCTGAGTTCATGACCCACGCACCTTTGGGTTCTATCAACTCAGTAGGGGGTGTGGCTACAGAGATCAATACGATCAACTATGTAAGCCCCCGTGCTTGGTTAGCTGCATCTCACTTCATCCTTGGTTTCTTCCTGTTAATTGGTCACCTCTGGCATGCTGGTCGTGCTCGGGCTGCCAGCGGTGGATTTGAGCTAGGGATCGATCGTTCTCGCGAAGGTGTCTAAAGACTTTAGACCCAATTAGAGTGTAAAAAACCCCCCAATATTGGGGGGTTTTTTATGTCGGTTAAGAACTCACTTTCCCAAACCGTCTATTTCGGGATTGGTATTCCAACAGAGCTTGATGGAATACCTCTCTATTAAAGTCTGGCCACAGAACATCGGTCACATAGATTTCTGTGTACGCACACTGCCAAAGTAGATAATTACTTAAACGCAGTTCCCCACTGGTCCGGATGAGCAGGTCTGGATCTATCAGGTTATGGGTGTATAGCTGAAGGGCAAAAAGTTCTTCTGTAATATCTTTAGGGTCGAGGTGACCCGCTTGCACTTGAAGGGCGAGTTTTTGACAAGCTTGAACAATCTCTTGTCTGCCTCCATAGTTGGTGGCCACATTAAAGAGGATGGCTTCATTTCCACTGGTTGCATCGGTTGCTCGCTGGATCTCTGCCCTCAGGATCTCTGGTAGAGCCTGCAGGTCCCCCACAAAACGGATTTTTACTCCCTCTGCTACCATTTCTTTGAGTTCTCGACGGAGTACGGTCTGGAATAAAGTCATCAAGAACTGTACTTCTTCTAGCGGTCTCCCCCAGTTCTCTGTAGAAAAAGCATAGACCGTCAAAGCTTCAATGCCCCAGTCTTTGCAGCAGCGGAGGATCTCTTTCAAGGTAGCTACTCCTTGGCGGTGCCCCATAATTCGGGGGAGCCCACGACTCTTTGCCCATCGGCCATTGCCATCCATAATCACCGCAACATGGCGGGGCAGATGCGTTTGTAATAAGTCCGATGGTAGCGTGCGAATAGAAACCGGAAGGGCAGTCATTCACCAGTTCTCGAATTACTAGAAGGAGATAGGAAGCGCTTGGTCAACAGAGAGATGTTAGGCATCATGGTAGAGGTCTGTCTTTCCCGTTCAGGGGAATAACGCTGGTTGAGTAAGTCTTTTAGCTGTTCCACAGTGAGCGGTCTGTAGATTTGCCCACCTTCGGCAAAGGAAATTGAACCTGTTTCCTCGGAAACAATAATACAGCGCGAATCAGTCTGTTCCGTCACTCCGATGCCTGCTCGGTGGCGGGTCCCCAACTTACGGGAGGTGACTTGGTCGGTCATTGGCAGAATAACTCCTGCTGTTTCAATACGCCAATCTCGCAAAACTACTGCACCGTCATGAAGGGGCGTCTTGGGGTGAAATAAAGACAAAAGGAGTTCGTGCTTGAGTTGAGCATCTAAACGCACACCGCCGTCTGTAAGTAAATTTTCTTGGATGGGCGTACCTTCCAAGACTATCAAAGCACCGATGCGTTGTTGAGAAAGTTCTTTGACCGCGACAAGAAGTTCTTCTACGGAAGGATTATTCACAGTGGAGGGACGATCTGGAAGCAAAGCGGTAATAAAATCGCCGCGCCCCAGTTTTTCTAGAAATTTCCGCAATTCTGGTTGAAAAACAATGATGATAGCTACGAAAAGCCCGACAGATACCTTATCTAAAATGAACGTGAGAAGCTTCAGGTCAGCCAGATAACTGAGGACATAAATAGCTCCTAGAATTAATGCTCCCCTGGTCAGCCATACTGCACGGGTTTTACGGATGAGCTGATAGACAAAATAAAGGAGCAGGACAACGGACGCCCAATCCACAAAATCGATGGGGCGCACATTCTGTACAAACTGCTCAAAATTAAATCCCACAGCTAAATCCTTCACTCCTCATAAGCGTAGTCATTTTTTGGTTAGAACGTATACGCTCCAAACAACAAAGTAGTAGTTCGTTGAAACACCAACCTTTCACTTAAGTGAATGAAGAGAGTTCCAAGGTGGACTTCTCTATTCTCCCCTAATCTCAGGACCTCTAGAAGAGTTTATTAGTTCCAAATGTATATGATGAACACCATAAAGTAGTAAATTGTTCATCAAATTTTTTGTTTGGCTCTCTATAGAAAATTTTTACAAAGTTTTTCTTTATTCGGGCAATCTGCGTAAATCTAGGTAAATCCAGAATTAATAGGAAGGAATATGAAGCAGTGCACGCTGATTGGTCTTGGGCCTGGGTCGCCAGACCACCTTACATTTCGCGCAAAAATTGCTTGCGAACAGGCAAAACCCCTTTATGTCAAAGATAAGGGCCATCCTGTAGTTATTGATCTGCAGCAAAGGGGCTATCCGATTCAGGAGATTACCGTAGAAGAAGTACAAAACTTACTTCAACAGGACCAACCTTTTTCATATGCGGTACCTGGCCATCCGCTGGAAGATGAAATGTCCCAGGCGTTAGGGCCCTATTGCGGAGAATTGATTCCTGGAGTGTCCATACGTCGTTTCCCTCAGGACCTAGAACGTTTGGAGCAATTCATGGCGATAGTCGCTAGGGTCCGCAGCGAATGCCCCTGGGATGCCGCTCAAACCCCGGAAAGTTTATGCCCCTATGTCTTGGAAGAAGCCTATGAAACTGTAGATGCTATCGAATCTGGGGATATTCAACATATTCAAGAAGAACTAGGGGATTTATTGCTCCAAATTGCCCTTCAAGCTCAAATCTTCAGCGAACGGGGATTGTTTGGTTGGGCAGAGATTGCTCAGGGAATCACCGACAAACTGATTCGTCGTCATCCTCATGTGTTTGCAGAGGCAGATTTAAGGACTCCTGAGGAAGTGTCCATTACCTGGGAGCAAATCAAAAGTCAGGAGGCACAAGCCAAGGGCGTTACTCCGACACTCAGTACTAAATTGGCCAAGATCCCTCGTTCTATGAATAGCTTGGGGGCTTGCCTCAAGATTTCTCAGAAAGTAGCGGCTCTTGGTTTTGAATGGCCAGACTTGGAGTCCGTTTGGGCCAAGTTCGACGAGGAATTGGAAGAACTGAAACAGGCTATTGGTCATGAGTCCGCCAAACGTCAAGGGGAAGAACTGGGGGATGTGTTGTTTACGCTGGTAAACCTGGCCCGTTGGTTAGAAGTCAATCCAGAGATCGCTCTGCAAGAAACTAATCAACGTTTTTTAGCTCGGATAGAGCAAGTGGAATCCCTGGCCGGTCGTCCTTTGTCCGATCATTCTCTAGAGGAATTAGAAAGCCTATGGCAACAGGCTAAACAAAAATTAGCAAGTCAATAAATGCCCCTAAAATAGGTAAATAGGTTTTCTTGAACTACCTTTGGGCATAGTATTGATAATCTATTCTTTTGTTTGAGTACTCCGAAGTCTGCCTTAGCTATGACATCTTTGCCTGCAACTTCTTACTCTGGATATTTTGAACGTGGAGGGAACGGACTAGACCCTCTACGGAAATTGGTAATTCGATCAGCTACGGCCTGGGAGTCTGAACCCTTAGCCAGTCTGTTGCTCTGTTGTTTCCACGGCAGCGGTGGTTTCAATGACCTCTTGGCTCATTGGCTGAAAAGCAACTTGATGAGAGAACTGACTACTCGTTTTAATAGGCCTGCTACGGATTATCTTTGTTTGGTAGCCCATTTGGATGGAAAACTAGTGGCGACCGTGGAGATGGTGCTAAAGCCAGTTCCTGTTGCCTATCAGCGGGGGCGTAAAGCAGACATGCGGCATTATCTTTACGTTTCTAATTTGGCAGTCCACCCAAAGTATCGGCGTCTAGGCATCGCCCAGCGTTTGCTCAGCCGAGTGGAAGAAGTGGCTGTAAGCTGGCGTCAACCGTCTGTTCGTCTGCATGTCTTAAGCCATAATCGTAGTGCTCTTAAGCTCTATCAGTCCCGTGGGTATCGATTGGAAC
>JGI20202J14951_1000209_pt1 | contig 10362 bp, 13 predicted proteins | sample NGESurshal092012_8_FD_14951 | JGI IMG/M metagenome (IMG submission 14951)
CAACCACAGCAGGTCCCGGCGGGTCAACGGTTCCGCACCGTGCGCGGCGAGCACGTCGTGCAGGTTCTCCGCGAACACCGCCCAGGAGGCGAGATCAGCCGCTGTCAGACGTTCCTCGGCGACACCCAGCACCGCGGCGCTGACCTCGGCGTACGGATCGGTGCCGGTCGGGGGTGGGCAGTCACCGAGCCGCACGATCAGCGCCCACATCCGTTGCGGTGTCGAATGCAGGATGTGGTCGGCGACCTTCCCCGCCAGGACCGTGTACATCCGGGTGGGATGCCAGGCGTTGGCCAGCAGCTGATCGAGCCACCCATCGGTGGTGATCGGCCGGTACCGCACCAGCTCGTGGCAACGGACCTCCTCCCCATCGAACAAGCCCAGCAGCGCCCGGTACATGCCGACGGGAAGCATTGCGGTATCAGCGGTCTCACCGGCGGTGGCGAACTCGTCGGTGCTGGTATCGATCACCACCCCGGTGAACACCCCGGTGCCGTGCACAAAGATGGTGTCGTCGGCGTACCGGTACCCCAGGCGGCGCAGCTCGGACCGGCGCTGCTGCTTGCTCAGCCGGGTGACCGCGGGGCCGGCGCCCTGGTCGGGATCAGCGCCGCCGTTCCTCGGCCGCTTCTTCAGTTCCCGGGCCCGTTGCAGGCGGTAGCTGGCGAACAGGACGCCCGGCACAAGGAGAAGGACAACGACCAGGACGATCACCGTGGTGCCCCAATCGCCGGCGGCTGCGCGGGCGGCACCCAGAAGATGACGTCCCAGGCGAAGTCGGTGGGCTCGGTGTTCTCCCCCAGCCCCAGCACTTCTGGGGGTTGGCAGTACCGGTAGTTCCACGCCAACCGGAGCTTTTCCGATTCGGTCAGACCTCCCGCGCGGTCCTTGGCCATCCGCACATAGACGACCAGCGCCGGCACCGGGAACAGCAGCACCGACCACCACGGCGAGAAACCCACCACCCAGAGGCTTCCGGCGGCTGCGACGGTGACCGCTGCCGCTACCGCGGTGGCCGGGAGCGCTGCGTTCCACTGCACCCCGTTGATCGCCTTCAACGAGAGATCGCCCGCGGTGAACTGCCGCGACTGGTAGGTGAACAGCCGGGTGTAATCATCGGAATAGATGACCTGATCATCGTTGGCGGTCAACGCCTTCCCCCCCTTTTGCCAATGTCGGATTGAGATGCCATGGACGGGTCCCCGGGCATGAGTGTTATCCGCCGGGAGTGGCCGCGGGCGCCGGCGCCGGGGTGGTTCCGCTGTTCGACCCGACACCAACGAACAGTGGGACGACGATCAACGCGGCGCCGATCAGGACACCGGCGATCAGCAGGCCGAAGATCGCCCCGACCGCTTCCCGGTGACCGGTGCTGGCACCGTTGCTGGCCACCGACTTCGCGCCCAGCTTGATGCCGACCAGCACCATGCATATCGCGAGGATCGTCCCGCCCAGGATTTGCAACGAGGTGCCCCATTGCGACACCCAGGCGTTGACCTGATCCAGTGGGCCCGCCAAGTAGGTCGTGGTCGCCGACTGCCGGACGGTCAGCGCAACAGACTCGGTGATGATGGTCATTGGCCAGGTCCTCCCTGTGTGTTCTTCTGGTTATCCGGCGGCGGGTGACGCCGCCGGGGTAGGAGTGGTAAAGGTCGTTCCCGGTGCTGCTCCACCAGCGGGATCCGGTGCTGCACCGGTGATGTCGGTGACCTGCCATCGGCCGGCGGTCATCCGCAAGGAGATCGAATACCCGGTTCGCTGAACCCCGCCGAGGCGGGTNGTCCAGTCCACCCCAACCCCCGCGGTGATCAGGTCGCCGTCCCGGTAGCCCCTCGGGTCGCCGCGGATCACCACGACCTGNGTNCGGTTGACNGNCGGNGCGGNGACNTGNCCCTGCATNCCNGCCCGGGCNGCGGCNGATGCGTCCCCGGCGAGGACGAGATTCAGCTGCACCGGGTCCGACACCGCCCACGCCCGCAGAAACGGCACCAGCGCACTGCGGGTCAACGATTCCGCGACCGCCGAATCCGTCACCGCCGGCGCGGCCGGCGTAGGGGCGGCCGCCGCCGGCGCAACCGGCACCACGGCGACGTCGCCGACCACCCGCACACCTGCCGCCATCGAGAGGGTCGACGACACCCAGATCGGCAGCGCAGCACCCACGGTGCGGCCGTCCGCCGTCGTCACCAGGAAGCCGAGCAGCGCAGCCGCGCCGTCCGCATAGGCCGCCCCCGCAACCGGCCTGACGGTGCCGTCCCAGGTCACCGCCAACGGCGCCTTCGACGGGGCGGCCCCGCTCCACCCGCAACCCGGGGTGACCCCGGCGGAGGTCATCCGGGCCAGCGCGGCCAACCGGTCGGTGGTCGCGGTGGTATCCACCGCGTCCGGATGCGTCCAGCACAACAACAGGTAGGAGACACCGAAAGCCGCCGCACGGTCGGCGGGAAAACTGTTGAGGTGCAAAGCACTGGCATCATCCGCGCTGATCGTTGACGACTGGACCAATCGAGCGGATCCGGTGGAGACGCCGCACGAGTACGCCACTCCCCCGACCAGCACCAGCGGTGCCCCGATCAACGCCAATCGGGTGACCCATGACCTAGTCCTGCCCACCACGCGCAACGGTTTACCCGGCAACGGAATGTCGAACTCGTCGTCCACGACATGGTCCGCTGCCGGCTCCGCAGACGCGGTCCGACGTGAAAGACGAACCCACGCCCCCCGAAGTGGCCTCTTGGGACGGGCGATCGTCGCAGTGCCCGGATCGACAGTCGTGACCTCGGCTGTATCGACCGTTTCTGTCGTCGGCTCCGCTGACGCGGTGATACCAGAGCGCTGCGATTGCAACGCATCCCGCCACAGTTCGTCCCGTCCCCAGAATCGGTCGGCGGCGGCGATCGCGTTCAGGAACTGGGGGTCAGCGGACGGAGCGGCCGCCGACAACAGCTCCCGGCGGCGGCGGCCCTCGGCGAGTCGATCCACTCGACGATCACGGAATGATTCGGTAGTGGCCTCGACCACGGTGTCCTCAGGGGAGGCCATCACCGGTGTGCTCGTGGGCACAGCGGGGTCGGCCCGAACGGTCACAGTTCACCTCACAGCTGGGCATTGTCGACGACGCCAGAAGCATCACCTGCCACGTGCGACACTGCTAAACCGGTAATACGGAATTCGCGATTGGCGGTCGAGGGGCCCGCTATCCGGAATCAGGGTGCGGCCGGTACTGCCAGTTCGGGCGGGCGATACCCATCACCTCCGACGTGCCCCTCTCGACCTGCACACACGGCGGAACCTCGAGCACGTACCCGCAGCGTGCTGGCAGTGGGACATATTCCAGCGGTGCGGGATTCAACCCCCTGACGTGGGTGGGCGGACTTCGGAGCGATCTGCCTCCGATGAGCGCTTCGGCCGCTCGACCAGTCGGGGCGCCGGGTTGTCCAGCATGGTGGAGATAAGGTTCGGGTCCCTGACTGAGTCCGAAGAAGAGGCCAACGATGACCGGCGATCCAATTTTCCCGTTCGATGACACCGCGGATTTCGCGGCCGCCGAGCGGGGATTCATCGGGGCGCTGGAACCGGGGGTGGTCCGGAATGAGGCCGGAGCTGTCGTCTGGGACAACGACTGCAGATGCCACCCACGCGATCACACCGCAGGTCAGGCTGCGTGTCGGCCCAACATCCACCCAGCAGCCGGCAACCCCCGAAAGCCCAGATCCCTTACCGGGTCCCGATCACCATTCCTGTCGAATGATGCGTCAGATGCAATTCCGCGCACTTTCAGATGCGTGATGTACGAGTGCCGCAGCGAGTGCAGGTCCAACTCGGGCGGAAGACCCGCCGCGGAACGGGTCTCGGCGAACGCCTCATTCACCGAGCGATTCGTGATCCGGCCGCAGCGTTCGGTCAACCAGAACGCCGGGTGCGGGTCGGCACCGGAGTGCGGCCGAACTTCATCGACGTAGTGGCCGAGGATCCCGACGATCCAGTCCATCTCCGGCACCGTCAGCACGGTGCGCCGCTTGGGTGGGCCGCCGCGCGAGGACTTGGCCCAGCGGACGAACACACCACCGCACCGGCCGTAGTCCGCAGCCTTCGGGTTCACCCGTAGATCGGTCAGGTCCAGCCCGACGACCTCGCTGCGCGGCAACCCGAACGCGTACACCGTCTTCAGCAGCACGGCGTTACGCAGCGCCTGCAAAGACCCCTTGCGGCCGCGGCTGCGGATCTGTTCCACCGTGGTGTCGGCGGCGTCGAGCAGTTTGCCTGCACCTCGTCGTAGGTCAGCGCTCGCCGTCCGGGCCGGCCCTCGAATTCGCTGACATGGCTGACCGTGTTCCACTCATGAAGGACCTGCGCAGGCGCTGCGCCGAACCGCTCTAGGCACACCGCGATCCACCCGTACCGATGATCGGTCAGGTACTCGCAGAACAACCGCAACGCCAGCTGGTAGCCGCGGACGGTGGAGAACGCCCGCACCTTCGGGCCCGACGAGGCGAGGTCGGAGAACCACGCCTCCACCTCCGCCGGCGTCCACTGCCACGGATACAGGTCGGCAAAACCCGCGAACCGGCGCACCGCCGCCACCCGCTGCTCGATCGTTTCCTTCCGCAGGAACCGAGAGCGCTGCTGGTCCTCCCAAGCCGAGATCATCGCAGCGAACACCGCCGCCTCCGGGTCCAGGTGATGAACGTTCGACGCGAGCGACAACTCCGCCGCTCGGCGCGCCGAATCCGAGTTGGCCCCACTCACCCGGCTGTTGTATCAGATGCAAGATTGTTGCATCTACCCCCTGGGTGGCCGAAGACGCGGGACCTGTCCTCAGCCTGACCCATCGATCCCGGACCACTCGGGCCAATCCGGTCGATCCACGCAGGCAGGCCAGATCCAGCAGGCATCACATTCGCGGCAACGCCACGTGCGATGACTGGATCCGGTGCACTTCACGCACGGATGGTTCCCAAGAAGGACGGTATTGCTGCCCAACTCATGTCCCGTGGGGCACCGGCTGGGCATGGCTTCTGACAGCTGGTGGCCCTCGATGCGGTAGTGCTGCTCTGACAACCCGAAGTCCTGAGGAGTCGGCATCGATGTATGCGGACATATGTCCATTAGATTCGCACCTATCTCCACCCACGTTCTGCGCTCCGCCGGCATCACTCGACCCATTGGTGACCAACAACCTCCTGTCTCTCAACATCTCTCGGTCGTTGGACACAGAGTTGCCGTAACCGCGGCCGAACGACGTGCGGACGATGGCTTCCGCCAATATGATCGCCACCGAGCCAGCACGACGAGAGGTACGCCGAACGCCCATGCCCGAGGGCCGTGGCCTGAATGACCAGCAGCTGACCAAGCCAAAACCAGCGGAATTGCAGCAGATGCAATTCTGCTCGGTGTCAATAAGAACGGTGCCCGGTACGCCCTGCCGTGCACAGGCAAGGTGACCACCCCACAACCACTGCGCTGCCCTCGGAATCGACGTAGGCATGACCACCCGGGCACCGCTCCGGACGCTGCTCGGACACCCGGTGGTCTCGTATCACTCGAACATAGGTCCACACTCTGATGCTGTCGAGGCATCCGCTTTTGGGTACCGTCACCGGATGCGTGATGGCGTCCCACTCCCCGGGACTGTCCCTACCCGACGTCGTGTCCCAGATCGCGCACCGGGTGCTCGGACCCCTGCACGCCGACCGGGTGCGCCAGTGCTGGACTATCACGGACTGACCGGGCAGCCGGCCGGCACCGTCCGCGAGGTCGCGGCCCGGCACGGCGTGAGCACCGTGACTGCGACCAACCACGTCCGAACGGTGCGGACCGGCGGCGCCCGGTTCCCGCTCAACCCAGCTCTGATCACCGCTGCCACCCGGGGGTCCGGACCGGCCGACGATCAACCTCAGCCGGGTCCGTATTGCCCGAACCCTCGGGCCGCCTAGCGGTCCGTTGGGCCAAGATGAGTAACCTAGAGTTCTGTACCGAATCGACCGTGCTTTCAAGATTCATCACCATCGTTGTGAGGCGTTCTCGTCTCTTGCTGCGTTCCGCCATGGTTTGCGCGTGACTGTCAAGAGCTTGTTTTAGGACGCCACCGAGGATGACGCCGACAATCAGTGTCAACCCCGCTTTTCCGACTTCGCCGAGCACCTGTTGTCCAGTGAGATCGGACGCCATTAACGCGCCGGCTGAAATAGCGATGCACACCACGAGTGTTATCACCAGGACAATGATGAGGCGTGAGGCGTGAGGAGCCCCTGGAAAGGACGGGCAAATCTGGAGATGTTCGACGGCCTATCAATTCATGCCCTATTCATCCACGGATTCTTCTCGGTAGGCAATGACCGAGACCATGGCTGCGCGACTGGTGACATCCAGTTTCGTGAAGATGCGCCGCAAATAGGTGGCCACGGTCCACGTGCTGATACCGAGTTGATCGGCAATCTTTCGGTTCGTTGCTCCCCCAGCCACAAGACAGACGACATCTCTTTCGCGTGGACTCAATCGGGCCGGGGCTCCGGGTTTCTGGGCCACGGGCACCACGAGAACCCGTAGTCCATCCATCTCAACGTCGAAGATGGGTGTGCCCAGACCCTGAGCCGATGGATCGGCTGGATTGGTACGGCGGACTCGTCGTACCAACTCATGAAGCAGCGCCTCCATGGGCAACCTCTCGGTAGGGCCAGGGAAGGCAACCACATGGCCCGAACCTCCTGGTGATCGGAGGGATCTTTCATGCCTCGCGAGCTCAACCACGCGGAGCCCCCCGTTCGTTGATTAAGCACAACAGAATGCGCAACAGAAGATCAACTCAGCTGACGGTCCCCCGACCTTGGATGTGAACGTGGTGGGGTCACAGTCTCGTCACCTCCACTGTCGTGCGCGTCACCAGAATACGTGACACACGAAGGGCTCATCCCGGGCAATAACTCCAGAGGGTGATCCGAAGCCCCAATCAGCCTAGACCGGACACAGTGCGGAGATGGCTGATGTTTCCTTTTCCTTACTACAGATATTTTGGCATGGAACTTGCTGACGAGGAGAATATCCAGTAACTCTCCTCCTGGAGGTTGAGCGTGGAAATTTCGTTGGCACCCGCGCATGTGATCGGTGCGCGGATGCGGGTCACCCCCGCATTGGTGGCGTTCGGCAGAGCCCTGAGCATGTCATCGGCGGAGTTCAGCGAATTTGTGGGCGCGGAGGTCGCCAACAATCCGGCACTTGAACTGACAATGATGTCAACTGATCACCGCAACTCGTCCAGGGCGGATCCGGCTTCCCCCTACGTTGGGGACCGGGCGCCGACCGACCTTGCCACGCTGGCCAGCCGAGGCACCCGCACCGACCGCTTGATGGCAGATGTCGGCGCGCTGATCGGGGGAGACGATCGCTGGATCGCCGAGTACATCGCCGGCGATCTGGATTCACATGGGATTCTGGGCAGGACCGAGGAACAGGTGGCCGCCGATCTCGGCATCTGTGTGGACCGTGTGCAACGGGTCATTGCCGCGTTTCGGTCCGCGATCTCGCCGGGGTTGTGCGCAGTGGACATCAGGGACAGCCTGTTGCTGCACGTCCAGGCGTCCACAACCGAACCGTTGTCGACGCTGCTGACAACCATCATTCGGGATCATCTGGAAGACGTCGCCAACGATGACCTTGGCGCGATCGCCCGCTCCGCCGGCATTGACATCGGCACCGTTCGGGAAGCCGTGGACTTCCTTCGACGACGTATTCCGCCGTATCCACTCCGAGATGCGGACAACGACGCGCCGGCCGGACCGGGCGTCGACGTCATCATTCGCTGGTCCGACACCCGCCACCCGCAGGCAATGTCTATCGAAGTCATCGAGCATGGCTGGTCACAACTACGTGTCGACGATCTCTATTCTGACCTCGCTCGGCGCTCACCGTTACGCCCGCCGCAGGGCGTGGACGCCGCCAGCTGGGCAGGTCTGCAGGCCCAGGTCCGTCGAGCGCAAGAGGTCCTCGACCTGGTGCAGGCTCGAACAAGCACCCTCCGGCGCGTGGCGCACGAGGCTGCGTCCCAGCAATGGCGATTCCTGCGGGATGGCCAGTGTGCCCACAGGCCCCTGACCCGAGCGGGCGTCGCCGCCGCGCTCGGCCTTCACGAGTCCACAGTGAGCCGATGCGTGGCGGGAAAGCGTATCCGTATGCCCGACGGCACGGTCCAACCGATGACAGTCCTGTTCGGTGGTGCCGTCGCGGCCCAGGCTGTGCTCAGCGAACTTGTCCGTGAAGAGCGCGCGGCCCTCTCCGACGCGGCACTCGCGGACCGGATGACGCAAATGGGTTACCCCATCTGCCGCCGAACCGTCGCAAAGTACCGCGGGCTCCTGAAGATACCCGCGCAAGCGAGCCGGCAGAGGGCTTCCTGCCAGCGGAGCTGATCACCCCTCTGCGGTCGCTGGGGACCCGCAGGTGCTCGTCGGGGGGAAGCTTCACAGTTCCCTTGCGTGAGCAGCAAGACCTGCCATTCCCTGCCCAGCGCTTCCTGCAGAGCGGGAGTCGCACCGGCGAACCTGGGTTCGCCCTCGCACCCAGCGCACGCGAACCGATGTTCGCTTGGGACCTGCCCACCGCGCAGGATGCCCGCCCGCCCCTCGCTGGCACGCAACTTGCCGCGTAGAGGGTTGCCAGTGCAATCCCATTCGGAGGAGGAGCCGATGCATGACATCGACAGGGCGATGTTCGAAGGCGAGTACGAAACCGAGTCGCTGGAACAGGAGGACTTCCTAGACGTGCTCGGCGGAGCGTTGCGTGAGTCTGAGGGAGAAGTCGGCGAGGGCGAGATGAGGCTGTCCATCGGCGCCGAGATGGAACTCGCCAACACACTGCTGGAGGTCAACAGCGAAGCCGAACTCGACCGGTTTCTCGGGGATCTCGCCCGCCGGGCCGTTGGCGCGGCCCGCACCTTCGTCAATTCCGACGTCGGTCAAGCGATCGGCTCGGGCCTGCGCACGGTCGCGCGTCAGGCGCTCCCGTCCGTCGGCCGGGCGATCGGCAACTACGTGGCACCCGGCGTCGGCGGCGATATCGGCGCCACTATCGCCTCAACCGCCGGTGACGTGTTCGGACTGGAACTGGAAGGCCTCAGTCAGGAGGACCGGGAGTACGAGGAGGCCCGGGCGTTCGTCCGCTTCGCAGACCACGTCTGCCGAGCTGCCGCCGCCGCACCCCCCGCGGCGCCGCCGGAACAGGTCGCACAGACAGCCATGATCGCCGGGGCGCGTCGCTACGCGCCCGGGCTACTTGCGGTCCTGACCCGGCGGCGTCCCGTGACCGCTGGACGGGGGCGTGGACGCTGGGTACGCCGCGGCCAAAACATTCTCATCGACCTGTGAGTCACATCAACCCAAAGAAACCCCTGTAAGCCAGTCCCGAAAACCCGGACAAGAGGAGAAAAAAATGAGCGTCTACGAAGCCGAGTACGAAGCCGAGTACGAAGGCGAAGGTGAGTACGAGGGTGAGTACGAAGGCGAGTACGAAGGCGAGTACGAAGGCGAAGGCGAAGGCGAGGGTCAATTCGAGCAAGAGCAGGCGGAATTCCTGAACATCCTCAGTTCACTCCTGGGTGGCGAAATCGGCCAGGAAATCGGGGAATCCGAAGAGATCCACGAGGCCCATGAAGCCTATGAGTACTCGGAGCTCGGGGAGCTCCACGAATCCGAGCTGGCGCAGGAGCTCCTGGAGATCACCAACGAGGCTGAATTCGAGCAGTTCTTGGGCAATCTTTTCAAAGGTGCCGCGAAGGCCGTGGGTGGGTTCATCAATTCCAAGACCGGAAAGGCGCTCGGCGGTGTTCTGAAGAATGTCGCCAAGAAGGCGCTGCCCGTCGTTGGCGGCGCCCTTGGCTCCTTCGTGGCACCAGGGGTCGGTACCGCGATCGGTTCACAACTGGGATCGATGGCCAGTGGGCTGTTTGAAGCGGAAGCGGAAGGACTCAGCGAACAGGAGGCCGAATTCGAGGCCGCACGCCGATACGTCCGACTGGCCGACAAAGCAGCCCGCCATGCAGCTCTCGCGCCACGATCGACCCCGCCCCGGGCCGTCGCCCAAGCGGCCGTCCGAACCGCCGCCCGGCACCACGCTCCCGCACTGCTCGGTCGTAGCGGGGCCGGGCGGCGCCCAGCAACTCCCGGGCGGCAGCAAACCGCCGTCAGCCGCCGACCGGCCGGCCCGGGGGGCGGGATCACAACCCGGCGCGGCACGCAGGCCGGCGCGCCCAGAGGACGCCGCGCACCCGGCGGGACAGCCGGCCGCGCCCCAGTCACCTTCGGTGGCCGCCCAGCACCGGCCGGCCGCGGCGCAGTCACGACCGGTGGCCGCCCAACACCGGCCGGCCGC
>JGI20202J14951_1000216_pt1 | contig 10163 bp, 10 predicted proteins | sample NGESurshal092012_8_FD_14951 | JGI IMG/M metagenome (IMG submission 14951)
CGCCAGGGCCCAGATCACCGCGACATCCAGTGCGATGAGGACCAGCGCCCAGATCGGGTAGTACGGGATGAACAGGAAGTTCGACAACGCGGACAGTGCTGCGACCGCGATACCGGCTTCGGCCGGGTTGTGGTCGTTGCGGAAAGAGTGTCCCGCGTCGGGGTACTCCTTGATGTCGTGGTCGACGCCGAGGTCGGTCAGCAGTCGTTCCAGCCGCTGCGCGGTGCCGCGGTTGCCGCGGTCCTTGGCGGCGTAGCTGCCGACGATCGGGCACGTCCCGCTCAGGTAATCCGGCTCTTCACGATCGAGGGTGTAGGTAGGGTCTGAAGCCGCCGGTTTCCAGCAGGGATCTGGCGATGTAGTTGGTGAGGTTGCGGAAGTTGGAGTGCGCTGCCGCGCAAGTTTTCCAGGCGGCCGTTGATGGCTTCGGTTGGCCCGTTGCTGGTGCCGGGTCGGTCGAAGTACGTCGGCACGTCGACGGCACGCTTCTTCAAGGTCCTCCCGAGCGTGAACGCGGCGATGACCTCGAACACCGCTTGCGCGTCGTCGGTCGTGAGCGGGCGAGTGGTGAGGCCGTCGCACAGTTCGGTCACTCGGTCAGTCTGCTAACTCCGCTGTGGGTGGGCACTTGACCACGCACTTGCTTTTTGCAAGTATCAAGTCATGAATTTCTTCGCGAACTTCCCGGTCGCCGATCTCGAACGCTCCAAGGCGTTCTTCACCGCCCTCGGCTGGAGCATCAACGAGGCCGTCACCGACGACAACGCCGCGTGCTTCGTCCTCGATGACGACCTGTACCTGATGGCGCTCCGCCGCGACTACTACGCGAGCCTCGGCGACGGCAGCAAGCAGGTCGGCGACCCGGCGACGACCTCGCTGGTCACTTTCGCGTTCGACTTCCCGACCCGTGCCGACGTGGACGCGTTCGTCGCGAAGGCGGAGGTCGCCGGCGCGAGACTCGGCGGGACGGATGACTACGGCTTCATGTACCAGCGGCATTTCGACGACCCGGACGGCAACCACTTCGCGCCGTTCTGGACGGACCCGGACGGCCCGCCCGCGGGGTGACGTCCGACGACGGGGACGGCCTGGCCGCAGCGCTCGAACTCGTCGGCCAGCGTTGGGCGCTCCTGGTCGTCCGCAGCCTCCTCGACGGCGCAAAGCGCTACGGCGACCTCCAGCGCGAACTCGGCGCACCCACGAACATCCTCGCCACTCGGCTGCGGGAACTGCACGCGGCGGGCATCCTGTACCGGGTTCCGCTCGCCCACAACGTGCTTGCGTACGCCCTCACCGAGCGCGGGGCCGCGCTCCGGGAGACCATCAACGCCCTGGCGCGGTGGGGCGAGGCAGGGCAGCCCTGACACGCGACAGCGTCGGCGGGCGCCCACTCACGTGGCAGTTTGGTGGCTCTTCACGATCGAGGGTGTCGTTGGGGTCTGAAGCCGCCGGTTTCCAGCAGGGATCTGGCGATGTAGTTGGTGAAGTTGCGGAAGCCGAGTGCGCTGCCAGCAAGTCTGTCTCGCGGCGGAGGTCGTTGCTCATGCCCAGGGCGTCATGGATCACGATGGCCGCGGGGACTCGATCGTCTGATGCGCTGGACGCGCAGCAACTGATGCCGCTCCGTCCGACCGCTCATTCCCATCGGAAGAACCTCAGCGCGAGGCCGCCGCTGATCAGGGCGGCACCGGTGAACACCCACCATGACGTTCCGGGATCGAGGCCGAGCCAGGGCTGGTGCATGATCTGCACGGCGTACCAGAGCGGGGTCCCGTTCGAAACGTATCCCATGGCGCCGGTCAGCACCTCCCGTGGCGGCCCTGCGCCCCCCACCATCAGCATCACGAACCAGATCAGTAGGCCCACGGCCTGCGCGGCCCGTGCGGTCGGGACCAGGCCACCGAGCAGGAGACCCATCGCGGTGAAGCCGACGGTCAAGTAGCAGAAAATGACAACGACACCGATCGGCGAGGACGGCGCGTCGAAGGCGTAGACAAGGCGAGCCGCGATCAGCAGGATCACCGAACTCGCCGCAGACAGCGCGAACGCGACGATCAACTCCGAGCCGGCGATCACCCAGATGCCCAGCGACGCAGAGCGGTAACGCTTGAGCACCCCCCGTTCACGGTATCCGGCGATATGGGTCGGGATGCTGATCACGCACACCGACGCGATGACCAGGCAGAGGTAGGCCGGGACGTAATACGACATCGGCCCCACCCCGCGGTAAAACACCGGCTGCCCCGGCGCGGAGGCGGAGTTACCGAAAACCCCGCCGAGGATGAGCAGCACGATCAGTGGCAACGCCAGGGAGAACACCAGGGTGAGCGGTTCGCGGATCAGCAGTTTGATCTCCAGCCAGCCCAACCTGGCGGCGGTGCGCATCACTGGTTCCCGTCGGTGAGGTCCAGAAAGACGTCTTCCAGGCTGGCCCGGCGCACCTCGAGGTCGACCGGGGCGATGCCGCGGGCCACCAGCGCCGCGGCAACGTACGCAAGGAGCGGCCCGGTCCCGGTGACCGAAGCCCGGCGTCCCTCGCGCGTGACGTCCTGGACACCGTCCACCGCACGCAGGAAGGACACGTCGTCGTCCGTGGTGAACGTGACCTCGCCGCTGCCTCCCAGCTCGGCCACCAGCCCGGCCGGCGACCCCATCGCCACGACGGTGTGCCGATGGATCACGGCTACCCGGTCGCAGAGCCGCTCGGCCTCGTCCATGAAGTGGGTGACCATCACGACCGTCGCCCCTTGCTCGCGGACCCGGTCGATCAGCTCCCAGGCGACACGCCTCGACGCCGGGTCCAGCCCGGTTGTCATCTCGTCCAGGAAAACCACCTTTGGTGCATTCACCAGGGCCAGAGCGACGAAGAGCCGTTGCTGCTGTCCGCCGGACAGGTTGGCGAAAGCGGCGTTGCGTTTGTCCGCCAGGCCCCACTCGTCCATCACCGACTCCCACGCCAGCCCACCCGGGCGCAGCGAGGCGAACAACTGCAACGCCTCCCAGACCTTCATCCGATCGGGGAGGGCGGATTCCTGCAGTTGGGCCCCGATGTGACGGCGGAGCTCGTTCGCCTGACGTGACGGGTCGAACCCCAGGACCCGCACCGATCCACCGTTGAAATCGCGCAACCCCTGCAGGCACTCCACGGTGGTCGTCTTCCCGCTGCCGTTCGGCCCGAGGATCCCGAAGATCTCACCCGGCTGCACCTGGAAACTGACGTCACTGACCGCAACCAGCGCGCCGTAACGCTTCTCGAGGTGTTCCACCATGACCACCGGATCAGCCACCTGAGCAATCTCGCTTTCCGGGACTCGTCACCCGGGTTCATCCTCGCCGCCTCAGCTGTCTCCGAGACCGGGTAGTGATCCAACAGACAAGGACTCACGCCACCCGGAAATCAGCGGTGAAGGTGACCCCGCCCGCAGACGAGCCAGGCTCGCCATCGCGTCAGAATTGGTCGGGTGTCACTGGGCTCGGCAGCACCGCTCGCAGTCGCGGGCGCCCCGGCAGCACTAACGTCGGCTGTGGCGCACACCGAGAATTCATCTTGGGCGGTCAAGCTGCCACGGACATGGTGCGAAGGTAGCGTAGGTCTGAGACGAGGAGCTGCCGATGATCGACGTCTATCTCGTGACTGATTCCGGCGCGAAAACGGTTTCTGTCGAGGAACTGCCGGAGCTCTTGCAGGACCGGGACGCGCTGGTGTGGGTGGACATACCGCGGTGCGACCCCACGGTCGCGACAACGCTGTCGGAGATCTTCGGTTTCCATGACATCGCCGTCCGTGATTGCGTGGAACGCAATCACATCAGCAAGCTGCACGTGTACGACGACCACGTCTTCACGGTCTTGCACGCACCGCAGATCGGCCCGCGCGGCCATGTGCACTACGTGGAAATCGACCAGTTTCTCGGGACGAACTATCTGGTGACCGTGCACGGGCCGCTCAGCGAGATCCTCGATCCCGAGGTGGCACTGCTGGACACCCGGCAGGTGCTGCACCGTATCGACAACGGACACCTGCACCCGCGGTCACCGTTCGAACTGTCCTCCGCGGTCGTGTCCGCGCTGACCCGCCGCGAGGTGGACCTGATCGCGGCGCTGGCCGAGCAGTCCGGTGTCCTGGAACGGCAGCTCATGCTCGGCGGGGACAAGGTCAAAGGCGACCCCGAACCGTTCCTGGACGAATTGTTCAAGACCTGGTACGCCCTGCTCGCGATCCGCACCATCGCCGTGCACTCCGCCGCCACCTACGACCGGATGGCCAAACTCGTACGATCACTACCAGAGGCCGAACGCCCGCTGGTCGCGGACATCGCCGATCGCTTTCACCAGGTCGCCAGCATGGCCGACGGTCAACGCGAATTCCTGCACGGTGTCATAGAGTTCTTCCAGACCAGGACCAGCACCCACATGACCATCGCTGCCGAGAGCCTGCATACCACCTCGGTCCAGCAGAACGACCAGATGCGCAAGATCACCGCGTGGGTGGCCATCGTCGCCGTGCCGACCGCGGTCACCGGATTCTTCGGCCAGAACGTTCCGTATCCCGGGTTCGGCCAGGACGCNGGCTTCTTCGCCTCGGTGGCGATCATGATCATCATAGCTACCACCCTCTATCTCGTGTTCAAACACCGGAAGTGGCTCTGAGCCANTGGACTCGGCGTCGACCCCCGCCGAGGCAAGCCGTGGTTCTGCCACGCGATCGGCGATCTCAGCGGCGCGAACAGGCGTCGCCCCAACGAGTGTGCGGCGCCCAGGGCTTGATCGGTGGAATGGCTTGCCCGCACATTGGTCCTGCGCTGTTCATCCCGATTTCACCTTCCTGAGCCTGATGGTGCGTTATTCCTTCGGATTGGACGGTGGGCGGCGCGCCGGACCTCTGGTGAGCCATCGCCGGGCTGCACCGCGGACCGCAGGTGGCCCGTGCCGCTTCCCGGAGGTTCGGCGGTCCGTGCACGGTGTAGCACCCAATGGCGACCAAGGGAAATGACATGACGATGCTCAGCGACCGGCCTCAGGCGACCCTTCGATCGGTGGAGCCGGTCTCCGGTGCGGAGCGGGTGCGGCTGGCCGAAACCGGCGCTGGAACACCGGAATGGCGGGACTGGGGACCGTACCTGTCCGAACGGGCGTGGGGGCACCGTGCGCGAGGACTACAGCGCCGACGGTGACGCATGGTCGTTCTTTCCGCACGAGCATGCCCGGTCCCGGGTGTACCGGTGGAACGAAGACAGACGGCATGGCCGGGTTCAGCGACGAGACGCAGAACTGGTGCCTGGCGCTCGGTGTGTGGAATGGCGTCGATCCGATTCTGAAGGAGCGGATGTTCGGGCTGACCGGGCGACAGGGCAACCACGGAGAGTACGTCAAGGAATACTGGTGGTACCTGGACGGCACCCCGACCCATTCCTGGAACACCTGGCGCTACCACTACCCGCAGCGGGAATTCCCCTACACCGACCTGGTCGCCGAGAACGCCCGCCGGGGCAAGCTGGAACCCGAATACGAGTTGGTCGACACCGGTGCATTCGACGATGCCCGGTATTGGGTGGTCACCGTCGATTATGCCAAGGCCGGCCCGCGGGATCTGCTGATGCAGATCACCGTGGAGAACGCGGGGCCGGACGAGGCGACCCTGCATGTGCTGCCCACGTTGTGGTTCCGCAACACGTGGTCGTGGGGGTATTCCGATCACCCGAAGCCGAGCCTGCGGCTGGACGGTGACCGGATCGTCGGCGACCACTCCCGGTCCGGTCCGCTGGTGCTGGTCGCGGACGGCTCGGCGGAGCCGTTGTTCTGCGAGAACGAAACGAACAATCAGCGCCTGTTCGGTGGGTCGAACGGCACCCCGTATCCGAAGGACGGGATCAACGACTACCTGCTACACGGCGCGGACACCGTCAACCCCGAGCACACCGGCACCAAGGCCGCACTGCACTACACAGTGACGGTCCCACCCGGCGGGACGAGGGTGATCAAGGTCCGGCTGGTCGGCGTGCCGCACCCGGCGCTGGACACCGACCCGTCGGGACTGGAAACAGCGCCGATCGACCTCACATCAGCCTTCGATGCGGTGGTGGCGGCGCGGAAAGCGGAGGCGGACGAGTTCTACGCCTCGGTGATCCCCGCGGACCACCCGGCGGAGGACGTACTCGTCGCGCGGCAGGCCTTCGCCGGCCTGCTGTGGGGCAAGCAGTTGTTCCACTACGACGTGAAACGGTGGCTGGCCGGTGACCCCGGGCAGCCCGCTCCCCCGCCGGGCCGCGGGAATATCCGGAAACGGCCAGTGGCGGCAGCTGAACAACCACGAAGTCATCCTGATGCCCGACCCGTGGGAATATCCGTGGTTCGCGGCCTGGGACCTGGCGTTCCACTGCGTCACGCTCGCGCACATCGATCCGGAATTCGCCAAATCACAACTGGTGCTGCTGCTGCGGGACTGGTACATGCACCCGAACGGTCAGATCCCCGCCTACGAATGGAACTTCTCCGACGTCAACCCGCCGGTGCACGCCTGGGCCGCCATCAGGGTCTTCGAACTCGACGGAGGCACCGATTTCAAGTTCCTGGCAAGGGTTTTCCACAGATTGCTGATGGACTTCACCTGGTGGGTGGAGAACAAGGACTTCGGCGGAAACAACCTGTTCGAGGGCGGGTTCATGGGCCTGGACAACATCGCCCCGCTGGACCGCTCCGCCATCCCACCCGGAGACGGTTACCTGGAACAGGCCGATTCCACCGCGTGGATGGCGACGTACGCCCTGGACCTGCTGTCCATGGCGCTGCGACTGGCCGGCAACGACGACGCCTACGAGGACGTGGCCACCAAGTTCTTCGAACACTTCCTCACCATCGCCGGAGCTACCAACAACGCCGGCCTGTGGGACGAGCAGGACGGGTACTTCTATGACGTGCTGCACCTCGTCGACGGCACCGACGTGCCGATCAGGGTCAAGTCGCTGGTCGGCCTGATCCCCCTCACCGCAGCCCTGTCCTACGACCGGCAGGCCGTCGAGAACCTGCCCGACGTCAAGGCCAGAGCCGAGTGGTTCCTGACCAACAACCCCGAATATCAGTCCCTCTTCCACATCCGCGACATCGGCGGGGTGCGTCACCGGCTACTGGCCATGGTCCCGCCGGAACGGGTGATCCGGGTGCTGGACAACGTGTTCGAGGAAAAGGGGCTGCTGTCCGATTACGGCATCAGGGCCGTCTCGGCGTGGCACCGAGACCATCCGTTCAGCATCCGAGTCGGCGGTGTCATGGCCTCGGTGGACTACGAACCGGCCGAGTCCACCTCCTACCTGTTCGGCGGGAACTCCAACTGGCGGGGACCGATCTGGATGCCGCTGAACGCCCTGCTCGTGGAGGCCCTGCGCTCCTACGATTCGCTGGCACCCGGTGAACTGACCGTCGAATACCCCGCAGGGTCCGGAAGCCGCCGCACCCTGGCCGCCGCGGCCGACGACATCTCCCACCGGCTGGTCTCGATCTTCCTGCCCGGTCCCGACGGCCGGCGACCCGTGCACGGCGGGTACACCCTGCTGGCCACCGACCCCCGGTGGAAGAACAACATCCCCTTCCACGAGTACTTTCACGGCGACACCGGCGCCGGTCTCGGCGCCGAACACCCGACCGGGTGGACAGCCCTGGTCGCCCACGTCATCCTCACCACCCGACCGACTGCAACCCGACGCGACGGCGACCAGTAGCGGCCTGCCTCGCCGACATGCTCGGCCAGAAAACATCTCTGGCCGAGCCCAGGGCGGCCGTGGACATCGGTCGCCGATTCTGTCGTCAGCGGTTGATCAGCAGAAGCGGTTGACGAAAGTCAGCGCGAGCTGGGCGACCTCGCGCCAGCCGTGATCGATGGTGAGTGAGTGTCCGCGGTTCGGCACTGTGACGATCTCGGTGAGTCCGGGGTTCTTGGACTGGATCTTGTAGGTCGCCTCGGTGATCGCCAGCGGGACGGTGTTGTCGGCCTCGCTGGCGATGATGAGCAGCGGCCCACGGTCCGGGTTCTTGGTATCGACTCGGGTCTCGCCGCCCAGGATGTTGAAGTTCGCCACTGCAGCCTGGAAGAGCGGGGCCCCTGGTGCGGCCACGTGGTACTTCTCGTACAGCTCGGCGCTCTCGGGCTCATCGAGGTTGTTCGTCCAGCCGTAGGTGAACTGCTCGAGGGTCAGGGTCACTGCCTTGCTCCGATTCGCCGGGTTGCGTAGCACCGGGGACGCCGACTTCAGCGCCGAAACCGGTAGCGGCAGAACTCCCTTGAAGGGCGCGTTGTCGATGGCGACGGTCACTGCGGCAACTCCCCCACCGGAAATCTTCTGGGCGATCAGCCCACCGAAGGAATGTCCGATCACCGCCGGCTTGCGGTCGAGAAGGCTGATCGCCTCGAGATAGTGGTCGGTGACGCCCTGCACCATCTTGTGCGCGAACACACTCGGGTCCTCGTGCGCCTCCTGGACCGTGTCGGGGTCGTCGGGCCATCCGGGTGCGATGGTGATGAAGTCGTTGGCCTCGAACAGATCCCGCCACTGTTGCCAGCTGCTGGACAGCAGCCACAGTCCGTGCACAAAGGTCACGGGCGTCAGCCCCGACTCGTTCGCACGGTCGATCTCGGCCTTCTCCCAGTCGGTAACGGTGCAAAGGGTCGTTGTCATGTCGGTTTTCTCCGCTCTCTCGACCGGCTCACCTGTCCCGTGTGCAGGAGTTCGGATCCCCGAACCTATCGCGTCCGCTCCGCTTGATCGACAAGCGTGTTCGCGCGGGCCTCGATGTTCGCCGGTCACCCCACGTCGTTCGCGCCGGTTCCGGCACCCGGCCCCCCCGGTCACCACGCAGCCGCCCGCCGTTCACCGCAAAGACGCCTGTCGGACACGGCTGCCCTCCACCATGAAAGGCCTGACGGCTCGTCGGGGGTGGCCGCCGGGTGTGGGCTGATCGAGACGTGGATGACCAGAGCAAGGCGGCACTTCCAGATTCGGGAGAGCAGTTGCAGCCCGGACACTCTGGAATCCCAAGCGCACGACCGACGAGCAAGCGGGCGGGCCGCGATGGACAACTCACTGGGAGGTCAGTCATGGCAGAGGGTGATTCCATCCAAGACCAGATCGACGACTTGCGCGCCAGGCTGATCGAACTCGCTGAGATCGCTCAGCACCTCACGCTCATCGGTGAAGCGCTCGGCTTGACGAGGGGGATGCTGGTCGACCTGATCGAGGCCTCGGATGCGGACCCCGATGACTACATCGACGACTTGGACCGGCTCGACCACATCACGCAGCTGATTCTTGCGAACGCGACGCGATGAATTCCTGACCCGCGCCTCGGCCGGGTTCGGGGCTGAAAAGCATCCATCACCAGGATCGGCCTCCCACCGGGGCCAGCATCGTTGACGGTGCCGATCGCAGACCGTGCAGCATTTCTCGGGATACCGACACAGGTGCAGCACCTTGGAATGTGGGTCACGTGGTACGTCGGCGAGAGTGGTGATCCCACGGCCAGGCACAGCACTGCGCCGAAGTCCCAGGGGCAGGGATGACATGTTTCCTCCTTTGGGCAAGCAAAGAACCCCCGGTTGTCCCAACACCGGGGGTTCTGAATCCATTGTCGCATCGCTGACGCGTCCGGCCGGTGTGATTCACGTTGCGCCGCAACGGGACCCCGTCCGAGAACTACTCTGTGCCCGCCGGTCGGATCACACCTTCGAGCCCACCGCCGCGGCACGTCCAACAGGTCGTTTGCGCCGACGACGCTGTGCCGCGGACAGTGCCGACAGGAATCGCGCGACGGCCAGTCCCGGGCGTCCGCTGCGGCTCCGCGGTGGCTGGCCCCGGGGGACCGGTCCTGGGTTCTGATACAAGCTGTTGTCGAGGTCATAACCATTGGTTGCCTCGATCAGCTTCCAGCGGGCAGGCCCCTCGATGCTGTCATTCGGCGTCATACTCGCTCCTTCTGGTGGCCGAGCTCTGGGCAGGGCCCTCGGGACCTGAGGCCCGATCAACGACAGGAGGAACGACGCCGGCGCCCGGGAAAGCAGCTATCGAATGCGGACAGCCGGCCCGGGCGCACCCGCGGAGTCACACAGGTGGGGGAAGCGCTCTAGCGGGACCTTCCTGGATAAGTTGATCTTGTAAGTGTGGGCGGGGTCGGCC
>JGI20202J14951_1000219_pt1 | contig 10076 bp, 7 predicted proteins | sample NGESurshal092012_8_FD_14951 | JGI IMG/M metagenome (IMG submission 14951)
GGGGTGAGCGCATCGATCCGGCCGCGCAGCGCGCCGCCCGCCGGTGGGCCACTGGCGGCCAGGGCCGATGCCAGGGTGCTGGGGGTCGTTGCGGTGCAACCGTTCCCGGCGTTGGTCGCGGCGGTGCCCTGCGGTGTGCGGGCGGCGGCTCGGGGACCGCTGGCGCTGAGGATCACCGCGCCGGCCAGGACCAGACCGGCCACGACGAGGGCGACGAGGGCGACGACCGGTTTCATCCGGCTCGTACCTGGACGTCCACGAGCCAGCGGCCGTCCGGGCCGCGCAGGATGTGTCTGGTCTGCTCGAGCATCTGCTGGCCGATGATGTTGCCGGCGGGGTTGAGGAGCACCTGATGGGTGGACAGCGCCAGCAGCGCCCGATCCGGTGTGGAGGGTTGCTCTCCCAGCGGTGTGACGGTGACGGGGCCGCAGATCGAGGTCAACGCTGATGGCCGGGTGGGGGCGCGGGATTGGTCGTCGGCCAGGCCGGTGGCGGTCAGGTAGGCGGCGGAGTTGGTGATGTTGGTGTTCGACGCCGAACCCATCGGTTGGTAGCACCAGGTCTGCAAATATTTGGCTGCAACGGTTTCGGGTTTGGCGTAGTCGGCGGGCAACGGGGTCAGCACGGGCGGCGATGGGGCCTTGGTGACAGTTGCCGGGGCGCTCGCGGCGGGCGCATGCGGCCCGGTGGTGGCGAGGTTCGATGACCATGTGGCCGGCGTGTTCGCCGATGCTGATCCGGTGGTGGTGGATGCGGAGGTGTCACGGCTGGTGCCGGTGACCTGCGGCCAGATCACCACCACGGCCAGGGCGGCGGCCAGGGTGCCGATGGCGCGGGCCCGGCTGTACAGCGGCCAACGCCACGCTCTGCTCAGCCGGTCCCGGACATGCCACTGCCTCGGCTCCTTGGCTGTCGTACTTCTGGTCGTCATCGTGCGCCCCCGACTTCCGCTGCGGCTCTTGCGGTTTCGGGTCGGCCCGTCGGGTCGTCATCGGCAGTCGCCGGCGGCAATGCCGGCCGCTGCGGGGTTCCGGTGATCTCGTATCGGGCTGGAGGGGAGGTGGTGATCCTTGGCACCGGGCTGGCGCGCGCGGCCGCCGGGCCCGATGAGCTCCCGGTATGGGATCTGGGCATCCAGGACCGGGACGGCTCGTCCCGGTTGGCCATCGCGACCCGGCTGGCCGATCCGGCCGCGATCGGGAGTGTCGATGAGCCCGGCGGAACCGGCGGACGGGTCCTGCTGTGGTCGCTGCGCGGCGCGCCACACCTGCATCGTCGGGCCGACGCCGCCCGGTTCGCCGGGGCGCTCTGGCCGGCCGACGATGCGGACGCCGCGGCCCGGCTGTCCGGGGACGCCGGCCGGTTGCACAGCGACGGCGCCGACCCGCTGCAGGCCTACCGAGTGGTGTCCGACGCGATGCGCGAGGTGATCACCGACGCGACGGTCAAGGGCGCGGCCAGCGCCGCCGTCACCGCAGCGATTCCCGCCCAGTACTCGGGATTCTGCCGGGCCTGCGGCAGCGTCCATGTGCGCGAGATGCTCTTTCGGGTGGCCGCCCTGCCGGCCGCCATCGGCTTGATCGCGGACACGAAACCCGTTGTGCTCGAACCGCTGTCGCACAGGTATCCGCCACCATCCGGGCAGCGGCGGCTCGACGAGCTGGTCACTGGGTACTACCGGCTGTACGGGACCGGCACCGCCGCGGAGGTGGCAACGCACCTGGGCACGTCGGCGGGGTCGATCCGCGGATCACTGCCGGCCGACCTGGTCACGGTGACCGTTGCCGGCGCCCGGACAACAGCACCGGCAGCGCTCGTCGACCAGCTCACCGGAGCCGACGTCGAGGCCGCTGCCGGCCTGGTGCGGCTGCTGCCACCCGCCGACCCGCTGTTGCAGCCCCGCGACCGTTCCGTGCTGGCCCCGGACAAGGCGGCGCAGAAGGCCCTGTGGCCGATCCTCGGATCACCCGGGGCGGTGCTGGCGGGCGGCGGGCTCGCCGGCATCTGGCGCACCAGGGCCAGTGGACAGGCCCTGACGGTGACACTCACCCCGTGGCGGAAACTGGCGGGGGACGAACGGACGGCGCTGGAGTCCGAGGCCGAACTCGTCGGCACGATTCGTGGCGTGGCACGGACCCGGCTGGTCGTTGCCGACTGATCACCCCGGGAGCTCTCGATGACCGGCGTGTGCACCGCGGCGCGCCACCGGGCACCATTGCCAGCATGACTGTCATCAAGATCAACGCCATCACCGTCAGCTCCGACAGCGGTGACGAACTCGCCCGGCGTTTCGCCGCCCGCGCCGGGGCCGTCGACAACCAGGACGGTTTCGAGGGTTTCGAGCTACTGCAACCCACCGACGAGCGCACCACCTGGCTGGTCGTCACCCGCTGGCGTGACGAGGAGTCGTTCAAGGCCTGGATGTCCTCCCCCGCCTTCGGCCAGGGTCACCGCTCCGAGGCTGAGCGGAGCGGCGGACAAGCCCCCGCTCCGGTCGGGGTGAGCAGCGAGCTGTGGTCCTACCAGGTCGCCGGCGGGTCGTCAGCGGACGGCTGACGAGTCCGAAGTCCAATGCCCTCGCGGTCATCTGCTCGATCGTCGGTGGGAGCGCACCGACCACCATCAGGCGATCTCGGCCAGCCGCTGCGCGACCTCGCCGGCCTCCGGCATCCCGAGCTCGATGAAGTGCGGCAGGGCACGGTGCCACTGGGTGGCCGCCGCGGACAGCTCGCCCGCCGACGCGTCGAGCGTGGCCAGCCCCGCATGGGCCCGGCCCTGCTCGTACCGGTCGCCGCTCGCCACCGCCAGCCGCAGCGCTTCGCCGTGCCGGGTCCTGGCCTGCTCCCGGTGGCCGGCGTGCAGCAATGCCTCGCCGAGGTCGTTCAGCGCACCGGTCTCGATGACGATCTCGCCGATCTCGCGCCCGATGGCGATGGTCGACTCCAGCAGCGAGATCGCTTGCGCGCCATGACCGAGACGACCGGCGACGATCCCGAGTCCCTGCAGCGCGTCTGCCTCCCCCACCCGGTAGCCGATGTCGCGGGCGATGGCCAGCGCCTCCACCAGCGGCGTATTCGCATCCTGATAGCGACCCAACCGTTCGAGGGTCGATCCGACATTGGTCAGCGCCACGCATTCTCCCGCCCGGTCCCGGTGCTCTCGTTGGATGTCCAACGCCCGGACGTGCAGGCGCAGGGCCTCGTGGCAGTGGCCGAGCCGGAGTTCCACCACACCCAGGTTGCTCGACGCGCGTGCCTCACCGGCCCGATCGCCGATGCGACGATGGATGGCCAGTGCCTGCCGATGGCACTCCGCTGCGTGCTCGTACTCGCCGAGCCGCCGGTAGGCGATGCCGAGGTTGGACAGGACGGCCCCCTGCCCCACCCGGTCGCCGATGTCGCGGCGAATGGTCAGCGCTTCGATCAGTTGGTCGCGGGCCAGCGCATATCGACCGCACCGCCAGCCCAGCGTGCCCAGGTCGGCGAGTGCGGCCGCTTCTCCGCGCCGGTCCCCGGCGCGCCGGTGCAGCGCCAGGGCTCGTCGCTGCAGATTCTCGGCGTCGGGGTAGCGACCGAGCCGTCGGTGGATCACCCCGAGCCTGCCGAGGGCCGCGCCCTGGCCTGCCAGGTCCCGGCCGGCGGTGGCGTCGCGCGCGGCCGAGGCATGCACGATCATGGCGTCGGCGTAGTAGCCGCGGGCATCCAGAAATTCCGCGAGCGCGGTCGACACACCCATGGTGCAGCCTGGCGCGATGTCGACGGCTGCCTCGGCCACGGCCAGCAGGTTCCGCCGCTCCGCCTCGAGCCAGCTCGTCGCCGCTCCCGTATCCCAGCGACCCGGTAGGCCGGTCATCGCTCGGGGACCGCGGTGGAATGCGGTCTCGCCGGCACTCGCGGCGGTGGAGCGGAAATGTTCGAACAACCGCAGCAGGGCGCTCTCGCGCTCGTTGCCGGTGCGGTCGGCACCGTCGACACTGCCCGCGCCGGCGGAGGTGCCGTCGGCGGCGGAGGTGCCGTCGGCGGCGGAGGTGCCGTCGGCGGCGGAGGTGCCGTCGGCGGCGGGGATCCCCCGGGCGTACTCCTTCAGCAGGTCGTGCATCGCGAACCGGCCGGCCGCGGTCGATTCGATCAGGTGAGCGCGTTCCAGGACGGTGAGCAGGCGGCGAGCCTGTCCGATCTCATCGCCGAGGAGCGCCGCGGTCGCCGCCGCTTCGATGTCCGGTCCCGGGTGCACTGCGAGCAACCGGAAGCCGCGGCTGGCCCGGTCCGACAGGCTCCCGTACGACCAGGAAAAGACCGCGCGGATCGCGGTGTAGTCGTCGTCGCCGGCGTCGAACAGGTCGAGCCGATTCGCGGCGCCGTCGAGTTCGGCAACCAGGTCGGCGATCCGCTCCGTGGGCCGCGATGCGGCCAGCTCCGCGGCGAGGCGCAGGGCCAGGGGCAGTCTGGCGCAACTGTAGGCCAATTCCCGCGCGGCTGCCGGCTCCTCTACGATCCGCGGCCCGATCAGCCTGTGCAGCAAGCTCACCGCGTCGGCCACAGGGAGCAACTCCAGTCTCTGCCGGACGGCGCCGTGCCGGGCGACCAGGGAGGGCAGGCTGTCCCGGCTGGTCACCAGCACCAGGCAGCCCGGCGTTCCGGGGCAGCAGGTCCCGGATTTGATCACACGAGCGCGCGTTGTCGAGCAGGACCAGGACCCGCCGACCGGCCAGCGCCGACCGGTAGGCGGCCGCCCGCTCCGGCAGCCCGGTCGGGATCGCGTGTCCCGGGATCCCCAGCGCAGTGAGCATCATGTCCAGCGCCTCGGCAGGCTGCACCGGTTGTTCCGGGTCGTACCCACGCAGATTGACAAAGAGCTGACCGTCCGGAAAGCGGTCGACTCGGAGCTGCGCCCAGTGCACGGCCAGCGCTGTCTTGCCGACACCGGCCGTTCCCGAGATCACCGCGATGGGCATGTCCGAACCCGATTCCAGAAACGCCAGATCGTCGAGCGCGGCAAAGGTCTCGGCGCGACCGGTGAATCCGCGGACCCGGGCCGGAAGGTGCCGCGGGACGTCGGGCAGCCCGACAGCGGCCGAGGGCTGGTGCGGGCCGGGCTCCCCGACGGAATTGTCGCCGGAATCCCGGTCCTGCGGAGGAAGACTCGGATCCGTCGCCCAGTCCGCATCGACAATCGGTCCCACCGTCGCCGTCAGCCACAGTTGGTGGAACTCGTCGACGTCACCGCCGAGTGCTTCGACGATCAGCTCCAGCAGACCCCATCGCGGCACCCTGGGCTCCGAAAATGCAGCTCCCACAGTGGTTCTGCTCACACCGACCTGACGGCCGAGGTCTCGCAGGCTCGGCCGGCCGGCGTGGTGGTGGAGCTCGTGCAGCGCGTCGACAAGCCGACGAGCGGCTGGTGTCGCCATGTCCGGCTTGGCCAGCGACCCCACCGTCGACTCCCCCACGTGAGCAGGCCTGTGCAGGAACGCGAGCGCAGGAGGTGGGTTTGACAGTGACACCGAGGCCCCGGTTTGGGAAGCCATTTTCGGCCGGATCCGTCACGATGCGTCCGGATTCTTCCGGAACCGTCAGCCTGTCATCGCGGCGCTCCACACTGGGATGTGACCGAGGGGATTGCCGGCAACGCCGCAAACACCGGCATCAATAGTGCTGTCTCGCAAGAGATACCGCCCAGATGCCGACAGATCATTCCGGACGCAAACCGCGATCCGGGCAACCATCAAGGGGGAACGACATGACCAGACGGAACGTCCAGGGAACCTGGATCGCCCACCAGGCCAACGGGTTCGAGATTTTGCTCAACGTCTTTCAGGACGGCAACGGCACGCTCACCGGGAGCGCCAGCACGACAGGACTGCACAGCGAGTCCTGCACGGGCTCGGTGACCGACGACAGCTTCGTCTTCGTCGTGCCCTGGGATCCGGGCGACAGCAAGGGCGAGTACTCGGCTCGCTTCAACCTGGCCAATCGGCTGGTGGGCTTTACCGTCGACCTCACCCATCCGCAGAACATCGCGTCATGGTCGAGCAGTCGATCGTTCCCGCTGCACTGAACTGGACGGGGGTGACTGCGGGCCGCATAGACCCGGCCCGCAGCCACTCGCCTCACGGACGCCTGGCGGCGGGCCGCCGCTCGGTCTCGGTGATCGATCTCTGAGCGCGTCCGGCGGCGACCCGGCCGGGCGGAACCGGCCACGTCACGAATACGCCTGGATGCCCAGTTTGATCGCCAGCGCCAGCCCCGCCGCGCCGATCAGCATCCGCAGGATCAGCGCGGGCGCCCAGCGCACCACCGACGGGCCCATCCGCGACCCGACGAGGCAGCCGATGCCCAGCGGGATCACCGCCGACCATTGCACCGGCGCCAGGAACACGAACGCCAGCGCGGCGACGCCGTTCGCGATGCCCAGGATCACGTTCTTCGCGGCGTTGGTGCGCGGCAGCGTGGTGTGCATGGTGCGGAGCAGCAGGGCCAGCAGCAGTACGCCCGCGGCCGCGCCGAAATAGCCGCCGTAGATGGCGATGAGGAAGATCGCCCCACCCTGACCGACGAGCTGAGCGGTGCTGAGTCCGGTGTCCGGAGCAGCCTCGTCCCCGACGCTCACGGCCTTCCGCCGACGGGGCACCAGGATGGTCAGCGAGGCGAAGCCCAGCAGCAGCGGGACCAGCTTCTCGAACCCCTCGGCGGGCGTGGACAGCAACAGCGCCGCACCCACCGCGCCGCCCAGCATGGCCACCGGGGCCAGCCTTTTCAGCCGGGGCGCCTGACCCTTCAACTCCGGTCGCGACCCGAGCACCGAGCCGACGCCGGTGAACACCAGGGCCACGGTGTTGGTGACGTTCGCCGTCACCGGGGGCAGGCCGATGGCCAGCAGCGCCGGATAGGTGGCCAGCGAGGCGAGGCCGGCAATGCTGCCGGACAGCCCGCCGGCGATGCCCGCCGCCACCAGGAAGGCGAACTCGGCCGGCGACACCCGGTCGATACTTCCACCCCGGGCGCGGATCGCGGCGGCGGGTGGTTCGGTCGACGGGAGGCCGGCCGCCGGCTCTTCAAGGCGCGTCGGAGATCAGGCGCTGGTCACCCGGTACACGTCGTAGACACCCTCGACGCCACGGACCATCCGCAGCAGGTGACCCAGGTGCTTGGGGTCGGCCATCTCGAAGGAGAACCGGGAGATCGCCATCCCGTCCTTGGACATCGACAGGTTCGCCGACAGGATGTTGACCTTCAGGTCGGCCAGCGTCTTGGTGATGTCGGACAGCAACCTGGCCCGGTCCAGCGCCTCCACCTGCACGGTGACCAGGAACACCGACGCCGACGTCGGGTCCCAGGAGACCGGCACCAGCCGGGCCTGGTCCGCGCGCAGCGAACCGGCATTGGTGCAGTCGATGCGATGCACCGACACCGAGCCGCCCTTGGTGATGAAGCCGAGGATCTCGTCACCGGGAACCGGGGTGCAACACCGTGCGAGCTTGACCTGGATGTCGCTGACGCCCGTCACCAGCACACCCACATCGCCGGTGGCCCGCGACCGCCTGCGGCTGACCGAAGGCGCCGAGCGCTCGGCGATGGCGGCGCCGACCTCCTCCTCGCCGCCCAGGTAGGACACCACCTTGGCCACGACAGTCGTTGCCGCGACATGGTTCTCGCCGATCGCTGCGTACAGGGCGGCGATGTCGCGGTAACCGAGGTCGTGCCCGACGGCGGCCAGCGCGTCGTGCGAGATCAACCGCTGCACCGGCAGTCCCGCCCGGCGAGCAGACTTGGCGATCGCGTCCTTGCCGAGCTCGACGGCCTCTTCCCGGCGCGATTTCGCGAAGTACTGGCGGATCTTCGTCTTCGCCCTGGACGACGCGACGAATCCCAGCCAGTCCCGGCTGGGCCCGGCGGTGGGCGCCTTGGAGGTGAAGATCTCCACGATCTGCCCGTTCGACAACGTCCGCTCCAGGGCGACCAGGCGGCCGTCGACCTTGGCGCCGATACATCGGTGCCCGACCTCGGTGTGCACCGAGTAGGCGAAGTCGACAGGCGTGGAACCCGCTGGCAGCGTGTGGATGTCGCCCTTGGGGGTGAACACGAAGATCTCACTGTGCGCCATCTCGTAGCGCAGGTTGTCCAGGAACTCGCCGGCGTCGCCGGCCTCCTTCTGCCAGTCGAGAAGCTGCCGCATCCAGGCCATATCGTCCACCGACGCGCCCGCGCCGGTGTGCGTGCCCTTCGTTTCCTTGTACCGCCAGTGCGAGGCGATGCCGTATTCCGCGGTGTGATGCATGTCGTGGGTACGGATCTGGATTTCCAGCGGTTTACCCTCTGGTCCGATCACCGTGGTGTGCAACGATTGATAGACCCCGTAACGGGGTTGGGCGATGTAGTCCTTGAACCGGCCCGGCATCGGCGCCCACAAGGCGTGCACGACACCCATTGCCGCGTAACACTCCCGGACGGTGCCGACCAGGATGCGAACCGCGACCAGATCGTGGATCTCGTCGAATTCGCGGCCGCGGACCTGCATTTTCTGATAGATCGAGTAATAGTGCTTGCCGCGCCCGACCACTTGCGCCGGGATCTTCGCTGCGCCCAGTTCGGCGTCCAACTGCTGGGTGACGGCGGCGAGATAGGTCTCCCGGGATGGCGCCCGGTCGGCGACCAGCCGGACGATCTCGTCATACCGCTTGGAATGCAGGATGGCAAACGCCAGGTCCTCCAGCTCCCACTTGACGGTGGACATACCCAGCCGGTGCGCCAGCGGCGCCAGCACGTCGAGCGTCTCCCGCGCCTTGCGCGCCTGCTTGTCCGGCGGCAGGAAGCGCATGGTGCGCATGTTGTGCAACCGGTCCGCCAACTTGATCACCAGCACCCGCGGGTCCTGGGCCATGGCGATGATCATCTTGCGGATGGTCTCGGCCTCGGTGGCGTCACCGAACCGCACCTTGTCCAGCTTGGTGACCCCGTCGACCAGGTGCGCGACCTCGTCACCGAACTTCTCGGTGACTTCCTTCAGGGTCAGCGTGGTGTCCTCGACGGTGTCGTGCAGCAGGGCAGCGACCAGCGTGGTGGTGTCCATCCCCAGCTCGGCCAGGATGGTCGCCACCGACAGCGGGTGGGTGATGTACGGGTCCCCGGACTTGCGGACCTGACCGGTGTGCGCCTTCTCCGCGACCTCGTAGGCGGTCTGGATGAGCCGCAGGTCGGCCTTCGGGTGGATCTTGCGGTGCACTCCGAACAACGGCTCGAGCACGGTCCGGTTCGACGCTGCACCGGTGCGCTGGCCGCTCATCCGGCGGGTGATGCGGGCCCGGACGCGGCGGCTGGCCGACACCGCGGCGTTGGATTCCGGCGGTTCCGGTTCGGCGACGGGATCGACCAGCAGCGACTGGGTCGCGGGCGAGCCCACCCTGTCCTCCGGCTCGCGTTCGACCTGCACCGCGAGGTCCTGCAGTTCCCGGTTCCGCCCCGGTGACGATGGTGACGGCAGCGGCGTCGAGGCGGGAGGCTGCGCCGGGGAAGCGGATGCAGACTTTGCCGACGGCGGCACCACCCTGGGCGCAGCAGCGGGGTCGGCTGCCGGTGCGGTGGATGCCAGCGCGGCTGAGGCTGAGGCTGGAGCGATCGTCACGGCCGCGGGCGTGGTGATCGTCGCAGCGTCGGCGTGTCGGGGAACAGCGTCACCGTCGGGCGGACACTCGTGAGACATCACCAGATCCGGCGGTTCGTCTGTCGGCAGGCGCGCATGTCCCACCCGGCCTGCGACGTCAGGGCTCATGAACACCTCCTCGTCAGGGTGATCTGCCCACCTTCAGCGACTCGGGTCAACAGTGCGGGAACAGCTTTCGCACAGCGTCGAACAGGGTTCACCGCTGGTTCGAGCATAACGCCGCAGCTGGCAGGGACCTTCCGCAGGCGGATGCGGTGCAACGCCGCGACCGGCCTGTCCTCCCGCCGCCGGCGGGCTATTCCAGCAGCCCGCGGCGCATCCCCTCCGCCACGGCGGCGGCCCGGTCGGAGACGCCGAGCTTCTCGTAGAGCCGCTGGGTGTGGGTCTTCACCGTGCTCGCCCCGATGAACAACTCG
>JGI20202J14951_1000220_pt1 | contig 10053 bp, 7 predicted proteins | sample NGESurshal092012_8_FD_14951 | JGI IMG/M metagenome (IMG submission 14951)
CCGGACACCGCGGCGGGATCGGACAGCTGGTAACGGTTGACCACACCGGCCAGCCGGCGCGCCGAATTGACCCCACCGGCCGGGCGCCGGTCCGGGTCGACAAGATCGAAACGGGCCAGCACGGGGAGCGATCGATACTTCGCCAGGCCCCGCGCCAGGTGCGAGATCAGCTGCGGGCGAGTCGAGGAATCCAGGAAGACCACGCCATCCAACGGGGCCGGCTCCCCGCCGCCCGTCCCGTCCAGCCACGCGTCGAGCGTTTGCACGGCGGCGTGCCGCAGCGGGATCGGCACCTCGCCGTCCGGGGAACCTGCCCGGAACAGGTCGCGGAGCGCCGTGCCCCAGCCGATTCCGTCCAACCTGCCGACCGCGCGGCCGGTCTCAGCGCGTTCGGTGACGGCGATGCGACCGGACAGATTGACGCCGATCTCCTTCATCGCACTTGGCCACTGACCTCGCGGTTCGACCGCGACTCCCGGCACCGAGAGCCGGGTACGGGCCGCCGTCACCTCGGCCGCGTCGACCCCGGTGTCCACGTGCAGCCCGCCGCAGTTGTCGCAGCGCCCGCAGTCCTGCGCGCCCTGGTCGTCCAGCTGCTCCCGCAGGTACCGCATGCGGCACTCCGCCGTCGTCAGGTATTCCAGCATGGCCTGCTGCTCGCGCTCGCGGGCGGCGGCGACCCTGGCGTAGCGATCGGCGTCGTACTCCCAGGGCTCGCCGGTGCTGACCCATCCGCCGGCGACCCGGCGCACCGCGCCGTCCACGTCGAGCACCTTGAGCATCATCTCCAGCCGCGACCGGCGCAGCGGGACCAGTGGTTCCAGGGCGGGCAGCGACATCGGCCGGCCCGCCGCCGCCAGTTCGCTCAGCGTGGCCCGCACGGCCTCGCCCGGCGGAAAGGCCAGCGAGCCGAAATAGCTCCAGACATCGGTATCCTCCGGGCCTGGCAGCAGGATCACGTCGGCCCGGTCGACGGACCGGCCGGCCCGGCCGACCTGCTGGTAGTACGCGATCGGTGACGGCGGCGCGCCCAGGTGGATCACGAACCCGAGGTCCGGCTTGTCGAAACCCATGCCGAGTGCCGAGGTGGCGACGAGCGCCTTTACCTTGTTGGTCAGCAGGTCTTCCTCGGCCTTCAGCCGATCACTCTGCTCGGTCCGACCGGAGTACGCAGCCACCTCGAACCCGTTGGCGCGCAGGTGGTCTGCGACCTGCTCGGTGGCCGCGACGGTCAGGCAGTAGATGATCCCCGACCCGGTGAGCTCGTTCAGGTGCTGGGTGAGCCAGGCCAGCCGCGCCGGGTGGTCGGGCAGCCGGACGACACCCAGGTGCAGGGACTCCCTGTCCAGGGTGCCGCGCAAGACCAGCGCGCGTTCGGTGTCGCCGCCGAGCTGTTCGGCCACGTCAACCGTGACCCGCGCGTTGGCCGTCGCGGTGGTGGCCAGCACCGGAACACCCGGCGGCAGATCGGTGAGCAGTGTCCGGATCCTGCGGTAGTCCGGCCGGAAATCGTGGCCCCAGTCCGAAATGCAGTGCGCCTCGTCGATGACGACCAGCCCGGCCGTCTCGGCCAGGTGCGGCAGCACCTCGTCACGAAAACCCGGGTTGTTCAACCGCTCGGGCGAGACCAGCAGCACGTCGACGTCGCCGGTGCGGACCGCGGCGTGCACCGTTGACCACTCCTCGGCGTTCGCGGAATTGATCGTCACCGCCCGGATCCCGGCGCGTGCCGCGGCAGCGATCTGGTTGCGCATCAACGACAGCAGCGGCGAGATGATCACCGTTGGGCCGGCGCCCCTTGCCCGCAGCAACGCCGTCGCCACGAAGTAGACCGCCGACTTGCCCCACCCCGTGCGTTGCACCACCAAGGCGCGCCGGTGATCGACGACCAGCGCTTCGATCGCCGTCCACTGGTCCTCCCGAAGCTCCGCGGCGGGGTTCCCGACCAACTCGCGCAGGTGCGACTCGGCCTCCGCGCGGAGTTGCCCCCTGGCATTGCTGTCCTCGGCATTGCTGTCCTCGGCATTGCTGTCTTCCGCACTGCTGTCCTCCGCACTGCTGTCCTCCGCACTGCTGTCCACCTCACTCCCGTCGATCTGCTGCGCCGCCCCGTCGATCTGGTGGGCCACCCGATTCCCCCGTTCCCAGGGCCCCGTTCCGAGGCCGTGCCGTCACGCTAGGCGGTGCCACCGACAACGGCGTCACGCGCACCCGGCCCGGCCTACGATCAGCATGTGGGCGGCTGGTGGGCGGAAAGCGTTGTTGACGCGGGGAAACTCCCGCTGCTGCTCTGCCTGACCGCGTTCGTGCTGACGTTCGTACTGACCCGGGTGATCACCCGGATGATCAGGGCCGGGGTCGGCCCGTTCCGCAACAACGTCTCCGAGAGCGGCGTGCACATCCACCACGCCGTACCCGGCATCATTCTGTTGATCATCGGCGCGTTGATGGCGCTGGCCGCCGAGGGGCCACCGTGGGTCGAGATCGCAGCCGTGACGATCGGTGTCGGGATGTCGCTGATCCTGGACGAGTTCGCGCTGATCCTGCACCTGCAGGACGTCTACTGGTCCAACGAGGGCCGCATCTCGGTGGAACTCATCGGGCTGACCGCGGCGTGCATGGGCCTGCTGATGCTCGGCTTCACCCCGCTGAGCGACGTCGACTTCAGCGCAGGGGACCTGACCATCAACATCACCCTAGCCAGCACGCTGGCCATCCACGCCGTCTTCGTTCTCGTGTGCGTGCTGAAGGGGAAGTACCGCACGGCACTGATCAGCTGCTTCGTCCCGTTCATCGCCTGGGTCGCCGCGTTCCGGCTGGCCAGGCCCAAGTCGTGGTGGGCGCGAAAGCGCTACAAGCCGAAGAAGATGGCGCGGGCCGTCGCCAGGGAGCGGAAGTTCGACGGGCGCTGGGACCCGGTGTGGCGTTGGGCCGGAAACCTCATCGCCGGCAAGGTGTCCCAGCCCGATCCGGTGTCCCGGCCAGATCCGGTGCCCCGGCCAGATCCGGCCGAATCCGTGTCGCAGCCGGCAGCGGCGAAACCCCCAGGCTGAGAGCGACTCTCGGCTCGGCAGTACACGGCGGTCAGCGGTCGGCGGCGGGCCTACCGGCCACGCGTTCCAGCGCCAGCAGTACGTTCCGCTGAAATAACCGCGCGTCCCTTGCGCTCGGGTGCGCGCCACCCTCCCTGGCCGCGATCGCCCGCGAGACCACGTCCCGCACGGCGGGATCGGGGTCGTCCCACACCAGCTGCTGACCCGCTCCGACCTTGCTCGACCAGTGCCCGCTGCGCAATCGCTGCAGGGCACGGCACGCGTTGAGCACCGCGTCGTCGGTCCAGGCCGGCCCCGGCACGGCATCCACATCACGGTCCGCATCCGGTTGGGCCAGGTGCCACCGCAACGAATCGATCAGCAGGTTCACCAACTGTTCGTCGGGCACCGGACGGAAGATTGTCGCCGCGGCCGGTCCGTACACGGTCAAACCCCGTTCCGCGAGGATGCTGCGATCGATGCCATACCAGAACCTCCCGTCCTCCTCCCGCCGCGCCTGCCCTGTCCAGGTGACCCGGAACGGCATGGCCGCGCCGGAGTTGAGCTCGACCTCGAACCCCGGCTCGCCGGCACCGGCCGCCGCCACCTCCGTCCGGTAGGCGACCAGCTCGAGCCCGCGCGCCGGGCACGGCACGGTCTCGTGGCGCAGCCCATCCACCAGCGCCTGCTTCGCCGGCGCGGACAGCGGGCCGGAAACGACGACGGCGACATCGATATCGCTGCGCCCCGGCTGATAGCCCTCCAAGGCGAGGGAACCGGCCGCGTACACGCCGATCAAATCCCGTTCCAGAATGTCGCGGCTATGGACGGCGAGCGTGGCCAGGTACTCGCGCGCTGCCGGATCCACGACCAGCATGGGATCCCCTTCGTTGGTGGGCGCCTGGCCGTGACGGCGCGCTCCGTCGTCGACAGCGCGCCGTGCCACCGCCAGCTCGGAGCGTACTTGGCCATGGGTACTGGCCACGGACGGTCCTGCACCTCAGCTGGGGCATCATGGTCGGCGATGACGACCCCCGCGCCCCCGTCTGCCGGCGCCGGGCGTTTCGCGCCGAGCCCATCTGGCGACCTGCACATCGGAAACCTCCGCACTGCGCTGCTGGCCTGGTTGTTCGCCCGGAGCACCGGTCGGACGTTCCTGGTCCGGATGGAGGACCTGGACCGCGTCGCGCCCGGCGCCGACCGCACCCAGCTGGCCGACCTGGCGGCGATCGGGCTCGACTGGGACGGCCCGGTGCTCTACCAGTCGCGGCGCACCGAGCTGTACTCCTCCGCCATCGAGCGGCTCACAGCCGCCGATCTGACCTACGAGTGCTTCTGCACCCGCAGGGAGATCCGGGAAGCGGCATCGGCGCCGCATCCCGACCCGGCGTCCGGTTTCGACGGCTCCTATCCCCGAACCTGCCGGAATCTGTCGGACGCCGAGATCACCGGCCGGCACGCCGCCGGGCGGCCCAGCGCGCTCCGGCTGCGCGCGGCTCGGGACGCCTGGACGATCGACGACGAATTCGCCGGGTCGTTCACCGGCGCGGTCGACGATGTGGTGTTGCGTCGCAACGACGGGGTGGCCGCCTACAACCTGGCCGTGCTGGTGGACGACGCCGCCCAGGGAGTCGACCAGGTGGTCCGTGGTGACGACCTGCTGAATTCCGCGCCGCGGCAGGCCTATCTCGGTGCGCTGCTGGGCCTTCCCGCGGTGCACTACGCCCACGTGCCGTTGGCCCTCAATGCCGCCGGGCAACGGTTGGCCAAGCGGGACGGTGCGGTCACCCTGGCCGATCTGGCCGACCGCGAGCGCACCCCCGAACAGGTACTAGGCGAGCTGGCCGTGTCCCTGGAACTGGCCGTTCCTGGCGAACCGGTCAGTCCCGCGGTCCTGCTGGATCGCTTCGAGCCAGGAAGGCTGCCGCGCGCGCCGTGGATCGTCGAACCGGCGGACCTGTGAGCTCGACCGGGCTGTTATCGTCTGCGGCAGGTGATGAGCGTCAGCGCACAGCCCCGGCTTGCTGACCGGCAACCCTCGTCCGCGGTGGGGTGCTCCGGGTGACCACCTGGCGGGCGCCAGCGGTGCCCGCAAGCTGGCGGCAGGCAGCCCTGCCCAGGGTCGCGAGGTGAAGGTCGATGTCGGTGAACGGCAGAACGGTGCAGCGTGCACGGGCGAGCGCAGTCGCTGCCGCCCGCGCATCGTGGAATCGGCGCGGCTGGGTCACCCGCCGGCACATCGACCTGCAGCGCGTGCACAGCTCCCTCTGTTCGGGCTGAAACCGCCGCCCCGGGCTCGCCCCGGCGATCCGGACCATCACCATCGCGAGTCGGACGGCTACCCGTTCGCCACTCCCAATGCTGCCGACCTGTCCTTCCGACCACCCCGAAGGTCCCCCATGCCCGAACCATTGCATCTCGCCGTCGCCCTCGACGGCAGCGGCTGGCACCCAGCCGCCTGGCGCGAGCCCGCCGCCAGCCCCAGCAAGCTGCTCACCGCCGCGTACTGGACCGATCTCGTGCAGACCGCCGAACGCGGCCTGATCGACTTCGTCACGATCGAGGACTCCCTCGGATTGCAGGCGGACAATTCGATAGTTCACGCGGCCCCCACCGATCGGGTGGACCGGGTACAGGGCCGGCTGGACGCGGTCCTCGTTGCCGCCCGGGTCGCCCCGCTGACCAGCAGCATCGGTCTGGTGCCGACCGCGGTGGTCACCCACACCGAACCGTTCCACGTGTCCAAGGCCATCGCGACGCTGGACTACGTCAGCCGGGGCCGGGCGGGGGTACGCGTCAAGCTGTCGGCGTCATCCGCGGAGGCGGAACACTTCGGCCGCCGGCACATTCCGCAGCATCGACCCGCCGACCTGGCGACACCCGAAGTGCACCAACTGGTTTCCGACTTGTTCGACGAGGCCGCCGACTATGTCGAAGTGGTCAGGCGGCTGTGGGACAGCTGGGAGGACGACGCCGAGATCCGCGACGCCGCCACCGGCCGGTTCATCGACCGGAACAAGTTGCACTACATCGATTTTCAGAGCAAGTACCTGTCGGTCAAGGGGCCGTCGATCGTTCCCCGGCCGCCCCAGGGACAACCGTTGGTCAGCGCGCTCGCGCACGTCGATCTGGCCTACCGGCTGGCCGCCCGTCAGGCCGACATCGTGTACGTCACACCGCCGGATACCACTGACGCCGCGGGGATCGTTCACGAGGTTCGGGCCGAGCAGACCGCCGCCGGGCGTGAGCGCGAAACCCTGCACGTCTTCGCCGATCTCGTGGTCTTCCTGGACAGCGAGACCGAAAGCGGTGCGGACCGGAAGGCCCGCTTGGACGACCTGGACGGCGCCGAGTACACCTCAGACGCGCGGATCTTCACCGGCGGTGCCGCGGAGCTGGCCGAGCTGCTCGAGCAGTACCAGCAGGCGGGCATCACCGGTTTCCGGCTCCGTCCGGGCGCCCTGCCCGAGGATCTGACCATGATCACCGGCGCGCTGGTGCCGGAGTTGCAGCGCCGCAACCTGTTCCGCCGCGCCTACGAGGCATCCACGTTGCGTGGCCTGCTCGGCCTTGCCCGGCCGGCGAACCGCTACGCCGTCACCGAAGGAGCCACGGCATGACCAGCAAACCTCGCAAGCAGATTCACCTGGCCGCCCATTTCCCGGGCGTCAACAACACCACGGTGTGGAGCGACCCGCGCTCGGGCAGCCACATCGAGTTCGATTCCTTCGTGCAATTCGCGCAGATCGCCGAGCGCGCGAAGTTCGACTTCCTTTTCCTGGCGGAGGGTTTGCGGCTGCGGGAGCAGCACGGCCAGATCTACGACCTCGACGTCGTCGGGCGGCCGGACACCTTCACGGTGCTGGCCGCGCTGGCCGCCGTCACCGACCGGCTGGGGCTCACCGGCACGATCAACTCCACCTTCAACGAACCGTACGAAGTCGCCAGGCAGTTCGCCAGCCTGGATCACCTGTCCGCGGGACGGGCGGCCTGGAACGTGGTCACCTCCTGGGATGCCTTCACCGGCGAGAACTTCCGCCGCGGCGGCTTTCTCCCGCAGGAGCAGCGCTACGAACGGGCCGAGAGCTTCCTCGGCGCGGCCCGGCGGCTCTTCGATTCCTGGTCCGGTGACGAGATTCTCGCGGACAAGGCATCCGGGGTCTTCCTCGACGCCCCGCGGCCCGGCCGATTCGCCGTGCACGACAACCACTTCCACATCGAGGGCCACTTCAACGTGCCGCGCAGCCCGCAGGGCCGGCCGGTGATCTTCCAGGCCGGCGACTCCGACGCCGGCCGGGAATTCGCCGCGGCCTCCGCGGACGCGATCTTCTCTCGGCACGGCACGCTGGAAGCGGGTCAGGCCTTCTTCCAGGACGTGAAAGGCAGGCTCGCGAAATACGGCCGCCCCCGCCACGAATTGCTGGTGCTGCCGGCCGCGACGTTCGTCCTCGGCGACACGGAGGCCGATGCTCAGGAGCAGGCCTCGATCATCCGCAGGCAACAGGTCAGCGGGCAGACCGCGATCAAGGTCGCCGAGCAGCTGTGGAACCGGGACCTGAGTGACTACGACCCGGACGGGCCTGTCCCCGAATTCGATCCGCTGCTCGGTGAGCACACCATCGCGCGGGGCCGAGCCAGCGTCCGGATGTACACCGATCCGATCGGCACCGCCCGGCAGTGGCGGGAGCTGGGAGCGGCGCGGAACCTGTCGCTGCGGGAGGTGATCATCGAGGTGACCGGCCGGCAGAACTTCATCGGCACCCCGGAAACCGTGGCCGCCACCATCGACGAGTTCGTCCAGGCCGATGCCAGCGACGGGTTCATCCTGGTCCCGCACATCACCCCCGGCGGCCTGGCCGAGTTCGCCGACACGGTGGTGCCGATCCTGCAGGAGCGCGGGTCGTTCCGCGCCGACTACACCGGCAGCACCCTGCGCGATCACCTCGGGCTGGCCACCCCGGCACGGGAATCCGCCGAGCAGCCCCGCCGGGAGCTGGCCGGCGCGCGGTCGGCGTCATGACCGTGCTCGATTCGCTCGATCTGGTCCCCTACCCCACCGTCGGTGACCCGAGGAGACCTGCTCGGCGGTGCTCCCCAGAGCCATCAGTCGTTTCGCCGTGCCGGAGCGGATCCGTTCGGGCCGTTTCGCGTCCGGGCTCAGTATCCGTTGGATGGTGCTGCGGGGAACCGCGGTCAGCTGGGCGATGCGATCGATGCCCGAACCTTCGTTGCGCATCAGCAGTAGATGGTCGCGTACTGGTCGGGAGTCGATGAAGGGTGCCCACTTCCCGAGGGTTATCGCGTCAGTGCGCCGCCGATCGGTAGCGCGGTTGGCGGCGCGACATCGGGTGCACCCGCATCGGTCGGAAACGTAGGCGACCCGGGTGCGGTGGGCGTGAGGTTTTCCTGGGTGCTTGCAGTCGCGGCGGATCAGGTCCCGTGGAGATCCCGCGAGCGGCCCGGATTCGCCGGGTGAACTGCCGTCATCGGGTGTCACCAGCAGACTCCCCAACCGAAGTGTTACGCAATACCACTGGTCTAGTGTGCCAGTAGTCTGCGGTACCAGTGCTTAGGGTGCGGTGATGAGTTCGCCGCCGCTGGTTGTCGCCCTGGCCGAACTGACTCAGATGCTGGGCGTCACGAAGAACCGGGCGATGCAGGTGTCGAAGAAGTCCGACTTCCCGGCCCCGGTCGCCGAGTTGAGCGTCGGCAGGGTCTGGTCCTATGAGGCTGTCGTGGAGTTCTGCGAGCGCACGGGCCGGAGGGTGCACCCGCTGAAGGCGGCCGTCACCGCTGCGGATGACGCCCGGTCGGACGAATAGCTGGAGTGACATCGGTCAGGCTCCCTGTGCGAAGGGCTGTCACCGACGACAGGTGAGCCGCGCCGGTGTCCGTGGACACTTGAGCCCAACCCAGTTTTCTAGGTCTCCAGGATTCGACGGGCCGTCCGGACCCTCCATTCGGATCGGTGTTTCGGCGGTGGGCGTGAGAGCCCCCCGGGTGGGGTGTCGTGCCCTACTCACGTGCCTGGACTTCGAGCGTGCAGACCTTGATCAGGTTGACTCCGTGGCCCGGATTGATGAATCGTCCACGTTCGAGTGGACCACTATCACCATGAGTGGCGATCATGTCACGGGGAGCATTCATGCGAAGGCGACTACCTGCGTCGATCGTTGCGCCGGTCTCGGCGTGCGCAGTGGTTGGCGCGTCTGGCCGTTCGACCGATTCGGGCGTGAATGCGCAGACCCTGGAGTCCACGGAACCTGCGACGGCGGTGTCGCTGACGGCCCAGTCGCTTCCGGCGCCTGCCAGTTCCCCGGTTCCGGTTTCCAGCCCTCCTGCCTCCACAACTGCTGCAGCGATGACTGCGGCGCTGGCCGTTGCCTGCGCCGCCCTGCTCGCCGGCTGTACGTCTGCTTCTGGTGTCAACATCGAAACGCTGGATCCCGCAACGTCGACGTCGACCGCGCCGTCGACCGCGTCGGCATCCCCCTCGCAGAGTTCTGCCCCGCAGAGTTCGGCGGTCACCAGCCCTAGCCCGACCGCTGGAACCGACAGCGGACTGCCAGCCGGCGAGGCCGCGGACCGGGTCGCGGTCGAAGCCCAGTGGACCCAGTTCTGGTTGGTGTATGTCAACATCGTCCGCACTCCTGAATCCGACCGTGCCCCAACGGTCAGTGAGGTTGCGATCGAGCCGACCGCATCGAATGTTCTGGCGGACGCCGCGAAACTGGAAGGCCAAGGTAGGGACACATACGGCTCAGTAACACACCACATCACCTGGCCTCAGCCCATCAACTCGCGGCCGACAGCGCTGCTGACTGATTGCCAAGATCAGAGCAACTTCGGAGCTCTAGAGACAAGCACCGGGACGAAGAAAACGGTCGGCGTTGCGAAGGATCATCTGCAGGGCCAACTGGCTAAGGGCGACGATGGTATTTGGCGGATCCAGCAGGTGTATTACCTCTCGGACGAACCGTGCTGAGTTGGAGGACTCGAGCGACCAGTGCAATCGCTCTAG
>JGI20202J14951_1000222_pt1 | contig 9982 bp, 7 predicted proteins | sample NGESurshal092012_8_FD_14951 | JGI IMG/M metagenome (IMG submission 14951)
TGAGCCCGACCATTGCGGTGATCACCAGCAGCACGCCCGCAATAGCACCGGCCGATTGCAGGACCGACCCGGTGTCGGCGACCGTCTGGGTGAGGTTGTCACACATCAGCGAGGTTGACTCGTCCGCCACGGGTCGCCGTCAAGGTCACCTTGAGGTCGGGTGTACCCCGAGTCCCGACGGTCCGGTCCGGAAAATGAGACACCCGCCGTAGGTCGAAGGCGGTGGGGTGCTTGGGCCCGAACCGAGCTCCGATGGAGCGGTAACGGGCCCGCGGGCCTTCGCGACAGGGCGGTCCGGAGCAGGATCTGGGTGACCTGGCAGTCAGCGCAGCAGCGGGCACGCCGCGGGGGCACAGTGACGATGTCGCGTTCCGATGCCACGGACGGTGCGGGTTCGGCCGCTGCCGAACGGCCGCAGCACACCCCGACACCGCGGGCAGGGCAGGTCGCCCGCCAGAAGGATCTGTTCGGCCACCTCTGGGGCGCAACACCACCGTCACGACACGGGTCTCCCATTCATGCCGGCCAGCATCGGCTACCACGGCCGACGTCAACAGTGGCCATTTCGTGCTGCAGGACGCCAACTCTGTCTGCCCGCCGTCACGACATTGTCGACCAAAACCGGCGGTCGGCGGCTGGTGTTCTCCGACCCCGCGACCGCTCGACATGGAGATTCCCTTGATCGTCGTCGAGATGACGCCGCGATCCACCCGGGACGGACTGGGCATCGGCATCGCCGGTGACGGCGACACCCGCGGTCAACGGCATCTGGAGTGGGGCACCAACACCGGGGTGGGCGGCGGCCCGGTCACGAACACACGAGCCAGGACAGACCACCTCAAGCCCCCACGGCTCCGATGGCACCGACCCGTCACCGCACCGATCCGTTCGACAACAGATCGCGGCCCCACGCGACCTGCACCCAGGGTCGGCCAAGGCGGGACTGTCCGGACGCCGCCGCCGCTGTCACCCAGGCGGCGCGAGGCGTCCGGAACCTTCCCCGCAGGTGGATGACCGTGCCGACAAACCGGAGCCGGACGCCCGGGGTGAGCCGACGGTCGTTCGCATTGGCGTTCACACCGGACGGCCCCGGGCCGGAATCCGGTCGGGGCCGTCGGCGTCCCCTGATCGGGGACTGGGTCGGTGAAGGGTCCGACCGGTGTCCTAGCGGTGGTGTCCGCCGTGGGGATGGGTGGTGGATTGGTCGCGGCCCGGTTCCCGGCGAGTTTGCGATGCGCTGGCCGTGTCGTCCGCGTCGGAGTCGGATGTGGCTCGGCTCGCGGAGCTGGTGCCGGCGGAGGCGTTGGTTCCGGGGCTGGGACTCGTCGATGCCCCGCCGGTGGCTGGGGCGGAGGTGGTGGCGCTCGCCGGTGTGCCTGTGCTGGCGCTGCCGCTGGCGCCGACGATCGCGGCGCAGGTCCAGGCCCCCCACCCCTGACCGGCCAGGGTGTTTTCGGCGATGGCGATCTGCTGGGCCTTGGTGGCCAGGTCGGCCCGCGCGGCGTACTGCAGCCCGCCGGAGGCCGCCCAGGTGGACTGCGAGAACTGCAGCCCCCCGTAGTAGCCGTTGCCGGTGTTGATCGACCAGTTGCCGCTGCTCTCACATTGGGCGACGGAGTCCCAGGTCGAGGCGGACGCGGCCGACGCGGGCAGGGCCAGTCCGAACAGCCCGGCGCCGGCCAGCACACCGACCACGCCCAAGCGCCGCGCCCACGTTCTGGTGGCCGAACGGTCGCGCGGCATCGTCAGGGAAGTGTCCCTCATTCTCGGCTTTCCCGGGCGGCGTCAACCGACGGCCATCGTTGTACCGGCGGGTCGTCCAACACCCTTTGTTCAGCGATTCCCCGGGTTTCGTGGACGACCGCGACGCGGCCCGGGGAGTTTTCTGGGTTATTCCCGACGGAAATGTCCGGGACCTCAGAGCTAAAGGCAAGTCCGAGGACAGCGCAAGACCCGGCGTCGCACAGTATTTCGATAGGAATTCCACAGTGATACGGCGCAGACAGATAGAATGGCCTGGTCAGAGGCTCCTCGTGAACTACGAGCCGTGTAGTTACCAGCGTGCAGTTTTCACCCGTTCGGACCACGAACGCGAAGAGGTGAAATCACAGTGGCTTCAAAGGAAAGCCACTCGATGCCAGCCGGGTTCCTCGGAGATTAACAGAGGATTCTCAGCGCTCGGCATTCATGCCGTCCACCCCGTTCTAATGCCTGAGCCGAACAGGAAAACGGCAAATGGGACATATATCTTGTCGAATTCTGCACACCCGGGATTCTCGCCGCTCGTCCCGAACGATCCGCTGCGCTGACGCCGGGGTGGCCGGGTGATGAGAGTTCCCTGATATTTGCGGCGCATGGTCGAAGGGGTGGCCCCCTTGTTGTCATCGGGAGCCGGTCAGGAACCTGCCCGAGCGGAGTGAACATATGTTCCCGTCACTGCACACGACCGGCCAGACCGGATGCCTGGTTGGTCGGGCCCGGCATTTCCGTGGGTGGATGCGGCTCGGCGTGATCCTGGGTGGCCGTGGTTCCCTGACCGGCTGGTGCGGTTCGGTCCGATCGGCGACGGCGACCGCGGTGAGCGGTGCCGAGTCACCGAGCGGTGCAGTCGAGGTGGTGATGGCATGGTGACCGGGGACCTGGTGGGCGGCCGGTATCGGCTCGGCGACCGGATCGGGCAGGGCGGTAGGTCCGTGGTGTACCGAGGCTGGGACGAGCGGTTGGGCCGGCCGGTGGCGGTGAAGGCGCTGCGGGCCGACCTGGCCGGCGACCCGTCCCACCAGATCCGTTTCCGGCGGGCGGCGCGGAGCGCCGCGACGCTGAATCACCCGGCGATCGTGGCGGTCTACAACAGCGGGGAGACCGCCGCCCAGAGCGGCCCGGTGCCGTACACCGTGGTGGAGTACATCGACGGCCAGACGCTGCGGGAGCTGCTCGGCCGGGAGGGCCGAGTGCCGCCGCGGCGGGCGATGGAGATCGTCGCCGACGTGTGCGCGGCGCTGGACTTCGCGCATCGGCACGGGATCGTGCACCGGGACGTCCGGCCGGCGACCATCATGGTGACCCGGGCCGGCGCGGTGAAGGTGATGGACTTCGGCGGCGCCCGCACCGGGACCGACGATCAACCGGCGCCGACCCCGGTAGCGCCGGGGTCACCCGTCCCGGTGCACGCAACGGCGCAGTACCTTTCGCCGGAGCAGGTCCGCGGCGACTCGGTGGACGCCCGCTCCGATGTATACGCGACCGGGTGTGTGCTGTACGAGTTGTTGACCGGTGCCCCGCCGTTCACCGGTGATTCGCCGGTGGCGAACGCGCACCTGCAGGTGCGGGAGGCGCCGCAGCCGCCGAGCCAGGCGCAGCCGTGGGTGGGCAGGGAAATCGACGCCATCGTGCTGACGGCGTTGAGCAAGAACCCGCTCAACCGATATCAGTCGTCGGCGCAGATGCGTTCGGACCTGCTCCGGGCACTGTCCGGGCAGGCCGTGCAGGCGGCGCAGCCGTCACACCACGGCGGGGAACGGACCGAGCTGATCAGCCCCGCGACCCTGGCCATGGGCCCGCGCCCGTGGTTGGGCGTCGCGGGATCCCCGGCGCTGCTCGCGCCGATGCCGGCCGACGTCGGGCGGGACCGGGAATCGAAGGACCGGGTCGGCCGGCACCGCGGCGGGGTGTCCGTCGGTGTCGGCGCGGTGTCCCTGGCGCTGGCGGCTGCGATCTGGCTGACCCTGCGGGTGGTGACCGCGCCGCCGCCGGCGCCTCTGGTGGCGGTGCCCGACCTGTCCGGCATGCCGCTGTCCCAGGCGACCGCTGTCCTGCAGGCAGATCTGCTCACCCTGGGTGCGGTCACCCCGATCGCGTCGAGCCCGTCCGATCAGGACAGGGTCGTCGATCAACGCCCGTCCGGTCAGACCGATGTCACCCGGGACACCGCGGTCAGTGTGGACATCGGCACCGGGGTGCCTCCGGTGACCTGACACGACGGGGCCGACCACGCGGTGTCCCATCCAGCCGGTTTCCTGCCCTGCAGCGTGGGCGGTCGCCGTCACGGCAGAAGTCTGCAGACCAGAGCGGCGCGGAGGTGACTACGTGATCGGTCAGCGGTCGTTGCCGGTGCCGCCGGCGGGCGGACGTTTCGCATCGTGTCAGCGGCCGGGTCGCCCCCGGCGCGCAGTGCGAGGTCGGTCGACATGTTCGATCCCCGCGACCGCCACGGCCGCCGTGTGCGTGTGGGCGGAAGGCACTCACCGGTGTTATTCCAGCCGGTGTGTTCCGGCGCGTCCGCGGGTGCGCTGCGGACACCGGCGGCTGTTGCGACCCCGGTGCACTGGTGGGGTGTCCCCGGGTCACCTGCCCTGTCAGCACATCGACGTGACCGGTGCCGCTGTCATCACCGGCCGCCGGGTCGACCACAGCGTGCGCACAGCCTGCCGGTGGACAGTTCGCGGTACCCCGACCCTGGAAGGGCGGCCATGCTGACGAACCCGGGCGATCCGCGTGCTCGCGGCGCGGCGCGGCGCGGACCTGGGCCGGGTCCGACCGGCGGCGCAGGCGCCGGCGTTGATCGGCGGTCCGGCACGGCCACCGGGGTGGCATCTTCTCGTGGTGCGGTGGACTGCTCGGCCGCGGCGCCGGACGGTCACCGGCCGGTCACCGCGGCGGCCCGGCGGCCGGGAACGGCGGCGCCGGTCTGATGAACACCCAGGTCCTGTGGTTCTCCAGTCGCGCGACGGGCGCGGTGTCGTTGCTGTTGTTCACCGCGGTGATGGTGCTGGGTATCGCCACCGCGGGGCGGGTCGGGTTCGCCGGGTTCCCCCGCGCGGCGGTGCTGCGCCTGCATCGCACGGTGTCACTGGTGGCGGTGACGTTCCTGGTGGTGCATGTCGTCACGGCGATCGCCGACGGGTACGTCGACCTGGGCTACTGGGACGTGTTCGTGCCGTTCGGCGCCGGGTTCGACCCGTTGTGGATCGGGCTGGCCGCGGTCGCGGTCGATCTGCTGATCGCGATCGGGATCACCAGCATGGTGCGCGGTCACCTGTCCGCGTCGGCCTGGCGGGCCATTCACCTGACGGCGTACGGGATGTGGCCGTTGGCGGTGCTGCACGGTTTCGGGGTGGTCGGCGGCGACGGCCGGCAGGGCTGGATGATCGTGATCGACCTCATCTGCGTGCTGGCCGTGCTGACCGCGATCGGGTATCGGGTGCGCCCGGACCGGCACCCCGACACGGTGGCCCGGCGGGCCGCGCGGGTCGCCCACCCGACGCGCCGGCCCGGGTCGGACCCCGGGTCGAACCGATGACCACGCCGACCCGACCCTCACCCGCCGCGCCGCCGACGACGGGGTGGGCTCCCGACCCCGCGTCCGTTGATCGGCTGCTCCCGATCCGGCCGGCGGTGTCCCTGCGGGATCATCTGGCGCGGCTCGGGCCGGCGCCGACCGGGACCGGCAGCGGGCTGCCGGGGATGCTGCAGGCCGCGGGGCTGCGCGGCCGGGGCGGCGCCGGGTTCCCGACCGGCAGGAAGATCACCTCGGTCGCGGCCGCCGCCCACCGGTCCGGGCTGGCCGCGGTGGTGGTGGCCAACTGCTGCGAGGGGGACCCGACGTCGCTGAAGGACCAACTGCTCATCGAACGGGTCCCCGCACCTGGTCATCGACGGCGCGCTGGCCGCGGCCGCCGCCGTCGGCGCCGACCGCATCGTGCTGGCCGCGCACGAGGATTCCGCCGCGTTGGGCACGCTGCAGGCGGCGGTCGGGGAGCGGCCGTGGACCGGCCACCCGGTCGCGGTCATCGGCGTGCCGCACCGGTACATCGCNTCCGAGGCCACCGCGCTGGTCCGGTATGTGAACACCGGCGACGCCCGCCCCGCGGGCAAGCTCACACCGATCCGGGACGCCGGCATCGACGGCAGGCCCACCCTGGTCTGCAACGGCGAAACCCTCGCCCACGTCGCGCTGATCGCCCGGTTCGGTCCCGCCTGGTACTCCGCCGTCGGCACCCCCGCCGAGCCGGGCACCGCGCTGGTCACCCTCGGCGGCGCCGTCCCCCGACCCGGAGTCGTCGAGGTCGCCCATGGCACCACCATCCGCGCGGTGCTCGGCCGCGCGGGTGGACCGGCGGCCGGGTGGGCGCTGATCGGCGGGCTGGCCGGCAGCTGGGTCAACCTGGCCGCCCTGGCCGGCATCGGGTACAGCACCGGGCAACTCGCCGCCGCCGGCGGCACCCGCGGGGTCGGATCGATCATCGTGCTGCCCCCCGGCGGGTGCCTGCTCACCGAAACCGCGCGCATCCTGCGCCACCAGGCCCGCGCCGGCGCCCGGCAATGCGGCCCGTGCATGTTCGGGCTGCCCGCGATCGCCACGGACATGACCGACCTGTCCCGCGGCGACCGCGGCGCCCTGGACCGGCTCCACCGGCGGCTGCCGCTCATCGACGGCCGCGGCGCCTGCGGCCACCCCGACGGCGCCGTCGCGCTGGCCGCCAGCGCCCTCGCGGCCCTCACCACCCACCACACCCGGCACCTGACCCACCACCTGCTCGACGGCACCTGCCAGCCGCCACCACCGGTCGTACCGCTCGGCCCGGCCCCACCCACCCAACACATCACCGGATGGTCCTGTAGGGGCTGAGATCTTCTGCTGTCGTAGGGTTTTCCGTCAGCGGCGCAGTCTGCGATAGCGAGCTCCCCGCGATTTAATTATGCAGCACAACGCCTTTCGCGTCAGTTAACGAACCTGGACACTGCCCTGGTCGCCCGGTGCGCGGTCATCCTGTGCTTCCGCATGCCGCGAGGTCCCACGGCCCACCGACAGCGCCGGCCAAGCGGACAACGTGGGTGACCAACGAGCAGTGGGGCTACCAGCTCCGCACGTGCTGCATCCAGTCCCGCTTCGCGATCGGAGTCCCGCTCCTCTTTCGTACGGGCGCGGCGCCGTCGGCGCGGGTGCGCGGCGTCGGGGGACCTGATGATCAGGCCCTCGGTTTGTCGGCCGGCGAACGCAGGAAATCCAGCAAATCCTGCATGTACCTGCACATATCGTCGAAGCCTCGCTCGCCGAGGAGATCCCGCCAGTGCTGTTCGATTTCGGCGACCCGGTTGCCGGCGTCGTCCAGCGCCTGGCGGCCGCGAGTGGTGGGAAAGATCAACTTGGCGCGCCGGTCGACGGGATCTGGCCGGCGCTCGAGGTAACCCAGCCGCTGCAGATCGCTGACGAGTTCGGAAGTGGTGGCCAGGCTCAATAGCGACCGGGCCGCAAGATCCGTGAGCCGTACGCCGTCGATGCCCACGTTGCCGAATATCTGCAGATGGGGTTCGCGCAGGTCGGCGTAACCGTGCTCGCTGGCCGGGGAGAACAGTTCAGTCCGGAATTCCCGGAGCAGTCGGCCCAGGAGTTGCCCGATCGCCAGGCGGTCCGGGGACAAGTCTCTTGACGTCGGCACAACACGGCAGCATACTTCGGACATCGAAGCTTCGGGCTTCGAAGCAAATTGGAGGCGGTCATGGACCAGCCCGCAACGACCAGATCACTGTGGATCACCACCAGGGTGGGACCACTGCACGTGCAGGTCACCGGTTCCGGTCCACCCGCTCTGCTCTGGCACAGCCTGTTCGTGGACTCAACGACCTGGGACCGGCTCCGGCCACACCTGACCGCTGACCGGCGGCTCGTGCTCGTCGACGGCCCCAACCACGGTGCCAATCCGCGGCAGAGGACTTCGTTCTCGCTGGACGACTGCGTCGGCGCCGCCGTCGATGTCCTGGATCACCTGAGCATTCACGGGCCGGTCGACTGGCTGGGTAATGCTTGGGGCGGCCATGTCGGCATCCTGTTCGCGGACGCGCACCCGGAGCGATGCCGGTCGTTGATGGCCATCGGCGCCCCGATTCCCGCGCTCAGCGGCGTTGAACGTCGACGGATCCAGTTGTTGGCAACACTGTTCTTGGTCGGCGGTCCGCGGCTGGTGCTGCGACCCTTATTGGATGCGCTGGTGGGACCCGCGATTCGGGCAGAGGACCCTGACGGCGCTGCCATCGTGGCGGACGCCTTCACCCGCGCCGGTCACCTCGGCATGTACGACGCGGTCCGCTGGTTGAGCTTGCGTCGAACCGACCTCACCCCGGTCCTGGAGCGGCTGGACACGCCGACCCTGCTCGTCACTGCGAAGACTGATCCGATGTGGACCATCCCTGCCACCCAGGCCGCCGCCGCACATCTGCGCCACGGAACCATCGCCATTGTCCCGGGCGACGGTCATATCGGGCCGCTGCTGGAGGCGACACCCGAATTGGCGAACCTGATCACCGCGTTCTGGCGCGAACCGGGCACCACGATCACCACCCAGCAGGCCGCGTTCGGGGGCGCCTCGGTGTAGCGCGCCATGCGAATCCGTCATGAGGATGCTGCTCCCCAGGTCGGGGCGTGACAGCTGTCCACATGCTTGCAGCGCCAGAAGCTGCGGGCCTCGAAGGAATGGGGCAGGAGCACAAGGCATTTCGACACCGAACTTTCGTCCACCCCTGAACGGGTCAGCGCCGGACGGGCACGAACCATTCTGCACATCTCGAGATCTCAGGGTGCTTGACACCCTTCACCGCCACACAGGTCACAGACTCCGACGCCGGGCGGCCACCACTTCATAGATAGGTGCACAAGGGTGACTCATTCAGCCCCATTCCCGGTTACGGCCCAGGCGCTGTCAAATTCATCCATCCGGATCTCCTGGGGTATCCCGGGCGACTCACCGGAACTTGGTGTTCAGGTGCGCCGGAACTCCCCGGGACCGGTCGGAATCATCGCTTCACTGGATTTCTCCGTCACCAGTTTCGACGATTCGGGATTGCACGCAGGTACGGAGGAACCGGCCGTCACCGTGCCGACGAACCCTTCACAGTTCGTGCCGGACGGAGCGGGAGCGGGTCCACGGCAGGTCCTCCTCGGGGAGGAACCCCTGCGGCGGCGGCAGTAGCACACGAGTGTCACGGTGACGGCGAACTCTGGGGGATCCGCGGCCAGGAGTACCGCGGCCGCTGGATCATGCTGCTCAAGTTACGCGCCGCCTCGATCGCCGCCGACTGCCGCGGCGTCTGCCCGGCGCCGGCGGCCGTCCGAGCGCGGCCAGCGCGCCCGGCACCGCGGGACCGTGCGCTGTGCCGAGGTCGCGGAGCTTGTTGTACACCGGGTTGGCCGGCACGGCGCGATCCGACAGTCGCGTTCAGCCCGGTGTGGGAGTGGTCGTGTTTCGTCGAACCAGCGCGCGGAGGTTGTGGCAGTTGCCGGATCCCCGGCGAGGGCTGATCCCGCTCAGTCCCCGCCGACCCGGGCTCCGCATCTCGGGCAGCTGGTAGGTGGTTCGACCGGCACGAACAGGCCACAGTCCGGGCACACCCGCGGCGCCCAGCACACCGGGTCGCCGTCCAGGTCGGACGGGTCGGGCCTCGGTGCTGACCTCGCGCCGTCGGCAGGGTCCGTCATCCGCCCATCGGCTTCCGACCTCGACTCAGCGGCGCAGTCGCCCGCGACGAAGTCGTCGGGCGCTATCGATGACAGGGGAGCGGGCCTGACCGCGTTTGTCAGACCCGCTCCAGCAACTCCCGGCTGACGTCCATGCGATGCGCAACGGCGGCATGGGTTCTTGCGCGCAGTGACCTACGCTGAACGTGTCACTACCGCCGAATTGGTCGGCACACCGCACGGAAGGCGACCCGTGGTTGACAAGGGACCCCCTGACGAGCACGTGCCGTATCCCGCCGCGGCCACCGCGGCGGCGTTCAGAACGGCGACCCAGCTGTTCCTCGATCAGCTGAAGCAGCTCACCGACATGACTCAAGCGGCCGGGACGACACCATGGACCGACACCGCCGGTCGACCCGGCACCGAGCTGGCCCGCGAGGTCCTCGAGCACATGCGATCAATGGCCGAGCACACGCCCGCCCCCACCGCCCACCTGGACACCTTCTTGCAGGAGCTGCGGGCCAAGAGGGC
>JGI20202J14951_1000225_pt1 | contig 9873 bp, 10 predicted proteins | sample NGESurshal092012_8_FD_14951 | JGI IMG/M metagenome (IMG submission 14951)
ACCACGACTTAGGTCATAGGCGAAACCCACCCACCACCACCCCTGACCAGCAACAACACGACCAAGATCAAAATAGCCGGGAAACTCCCGCTAGGCGCAGGACGCGCGGTGCAGCTATCCGAGCGGGACGTCGCCGGTGGTCGGGAGTGTCTATTCTCCGGTTCACCACGCCGAGCCGTGATGGCGGAATGGAAGCCCCCTGCGCCAGCGATTGTCGTCACGAGTTGCAGGTGCGGATACGACAAGTCAGCGGTTCTCGGTGACTTGGCTGAGCCGGAAGGGCTTGCCGTGACCGGGGTAGATCCGGTCCGGTTCCAGGCTTCGCAGCTTCTTGAGGCTGGCGGTGGCCGCGGTCATGTCGTCGATGAAGAACTCCAGGCTGGGCCTGCCCATGCTGTCCATCAGGTCGCCGCAGAAGAGGGCCTGTCGGCCGTCAGAATTCCGATTGAGCCCTTGGTGTGCCCGGGGAGATGGAGGACGGTGGCCTCCAGACCGTAGCCCGAGAGGTTCTGCTGATCCTCGAGGATGACGTCGGGCTGGAACGTGTCGAACTCGCCCGGCCTGATGAAGAGTGCCACGATCCTGAACAGGATCCGAATTTGTCCGGCTTGGGCTTGAGGTTCCAGGACCAATCCGCGCGTTCGACCCGTCCTGCATCGTCGGGATGCATGGCGATTTCCGTGTCGTACTTGTCGCGGAGGTACGCAGCGTTGCCGGCGTGGTCGTAATCGCCGTGCGTGAGCACAATGAGCCGCAAAGTCCCGGGTCTGCATCCCGCGTCTTCGAGTTCTGCGTCAAGGGCTTTGCGTTTTTCCGGGGTGCCGCTGTCGATCAAGACGAAGCAGTCGACTGCCGCGACGAGGTAGCAGTTCACACCACCAAGGCGGATGATCCGAATCACCGGTGTCATCTCGTTTCGGCCTCCGTCCGGGTATCGCACGCGAAGCTGATCATCGCGAGCAAGCCGATGACGAAGAAGCTGGGGACGAGGCTAAAGCCGCTTCGCAAGCGTGCCACGCCGTCTCGGGTTGGCACGGTGGCCCGATGGTGCTATCAGCGCAGCGCTCGGGGCGGCGTTGCCTTGCAGAGGTCTCGAAGTAGCCGTGCTCGAGCCCGAGTAGTCCAGCGACAACCCCGATGGTCGTGGCCACGATTCGTGTCGCGCTGATCCCCTGATCCGCTGACCGATGACAATCCCTCCTTGGCCGCCGGTCACCATCTCGGCAGCTCCCGGACATGATCTCTTTGACGCTCGACCGTCAGTCACGACGCTGGCAGAGGCCAACGTCCCGAGACCAGTTCCGAAAAAGGAAGACCGCCCGCAAGCCGGCTTCCATCGCACTCACCGTCGCAGGCAGGCAAGCCACACCAAGCCGCCGACGGTGTGACCGCGTCTCGTCGAGCACCAACCGCCAACGGGACGGTCGGCGCCTCGATCTGATGACCGTCGCCCTTGATCGTTTTCGTTCCGCAGGGGATCCCCTGCGGGCGTCGTCGCGATCGGGCGGCAAGAGCCGATCAAGCCAGCCGGACCGCTTGGCGCAAGGCGCGTCGTGATAGGCCGTTGTGCACGGTCGGGTGGCGCCGAACTCGTCCGTACTTGCCGCGAGTTGCACGTCGCACGCAGCTCGCCGAGGCACCGTCATCCGTAACCCCAGCACCCGGGCTACGTGTGTGGTGTTCGAGGCGCCAGTCAGGACATCGCGGCCACCACCAGTTCGGCGACTTTCTTCTCCACCTCGGGGCTCCACTTCCCAATCGCGTACGACACCGGCCATACGTCGCCTTCGTCGAGGTTCGCGGCGTCCTGGAACTCCAGGGTGGAGTAGCGGAGGTTGAACTTGCCCGAGTTCTTGAACGCGACGACGACCTTCCCGTCCGCGTTCGCGTAGGCGGGCATGCCGTACCAGGTCTTCGGCGACAGGTCAGGGGCCGTCGCGGTCACCGTCACGTGCACGCGCTCGGCAAGCGCACGGTCCTCCGGTGTCATCGTCGCGATGCTGTCCAAGACGGCTTGTAAGCCGTCGGCCTTCTTGGCTCCCTTCTTGCCCTCCGTGCGTAGCTCGGCGGCGCGCGCCCTCATCGCGTCACGCTCCTCCGGGCTGAATCCGGCGGACTCGCCTTTGGCCGTGCTCGTGGCCATTGATTGGGCTCCCTTCTTGCCGTGCCAGGCCCGGTCTTCCCGGCCTTCCGTCGAAGGCTAGTAGGCACCACGCGGTGGCACTTCTTGATACCTGATCGGTTGGGGATCGACGACCGGGTTCGCAGGCTTCGCTTGGAGGCGTGCCTGGTCGCGCGCAACCCCAGGGTGTTGAGTGGATGCAAGTGATAGAAGGTCTGGCCATGATCCTCCCGAAGGTCCGTGACTCACGCTTCGTGACGATCCGCCGCGGTGGGTCCCTCACCGATCCGGATCACCAACTCCTCGCTCTTTGGGCGGCGTCATGCGCGGAGCACGTTCTTGACCTGTTCGAGTCGGCTCAGCCTCAGGACCCACGACCCCGTCAGGCGATCGAGTATGCCCGCGCTTGGGTGCGCGGGGAAGTCACGATGATGCAGGCTCGCGCGGCGGGCGGCCATGCCATGGGCGCGGCCAGAGACCTGCGTGGAGCAGCGCGGCATGCCGCATACGCTGCGGGCCAGGCCGGGGCCGTCGCGCACGTCCCCGCGCACGAACTCGGCGCGGCCGCCTACGCGATCAAGGCCGCTCGAGCTGCCGCGCCGGACGGTGAGGGCGAGGCCGCGGGACGACTCGAGTGCCGGTGGCAGCGTGACCGGCTCCCGGAGGCAATTCGCGAGCTCGTACTTGACGACCAGCGGTTGCGGAATGACATCTGCTGGTCAGTGTTCGACTGCTGAGCGCGCGTCGGGGCGCCAGCACTTCCCATAAGCTCATCGAGCGGTCGCCGTGAGCTGACTCCTCCCGCTCAACAATGGCGACCGGAACGTCCGTCCAGTAGCCGATCCATACCGCGCTCTGATCTGAGTCGAGGACGGACAGCTGGCGGGTACCTGATGACCAGCGCCGATGCACCGCCCTGGCTGCGACGATGGGGGTGACGGACTTCTCAGGGCAGCCGCGGATGGTGCTATTTACTCAGGATCGCTTCGATTTCCAGCGAAATCTTTACCTGTTCGCCGACCATGACGCCGCCGCTCTCGAGGACAGCGTTTCCGCTCACGCCGAAATCGGTCCGGTTGATCTCGGTCGACGCGCTGAAGCCCGCACGGGTGCCGCCATAAGGGTCCGCGCCGAACCCACCGAGCTCCAGGGTAAAGGTCACTGGCCTGGTGACGCCGCGGATGGTGATGTCGCCGTCGAGTAGGAAGGTTCCCCCGTCGGGGCGGAGTCCGGTTGAGGTGAACGTCATCTTTGGGTACGTTGCGATATCGAAGAAGTTACTGCCGCGCAGGTCGTCGTCGCGCATCTGGTTGCCCGTGTCAATGGTTGCCATCTTGACTTCGCCCTCGGCATGTGAGTCGAGCACGTTCTCTGCCGTGACGATGTTCCCAGTGAATTCGGTGAACTTGCCTCGGATCTTCGACACCATCAGATGCTGGACGATGAACGCCACCCCTGAATGCACCGGATCGATAGTCCAAGTTCCCACCACGTACCCTGGAATTTTCGTTTTGGCTGCGGTCATCAGGACGCTCCTCGGACTTCGACTAATTGAAGATTCAGTCTTTCACCGACTGGACCGGTTGCCAACGGCACTGCACCTAATGGCGGCACCGAATGAGCCGAATGGACCGGAGCCGCTCAGGTGTTATTTCGTTTTCGACCATTGCTCCGGGACTGCGGCGGAGGGGCGTCGACGACGGCTGCACACAAGAATTGCTGCTATTCGCCGCCGATTCGCAACTTCTTCCGTGAGAAATGAGCCAGCATGCCGTTCGAGGATGCGACGACCTCTACCGGTTCAACCCGTTCGACCTGACCAAGGTGTGGCCCCACACCGATTCCGCGAGGTGGGCCGAATGAGTAGAACTGCAACGTCACCGTCTGAAATGGCCCGCGCGAACGGTGCTGATCGCGAATCAGAAAGGCGGCGTCGGCAAGAGTTCGATCGTCGCAGCTCCGGGCGGCATGCTGGCAGGGCCCGGCCGGACACGGATTTCAGCTGCGCGCCGGGGACGGGCGCGAGGAGCCGGCCGGTGGGCGAAAGACCCGATCAACACCACACCGGGGACGGCCACGCCAAACCGATCCCGGAAGCGAAGTGCGGCGCCGGTGAGCAGGTTCAACGCATGCCCGAGCGTGGTCCGCTGCGGCGCCGGCCGAACCAGCAGTTCCCGATCGATCGCGACCGCACGGTCCACGCCCTGCCGGTACAGCCACTGCGCGTGCGGGCCCGGACGCCGCGCAACCGTCGTCGGACGGTGGACTCGGGGTGCCCGAACCGAGCGGCGATGAAACGATGTCCGGCGCCGCGGGCGTGCGCGATTAGGGCGTTCCCGATCGCCTTGGTGCTATCCGCGCGGCGGACGGTCAGCGCGGTCGGGAGCAGGATTTGGGCGACCTGGTAGTCCGCGCAGCGGGCTCGTCACCAACACACCACTGGCGACCCGTCTCACAACCAGCTCTCCGCCGGCGGCGGAGCGAGACCGAGACCGAGTTCCGGGATCCGCTGAAGATCCCCAGCGGCGTTATAACGATCAAAGCAGCGATGGCGTGAGATCGGGCCGCGGACGATCTGTTGCGGGTGGTGCCGAGGCGGTCGCCACGGGCTGATCCGTGAAGCAGCCTATGGCTGTGATGCTGCCTCGAGGAACCGGTTTCGATTGACGATCACCCGGTCGATCTGACCTGCCGCCACAACCTGCCCCGAGCCGTCGACCGCTAGCACCTCGAAGGTCAGAAGGCGGCTGCCGGCGTCGCGCGGTGGTGTTGCGGTGATCTCGACACTGCCTCCCACCGCCGTCGCACGGCGGTGCTCGATGCGTATCGCTGTGCCGACCGTCGTCTGACCTGGATTGAGTAAGGCGGCTACGGTCCGCACGGTTGCCGCCTCCATCCAGGCGATCAACCGCGGTGTCCCGAGGACAGGGACGTCACCACTGCCCAGCGCCGCGGCGGTGTCGGCATCGGTCACCTCGTGACGCATCCGGCTACCCTACGGCGGCACGGCGGCGACGTCACCGGCCGACGCCGGGTGGTCTCGATGGGAGGTGCGCGGACCCGGGACGCCAGGACGCCTGCTACGCGCTCGCCGAGCTGCTGCGACCGCCCGCCGACGAGGCACACGTGAGGTCCGCGGAACCGTCGAAACATCAACGAATGCGATCGGGTCCGCTGATCCTGCAGACGCCGGTCCTGGGCGCCGATGTGCCGAGCAAGCTGCACGGCGGACGTGCCCACCGCCCCGGACGCCGGACGTCCGATCCGACCGCATCCACTTCCCTTGACAGCACCGCGCCCAGTACCGGTTGTCTGGGCGCATACCACCCCAATGTCAGCCGCGCCATGATCCGGTAGGCGGGAGTCAGCCTCAGCCCGCGGAGGTAGCAGTCGCTCGACGTCACAGAAGTCGCCCGAATGCGGATGCGCACCTCGTTCTTCCGGGGGAGTCGGAGTCGGGAGATCCTGGAGCCGGAGCACCTCCGGCGGTCAGTACCGCGTGCTGACGACCGCTCGCACCTTCAGTCCCGTCAGCCGACGGATCCGTGTGGGTGGCGTTCCTTTGCGTCCCCGACGTCGTTCCTCGTGCCGAGGTCCACGCCCGGCGCGGACGCACCGCGGAGGCGCGTCGGCGCGACGGTGGCACCCTTGATCAGCAGCCATAGACCCAGAACCAGCTCGAACGGCACGTAGAGCGCGTACAGGGCGAAGCTGGGATCGAGACCGCGGTCCCAGACGAGCAGCACGGTGGCCACCACGACCAGAGGGACCGCCACCATGCCCCATAGGGACAGCAGTCGCGGAACGATCCGTGATTGGAAGAGCAGGGGGTACCACAGCAGCGCCCCGAGGCAGAAGAAGAGCATGCCGATATCGCCCGCGTGCTGGCTCACACCCAAGGACAGCGAACCGAGCGTCTCGTAGGAGGAGGCCGGAGACCCCGCATCGACGTATCCCACGCTCAGCGCCACCAGTGCGTAAAGGCCCAGCGTCTTCACCGCAAGCATCACCGCTTCGGCCATCCACAGCCCGAGAGCGACAAGCGCGACGGCCCTGTTCTGATCCCTCAGGACGACGTAGAGCAACGACGTCATGACGATTATGCCGACACTTGTGAGCAATTCGAGCACAATGGTCGTCCGCATTTGTCCGGGGTTGCTCGAAATGTTCGTCAACACCTCGGTGATGCTTCCGGCGAGGATCGACATCGACAGCATCCCCGCCGTCAGGCTGGTGGCGAACTGGAAAACGAACGCCGCCCCCAGGCACCGAGGAGTACGAGCGTCTGATTTCGTCAACATTTCCCTCATCTCCCGAGAAAAGAATTCCCTACCAAAGACACCTGTTCCTGCCGCCAATTCTCGCCGCCGCGACGTGGGCGGGAAGGCAAAGTGGGCGCGCCAAACACGGCCGGTCGACCGTGGCAGCGCCTCGGTATGCCTACCCGCCGACGAGGGTGCCGTCCCTCACCTCCGAGGTCGTCGGCACAGCCGGCGGACGGAACCCGCGGGCGATCATCCAGACCGCCAGCACCATCTCCTGCACGGCCAGGGGCATGAACATCAAGACCTGCTGGGACGAGTTGGCGCCGATGACTGCGTACATCGCGAGGAGGTAGGCGACCACATTGACCGGGATCGCCACCAGACCCCACACCGTGATCCAGCGCGGGACGATGCGCGACCGATAGAGCAGGACGTAGAACATGATGGCACCAAGGCAGAACACGAGCGCGAGAACGGCGTTGGTGGCGTCAGCGTCGACCACCAGGTTGCCCAGACGAACGCCGGGGGGTGACGCCGTGCCCGGTCCCGCCGACATGGCCTCGCCCAGCGGCACGAGCAGCAGCCAACCGATCGCCAGGAGGACGTAGCAGGCTGTCTCGACCGCTCCTCGCATGACCAGATAGCCGATCGCCAGNACCTCGTCCACCCGGCGCAGCACCGGGAAGAGCACCACCGGGACGAACGCGAGCGACAGCCCCATCACGAGCACGAGCAGCGCGATCGTCACCGCCACACCGGAGTGCTCCGCGGCGGCGGCGAACGGGTCGCCGGCTTCACGCACCGGAGCGCTCAGGACCAGACTGAGGCCACCGGCCACCGTCCCGGTGATGTACAGGATCCCCGCTGTCGTGGCCGCCGCCTTGTGCTCTCGGATCACCTTGGTACTCATCGCACTCCTCGCGACACTCTCAACGTGCTCCCCACTCCCCGAGCCCAATAGAGCCAAAAGTCCCCGCCCGGCCACGCATCGCATCCTCGCCGCCTGTGACATGGCGCTGGTGATCGGGATGCCGCCCTGTGGTGGGTAGGGTGACGGTGCCGTCGGGGCCAGTCATGCGCGGCTGCAACGGGTTCCATTGCCGACGGGTGGTCTCNCACGGACTCGGTTCTGGTTCGAGGACCACCACGGCCGCGTCCGCTGATCGGCGACTGGCGTAGCCGCGTCGGTTTGTTCCAGTGACCGCGCCCGGTCCCACAGTCGGACCCGCTCCGGTCCGGTCGCGGCGTGGGCGACGACCTCACGGGTCCCGTCGGTGAGCTCGACCCGGGCCGGCCAAAATGCAGTCCGCCGCCAACGAAACGGAAAGGGCGGTAGGGCTCAAAGGCCCGGCCTCTTGAGCCCATCTACCCTGCCCCTTCGCGCGGCGAACGACCATACTGCGCAACGGAGGCTGACCCCCGGCGGGAACAGGAGGCCGAAGCCTTCGGTGAGATCGGACGGCACGGTATCTACGGTTTCGCGATAGCACCGTCATGGCCTTTGCTGGACGGCGACACAGCAAGTAGGAGACCCGACAAGGAAGACAATGAGCAGGACTCGGACAGCGGACCTTCAAGACACGAAGGTAGATGTGAAGGTACTGCTCGGCGGACTGTGGATCTCCATGATCTTCGTGTTCGCATACGTCGACATCTTCGGATTCTGGCGGGCTGATGTGATCAACGGGGCACTCGTCGGCAAAGTCTCCGGCCCAGGCTTCGAGATCAACCAAGCTTTTCTTGTCTTGACCACGATCTACATCCTGATCCCCATCCTCATGGTCATCGTCTCGCTCGTCGCGCCAGCCGGGATGAACAGAACAACCAACATCGTTGTCAGCCTGGTCTATGCAGCATCCGTAGTCGTATCAGTCATCGGCGAGACCTGGATCTNCTACATCCTCGGGAGTGTCGTCGAGGTGATGCTCCTCCTCGCTATCGCAAGAGTCGCCTGGACCTGGCCAAGAAGCCCAGCCCATGACAACAACGCAGAGGCGGGCGAGCCCACCACACAGACACGCGATGCGGCGACAACTCCGGTGGTGCCGACGAACTGACGGACGAACGAGGCAGCCCTGCGGCTGACAGTCGCCGCGGACGCACTGCACCCCCCGCTGTCGGAGCACCAAACGTTCCTCGGTGAGCGGTACCGACGAATCGCTCGGCGGCGCGGCATCGGGTGTGATGGGCACGGTCAGGGCCATGTGGACGTCGTACGGTGTGATGCATGCCTGCGTTGGGTGTGCGGCGACGGCGCGTCCTGCTCGAGCTGGATCTCACGGAGATGCCGGTGGAGCAGGAGCCGAACGACCCGCTGGCTCGGCTGCGCGGCCGCGGCCGCCACGGGCTGCGGACGACCCTGCGGGCGCTGCACGAGGCGGCGGGCGACCCTCGCGTCGTCGGCCTGATCGCCAAGGTGGGTGGTGCCGTGCCGTGGGCGGGCATGCAGGAGCTGCGCCTGGGGGTGCGCGCCTTCACGGCCGCCGGCAAGCCGGCACTGGCGTGGGCCCAGACGTTCGACGAGGCGCCCGGGGCGATGGCCGGGTATGTGCTGGCGACGGCGTTCGACGAGGTGTGGCTCCAGCCCGGCGGGGATGTCGGCATGCTCGGCGTCGGTGTCCAGACCACGTTCGTGCGCGGCGCGCTCGATCGGCTCGGGATCGAGCCGCAACTCGACCAACGGTACGAGTTCAAGAACGCGGCGGATCAGATCATGCGGACCGAGTTCACCCAGGCCCACCGGGCCGCGTTGGANCGGCTCGCAGAATCCGTGTTCACCGATGCCATCGATGCCATCGCCCAGGGGCGGGGGCTGGACCGGGCAGCCGTTCGTGCCCTGGTCGACGGCGGACCGCGCCGCGCAGCGCAGGCCAAGGACGCCGGGCTGGTCGACAAGCTCGGCTACCGGGACCAGGCCTACGCGGCGATGCATGATCGGGTGGGCAACGACGTCGAGTTGCTGTTCGCCGACCGGTGGCGGCCCCGTCGTCGCCCGCGGCTCCCGCGGCGGCCTCGGGGTCACGTCGCGCTCGTCCAGGTGCGCGGCACCATCTCGCCGGGTCGCTCGCGGCGAGCTCCGACGGGCAGGATCGCCGGGAGCGACACGGTGGCTGCTGCCCTACGCGCGGCCGCCGCCGACGAACACGTTCGTGCGGTCGTGCTTCGGGTGGACTCACCCGGGGGTTCCGCGGTGGCCTCGGAGACGATCTGGCGTGAGGTCGCCCTGCTGCGCGAGGCCAAGCCGGTGATCGTCTCGATGGGCGCGCTGGCGGCGTCCGGCGGCTACTACATCGCCTGCCCTGCCCACGTGATCCTCGCCCTGCCCGCCACCCTCACCGGGTCGATCGGCGTGTTCGGCGGCAAGGTGGTCCTGCGGGCGCTGCTCGAGCGGCTCGGCCTGACCACCGGAGCCGTCTCCCGCGGCGAGCACGCCCTGATGTTCTCCGCCCGCCGGGGCTTCGACGAACAGGAACGCCAACGGCTGGG
>JGI20202J14951_1000228_pt1 | contig 9850 bp, 13 predicted proteins | sample NGESurshal092012_8_FD_14951 | JGI IMG/M metagenome (IMG submission 14951)
GCTGTCTCAAGACCGGCACCAAGTACGACGAAACCATCGCCTGGCAGCACCAAAACATCGCCGCCGCTTGACACGAAGCGCCATGGGATGTCTGAAAAGGCCAGAGGTGTTGATCAACCGGCGAGCACTCAGGGTCGCCCGCGAACACTGCCTGCGGAACTCACAGACCCAGTGTTGCCCGGGCGAATGCGGCTCCAGCCGGGTCCGGTGGACCATCGGCGGTGGGGTCCCGGTAAGCCTTCCGGGGAATCGCTCCGACGTGTTCGAGGACAGCTTCGGTCGGGCCGAGCAGTTCCTGAACGTCCCGGTCGCTCAGGGCGGCGAACGGGCCTTGCCGCCAGCCGAGTAGGTCCAGACATTCGGCGACCAGCTCGGTGCGTTCAGCTCGCGGCGCTCCGGCCGCAACGCCGATGAGGAGCAGCAACCCGGCGTCCAGGCTGGCCCGAGCCTCGGGCCCGCGGGTGGTCAGACCCAGCGGGAGTCCGCCTGTGACCAAGTGCCACAGCGTGTTGACGTCGGTGCGTGCGCGGGTGGCGGCCTTCGTCAGGGTCAGCCTGTTGTGCGCTTTTCGTAGCAGCCCCAGTCGCTGCGCCGACTCCCGGAACTCCAGGACGGGGTACGTCTGCACCTCCCGGTTGTTCTTACCGATCCAGCTGTCTTCCAGACGCAGGATGTCGGCAACCGCTTCGACGTGTGCGGGTGGCAGATATCCCGCCTGGGTCAGGGTGATTCCCGCGTCGCCCACCTGATCCAGCAATCGCTGGAAGCGTTCGAGCATCGCCGACTTCGCCTCGATGCCGGGCTCGACACTCGGTTGCCGTGCCGCCTCGATCGCCTCAACAAGTTCGGCCGGAAGGACTTCCATTCGAGCCAACAGGTCGCCGAGCGGGCTTGCCGGATCGACCGACGAGAGCACGCTGTCGTGAAGGTGATCGAACCGGTCCATTTCCGCAAGGACTGAGTTGACCTCGGCCACGTCGAACCGACCGGGATCGAAGTCCGGACCCACCCATTCCAGGAGCTCTTCGTTGTCCGCGTCTGCAGGCTGGCTCAGCGTTCGGAGCAGATCGTGATAGCGCCAGATTCCGCCGCAGTCCTCCGGTGGGCATACACGTGCGCCGGCCAGACATGCCGCCCGAGGCTGCTCGGGTTCGCGAGGTGAGACAGCCTCCAGACGTAGGGTGTGCGACCAGTCATCCCCGAAGTCGTAGTTGTAGAACAGCCGATCGCCGGGTTCGACCAGCACCTCGTCCAGCCTGACCGAGACCTCGTCGACGCCCGGGAGGTCGTTGTCGAGGGACTCCTGCGGTCGGTAGTGCTCGGCGCGACGGTCCGTTGGGTTGTCGCCCTTGGCGAATTCGTGAAGGTGCGAGTCGGTCCAGCCCATGGCCGCCTGCACGATGTCGTGCAGCTGATCCAAGGTCACGTCGCTGGCCAGTTCCAGGCGGCGCCAGATCGGGGGCTTGGCTTCGTCCAAGTCGACGCGGATCCGGTAGGTCACCACGTCCTCCCGCCGCGGGCGGCGGCGGGACGGGACCAGTGTTGACGCCCCGAACGGCGTGGCCGACATCAGCTGCCCGAACAGCTGCTGAAGGTCAGCCGAAGTCGAACCGGTGATGAGTTCGGCGAGGTCCGGTCCGAGGTTTGGCCCCGACGCAAGAGATTGGGGCGGGGTCGGCCCTTTGCGTGGGCGTCGGGGCGGCTTGGACCGGGGCACGTCGCCCAGGGTATGCAAGTCTGCGCCGCTTCTTGCGGCGGCGCCGGGCAGACGTCGCGATCGTTTTCTGGGGAGACACCGGGCAGACACGACCTGGCAGGACCGAGTGATCACCAAAGCTGCACAGCGGGAGAATCTGCTGATGGATCGCGCGTGTCACGCTCGCCTGCGCGTCCCCGTTTGGCACGCTTGCCAGCATGTCCGATGACTATCTGAACGAGCAGGTGCGAGCGCTGCGGACGAAGGGTCTGAGTCCGAAACAGGTCGCTCGCGCGCTCGGCGTTCCGCCGGCCATAGCTGCCAGGGCGATCCGGGCGATCGCCGCCGCCGACGCAGCCAGACTCCCCGAACCCGCCGAACGAGAGCTGCGCCAATGCTGGGTCAACGCCGGGTGGAGCACGGGTCTCACGGTCGACGGCCATCCCGAGTGGCGTGACGACGACGAGCCGGATGCGGGTCACTCGGGTCTGGTCGCCGTGCTGATCGCGCGCGAGGCCGGCCGGAGCAGACTCAGTGTCTGCGGGTACCTGGTCGACGTCTATTTCCTTGGTGTGAAAAGCGTGGTCGGTCCGCTGCTGATGAACGCCGGCCAATGCGCGCAGTTCACCCGCAAGTACTTCGGTGCGTTCGACGAGCCGCCGATTGCGGCGCCGCTCGATCTAGCCCAAAACCTCGTCTACGGCGCGGTCGACTTCGCCCGGTCACTCGGTTTGGAGCCTGCCGACGAGTTCGAGGACGTCAAGGATCACCTCGGATCGTGGTGCGGACCGAGCTCCATCGGCTTCGGACTCGACGGAAAGCCGTTCTACATCGAGGGGCCCTACGACGACGCCGACCGCATCCTCCGTCAGTTGGAACGCGCCGCCGGCCGGGACCACTTCCACTATCCGGTCGGGGTGTAGCGGGTATCTGGTCGGGTGTGGCGGGTGATCATCGTTCGGGTCTTCAAGGCTGGATAGTCACGCCGGGGTGATCACCCCCGCTCGCTGAGCGAGGATTCTTCATCGATGCGGACCATGTGCACGCACGGAGCGGACGTGCCAAGGAGCAGACCGGTCGGTCATCCAGATGTGATTGCCCGAGCGGCGCCGCTCGTCGGCGGAGATGGCCTCCGGGGCTCCGCACCCCATGAGAAGCCGCAGTCCCACGTCGACGGATCATGGCCGCTGGCCGGCGACCACCTCGGCCAGGTCGTGCAGCAGGGTTTGCCACCACTCGGCGAAGCGCAGCTGGAACGCGGCCAGCGGGAAACCGTGCCGGGCAGCATGCTGCTGGGGGATGCCGTCCCAGCCGAAATGCTCCACGGTGACCCGGGTCTGGGCGCCGACGGGCTCGAACCGCACGTGAAGTTCGGTGCTCTGGTCGGGGGCGAAGGACCCTTCCCGCCAACCCACGGCCAGGTGGTGCGGCGGGTCCCACGTACGCACCTCGCCGATGACGAAAAAGCTTCCGTCGTCATAGGTCTCGACCAGCCGACCCGCCGGCCCGGGCTCGAAGGCCAGCGAGCCCGAGCGTCCGACGGAGAACTGGAACAGCCCGTTCGGCCGCCACCACCGGCCGATCTCGCCGGTGAAGGCGGCGAACGCTCGCTCGGGGGTGGCGTCGACCCGCAAGGCGACCAGCACGCGCGACGGTGCGCCTGCGTCACCGGTGCTCACGACTCGCCGCCGACATGCTCGGCGAACGCGGCCAGCTGCAGGGCCCAGCCCTGCTCGGCGGCAGCCAACCACGATCGCAGGTCGGCCATCGGGGCAGAGCGCAGCGAGTAGATCCGGACCCGGGCATCAAACTCCGGACTCTGCTCGCTGACCATCCCCTGTCGGCGCAGCACCCGCAGATGCTTGCTCATCACCGGCGCGGCAACGCCCAACGCCTCGGCCAACTCCCCGGCCCGGTACGCGCGCACCGCCAGCAACTCCACCGCCCGGCGACGGACCGGATCGGCCAGCGCGGCCAGGGTCTGATCGAGTTGCTCTGGAGCGCTCACGCCCAGTTGGTGGCCGAGATGGGTTGACCCAGAGCAGCTTCGGCCTCAGCCCTGCTGACGTCACGGACCTTGGCGGCGAACGTCCACCGGTGACCCTCGGGGTCGACGGCCCGGTAGGTGCGGTCGCCGTAGAACTGCTCGTCCGGCCCCGCGGTGATGGTTGCCCCGGCCGCCCGAGCCCGCTCACAATGCTCGTCGAGACCATCGGGCAGCCGCACGTGCACCGTCTGGGTGTTCTTGCCGCCCACGCCGGCAGGGCTGCTCACCCAATCGTCCCACTCGGCGCCGATCGTGATGCGGCCCTGGCCCTGGCAGCTCATCTCGTAGTGGCACATCTCCGGGCTCTCGGGCGGCCCGTCGATGGCCATGGTGACCTCGAAGCCGAAGGCCTCGCCCAGCCATCGCAACGCAGCTTTCGGGTCCCGGTAGAACACCCCCGACGTGAACACATGATCGTCCAAGACGGTTCCCTTCATTGGTTGTCACTGTCGACAACTATTGCCGTACTTGGAAAGGATGTCAACGCATCCCGACGATGCTGTTGCGACCCGTGCCGACCCGATGCTGCAGCATGCGCATCGGTCCCACGGCGTGAGCATCGCTCGAGCGCCGTGAGCATCGTGGTTGGCCCGGCGCTGTGTCGTCGCGTCCGACGACCGGTGGCGGTTGAGGCGGCGGGATACCTGGATCGGTCCGAGTCGGAATATGGGGCTCTGCTCCCGATGAATATGGGGGTTCTGCTCCCGATGTCGTGGACCGTCCGCCGCCCGACAGTAGAGGGACCAGGCGGCACCGGGCCGCCGAACACCGAAGGAGCACGACATGACCGCTTTCTCATCGAACGCGAGATCCACGGCGCCGAGGATCTGACTCAGGACGACCTGGCGAAGATCGCCCAGACCTCCAACGACGCCGTCGCATCGCTCGGCGTCCCGTACACCTGGGTCACCAGCTACGTGGCGGGAGACAAGATCTACTGCCTGCACGAGGCGGAGGACGCCGAGACGATCCTGGAGCACGCCCGCCGCGGCGGGTTCCCCGCCAACCTGGTGTCGGTGGTCGCCAACGAGTTCGGGCCGCAGACCGCCGAACTCGCGGCCGTTCAGTAGCGCACGTGCTCGCCGGGCCTCGGACCGTCGGGCGGGGCGTCCAGAACTGGGCTCTGGGCGCGCCGCCCGTCCGGCCCTACCCTGATGCGGTGGGACTCGTCGAGCGAGACGAAGAGCTCGCCACACTCAGGTCGGCGATCGCGCAGGCATGGAACGGCGAGGGATCGGGCGTTGCGGTCATCGGCGATCCGGGGGCCGGCAAGTCCGTGCTGCTCGACGCGGCGATCGCGGCCTGCCCCGACCTGAGGGTGCTCCGCGGTAGCTGCGACCCGTTGCGGACGCCCCGCCCGCTCGGGCCGTTCCGTGATCTCGCCGCGGTCACCGGCCTCGGCGATTTGCTGCGCGGCGAGAACGTGCTGCTCTCCGAGGTGTGCGAGCAGGTGTACGACGCGGTCCGCAGCACGCCGACCGTGCTGGTGGTGGAGGACCTGCACTGGGTCGACGAGGCGTCGGTCGACGTGCTGCGGTTCCTTGCCCGCCGCATCGACTCGATGCCGTTGGCGCTGCTGGTGTCCTATCGCGATCTCGAGATCGGTCCGCGGCACTCCGCCCGACCACTGCTCGGTGATTTCGCCCGTCTCGAGGGCCTGTCCACCCTGGGACTCCGGCCGCTGTCCCGGGACGGGTCCGCGGACTGCTCGCCGGCACCGGGCTGGAAGCGGCTCGGGTGCACGCGCTGACCGGCGGCAACCCGTTCTTCGTCACCGAGGTCGCCAAGAACCCCGACCGGCCGATGCCGACCTCGGTCCGCGACGCGGTGCTGGCCCGGACGACCGACGTCACGCCCGAGGATTTCGAGGTTCTCCAGCTGACGGCCACCGCCCCGGACCGGCTCGACGACCGCGTGCTGCCCGCGCTCGGCGTCGACCTGCCCACCCTCCGGCGGTTGGATGCGACCGGCCTGCTCACCAGGTCACGGGGCGGCCTCGTCTACCGGCACGAGCTCGCGCGGCAGGCGCTGGAGAGCACCATCCCGCCCGGCGGCGGACCGCGACTGCACGCCCGGCTGCTCCAGGCGCTGGAGAGGATCGAGCCCCAGGAGCCGGCCGTCCTCGCCCATCATGCGGTCGGCGCCAGGGACGCGGTCCGCGCCGCGCGCTACGCCAAAGCCGCTGCGCGCGAGGCGATTCGGGCCGGCTCGCACACCGAGGCAGCGGCGTTCTCCCAGACCGCGTCGACCACCTCGAGGGCGCGCCGCCCGGCGAGCGGGCCGAGCTGCTGCACCAGCTGGGCTACGAGCAGTACATGACCAGCCGGCTCAAGGACGCCATCGCGAACGTCAGCGCGTCGTTCCCGCTGTGGGAGCAGGCCGGCGACGCCGCTGGGCTGTCGGCCGCGCACGAGGCCGTCGCGATCTTCGAGTACTACAACGCGCGGCGGCGGGACGCCGAGGCGCACGCCGACCAGGCCGCGTCGATCGTCCGCGAGCCGGGACCTGACTGACCTACGGCCTCGCCCGGGCGACCCGCGGCTACCTGGCCTACATGCGCAGCGACTTCGAGTTGGCGATGAGCTGCTACGGGGACGCGGGCCGGATCGCCGAGCGGGAACGGCACGGGGAGCTGGCGCTGCGTACCCGGTTCGTGCAGGCCGCCGCGGCCCTGGCCGGCGGCGACGAGGAGGCGCGGCCACGACTGACCGAGCACATCGAGGCAGCGCGCGCCCACGAGTGGGACGAGCTGGCGTCGACGGGCTACTCCAACCTGGCCAACCTTGACGTCGAGCAGCGCCGCTTCCGGGCGGCCGAGCACTTGCTGGAAGAATCGCTGCGCTTCACGATGGAGCGCGACATTCCAATCTGCCGGCACTGGCAGACCGGGGTGCGGTCGCGGCTGCACTTCTCGAACGGGCATTGGAGTGCCGCCCTGGAAGACGCCGAACATGTCCTGGAAAGCGAGGGCATGCCGCTCGCCACGCTGTGGCCGCTCCTGGTGACGGCGCTCGTTCCGCTGCGCCGCGGTGACGAGAACGCTTCGACTGCGCCGTTCGAGGCTGCGTGGGAGCTGGCGGATCGCATCGACGAGCCGCTGCGCCGGTTGGCCGTGCTGTCCGCGCTGGCCGAACGGATGTGGATGACCGAGCTGCCGGACGTGCGCGTCACCGACGTCGCCGTGTCCTCTCTGGACCGGTTGGCCGCGCTGCCCGGATCGGGTTTGGCGGCAGGCGATCTCGCCCTTTGGCTGGCCAGGCTCGGGCTGCTGGAGAAGCCGCCGGTATCGGTCGCCGAGCCGTTCCGGCTCGCCCTCGACGGGCACCCGGAAGAGGCAGCCTCGTGGTGGCGCCGGATGGGGGATCCGTTCGCGGAAGCAATGGCATGGGGCGAGTCCACGGACGCGGCGCACCGCGCCCGGGCGGTGGAGTTGCTGGACAAACTGGGGGCCACCGGGACCGCCGACCGCCAGCGGGGCGCCCTGCGTCGGGACGGCGTGATGGGCGTGCCACCGCGACCCCGGGTCAGCACCCGGGCGAACCCAGCCGGCCTGACGAACCGCCAGCTGGACGTGGCGAAGCTGGTCGCCCGGGGATTCACGAACGCCGAAATCGCTGCCCGGCTGTACATCTCACCGAAGACCGCCGATCACCACGTCTCGGCGATCCTCACCAAGCTCGGGCTACCCAATCGCCGGGCGGTCGTCGTGCAGTCGGACGAGCTCGGTTTGGGGTGAGCAGGGCTTCACTCGGGATCTGGGTGGCGAGCATTGCCCGAACCTCGGTTCGCCGGTGGGTGTCGCTTCCCCGGGCCCTGCCGTAACGGGCAACGGAGTCGCTCGAGCACGAAGCCGCCGCTGTGTGGTGGAACGATGGCGCCCGGCAGCCAAGGACAGGGGACTTCGATGATCGGCGATCGCTGGGGGGTGACCGACGAAGAGGTCGCCCGGCACTATCCGTGCGACGACATCGTCCGGGCGCCGGTGCTGCAGGGCTGGCCGGGCGTCACAGTCGATGCGTCGGCGGACGAGGTGTGGCCGTGGATCGGGCAGATCAGGCTCGCGCCGTACTCCTACGACTGGATCGACAATCTCGGGCGCCGGTCGCCACCTGAATTGCGCGGAATGCCTGAACCCGTTGCCGGTGAACACTTCACGCGTTCGGGTGGCCGGCCACTGGGGCGCATCCTGACCGCCGATCCGGGCGAGCAGCTGACGGCTCGGATCCTGGGCGCGGTGATGTCCTACGTGCTCGCACCCACCGGTGACGGCACTCGCCTGGTGCTCAAAGTCGTTGTCGCGCAGGGCCGTTGGCTTGCTCCGTTCCTCTCCGTCGGCGACCTGCTGATGGCCCGCCGGCAGCTGCTGAACCTGAAGGAGCTCGCCGAACGATCCGCCGCTCGCCCGCACGAGTAGCTCGCGGTGTGCCCGCCCCGCGCAACTCGGCAGCGAAGGCCTGCACACCGGTCGTCAGTCCCTGCGTGTGGTGAAACAGCAACACCTCTGCCATGGTCTTCTCCCTCCGAACGAACCACTGTTGTGGAACGTTCGGCCACGGTAATCCCGACCCAGCAGCCGGGTCCGAATGAGGTGCCCTGATGGCCCAACATCGGTTCAGCCGGCCGGCATTCTCGCCAAGAGCGTGGATACTCCCTCGCCACTGAGGTCGTAGATGGCAATCACGCGACCGGTCATGGCCTGAACCAGGGACAGGATCGGCCCGCGCACTTCCGGGCCGCTGCCGTGCGTCCAGTCGGAATCGCTCGCCAACAACCGCACTCCGACGATGCGGCTCTTCGCACCGATGAGCAGGTTCGAGTTCTTGTAGAAGTCCGCGACCTGGCGGGTGGTCGACACCGGCGGATTGTAGGCGAGGCCGAGTGGCCGGCGGATGTCGGCACCATGAACCACCACCTCGCCGATCCAGGAATCAACAGGACCTGGAGGAGCAGTCGTGTCACCCACGTGGGCAGCCAATTCGGCCAGGGTCTCAGCCGGCGTGCCCGAACCCTCCCGAGCGACATCCTTGGCCACCATCTTGTTGAACTGAAAGCCCGACGCCACGAACTTGCCGAAGAACTTCGGCGGGGTCTGCTTCGTCAGGGCCACCAGGTGGGCCAGCACCTGGTGCACGTTCCACTCCGGGCACAGCGACTGGGTGCGCCACTGCTCCGCCGTCAATGGTTGTAGATCCTCGATCAACCGCTCACGTTCGGCGTGAATCAGATCCCATGTGCTGTCGGACATGTCTTCAGCTGCTCCTTCAAGAATTCCGGGTCGGCCACCGACTGGACCCGACGTCCAGACATCAGTAAGACGGCGCACCGCCAAGAAATTCGACAGGACCATCGAGATCGCGGTCAGCGGCTCCCCCTGGTACCGGCTTTGACCTGGCCAGACGTGGCTAGAGGGGGCGCATCAAGGTCCTTCGGGTGCGTCCGTTCCGGAAGTCCGATGTGAGACTGCCCTCGACGAGGGTGGTTATCCGGTAGGCGATCTCGCCGAGCAATTCCGGCCGGCCGTCGATTTCGACGTCCACGACCAGCGTGGATTGATCGGCTCGGGCGGGAACGGTCGACGGTCCGGCTTCGCTGCTGTGGGCGACAAGCATGTCCGCCGTGGATTCGACCACGTCGGAGTACCGGTCGGCCGGGGTTTCGGTGATTCGCAGGTGTCTGGATTCGGCGAGCGCCCGAAGGGCAGCGGCCAATCCGGCATCCCGGAGGACCACGGGGTGCAGTCCCTGGCGATGTCCCGGAGTTCGCCGATGGCCTGTTGCAGTTCGCCCGCCGCGGCGTCGATCGACGAGGAATGGGCCGGCGCTCGGGACCGGGCATCAACCCTGTCGGTGCCGAGAATGCCCCGGCCAACGCTTCGGCCGTAGTCCACGCCGGTCCAACGCCGAGATCGCCGCCGCACTCACCCTTTCCGCGCGCACCATCGGGCACCACGCCTCCGCGATCCTGCGCAAGCTCGACGTGCCGACCCGCTCGAAGGCAGCTGCCGCCGGTGCCTACCTCGTCCGGACCCAGTCCCCAACATAGGTAGCACTCCCGATGTCGCCGGCCCGATACGGCGGTTTCCTGAAGAAGTCAGCACCACCACTTCT
>JGI20202J14951_1000236_pt1 | contig 9738 bp, 5 predicted proteins | sample NGESurshal092012_8_FD_14951 | JGI IMG/M metagenome (IMG submission 14951)
AGTTGGGGCGCGACGGCCCCAGCCGCAAAAGGGACTTCGGCATGGCTTGGCGGCAGTATGCGGGGTTTGAGTCCGGGCATCGCATGGCGAGTGCTGATGCTGGGACCCTTCGACGCCAAGAACCACTCCGGTTCCAACCCGCCCGGCGGGTGTTCGCCGGGTCGCTTGCTGGGGCGCCAGCTCCGACCTCCGACCCGTTCGTCCCCGCGCCTGCTCGGCGCCTGTCGGCGTGTCGGCGAGCTCAGCGAGCTCAGCGAGCGATGGCGATGTCGGCCGGCTTGGTGCCCCGGACGAGTTGTTCCTTCGGACCCGCGGGCAGGACGGAGACGGTGATGTCAACGAATCCTGCCCCCTCCATCAGCCGCCGCGCGTCGGCATCGCTCCACTGCCACTGACCCCATGAGTCGACCTTGCCCGAGTCATTCTGGTCCTGGATCCGCTGGCCCAAGCCGACCACGGCCCGCCCACCGGGGCGGAGGACCCGGTACATCTCCCGCAACGCCTGCTGAGGATCCGGGATGAACTTCACGCAGTCCAGCGAGGCCACGACGCTGAACCGTCCGTCCTCCCACGGCAGCGTCGTGGCATCGCCCATGACGATCTCGGCCGTTCCGGCGGCGATGCGGTCGGCGAGGCCCTGTCGAGCCATTCCGAGCTGGATCTCCGAAAGGTCCAGGCCGGCGACGTAGCGCACGTGCGAGGCCTGTTCCGTCAGCAACCCCGCGGACCCGCAGCCGACGTCTAGCAGGTCATCTTCGGGCTGGAGTGCCAGCTCCCCGGCCATCGCCGCGAAGAACGAGTGCCGCATCGCTAGCACTCGGGTGCCCACTCGTCCGAGCCGACCGCTCGGCTCTCCGGCGAACGCCGACCAGAATGCCCTGCGCCACCCCTTGCCCGGCACACCCTTCGACCGGTGCGCAGCAACGGCGACACCCGCCACGACCGCGGCCGCCCCCATCAAGACACTCCACCGACGCATCGCCGCACACCTCGCCGTGCGTGTCATCGCGGGTCACCTCGCCTCCACTTCCAGCATGCAGACGAAAGCCCACCGGCGGCAACGGCCAAAGGTCCCGCGACACCCAGGTGGCCAGACACGCCGCCGACTGCAAACGCAGAGCCAAAGTGAGTCCCGATAGCGGAACGGATCGCGGATCGAGTCGCTACTGTGATGAGGCTGATCCCTGGGCCCGCAGCTGGCCGTCGCCCGGTCCTGCCGTCGTGATCGATTGCGAGACAACGGATCTGCCGGGGGCAATTATCGGCGTGGTCGGATATCGGAGGTTGCCGCTTAGCGCTCGATGAGGTCGCGACGGGTGAGCTGCGCCGACGAATGCTCGCCGCCGATGTACGCGAGCGTGTCGCTGTTGTCTTCATGGTGCTTCCAGCCTGACCGGCAGAAATGGTCTTCCTGTGAAGGGTCCTCGGCACCCGACCCGACCCGCCACCACGACGATGAGCGATCGGGTGGCCAGCTGTGCAGCTGGCGGTCGGTCGGCGGTCCTGGATGATCGGTACGGCGCATCCCATAGACCCGGTGGACCTCGTTGTAGGCCCGGAGGGCCTGACCCGGTGGGCACGCTCGACACGACCAAAGTAAGACCGACCAAGTGGATCGGGACCGCGGTCACGGGCGGCACGACGCTCCACCAGGCGACCGCCGCGAACGGGAGCGCCCCGGCGACGAGCACCAACGCGGCCGCAGCGGGGGACCCGTGGCGCACCGGCAGGGCGCCGGCAACGGCCAGGCCACCCACGCGGCGAGCACGCCGATGACACCGCGAGCGAGGACCGCGAGCCACATGAATCAGCGCGAGGCAACCCAGCAGAATCGCTGGCCTCTGCTCGCGCACCCTGCGCGAGACACGAGCCCAGCTCGGTCATCGCGGACGGAGTTGCCAGCGTCCGGCAACGCGCGGCGGCAACAGCGCAACGGATCCACGGTGCCCGTCACCGGTGAGATCATGCCGACACCGAGGCAGTCCGCGAGCGTCGACTGGGTGAAGATCTTCGACCCGACGGGGAACACCGAAAACCCGACCGGCCAACCAGACTCGATTCCCGTGTGTCTCGAACCTTGACCATGGACCGAGCCGCCGACGCCAGGCAATCGATGACGGCCGCTCGCCACGCGCGTCTGGTTGGGACCGTACCTTGACCGCAGGGGGTGTGCCGCGGGACTGGTCACGGGGCCGTTGAGCGGGTTTCCATCGTGTGGCGCGCGTGCGCCACAGATCGAGGGCTCTGGGTCCGTCATGACCGGGCGGCGTGGCTGGCGATCCTGTCGCCGTCCCGCGCGACCTTGGTCGTCTCCGTAGCCGAAAGGCCAGGCGCGCTATGGTCCTGGCATGGTCAGGAAGGGTCACGGATGAAGGCTTGGGTCTATCGCCGCTATGGATCGCCGGACGTGCTGGCGTACCAGGAGATCGAGGCTGAGGTTCCTGGCGCGAAGGACATCGCGATCCGGGTCCGAGCGAGCGGCCTCAACGCGGCCGACTGGCACATCATGCGCGCGGATCCGTTCCTCGCTCGTATCGCTGTGGGGCTGCGCAAGCCCCGCCACCCGATGATCATCGGCTCGGACGTCGCTGGCATCGTCCAAGGCGTGGGCGACAAGGTCTCCCGGATCTCACCCGGTGACTCGGTGTATGTCGAATCGATGATGAGGGGTGGGTGCGCGGAACTCATCGTGGTCCCCGAGGATCGAGCCGCGCGTATGCCCTCCCGGCTCACTTTCGAGCAGGCCGCCGCGGTGCCGATGGCTGGCGTGACCGCACTGGTGGCGGTTCGCGACGACGGCCGCCTCCGGCGGGGCCAGACCGTGTTGATCAATGGCGCCTCTGGCGGGGTTGGGACCTTCGCCGTTCAGATCGCTCGTGCGCTCGGTGGGAAGGTCACAGCCTCCTGTAGCTCGGGCGCCGTCGAGCTGGTCCGGTCTCTCGGCGCGGAGGAGGTCATTGATTACACCGTCGATGATCCGATCGACGCGGGGCGTACCTATGACCTCGTGGTGAACATCGGAGGAACGCATTCCTTGGGCGAGCTTCGGCGGACGCTCAACCGCCGAGGGACCTGGCGGCCGTCGGGGGATCGCAGCACGGCGGGCTGCTTGGCCCCGGCGGCGTCGGCATCCGCGGAGTCCTCATCTCGCCATTCGTTGGGCAGCGGTTGCGGTCGGTCGCGGGCAAGGCGAACGGCCCCGATCTCGAGACCCTCGCAACCATGATCGAAGAGGGCGAGGTGACTCCGGTGATTGACCGCACATATCCCCTGAGCCAAACCCCCGAGGCGATGCGCTATCTGGAGACCGGCCACCCCAAGGGGAAGATCGTAGTCACGGTCGCTGATGCATGAGCGCGAATCCGGTTGACCCTGCCGTTGACAGACTCGTGGTTTGAGAAGGAGAGACAGGACCACCAGCAGCGTTGGTACAGGATGCAGATCAGGTTGAAGGTCAACCAGAGCTGGTTGACCGCGAATGACCTGATCGCTGGGCTTTGACTCCGAATGACCAGCGGTCGCGCAGCACGTCAGCATCTCGAGCGCAAAGTCGAGCGGCGTTCACCATGCTTGAAGTATCAACCTTCGAGTGAGCTGCGGTGGACAGTCTCGAAGACGTTGTGGTGTAAAGACTCTGGTGGGNGCCCGCGCGGCCTGGATGGAGCGGCGAGGGGGCGGGCGCATGTCGGTGATCACGGGTCAGAGGGCTGAGGCCTATTCGCACTGAATCGGTAGAATCCGCTCGGACGATGCGTCGTCATGAAGCGTGAAATTTGTTGCAAAAACTGGAGTTTTGGATTTGTGCCGAATGGGCCTGTTGGCCGATGGCATGTTGCCACTTGGCTCGGACTATCGGCAAGTTACTGACGGGTAGCTGTCAATTGTGGTGTCAACTAGACATCAAGATCGTTGGCGATGCTTTGACCTGCGGAGATGGCGCGCCCGGAGGGATTCGAACCCCCAACCTTCTGATCCGTAGGGTTATGCATGTTCGATACTGAGGCCTCCACCAGCCTCTACAGTAACAAGAATACCCTCTTCAGTCCCCTCCAGCCGCATCGCCCATCAGCATTTCGCGTCACGAACCGCGTCACGGCGATTGCACCGGCTGGGACGGCCGTGACGCGCGATGGCTTGGCAGTCGCGGCGGCGCGTGGTCCGTCCCCAGGTATCGCCACGCAGTCCGGCGCCGAGGTTACGGCCTCCCGGTAGACACACTCACCCCGTTGCGGATCCGGCAGGCAAGCCCCGGCAATGCCGGAACCGTCCACACTGACAATGCTGCTGGCAGAAGTACTGTGCGTCGGGCAGCGGCGCTCACTGGTGCGCTGATGCTGGTGACCGTGGTGGGTTGTTGGTCGCCGGACGCCGGGCGGCCCCGACGAGCAGCCCCCGGCCTGACGCGTCTCCTCCGGCCGTGGTCGGTCCCGCCGATTGGTCGACCAACCATCACCACAACGCGCGGTCCGGTGTCGCCCCGCAGATGTCTCCGTCGGCAGTGGTCTGGGCATGCCGAGCTGGACGGGGCGGTGTACGGCCAACCCCTGGTGATCGGGAACCAGGTGATCGCGGCCACGGAGAACGACTCCGTGTATGCCCTGTCCGCCCTCGATGGGCACAGGTGGTGTGGTCGGTGTCGTTGGGTCAGCCGATGCCCGGTGCGGACGGCTGGACTGGCCGTCCTCGTATCCCACGTAGTGAGGTCCCGGCGAGGTCGCTGATCATAGGGGCGACGCCTGGCCAAAACCCTTCTGCCTCAACGGGTGCCTGGCCGCACGGCGTGCAGCGTCTTGGCTATTGCTCGCGCTCGCTGCCGTGCTGATTTCTCATTCGCCTCCCGCTTGGCGGGGCCTCCGAAGATGGGTCCGAGCAGTCGCTCGATGTCGACGCCGAACTCCTTGGCGAGTTCGTCGAGATCCGATTCGTCGCTGGGCAGATCATTTCTGGCCGGGTTCGGGCTGGTCGTGATGCCGGCCGACGGTCCGGTGGCATCCGACGGCAGGTAGCCGGCTCTGCGCAGAGCGGTCAGGGTGGTGTCGCTGTTCTGCTGTGATAGCGCCACCATGGGTGCGATCAGTTGCAGGCCAAGCTGTTTGAGTGATCGATCCGAGCAGATCTGCTGAAGCAGTGCAGGGTCGTCGCGACTGTGCAGGACGCACAGACCGGCTGTCACGGTGACCACGCCGTGGCGCCGACCGAAGGGTGATGCCCGGCCTGGCGCGACCGGCTGACCGCAGCAGTTCCGCGTGCGCGGCCCACCGTTCCCCGTGCCGCCGACGCCGTCGCTCGGTCACCGTGCACCGTGACCGAGCGGACGCGGGTGCGCCCGTTGACCGGGTCCGGGCCCAACGCGACTCGCACTTCCCAGACGCCGGGGCGCCGCCGCCCCAGCGACCCGCCACCTCGAACGCATCCCATGCCTCACGATACGAACACGCCAACAGCGCACTGGGGGCGTCATGCAGTGCCCTCGCCGGCGTTGTTGGGATGGTTGTTTGGATGCGATCTTGCACCAAGATCACCCGAGGCGACTGAAAGACCTGCGGCGCAATGGGTTTGGTGGATGCGCCCGAAGAGATTTGGACCCCCACACCGAAACCGGTGGCGGCGGCTGACCTTTGCGTACGGTGCCGGTTCCGACCATCCGGCGGCCGGCTCGTTCGGGCGTGCAGCTGTCACTCGTGCAGGCAGGCGTGTCCGTGACGACACGCTCACGGCCAGTGCGGTGGTCATCACGTAGCTGCCTATTCCCAATCGGCGGTGGCCTTCTCGAACCGCAGGAGATCTTCGTGGAGCACCGCCCGGCTTCTCTCGAGCGTCGTGGCCGCCACCACGGCGACCAGACCGAGACCGGCGACGATGACCCAGAGCCCCGCGTTTCCCCAGCTGGGCAGCAGGCGCACCAGAGGAACCGCGACCAGCACCACGAGCGCGGCGAGCACGATGACGATCCCGCTGATCAGCCGACGGCGCACCTGGGTCGTCATACCCCATTCGGCGATGACCAGTCCGATGGTCACTGCGAGCAGCGCGTAGGCGACGTTCTCGGTGACAGCTTGGGCGAAGGATGAACCCACGAGGAACCCGAGGCCGACGAATTCGAGGCCCACGATCTCCGGCGCCGCGATGTCGCCGCCGTGGACGACACGGTCGTGACGCCACAAGCCAACGATCACGAGGAGCGCCAGGCCGATCGGCACGGTCGACCACTGCGGGTTGCCGTTGAGCACCGCTGAGGCGTAAAGCAGCCATGCGCCGCACGCGAGTAGCGGTGACATGCACTGCACGACAACCACTCGGAAGACCACACCGATCGTGGCTGTCTGAACGGCGGCGGCCGAGAGGCACAACACCAGGAGAACGACGTCCGGAAGCTGTAGCGCGGCCACGGCAGTCGCAACGGCCACAGCGCCCACGCCCAAGTCGATGACAGCACGTCGCCAGACCCTCCCCGCAGGGTGGTTGGTCAGCGCGAATGTCGCCATCGCGCACCCCACCGACAGCAACGTCAGCGACGCCACCTGCACGCCCACCGCAGCGTCGGACGATTGGAAGGATAGGACCGCCGCACCGAGGGCGGCCACCACACCAAGATCGCGCAGCCAGTCAATCGCCAGCGGTGCGGCGCCGACCAGCAGTGCTGCTGCCACCAGCGCCAGACCGACGACAACGGGGACGGTCGGTGCGAGGGCGTCACCGGAGAGGTATCCCCGTTCGGTCAGCGTCGCGCAGCCCGCGACAAGGGCCACTGCGGCACCGCCCCAGAGCAGCACCCACCACCGTGCGGCCGGTCGCACCCAGACCAGCCCAGCGGCTGCCACCGCGAGGATCCCCGCGCCAACAGCAGTCACGTCGATCGCTACTTGGCCGGGCAGCGTCGATGCGTATACCAACCACGCCGCGCAGCCGAACACCGGCGACATCGCCTGCACTGCAGGCACTCGGAGTACCAGCCCGACCACTGCCGCCTGCAGGGCGGCTGCCGTGAGACCGGGCACGAGCAGCAGGACATCCGGAAGTTGCAGACCGGCCACCCAGACCGCCGCGGCGACGGTGGCGATGCCGAGCTCGATGCACGGCCGCTGCCACGCCCTGCTCATGGGATGCCCGGACATGGTGATGACCGACACGGCGCAGGCGACCGAAACCGCTACCAGGACAGTGATCCGACCACCCGCGGTGATGTCCAACGCCTGGAAGGTCATGACCGATGTCCCAAGGGCCGCCGCCACACCCAGATCGCGCAGCCAGCCGAGCGCCAGTGGTGCGGCAGCGACCAGCAACGCGGCCGTCACCAGCGCCAATCCGACGGCGACCGGCACGCTGGGAAGGGTGCGTGCGCCGGGCGGCAGTGGGTCCACCGGCGATCGTGGCAACCGCCAGGTCAGTTCGGCCACCGCCGCAGCCACCACTGTGCTGACGACGCCGATCCCACCCCAGATCAGCACCCAGGATCGTTCGATCGAGCCTATCAGCGCCAGGCATGCCGCAGCGAAGGCCAGCGAACCTGCGCCGATGGCGGTGACATCGACCGATTGCTGAGCGGTCCAGTCGACCCAGCTCAGGGTCGCTGACCAAGCAGCAATGGCCGCTGTGGCTCCACCCAACTGGAACCACAGGCTCGTCCGGCCGGACGTGCGGACGCCGACGACGGTGAGGCCGACGGACAACGCCAGCAGGGCAAGCGCGAGCCACCCGGAACCCGCAGCCGCCGCGCCGGCCAGAATCAGGCCCGTTCCGGCGACACCGAGTGTTGGCCTGGCCCAGGCATTGGCGTGCAGCCGCAGCGCGACCGCCCAGCATTCGACCCCCAGCACCACCGACGTGGCCGCGAAACTCTGGTCACCAGCCGAGATGGCAAGGGCGGTGAGCGCAACCGGCACCGCGGCCAGCAGCACCGACGCCTCCCACCGGCTCCACCACGTCCCCCCGGGCACCAAGCGATGCAACAACTCGGCCGCCGTCAGCAGTCCGGCTACCACGACAACGCCTACCCACGGCCAGATTCCGCTACCAGGTCCGATCACCAGGAGTGCACCCAACCACCCCAGCACGGCGGCGGCACCACCGAGAAGTCCGACCCTCGTCAGCACACCGATGACCAGCAGAACGATCGCCGCGCCTGCGCTCACCCACCCCGCGGTGCGGGTGGGGGCTGCCAGCAATGCCAGCAGCAGGCCCGCACCCAACTCCAGAGCACCGAGAACTACTACCGGCCACAGGGATCTACCACGCGGCAGGTAGTGCGGAAGCCACCCACCGAAGTGGAGATCCGTTGCGGCACCGCCGATCAGCAGGGTACCGCCCACCCCGGCGAGAGTGATCGCGACGGCGCTGGTCACCGGCAGTGCGGCGAACCATGGTGATACTTCGATCACGACCAACCCGACCAACGGCGCGAGCGCGGCCCAGGCCACCCAGGTCTGCAGCCCGACCCGGCGATCCGCCGGCAGCAGCAACACCGCCAGAATCAGTGCGGCCAATCCGACCGCCGCGGGCCGCGCCTGCCAGGTGACCGAGGCACCGATCCCGGCGGCGAAGGCGCCCCAAGCCAACGTTCCTACGATCCGACTAGGCGCATGCAGCCGCGAAACGAGCGCATAGGAAACCGCAGTCGCCGCGAGAACCATTGACGCCCAGGCACTGTCCATCCTGAGCCAGCCCGCCACATCCAACGTCAGGGCCACCGTGATTGGCATCCCGATCGCGACCAGTGCCGGCGGCAGGTAACGAAGTGGCTGGCCGATCGTGGCCAGCGCCGCGCCCACGGGAGACCGATCGCGGCTGTCGAACACGGTCGTGACCGCCCATCCAATCGTGGCCAGCCCCGCACAGGTCACCAGGCCCCAACCGAGACCGCCTGCGGCGAAGGCGATCAGGGCGAGCACGTGTCCGGCCAGACCGACGCCGGACCGCACGGGCGGCACTGTCGCGAGGTCCGATTCTGCTGGCTGCCGGATATGCGCGGCCACCACCAATCCCAGCGCGGCCACGCCGAGGGCGGTCCCCCGCACGACGTCGGTCGCCCCGGCCGTGGTGCAAGCCATCAGCCACGCAGAGGTCGCCAATCCGACCACCGGCCACACCCGCCAGACCACTGGCACCGGGCCTACTCCCGCGGCGATAGCCAGCGCGACCACCGACATCGTGACAACCCAGAGCTGGCCAGCTGACGACGCATCGGCCCATCCAATGGCCGCGGCAATGACCGCGATCACCAGGGCGGTCGGCCACCAGATTGTCCAGAACCGGTCGTGGCCGCCGCGGTGAAGGACCGGGCGGGTCGCCGGCACCGTCGCCAGCAGGACCAGACCAGCGCTGCAGGCCACCGCGGCCGGGACGTCCCAGGCCACACCCAGCGCCACGACCACAGCGAACGGCAGGATTGCCGCGGTCAGATCCAGGGTGATGACCGCCCGCGGCACATCGAACGGCGCCAGCCGGCGCACCATCGCCCACCCGGTCGCCGCGGCAAGGACACCAACGGCCCACCAGGGATCGGACCAGACGACCACTATGGACAACAGCGCACCCGCGGCCGGCAGCACCAGTGCCCAGACCGGCCGATGTGCCGACCCCGCGGACTCGAGCAGAATGACGAATCCCGCTGCCGCCACGGCCGCCGCCAGGCCCACTCCCAGACCCGGCACCAACGCGCACCCGACAAACGCCCACCACAACGGTTCGGCGACATCCGCTACCGACCCCTGGAGCCGGAACCTCAGTAGCTCGACCGCC
>JGI20202J14951_1000240_pt1 | contig 9646 bp, 7 predicted proteins | sample NGESurshal092012_8_FD_14951 | JGI IMG/M metagenome (IMG submission 14951)
TATCATATTTCAGATCGACGAGTGACAAAATGCACGGACGAGTGAACATTGGGCCCGGAGGGGTCGCTTCTCGGTCGCTTCCGCGATTTCGTCAGGGGTTGCTACCGACCCCGGGCGCCGGCCCAAGAAATTTCGCCCTGCTGATCCGCGCGTCACCGCGACTTCCGGTGGATGATCAGCGCGCCGCCATAGACCCGCATCGACCCCGCATCGACCCACCAGCTCAATTCGCTTCCACTCCCTTCATCGTAAGTAATGGCGTTGCAATTACCTGGGATGCATTCTCATGCATTTAAATAGTCTTGATCTTTTGTGTTGCAAGCACTCTCGGCCTGACTCCGAAGGGATAATGACGGGTACTCAGCTGCCGGCGCCCAGCACATCGGGAAGAGTGAAAAGACTCTCGCGCTCCGTACGTCGAAAGTGCGCCTGCGGTCCCACCCGTGCGAGCGCAACGGCAGGATCGATCGGGGTCCGTCAGCGCCCGGGGTCGGTCGGATCCTCGTCCGCGAAGCCGTTGTGGTCGTCGCGGGCCTTCTGCAAGTTGTTGATCTCGTCCTGCACCCACATGGCGTGCTCGGTGAGCGCTTCGGCGCGCAGCGTCGGATCAGTCGGCAACGGGCTGAGCCCCTGGAAATCGATCGGCTTCCATCGACCACCCGGCCCGACCAGGCCCTGCACCTCGCCCCCGCCCGCGCCACCGTAGGCGTACCCCTGGTCCAGGACCGCGTCGGCGAAGTCGCGGACATCGCGGAATGTCTGACCATTGATGCGGCCGGCCGCCTGGGCGGATTCCGCAGCCGCCGCCGCATAACCGGGATCACCGGGTTCGATGCCCGGGTGGGCGAACGCCCCTTCGACCGGCTCCATGGCGAATGCCAGGTCCTGCTGGCCCGGCCTGGCATAGCGGGGATCGGTGGCGACCGGAACCCGGCCGTAGAAGCGCGGCCCGAGGCCGGTGCGCGCCGCCGCCATCGCGCCCGCGACCTCCTTTGCATACTGGGGCGCCCGCTCGCCGGGGTAGATCTTNACGACAGCGTCGACGACCTCGCCNGTCGGTAGCTGGACAGACTTTCGGAATACGCCGTACCCCGGCGGTAGTGACCCGGGAAACCCGGAGACNGACATCCGGTTGTCNGGGGAGCGTTCGATCGGGGAGGTCAACTCGGCATGCTCGGTCACCAACGGTCGACGACCGACGTATTCGGCCGGCATCTCTATCTCGGCCGCAGGCGGCTTCGATCCCGGTGACGCATTTTGGCCGGCCGGCCCAGCCGCGCCCATTCCCGTCAGCGTTTCAGACGGCCGGGGTCCCGGCGGCGCATTCTCCCCGGCCGGGCCCGCCGCACCCATCCCGGTCAACGTTTCACCGGTCCGGATCCTCGGTGGCGCATTCTCCCCGGCCGGGCCCGCCGCACCCATCCCGGTCAACGTTTCACCGGTGCGGATCCTCGGTGGCGCATTCTCCCCGGCCGGGCCCGCCGCACCCATCCCGCGCAGCGTCGGTCGCCCGGGGGGAGCGCCCCCGCCTGCCGGACCACCTCCGGCACCTCCGGCACCGCCGGTTCCGCCGCCATCGCCGGTTCCGCGGGATTCCTGGCCGCGGGGAGGTGCCTCCGCCGCCGGCCCTTGCGCGTGAACGAGGCTGAAGAATCCGCCGATCGAGCCGTTCAGCACCAGGTCGTGCAAAACCATGTCCAGGAAGTCGCCGGTGGAAGTGACGGACCATTTCCGGTTCAGTGCGCTCTGCATCAGCACGGTGATCGACGTCTGGAACGGGGAAGACACGACGTTGCCGAGCCATTGAACGAAGATCCGCTCACCGTTGGTCAAGAGTTGGGCTCCCCTGATGCCGAAGGTTTGCATGAGCTCCGGCGAGAGTCCGCCGACCATCTTGCCCAATGAGTTGCTCAGGATGCCCGCGAATTTCCCGCCGATGACTCCGCCGACGAAGCTCGCGGCTGCGTTGACCACACCGGCCTTTGCTACCGAACCCCAGTCGATGTGGTCCCGGTCGCCGAAGAGCATCTCGCCGCCCTGCTCGGCCAGATTCTGGCCGGCCGCGTAGGTTCCCCCGGTAGCGGCCAAGGCGGTTGACGTCCCCCAGTACCCCAGCTGGGCTTCGGCGGCGGCACCGGCGGTGAGGTAGGTGATCGCGACGGCGCCCGCAACCTTGGCCACCTTGAGCCCTGTGAGCGCACGCGCGGCGCCCCTTTCCGACTTGTCGAGGAATCGCTTCCAGTCGTCCCACGCCTTCGCCGCGGCGACATCCCCCTTTTCGAGGATCGCGACAACCTCATTCATCCGCTCTTCGGTCAGCGGTTTGGCCTGCGCCCTGGCGCCAGCGTCCAACCGCTCGTTGCGCGCCGACATCACCGCCCACAGACTCTCCCGGAGCATCAGGAACGCGCCGAAGATCTGCCGATCAACCTCCAGCCACTGACCGGGATCGGGCCAATCGCCGCTGGGTTTGGCCGCCGACCCTTTGGCAATGGCCTCGAAGTCGATCGGGTCGGTCAAGTCGGCCACGGCCATCGACGCTCCCGCGGCCCAACGGGTGCCGAAGCTGGACCCCATCTCCTCTCGCCAGTGCTCCTGCGCCTGCTGGCCGTTCTTCATGTCGTCGAGCAGGGCGAAGTAGAAGCCCTGCAACTTCTTGATCACGCCCTCGTCGTCCAAGCCGGTGAACGCCTGCGGCTTGCCGTACATCTGAAATTCCAGATTCCAGGTGTCGCCGCCGCGGTGCTCGGGCGGGGCAGGTTCCGGATCCTGATACATCAGCCCGGTTGGCGCCAGGTTCGAGGCGGGGGATGCGAGGTTCTTCGGATCAGCGGTGCGGGGGCTGGGCCCGGCTGGGCGAGGGCCGGGCGGCGGTTGCCGTTGGACGGGTACCGCGAGCGTCCCGGGTGGCGTGGCGTTCCCGGCGATCAATGCGGTGACCGCTCGGTTGCCCGCTGCCTGTTGCATCGCCAGCAGCGGCACGGGCGGGAAGGTCGTCCCCTGGCCGGAGCGGTCCGTGGGCCGCCGGAATTCGCGCTCCGCCGCCGGCGCTGCCCGTGCAGGGTGACGCCCCATCACTCCATTCTGTGCGGAAGGAAAGACGTTGGGAATGCCCATCGGGGCAGGCATCCGGGCCATTCGGTATTCCCCTGGTACCGCCAGGCTGCCATCCAGTTCGGAATCAGCAGAATTCCTCCATGCGTGGCAGCGCAGCCCTGAGCCGCTCGTATAGGTCGGGCGAACTGTGGCGGAGCCAGACGATGCGGCCGTAGCCGAGGCTGTTGGGGTCGACGACGGGTGAGATTCGTTGCAGGAAGGCGGGTGCGCCGAGTTCGCGGAGCCTGATGTACACCGGGTTGACCGGCACGGCGTTCCGGGCGTGGTGGCCGTAGATGTCGTCGGCGGTCCAATTCCAGACCGGGCTGAAAGCGATGGTCCCATCGATTCTGCGGACTGATCCTCCGTGTCGTGCTCGTTGTCCGGCGGTGCGCCCGCCCGGTGGCAGGGTCTGGCAGCAGCCGGCGCAGTCGGTGGCGATGCCGGAGGAGAGTGCCTTGAGAAGCATGATGCTGCGGCCGCGGGACTCCTGGGCGCGGATCCCCCAGAGCTGGCCGTCACCGTGACGCTGGTGGGCCTGCCCGGCGGGTTCGGTGATGAGCACCTGGTGCAGGCCCGTCCGCTGCGGCGATGGTCATCCGGGCCTGCCGGCCCGTTCGTGGGGGGTGTCGGCCGCGGGCAGCGTCAGGGTGGCGCACGCGCCACGCCCGGGATTCCCGGTGAGCTCCAGGGTGCCGGAGTGGGCGGTCGCGATCTCGCGGACCAGGGACAGGCCGATCCCGAATCGCTTGCCGCCAGGGGATTTGCCCGGGGCGGCGGGCACACGGCTGGCCCCCCGGGCAAATCGTTCCATCAGCCGGTCGGCATCCTGCGGGTCGATACCCTCACCGGTGTCGATGATCTCGAAGATCGCCCGGCCATCGGCCGATCGGCAGGACAGCGTGACGGTGCCACCCGCCGGAGTGTGTGCGACAGCGTTGTCGGTCAGTGCTACCAGGGCGCGTCGCAGCGCGGTACGCGAGCCGTTGACGATCACCCCGGGCGAAGTCCGGGTCTGCAGCTCGACGCCGGCGGTCTGCGCCAACACGGCCATCGATGCGGCGACGTCGGTGACAAGGTCTGCGGTATCGACCGGTTCGGCCCGGCTGGGATCTTCGGTCAGCGACGCGCTGGCCAGCAGTTCTTCGACGATCTCGGCGAGCACCCGGGAGTCGTCGAGCAACTGGTCCACGACCGGCCGCGCCGGATCGTCGGCGCGGATTCGCCTGGCCAGCAGTTGGGCCCTGGTGTGCAGGATGGTCAATGGGGTCCGGAGCTCATGACCGGCGTCCGCGATGAATCGACGTTGCAGGGCCAGTGCTTGGCCGAGCGGTCTGACCGCATTGCGCGCTGCCCACCAGCCGACGAACCCGGCGATCACGATGCCAACAGCGCCCGCGACCAGCAGCGCGTTGCGCACCAGCGCGTCATTGTCGCTATCGCGGTCTCCGCCCGCCGGTGGCACCCCTCCCGCGCCGGAATGATGGCCGATCAGGGTGAATGCCAGCACGGCGACCACGGCGATCGCCAGCGCGCAGGCCGCTGCGATCCGGATGCCGACCGCGCGGGCGGCGGCATTGACGATGTCCTCGTCAGCCGCCGTCCGCGGCTGTCCGGTCACTGGCCTGTGCACGGTCGGTGGCTCGTCGTCGTGCCGGTCACTGCGTGCCCAACTGGTAGCCCACGCCGTAGACGGTCCTGATCGCGCGCCGACCGAGCTTGCGCCTCAGGTAGTACACGTAGGTGTCGACGGTGCCGGCGACGTCGGCGGGATCGAACACGGCCGCGAGCAATTCCGTCCGGGTGAAGACCTTGTCCGGTCGCCTGGCCAGCACCGCAAGCAACTCGGCCTCGCTGGCCGACAGCGCCACCGGCGCGGCGTGATCACCCACCACGGTGCGGGCCGCCAGCCGCAGGCTCCGGCTGCCGACGGGGACGATCGCCGAGGTGTCCTGATGCCGGCGCAGCAACGCCCTGATCCTGGCCAGCAGCTCGTCGATCTCGAACGGTTTCACCAGGTAGTCCTCGGCGCCGGCGTCGAGGCCCTCGACCCGCTCGGCGATGCCTCCCCGTGCGGTGAGCAGCAGGATCGGGGTCAGCACCCCGCGGGCCCGGAGCCTGCCCACCAGGTCAACACCTTCGATCGCCGGCAGCCCCCGATCGATCACCATCGCGTCGTACTGCCTGGTCAGACCCAAGTGCAGGCCGCGCTGCCCATCAGCGGCGATCTCCACCTGGTAATCGTCGCCGAGCACTTCGACGAGCAGCGGGCCGAGCTCGCGGTCGTCCTCCACCAGCAACAGCCGTGGCGTGTCGGCCGGCAGCGGATGGACGTCGGTCACGCTGTGATCGTGGCACGCCGCCGCACGGCCGTGCGGGTCATTCCGCGCCCGACATGGCCGTCAATGCTGGGCCGGGCCGGGGCTGGAGCTGTGCCCCGCGGGCCGGCTGGTCCACGGCGCGGCGGTCGGCAGCAGCATGGTCGCCGCGCCGACCCCGATCACCAACGCCGTCACGATCGCCGTGTACCGCCACCGCCTGGCTCGCGCGGCTCGGCCACGAAGCGAGGCGCGCAGCTCGGTCCACGAGGTGGCAGCGGCCTCCCACAAGTGACCGAGAACGTGCACGGTCATCAACGCCACCCAGATCCAGAAGCAGGTCTGATGCGCGGTCAGCAGCCACCCAGAACCGTTGGTGCCCAAAAAGATCAGTCCGACACCCGTGCCCAGCAGGGCCACGCTGGACAGGATCACGAACGGGCCGATGACGCGGAGCAGCGGATGCGGCGGGCCTTTCGCCGTGTAGGCGGGCGCGCCGGTGTAATACCGCGCGAAGCGGTACAGCGTGGTGCAGGACTTGAGCAGTACCGGACCGAGCAGCAACACCCCGACGAAGACATGCACGGTGATCAGCTGCCGGACACTGAGCAGGGTGACACCCTCGACGGCCAGCAGGACGAAGAGCACCATGCCGGTCGCCGCGGTCAGCCGGGTGTTGCCCTCGACTCCTCTTGCGCCGCCGGCAGATCCGGCTGCCGGCCCCGCGCTTTCCGCCAGCGGAGTCGCGATCCAGCCAGGCACCCTCATGAACAGCTCCCCATGTCGCCAAAGGTCGTCCACCCTCACCACCGAGGATGCCCCTGAATTCTCAGAGAATCCTTGCCGCCCCGACGCCGTCCCCCACGCCATGCCCGTCGGTCACAGGTTGATCATGTGGCCGGCCAAGCCGTGAATCGCCTCCTTGACCGCCTCGCCAAGGGTCGGATGCGCGTGCACGTTGCGGGCAATCTCATTCACACCCAGCTCATTCACACCCAGCTCATTCACACCCAGGTCCCATTGCTGGGCCAAGGTCAGCTCCGGCAACAACTCGGTGCCCCGGGCCCAGCCTGATGGTCGCGCCCGCGGCGACGATGGCGTTCGCGAAGGTGACCGTTTCGGTGCCGCCACCGGTGAGGTCGGCGCGCAGGGTGCGCGGATCGAGGAAGGTCCCGTGCCCGGTGAGCTCGGTGACGTCGTTCTTCTTCATCAGCAAGTGCACGCCGCGAACCCGGCCGTCGGCGACCTTCCGGCTGCGCCGGAACGCCGCCGCATGGTCGAACCGAATGGTCGAACCGGACGGTGCCATCGACGTGGATGCCAAGGGTTTCGCCTCGCTGTTGACCAGGTGGGCCAGCTCGGCGTTGCGCAGCAGCGCCTTGGACGGGACGCACCTGACGCTCAAACAGACTCCGCCCCAATACTTCTCCTCGACCACGGCGACGGTGTTGCCGAGCTGGGAGGAGCGGATGGCAGCGATTGGCCGACGGAGCCTGACCCGAGTGACGCCACATCGACCTGCGCGATCACCTCCGAAAGACGCTCCGCCGATGGGTTCGTGGCGGAGGAGCGGGCAGCGACCACCAGCATTCCAGCGGGACGCCGGTCCGGGAATCCCGGGTGTCGGGCGATGGTTGTTGCTCGCGGATCCCGGTTGGCCGGTTGCTGTGAGAGAATTCACTGCGTTCAAACGCGTGGCACGACCGCGCCGACGCGACGGGCCGTTGCACGACGAACGGCCGGTCCCGCGGGCTAACCGGTCACCTATGTCCCGACAATCGGGCAGCAGCACCCAGACACCTGGCGCAGCTAGCTCCGAACGGGTGATCATGCCGACCAGGGACCGCTGGGTTTTGGTGACCTGGTCAGATCACTGCGGTCCGCCCCGGCTGGCTCTTGGGACTTTTGGCCCTGTCTTTCGGCCATCCGATACGTCAGATTGACTGCCAGGTACATCCAGTTCACCAAGGACACGTATTCGGCTGTGTACGGACCGCAAAATGAGCGCGGGAGCCTGCCGTTCAAGGATCTTGGTCGCCCCCGCGGCCAAGTGGCCCGCGTTCACCCGCGACAACGACGTTGCGAGAGGATTCAGCGTGGGCATCTACGACGAGGTATTCCGGGCGAGTGTGACCGACCCCGAGGCGTTCTGGTTGGACGCGGCGAGCGTCATCGACTGGTCGGTACCACCGACTCAGGCGCTCGATTCGACGAACCCGCCGTTCTACCGGTGGTTTCCCGACGGCGAACTGAACGTCGCCTACAACGCCCTGGACCGGCATGTCGAATCCGGCCGCGGCGAACAGGCCGCGCTGATCTACGACAGCCCGGTGACCAACTCACGCCGCGTCTACACCTATCGCGAACTGCGCGACGAAGTCGCCGCCTTTGCCGGGGTGTTGGCCGACCAGGGTGTGGTCAAGGGCGACCTGGTGGTCATCTACATGCCGATGATCCCGGAGGCCGCCATCGCCATGTTGGCCTGCGCGCGCCTCGGCGCCGTGCATTCGGTGGTCTTCGGTGGGTTCGCCCCGAAAGAGCTGGCCATCCGGATCGATGACGCCAAGCCCAAGGTCATCGTGTCCGCGTCCTGCGGCATCGAGGGCAAGAAGGTCATCCCGTACGTCCCGCTGCTGACCAAGGCGATCGAACTCGCCGAGCACAAGCCGGAGAAGCGCATCATCCTGCAGCGTGCCCAGTTGACCGCCGAGCTTGCCCCGGACGACGTCGACTGGGCCACCGCGATCGCGACGGCAACGCCGGCAGATCCGGTGCAGGTCAATGCGACCGACCCGCTGTACATCCTGTACACCTCGGGCACCACCGGAAAGCCCAAGGGCGTGGTTCGCGACAGTGGCGGGTACGCGGTGGCTCTGGCCTGGACGATGCCCAACATCTACAGCATCCAACCGGGCGAGACCATGTTCACCGCTTCGGATGTCGGATGGGTCGTCGGGCACTCGTACATCGTGTACGCGCCGCTGCTGACCGGTTCGACCACGATCCTCTACGAAGGCAAGCCTGTCGGCACGCCCGACGCCGGGCAGTTCTGGCGGGTTGCGGCCGAGAACAACGTGAAGAGCATCTTCACCGCCCCGACCGCCTTCCGAGCCATCAAGAAGGAAGACCCGCACGGAGAATTCCTGGCCAAGTACGACCTGTCCAAGTTGGAGTACCTGTTCCTGGCCGGCGAACGGCTGGACCCCGAGACCTACCACTGGGCGACCGAACTGCTCGGCATCCCGGTTATCGATCACTGGTGGCAGACCGAGTCCGGCTACCCGATCGTGGCCAACCCCACCGGCATCGAACTGCTGGAGCTCAAGCCAGGTACGCCGACCCGGCCCATGCCCGGCTGGGATGTTAAAGTGATGGGCTTGGACGGCAAGCCGGCCGGCCCCAATACGGACGGCGCGATTGTGATCAAGCTTCCGTTGCCTCCGGGCGCACTGCCCACGCTGTGGAACGACGACGAACGCTTTGTGGCGTCGTACATGTCGGCGTTCCCCGGCTACTACCTGACCGGCGACGGCGGCTTTTTCGATGACGACGGCTATCTGTACGTCATGGGTCGCACCGATGACGTCATCAACGTCGCCGGCCACCGGCTGTCCACCGGTTCCATGGAGGAAGTGCTGGCGGGTCACCCGGATGTCGCCGAGTGCGCGGTCTTCGGCATCTCCGATCCCATGAAGGGTCAGCTTCCTCGCGGCCTGGTAGTGCTCAAGTCGGGCGTGCCGAACGACTACGAATCGGAGAAGCGCCTCTGCGCCGAACTGGTGAAGATGGTCCGCGAGCAGATCGGTGCGGTTGCCGCGCTCAAAGAGGTCAGCGTGGTGGCCGCCCTGCCCAAGACCCGGTCCGGCAAGATCCTGCGAAAGACGATGGGCAACATCGCCGATGGGCAGACCATCGTGGTGCCATCCACCATCGACGATGCCTCGGTCCTCGACGCACTCCGTCCGGTGTTGCGCCCGGAGCACACAACACCCGCCGCTGACGGGGATGCCAGCCCGAAAGCCGAGACCGCCATCGGTGTGTAGCACTTGCTCGACATCACGACGGCGGCCCGGGACCCCGGGCCGCCGGCCTTGCACGGAGCCGGCACGACCGACCACGACCCTGACGCAATGGCGTCACTGATTGAAAGGGAATTCTCTGATGCCTGAAGCTGTCATTGTTGCCGTGTCGCGGTCGCCGATCGGTCGTGCGTTCAAGGGCGCCTTGAAAGA
>JGI20202J14951_1000241_pt1 | contig 9639 bp, 8 predicted proteins | sample NGESurshal092012_8_FD_14951 | JGI IMG/M metagenome (IMG submission 14951)
CGGCGCACACCGACCCGGCCACCGCGGTGGCGTGCTCGATGTCGCTGATCGGCTCCATGAATAGAACGCTAGACCACGACACCGACAGTCCCCGAAAACCGACAATCCGGGCGGCCTCGATCGGCATCCGTTGGCCGCCCACGCCCGTCAGCTGACCTCCGTCGCCTGAGAGATTGCACCCGCGGCAGCACGGTCACCACGCGGACGCGCAGACGACAGAGTCACCACACCCACATGCCTGACGACGCGGCGTGCTCGCAGTCGCGCATGGACCGTCACCGATCCGCCCGCGCAGTCGCCGGTTCACGAACATCATCGCCGGCCTCGCGTAATCTCGTCCGAAATCAGATCGTCTAATACAAAACTATCTGTTACGGTCGAGTTCATGACCGAGAACCGTTCCTCTCACGGCATCGCCCCCGGCTCCGGCAGGGGATGTGGCACCGGCACAGTCGCGCTGTCCGATCGGCGACGATCGGCCGCACTCGTCGTGCTCTGTTCGGGGCTGTTGATGGTCATCCTCGACGGCACGGTGGTGACGGTGGCGCTTCCCTCGATCCAGCGCGATCTCGGCTTCTCGGCCCCGGATCTGACCTGGGTCGTCGGGGCCTACCTCGTGCCCTTCGGTGGCCTGTTGCTGCTGGCCGGGCGCCTGGGCGACCTGTTCGGCCGGAGGCGGGTCTTCCTCGCCGGACTGCTCATCTTCACCTTCGCATCGGCTTTGTGCGGGCTGGCGACCAGTCCGACGACATTGATCCTCGCCCGGTTCGGCCAGGGCGTCGGCGGAGCGATCGCGTCGTCCGTGATCCTCGGGATGATCGTCTCGCTGTTCCCCGCGGAGCGCGAGCGCGCCAGGGCGATCGGGGTGTACAGCTTCGTCGGGGCGGGCGGAGCCGCGATCGGGCTGCTGGCCGGCGGACTGGTCACCCAAACCCTCGGCTGGCACTGGGTTTTCCTGATCAATGTGCCGATCGGCGTAGCCACGGCCATTGCGACGGTCCTGCTGGTGCCGGCTGATTGCCTCGACCCAACCGGCAATGCCTCAATCGGCCGACCCACCGACGTCAGGGGTGCCGCGCTGATCACCAGTGGGGCTGATGCTGGCCGTCTTCACCATCACCCGGACACCGACGCTTGGCTGGGGTTCGCTGTCCACCGTCGCCGGGGCTGTACTGAGCACGGCGCTGATCGGTGCTTTCGTCCTCCGTGAGTGTATGGCCAGGGATCCGTTGCTGCCCTTGGCTTTCCTGCGCGATCGTCGGGTGTGGGGCGCCAACCTGACGCAGTTCCTCATGGTGGGAGCGCTTTTCGGATTCCAGTTCCTGCTCGGGCTGTACCTGCAGCTCGTCGCCGGATTCGGCGCGGCCGCCACCGGTCTGGCCTTCCTGCCGATCACTGTGGCCATCGGTGCCTTCTCCCTGGCGATCGCTCCCCGGCTGTTGGTGCGGCACGGCGGGCGGTCCGTCGTGGTGGGCGGCCTGCTGTTGATCGTGATCGGGCTGGTGCTGCTCACCAAGGTTCCCGTGGCGCCGTCCTACCTGACTGACATCCTCCCGGCGACGCTGGTGATGGGGGCCGGGGGTGGCCTGACCCTGCCGGGCCTCGCCACCGTGGGGATGTCGGCCGCGACCGCGCGGGATTCCGGGCTCGCGTCGGGGTTGCTGAACACCACCCAGCAGGTTGGCGGTGCCCTCGGTCTCGCGATGCTGACCTCCGTGGCCGCTGCCCGCACGGAATTGTCCTTGCAGGCGGGTTCACCCGCAGCCGGCGCGTTGACCGATGGCTACCGGCTGGCGTTCGGAATCGGCGCGGCCCTGGTGCTCGGTGCGGTGATCGTCGCTGTGTTTTCACTGCGCACGGCGGTGCCACGGCGTGGGATCGGTTCGCTCCCCAGGTCGAACGCTCACCGGACTGGTCATTGACGTGACCGGGCATTGACGTGACCGGGCATTGACGTGACCTGGCATTGACGTAGCCGGATAATCGGGCGATGACCCAACCGAGGAGCCGCACCGTGGATCGTGATCGCGGGCTGGCTGCACGGGACGCGGACGCCGGCGCCGAATCGGCGGTCGTTCCCCTCGCTCTCAACGTCGTTCCGGTGGCCGGGTTGGTGGATGCGGACCGACGCCCGCCCACGGTCCGACCGGGACGAGACCACCTGGACAGGTCGCGAATCCGCCGTCTTTTCGTCAAGGAGGTCGCCACCGCGACGGCCGTCGAAGCCGTCGACTACGTGACGAACAACAGCGCCACCATCATCGACCGATTCGCCGTCGTCGTCCAGGCGATCGAGGGCGAGCCCACCAAACCGGACGTCACGTCCACGCTCGCGGTGGCGGTGCAGGGGTCCGGCATCGACGACGCCGCGGCGGTGGCTTTTCTCGACGACCCGGTCCTCAATGCCCCAGCGGCTGCCGCGCGGGTGACCGTCGGCCAGCCCGCCGTGCGGCTGCTGAACTGGATGGAGCACGAGACGGCAACCTTCGCGGTGCTGGGCCGATCAACGGAGGCGGTGAAGATCGGCACCGAGTTCACGTTCGCGGACAAGCCCGGCACCGTCGACTCGGTTCGCAAGCTCGACATCATCGACAGCGCCAAGCGGGACGCCACGCAGAAACGGGTGCACAAGAAGGCGTCCGACACGATCACCGCTTGGGTCGGCAAGGCCTTGACCGGGCGCAACCTCATTTCCGGTAATCCGAGCATCAAGGTGGCCGCTGCCAAGGGCTCCGGGGTCAAGGCGGAGTACGCCCAATCCGTCACGTATACCTTCGAGGCCGGAACACCAGCGGAATGGACCTGGTACTGGGTGGCCGACGTCGACATGGCCTGCTACGAGACGCAGACCCAGCCCACCAGCGTCGAACAGATGCGCGGTGTCGCCATCCAGGACATCGTCGACAAACACATCTTCGGTCTCGCAAAGACGCTCGGCCTGACCCCGGACGTGAAGGCCACCGGCGGTGGTGGGCATATTTCCCTCGATCTGAGCACCAGCGTCGGGTACACCGGCGCGGACGGCACNATGATGATCAGCTTCGAGGTGTTCCTGCAGACCCTGGTCGACCTGCAGAAGGGATGCGCGTTGCTCCAGGCGGAGTTCAACAAATCAGAGGTGGCGGACCGAGGCGAATCCGACGTCCAGAACGCACCGTGGTTGTCGGTGCAGGAATTCAAACCGGAGTTCAAGAAGCTTGGCACCGTGCTCCCGGCATATGCCGAACTCGCCGGATCGTTGCTGAACGGCGTGATGGCCGGGAACGGTGGCAGCATTGCCGCCGCCGCAACCCAACTCAAGGACTTCAACGAGAAACTCACGAATCCGCTCGTCACCAACCCGAAGCGCAAGGCGCAATTGGAGGCGAAGGGTGATATCTCGCATTATCAAGCGGTGAATATCGAGCACATGGACGAGGCAGAAGCACCCAAGCGCCGGATCGAACTGCGGGACATCCCTGCACAGACCAGCCACGCCAAGTTGATGAAAGATCTGGCCACGATCCAGCGGGCCCTCGAAGCAACCAAGGACCGGGTGAAACAGGACCAGTCGCAGCGGCTCGGATATCTGGCCGGCTGATCAACGGCCCATCCACTTCAGCTGCCGGTCAGCGCTCGCCCTTCACCCCGGCCAGCAGCATCTGCGCCACGTCGAGCACCTCGACCTCGGCGCGCGCGGCGCCGGACTCCTGCCGGGCAGTGAGCCCGTCGGTCAACATCACCCGGCAGAACGGGCAGCCGGTGACGATCTTGTCCGCGCCGGTGTCCAGCGCCTCGTCGGTGCGTTCGAGGTTGATCCGCTTACCGACCTTCTCCTCCATCCACATCCGCGCGCCGCCCGCGCCGCAGCAGAAGGACCTCGCGGAGTTCCGCGGCATCTCCTTCAGCGTCGCGCCGGACGCCTCGATCAGTTCGCGCGGCGGGGAGTAGACCTTGTTGTGCCGGCCGAGGTAGCAGGGGTCGTGGTAGGTGACGTCCCGGCCGACCGGGGCGACGGTGACGAGGCGGCGGTCGCGGACCAGCCGGTTCAGCAATTGGGTGTGGTGGACCACCTCGTAGTGCCCGCCGAGGGTGGGGTACTCGTTGGTCAGCGTGTTGAAGCAGTGTGCACAGGTCACCACGATCTTGCGCTTCGTCCGCTCACCGAACGCATCGTTGATGGTGTCCACCGCGGCCTGCGCCATCATCTGGAACAGGAACTCGTTGCCGGCGCGGCGCGCCGGGTCGCCGGTGCACGTCTCGGCGGTGCCGAGCACGGCGAACCCGACGGCCGCCATGTACATCAGCTCGGCCACGGCCCGGGTGGTCCGCTTCGCCCGGTCGTCGAACGCTCCCGCGCAACCTACCCAGAACAGGTACTCGTGATCGGGGTCGATGACGTCGGTGATCACCGGGACCTCGAAGTCAAGGCCCTCCGCCCACGCCATTCGCTCCTTGTTGTTCTGACCCCACGGGTTGCCCTTGTTCTCCAGATTCCGGAACAGCCCGCCCAACTCCGACGGGAACTCCGACTCGATCATCACCTGGTAGCGGCGCATGTCCACGATGTGGTCGACATGCTCGATATCCACCGGGCACTGCTCCACGCAGGCGCCGCAGGTGGTGCAGTCCCACAGCACCTCGGGATCGATCACCCCGTTGAGCTCGGCGCCGCCGATCAGTGGGCGGTCCGCCTCGGCCAGCGCGGTCGGCGGGACACCGGCCAATTGCTCGGCCGACGCCTTCTCGTCACCGGCCATGTCCTTGCCGCCGCCGGCCGCCAGATACGGGGCCTTGGCGAAGGAATGATCCCGCAGCGAGAGCATCACCAGCTTCGGCGACAGCGGTTTTGCCGTGTTCCACGCGGGGCACTGCGACTGGCAGCGACCGCATTCGGTGCAGGTCGCGAAGTCCAGCCACCCCTTCCAGGTGAAGTCCTCCACCTTCCCGGCACCGAAGGTGTCCTTCTCCGGATCGGCCTCCTCCAGGTTGAGCACCTCACCGGCGGACATCATCGGCGCCAGCGAGCCCAACGCGGTGCGACCGGTGTCCTCCCGCTTGAAGTAGATGTTGAAGAAGGCCAAGAAGCGGTGCCAGGCCACGCCCATCGACAGGTTCCGGGCGATCACGATCGCCCACACCATCGATACCACGATCTTGATCAGGGCGACGAAGGACACCGCCCACAACCAGGCCGGCAGCCAACTGCCCAGCCAGGTGGAGATCGGCGCGGCCCATGTCGGGTACGGCAGGATCCCGTTGGCCGATTGGAATCCGCGGATCAGGAAGATGCAGACACCGACCGCCAGGATCACCGACTCGACGAAATACGCTTGCCAGAAGTTCGACCCCGCGAACCGGGATTTCCGACCGGGCCGGCGCGGATGGTTCAGCTGCCGAACCGTGATGAGGGTGGTGATGCCCAGCACCGTGGTCGCCGCGATCAACTCGACGAACAGCCCGTACCAGTCCTGGTATCCCAGCCACGGGACCTCGAAGGTCGGCGAGAACGTCTCCCCGACCGCCCCGACCAGCGTCAGGAACAGCGCACCGAAGCCGATCATCACGAACCAGTGCGCGGCACCGATGAATCCCCACTTGAGCATCCGGGTGTGCCCGAGGAACTCCTTGATCAGGATGCCGAGGCGGTGGAAGACCGGGCCGGCCCGATACGGGTCGGGCCGACCCAATCGCACATGACGGAAGATCTGCCACCCCGCGCGGAACAGCATGCCGAACCCGACCACGATGAAGATCACCGCGACGGTTCCCATGAGCCACAACCACCACGTCATCGGCGCTGTCCATCTCCAGTTCCTGCCGGTCCGGGCGGGACATTCAGCGCGGCCGATCCCGGCCGACGACTGCACGATACGGCAAAGCTACTCGCCAGTAACTTACGTCCGCCTCGGGACAGAACGCGGCCGAGTGCGCATACCGGTGCTCACATCCTGCCCGTCGCGCGAAGCCCAATTGGTGGCGGGCTACTCGACGTGGCGAAGACCTCGGACCATTCGATCGAGTCCGTTCGCTCAGGCGGCCGCGGCGGCCCGGCCGAACTCGGCGAGCAACAGCGTCTGCGCGTCTGCGTCACCAGGCACCGACGGCCGCGGCGCGACCGCACCGCTGTCGCGATAGGCCGGCGCCAGCTCGGCGAACCACCCGGCGCAGGCCGCGACCAGTTCCGTGTCGAGGATCTCGTCCTGGCCGGTCGCCCTGGCCAGATCCCAGCCGTGTACCAGCAGGTCGGCGAACAGCTGCATGGCGTACTCACGCCCAGGGAAGTCGCCGAAGGACAGGTGCACGGTCCGCTCCATCGCGCCCATCTCGTCGATCACCGCGAGGGCTTCGGCCGCGGATTCGTCCCATGCCGCCACCGGATCCGCACCCAACAGGTCACCGTCCAGCCGATCGCCCACCTCGGCGATGCTGCCGCCACCGAACAGCGGCACCGCCCAGCGGTTCTCTCCCACCACATGGTTGACCAGGGTGCGGACGTCCCACTCTGTGCACGGAGTGGGCAGGTCCCACTGGTCCGGTCGCACTCGGTGCACGTTCGCACCGAACGTGTCAGAGGCCCTGCGGTACAGATGGCGGGTCTGAGTGGTCATCGGGATCCTCCTCGGGGCGTCCGACGCTCGGTCGGCATTGTCCTCGGTGTCCGATCCAGAGTCCAGCAGGTGTCGTTCGGTCGATCGTGGTCAGCGCCTGGTGTCATCCTGCCGGAAGTTCAGGTAGGCCCGGGAAGGCGTCGGGCCGCGCTGTCCCTGGTAGCGCGAGCCGTACTCGGCTGATCCGTACGGGTGCAGGCTCGGCGAGGTCAGCCGGAACAGGCACAGCTGCCCGATCTTCATGCCGGGCCAGAGGGTGATCGGCAGGTTCGCCACGTTGGACAGCTCGAGGGTGATGTGGCCGCTGAACCCCGGATCGATGAACCCCGCGGTGGAGTGGGTCAGCAAGCCAAGCCGGCCGAGCGAGGACTTCCCCTCGAGCCGGCCAGCGAGGCTGTCCGACAGGCTGACCGCCTCGAACGTCGAACCCAGCACGAACTCCCCAGGGTGCAGCACGAAGGCGTCGTCGCCGTCGACCTCGACGAGGGTGGTCAGCTCGTCCTGCTGGATCTTCGGGTCGATGTGGGTGTACTTCGAGTTGTTGAACACACGGAAGTACCGGTCCAACCGCACGTCGATGCTCGACGGCTGGATCAGCGAGGCATCGAACGGATCGAGGCTCAGTGAGCCGCCGTCGATCTCGACGAGCAGATCGCGGTCGGAAAGCAGCATGGGCGGAAGCCTAAGGGGTGCGAGCTGGGAGGACGTGACGAACGTCGCGTTGTCCTGGGCGCGATGCTCGCTCACAGTGACGTAGAGGATCTGGATTCAAGGATCGCCGCGTGACCTGCGGCGGGGGCATCGCAGCAGAACGTCAGGCGATCCGGGCGGGTTCGCCGACGACCGGGGGGCCGTCGGCTGTCGTTCGCTTTCACGAGACGAACGCCCGGCATTAGAAACTTGCGAGATTCCGATCGATACGCTTATGGCGTTTCAGATGGCGGTGATCCTCAGCTATTGCGACCTGCTCTACCTCTGGGCTGGCCTTTCCGTGGGGTGCCCGGTCAGGCGCTGGGAGCGAGTGGCTGGAGCAGGTGTTTCAGTTCGCAGCGCTGCTATAACAGCCGGCCTGAGGCCGGGGTTTGCTGCCCGCCGGCCGCGCTCCGAATGGGTACTTCACCCACAGCCAGGATTCCTACAGGCATTCTCATGAGACTTGTTTTCCACCAGCTGATTTCTCGCAGGTTCGATCCATTCGGGTCGCAATGAGCAGACAACGTCGGGCGTGGGACTTTGGGCAAACAGAACCTTTCGGCGGGTCAGCCGCGTAGGCCTGGTGGCTGATCAACGGGGCTCGCAGCGCGGCGAAACAGCAAAGCTAGTGCGGTACTTCGTGTCGGCCGATGGGTCTGCGCGATCGCTCAACGAGGAGATCGCGATGACTGGTTGGCCGCCGGGTGTTCGGGTGCGGTTGCGGGCACGGGTTGGTATCGGCGCACTCGGGGTGATCACGGCGGCGGCGATGGTAGTGGCGGTCCCGGCAGGTCCGGTGGCGGCGTTCGAACCGGCGGATCCATCGTTACCGGTGGTGTGGGCGCCACCGTCCGTGGTGAACCGCACCCCCACGGGGAGGGTCCCGGACGCGGCCTGGCACTAGGGCTGGCGACCGCCGAACTCTGCGGCGCAGAACTCTGGGGCGCGGAACTCGGCAAAGTAGATGCCGCAGCTGTCGACAACGCCGCCGACGTCGAGGTTGACGTCGAGGGATCCAGGGATTCGATGTTGACACGAGAAACCGACGTACAGCCGCCGAGCAAGGCGCAGGCGATGGCCAGCGCCGCAGTCATCGCTGCAGGTTTCCGCCTACCATGACAGCCCCCGTCACCCGGCCGACACCCTCAGTCATGCCGTCGTCGGGAAGGACGATTCATTGCTGGGGGCCAAAAAGTCAACTCACGACCAAGTGCACGTGCAGCGCGGAAACACCCGTCCTACCTCGACGAATGGCGTTGTCGGTGGACGATGGCACTGTAGGGGTCTGCTCGCCCGATACCGCTACCGCGCGTACCCGACGCCGGGCCAGCAGCGGATGCTCGCCCGAACGTTCGGGTGCTCGAGGGTGGTGTTCAACGACGCTCTGCGCACCAGGGACGCCGCGTACCGGGCCGGTGAGAAGAGGTCAGTGACACCGAGGTGCAGCGCCGGGTCGTCACCCTCGCGAAGACCACGCCCGAACGGAAATGGCTCGGCGAGGTCGCCTCGGTGGCGCTGGTCCAGGCATGCCAGGACGCGCGGCGCGCGTACCGCAACTGGTTCGACTCCATGTCCGGGAAGCGGAAAGGCCGGAAGGTCGGTCACCCGCGTTTCCGATCCCGCAAGGATCAGCGGCAAGCGATTCGGCTGACTCGCAACGGCTTCGGCGTCACCGCGAGGGGTGTCCGGGTCGCGAAGGTCGGGGACGTTCGTCTCGAATGGTCGCGGGATCTGCCGGCGGTTCCGTCGTCGGTGACCCCAACAACGGCGTCTTCACGACGAGTTTCACCAGCACCATGCTCGGGCTGACCCGGCAGACCGGGAACGCGGTCACCGTGTCCTTCGTCCGCACCCCCGACGGGCAACTCATCGCCGCCACCACCGGCACCAGCAGCACGTGCTTCCTCACCGACAACCTCGGCTCCACAGTGGGTATCGTCTCCAGTACGGGGTGAAGACCACCGCCTACGCCTACGACCCGTACGGCCGGACCCGCACCGCCACCGGCCCCACGCCGCCGCCAACGCCTTCCGTTACGCCGGCGGCCTGTTCGCCACCACCACCGGCGCCACCAAATTCGGTGGCCGCTACTACGACCCCAACACCGGCAGATTCACCCAACCCGACCAATCAGGGCGAGAACAAAACCCCTACGCCTACGCCGGGAACAAACCCCATTACCTGGAAGGATCCAAGCGGGCTTTGCGGCGAGTGGTACAGCGTCGAAGACTGTGATCCGTTCAACGATCCATCCGTGGGTGAGATCTGGGGCCAATGCCACGTAGCCAAAGTTGATCTTGCTGTTTGTGCTGGTCATCGGCGTGGCGTGACGGGTGTGACTGCTGGGACTGGTGTG
>JGI20202J14951_1000254_pt1 | contig 9439 bp, 8 predicted proteins | sample NGESurshal092012_8_FD_14951 | JGI IMG/M metagenome (IMG submission 14951)
GACTTCGGGCGCGGACTGATTTCCGAGGTTGCCCGCACCGGTCGTGCGCGGGACGTGAATCTCCTCCTGGACACCCAGGCATGCGCTGAGCTGCTGGGCATCTCCGGTCTGGTCGACCAGATCAGCCAGGTCCACGCCTTCCTGGTGGAGACGGACGACGAGGCCGACGCGCAGGCAGTGATGCTCGGACTGGCGCCGGAGCAGGCGATCCGGAACCGGCAACAGTCCTGGGGCCAGGGCCAGTGCCTCACCCGCGACCGAGAGGGGCGTGTGGGGCCGGTCCAGTTCGACTATCTGCACCCGCATATCAAGGATGCGCTTCAAACGAAACCCGAGCGGCACGCCCAACTCCACGCCGTCGCATTCGACCTCGATGAGGACGCGGAGGCGACGGCATGAAGATCCGCCGCGCACTACCTGTCGCCGCACTGCTGCTCGCCCTCGCCGCCTGCGGCAGCCCGGCAGACCCGGCACCGGCGTCGACACCCGCCGTGCCGTCCACTCCGGACGCGGTGGCCGCAGCGTTTGCGGCATCCTTCGCAGCCGGGGACACCCCGACCGCTTGCGCACTGACCGGCGGGCAGGCACTACAGCGGATGACCGAAACCGGTTGGTGCCAGCGGTCACCCGGCTGGTCCACCGGGTACTGGTCGGGTGCGCACTGCCAGCTCGGCGAAGCGGGACAGTTCACCGGGATGTGGGATTACACCTACCTGACGAACACCATGATCGACCGCTCGATGAACTTCGAGGTGGGCGTCACCGGCAGCGGCACCGACTGGAAGGTCACCCTGCTGGGTGCTCAGCAGGACCCCGCCGGCTCCGGCTCCTGCGGGCCTGGTGGTGCCAACAAGTGAGGATGATTCTCACCGGCACCGCGGGGCGTGGCTGGCGGGCGGTGTCGTGGCCGTTCCGCCGCACCTACCGACTGCTCGGACTGTCCTGGCTGGTCGCGTTCTTCTTCGTCGGGCAGGCTCAACTCTCGTTCGCCGACGACGGGCTGATCGTCGCCCCGGACCTCGCGAACGGGTCAGCGCAAACCCCATTCGAGTCGACGTCGATCTCCGACTACATGCTGTCCATCAACCTCTCGAAAGCCCAGTACGGATTCCCTTACGTCAAAGAGTCGATGTGGGGCATCCTCAACGCCGTCGGCAACGTCCTGGTCTACCTGACCCTGTCGCTGGTCCGCGGCGCGATCTCCTGCCTGCAATGGTTGCTGAACCTGACGCTGTACCGGGACAACTCCAGCCAGATCGACAGCGCCGTCCAGGGCGTCGCCGAGCACATCTTCTGGCCACTGCTGAGCGTGACCCTCGCGATTGCGGGCGTGACGATGTATGGCCGGATGCGGCGGGAAGGCCGCGGCTCGATCTTTAGTGACCTGGTGTGGGTCCTAGCCGCGACCGTCCTGGGGATGACGTTCGTGCTGGCTCCGTCGAAGGTCGCCGGGGACATGGACGACATCCGAACTCTCGCCGCCGACGGCGCGATGACCGGGTACAGCAGTTTCGCCCCGGCCGGGCAGTCCGCAGCCGGATTCCCGAACGTGCCGGTGACGAACGACTCCGTCGGCGCATCCCGGTCGCTCGCGAACTCGATGTGGAACACCTACGCGGTCACCGTCTGGTGCCTGGAGGAGTTCGGCGACCTCAGTGTCTGCAAGGACGTCGGCCACGACTACCTGACCACCGACGGCCGGTGGAAGGGGATCAACGAGGTCAACAACAAAACCGGTGACGCATCCGCGGACCCGAACACGCCGTCGACCTGCGCCGACGAACTGAAAGGCAACTGCGACTGGTACCGCGGGCAGTCGTTCGCGCGTCTCGGGATGATTGTCTTCGGCCTGGTGATCTCCATCCCGCTGGCGCTGATGCTGCTCGTGCTGGTCATCTTCGGGCTCGCCGCTATCGTCGGGTTCCTGCTGCTCCTCCTCGTGGCGCCGTTCTTCCTCCTCACCTGGATGATCCCCGGCAAACCCCGCGCCATCGGGGTGCGGTGGTTCGAGGCGCTCATCGGCAGCCTGCTGCAATCAGTGCTGGTCACCGTCCTCGTCGGCGCCGTGATGGTGCTGTCGGCGATGATGTCGCTGCTCCTCCCCACGTACGGCTTGTTCATGGTCGGGATGCTGAACTGCGCGATGTTCCTGATGGCGTTCAAGATCCGCGCCATGTTCGAGAACATCACCGGACTGGCATCGCCCACCGGGTCCGGGCTCGTGTCCAGCTATGTCGCCATGAAGATGATGGGCGCTGGTGCGCGCGGCGGGAAGGCCCTTGTCAAGGGCGGAGCCAAGGTTACAGGCGGCGCCGCGAAGGTGACGGCGGCGGGTATCAAGCACATCGACCCCGCCGTGAACGCGATCCCGGCGAAGCTGGGCCAGTTCAAGCAGGGGGTCTCTGACACTTACGCCAACCCGTTCCGCCCGTCGAAGTTCGGTCAGGGAATGCCGGACTCGGCCCGTAGCGGCCCGACGATGGACGCCGCGAAACAGACGGCAGGCCCGCGGGCGATCTCATCGAAGGGGCAGCACCAGGCGCAGCACACCCCGCGGCCCGCCGGTTTCCCGCATTCCGAGCCGACAGTCGATCCGGGCACCCCGACACGCACGGGTAAGCCTGGCGACGTTCCTGCTGCCGTCGACGCCCGCACCCGAGTCAATCCGAGCGGTAGGCCGACTGTCCGCCCGACCCGACGCACCGAGCAGACCGTCCCCGGCGCCCCACCCATCCGGCAGACCATCCACGCACCTGCTGCGCACTCCCAGGTCGTCGTCTACGGCTCCGGCGCGGCCAANCACTACGCACCNACGAGAGGACTCAAGGACTTGTCCACCATCCCGCGCACCTCGCCGCGNCCGCAGCCGCAGCCAGGACCGGANCCCCGCCGTCCCGCGGGGCACTGGCAGAACAAGCCGCGCACCTACCCGAAGCCCGGCGTCCCTGGGCCNGCGCAGCCTGCTCCGCAGCTTCCCGCCGCTAAGCCGTCGACGTGAGTATCGACAGCGAGGGCTANTACATGCCGTATGCGCCGCCGCGTGCGGATCTGGACCGGGACGACTTCCAGGACGTGACCACTCCGACGGCCGAGGACCTGGAAGTTCGGCACCCGCCTGTTGGCCTGTCTCGGCCGGAGCGCCGGGACTTCATGCGGGACGAGGCCACCCGCATCGCCCGGCTACAGGACCGCACTCGCCGTAATCCGTTGTCCCGCACACCTCCTCGCGGACTTGGCCGGGTCGGTAGGCGGGAATGGCGGCAGGCCGACAAGGCAGCCCGGAAGGACTGGATGGCGAGGGAACGCGCGAAGCGCGGAGCGGGGGGACCGTGTGCGCTCATCGTCGCGGGTGTCCTGGCGGTCGTGCTGCTGGCCCGGATCTTCCTATCCGGTTCGGCCACTCCGACCGTCCAGTCACCATCCGGTGAGGTTCCCGGGTCGACGGTCACCCCCACATTCGCCGCGGCCGCGCCGACACCAGTAGGCCCGCGGTCCGCGCTGCTGGCCTGGTTCACCGCCGTCTGCCCGTCCACCCCGGACGACCCCCAGTCCGCGAGGCTGGCCCGCTCACTGCCCCTGATGACTCCGGCGGCCGCGGCCGCGGTGAACACCGCCCCAACCCCACCCGGTGCTGTCTGGTCCTGCAGCAACATCACCGCCACCACGGGCCCCGCGACCGCCGACCAGGCCGTCGTCGACTACAGCGCCGACATCACCGACGACCGAGGCACCCGCACCCGGAGCGAAGCCCGCACCGTCGAGTTACACAACGGCGAGTGGCTCGTCGGCCCGCTCACCGGCACTGCGGGCTGACATGGCGATCGGCCGGGCGGTACGTGCCCTCGGGGGCCGCCGCGTCCCCTGGTGGGTGTGGCTGCTGTCGGCCAAAGCGGTCATCGTCGGCGTCCTGGTCGTCGTCTGCGGGCTGGCCATCGTCGGGGCGGTCGGTAGCAGCGGAGCCCAGCAGCCGAGCTCCGCCTGCGGTACCCCTGGCGGGCCAGCGGTCACCGGCCGCCCGGTAGCAGTAGCTGGCAACGCTCCAGGCCTGACCGCGGAGCAGCTGCACAACGCGCAGGCCATCGCCGGAGTCGCCCTCGGGTTGGGGCTAGGTCAGCAGGGTGTGGTGATCGGCATCGTCACCGCGATCACCGAATCAACGCTGGTCAACATCAACTTCGGTGACTTCAACTCCAACGGCACCATGACCACCTCGCGGGGCCTGTTCCAGCAGATCGACGCGTGGGGTCCGCTGGCTGACCGGCTGGACCCAGTGAAAGCGGCGACGTTGTTTTACACCGGCGGGCAGGCCGGGCAGCGCGGGCTGATGCATGTGCCTGGCTGGCAGCAGATGACCGTCGCCGCCGCGAGCCAGGCAGTGCAGGGCTCCCAGTTCGCGTCGGGCTCCAACTACCAGTCGAACCTGGCGTGGGCGCAGAGCATCACCACATCACTCATGGCCGGGCAACCCGCAGCACCCGTCACCGGGCCGACCACCGTCGTCATCGCACCCCTGCCGGCGGCGCCGCTTCCCGCCGCCTGCGGCACAACCCCCGCCGCGGGTGCACCCGCCGGTGCCGTACCCGTCACCCTGAACGGCCCGGTCGTCACCATCCCCAACGACCCGAACGTCACTGCAGCGCTCCGCGGCTACCAGGTGGCCACCGGGTCCACCGGGATCGCCAAAGGACTCGCCGCCGGGTTCGCCGTCCTCGGCCTGCCGTACGTGTGGGGCGGCGGCGGAGACGGCGCCGGACCGAACAACGGGTGCGCCCGCGGCGGCGGCCAGCTCAACTCCTGCGGCTCCACCATCGGGTTCGACTGCTCCGGCCTCACCGCGTACGTCATCGTCCAGGGCGGGTTCCCGTCCCCTGGCGGGAACTCCGGTGCGCAAGCCCAGCCGGCGCATGCGGTGGCCTGGGCGCAAGGCGCGCCCGGTGACCTGATCGTGTTCCCCGGCCATGTCGCGGTCTTCTTAGGTGTCATCGCCGGCACCCCGTACATCTTGGAAGCCTCCGACGTCGGGATCCCCATCCACGTCGTCCCCCTCACCCGCACCGACCACGACCCGTCGATGTACCGGTACTGGTCGTGACGGCGAGAGGCATTGCACCACAGCCAACGTCGTCAGCAGGATGTGGCGGCACAACCGGGAGGACCCGCACATCGCGGCGTGGGTGGCCGCGAACCCCGGGTGTCGCGTGAAACCCCCGACAACCGGGTGCTGCCCGTACCACGCCCCATTTCCGGGTATTCCACCCGGATCATCGGCCGCCGCAAGATTTCCCGTTTCAGCCCAACCCACCCCCCCTAACGAAAAGGAACGAACAACCAAATGACCATCGACAGAGCGTGCTACGGATTTGCGTTTGTCGTCGGACTCCTGCTGGGCCTGCTCGCGCTGCTGGCCGGCGTCGGCATCGGCGTGGCATCCCTGGCTCTGCCCACGCTGGTGGCTGTCTTCGGCGTGGCGTACGAGCGGATGATCTGATGGGCACCATCAGTGAAGTCGGCCAGATCGGCCGGACGACCCTCTTTACCCGCTTCCAGGTCCGGCTGCGCTACGCGGCGGCGCTCCTGGCGCTGCTCGGCGCTGCGGCAGCGTTCGTCGTAGGCGAGGCGGTCATCGCCATCCTGTCCGGCCTGGAGCAGGCGCGTCCGGTGTGGGCCTGGGTCGGGTTCAAGGCCGGAGATGGTCCGCTCATCGACCCGACAGGCGCATCCACCGCGCACCTCCAGTTCCCGGTCACCGTGACGTTTCCCCCGCTGGATCCGTGGTGGCCGGCGATGCTGATCGCGGTACCGCTTTTCGCACTGTGGATGCGGTACGTCGTCAACCGACTGGTGCTCGACCGGTTCACCGGCAACCTCCGGCACCGAGGCCTCGCGGCCGCGGCGGAGATCCGGAAGACGTACGGCCCGCACGCGGTGCGGAAGTCGTGGAAATACGCCCTCCCCACCAGTACATTCGGCCAGCGGTTCCTGACCGCCACCTCGGCGATGGGGATCCACCTCGGCGAGGCCCTCACCCCGGCGAAGGGCGGTGCACTGTGGGTGAACCTGGAGCAGCGGGTCCGGATCATCGCCCGCCCCGGCTGGGGAAAAACGACCAGGCTGCTGATCCCGATCATTCGGCAACTGCACGGCCCCGCGCTGATCTCTTCGACGGAACCGGAGATCTTCACCTCCACCGTGCTGGCCCGCGCCGAACGCCGGCTGCCCGGCCGGTTCGGGTACCGCCACCCGGCCCGCAGCTACCCGATCGCCGTCGTCGACTGCTCCCCCGGCAAACGGATCACCGGCGGGAAGTATCCGACCGTGAAATGGAACCCGATCCCCGGGTGCGAAGATTTCGGTGTCGCCACCCGCCGCGCCGAGGCCCTCATGAAGGGCGTCGAGGACTCCAGCCAGACACAGGACAACGCGGCCGCGAAGTACTTCGAGGAAGTCGCGGCCGCGGTCGTCGCGGCCATGCTCCACGCCGCCGCCCTGGACGGCGATATCGAACTGGACGACATCGGCGGCTGGATCTCCACCTCCACCTACGCCCGCCCGGACACCATCCTGGAGGCGCAGGGCACGGAGCTGACAGTCACGCTCGACGCGGAACCGGTGGCCCTGATGGGTATCCGGAAGTTCCTGGACAAGGCCGGCGGCAAGACCACCGTGCAGGTGGAGGCGTCGGTGCTGAAGGGGATCGCCAGCCTGCTGTCCCTGGAGGGCCGCGCCATCTGCGGGCAACGGACGGGAACCCAGTTCGACCTGGTCGAGCTGATCCGGGCGCAGGGCACCCTGTACCTGCTCGGTGAACCGGACCGGATGCGGGTCGTCCGGCCGTTGCTGTCGATGATCGCCGCCGAGGTGTTCGTCGCCGCCGAACATGTCGCCCGGACATCGAGCGGCATATCCCCCGCGTTCTACGCGGTCCTCGACGAACTCCGCTCCGGGGTGCGGGTGGCGACCCTGCCGGACATCGCGTCGGAGAAACGGAAGTTCCGCATCGGGTACCTGTACGCCTGCACCAACGGCGGCGACGAGGCCGCCCTGTACGGGGAGGCCGACGCAGCCAGGCTGAAAGCAGCAGCAGGGGTGTCCATCTACGGCGGGCTGGACGAGCAGTCGGTGGACGACATCACCGGCCGGGCAGGGGAAACCAGCGTCGTGCAGGCCTCCCGCGGCGGGATCGCCGGCACCCGGCAGGAGTCGATCCAGCAGCACGAGGTCCTCACCAAATCCGACATTCAACAGTTGGACGACGGGGAGTCGGTGATCATCGGGCGGAACCTGTTGCCGTTCCTGGCAGTCAGCAAGGGTGTCCACGAGACCCGCAGCCTGCGCCGCAGGATCAACCGGGAAGCGGCGACCCTCGCCGCAGTCCCGGCGGTGACCGCGTGACGACACCGCTGGACGACCTGGAAGACCCCTTCGACACGGAAGCCGGGGAGGAGGACGACGAAGATCTGGAGCCGCTGCCGGCGACACCGCTGTCGGAACTGATCACCGTCCGTCCGCCGTGGTCGTGGTCGAACCTCACCCCCGACGAGGCCAGGCTGCTGGACAGCCAGATCCAGGAATGGGTGATCGACTACAACACGCACCTGACCACATCCGGGGCCCACGTGATCCCCGGATGCTGGCGGCAACACCCCGCGCTGTCGCAGACCATCCCGGTCCTGTACTGGGCGTGGTGGGATGCGCACCGCAACCCGGCCGCCACTGTCCGGTCAGCGGCGGAGTTCCATCAGCGGGACCTGCCAGCGTTCCAGGAACGGCTCGACGGGCTGCTGGTCGACAAGGCCGCCGCCGGTAAGTGCCGCGCCGGGCGGCACCAGGACGCCCCCGACGCCGACAAGGTTCGACTCGGCGCCGTCACCGTCGCAGCGACCGCCGGCCCCGACCAGCGGGGACCCGACGTGATCGACGTACTACTGCACACGACCTTCGGGACGGCGCCGCCGGCAACTCCCTGACCTTCGTCCGCGCCGGGTTCAACACCCCGAACCCCCAGTGCACGATCTCAGAATTGGCCTCCCTCACGGGGGGCCATTTCTGCGTTACGGGTTCAGGGGCGGATGCCCGGCTGTCGCGCCACTGGTGCCACCGGGCTGCGATCGGCGGGGCGCACTTGTCGACAGTCCAGTCCAGGACCCGGTAGCTGATCCGGGCGGTATGCCAGATCAGCCAGCCGGCGGCGAACAGCACGTACCCGGTAGCGACGACAGCGCCGTAGGCGAGATACCCGAGGCCGACGACCAGGTAGCCGGCGGCGATGATCGCCCATCCGGCGATGACGAACGCAAACAGTGCTGCGGCGATCACGGCGAATGCCATCTGGGGTCCTCGTCTCGGTGGCTGTGCTGTATATACCCGCAGGCACCGACAGCCACAGGGGGCTCAGCCCATGCCGAAGCCCTCGACCTGGACAGCGGCCATCGCCTCGTCCATCCGCGCGGACCGGTCCATCTGCTCCCGCTGCATCTGCTGCTGCGCCTGCTGAGCCGCGGCGCGTTCCGCCTGCTCCCGCTCCAGCATCGCCGGGTCGTCGGCCACCTCGATGCCGTTCCGTTCCCGGTACGCCTGCTCGTCCAGGGCCTCCGCGAGACTGTCCTTCGCCGCCTCAGCCGCCTCCGCCGTCTTCTCGGCCTGTACCTCAGCGGCCCTCATCGTCTTCTCGTCCCGGCCCTGTGCAGCCGCCAACCGCTGCTCACAGCGTGCAGCGACCGCAGCCTCCGACGAATCCGGGTGCACGCGGGGCACCGGTTGCCCGACCTTCGCCTCCGCGGCCGTCAGCGACGAAACGCGGGCCTCCTGAGCTGCCTTCAGCGCAGCGATCTCCCCACCCAACGCCTTTCGCTTCCCGCCGGCGAACCGACCGGTACCGGCCAGCTCGGCCTCCCGGTCACGGATCGCCTGCGCCTCCCGCTCAACCTCCGCCCGCATCGCCCTCATGGCCTGCACCGCCCGGGCGTACTCCGCGCCGGCCCTGTCCGCGGCGTTCTCCCGTTCCGCCACAGTCACAAACGTCCCCGGCTTCCCGCGGATCTTCTCCAGGTTCGTCTTCCACTCCTCGGCGTCGCGCTGTAGCCGCTGCCACCCGGTGATCTTCGCCGCCAGTTTCCGGTCGGACATCTCCGAGAACCGGCGTGGGCAGACGGTGCGGACCGCGTCGTCCGCCGACTGCCACGCCCTGCCGCGGGTGCCGACGTCGACCCGCTCCCCGAGGACCCGCTCGTCCCCGTCGACCCCGAACTGCTCCCGGTACGCCGCGGTCAGCACCGCGGCGCGGTCCCAGTCCCTGGCCCGCACCGGCTCGGCGGGCCGGTCACCCAACGGCCGCGCCCACGTCGGCCGCTCCGCATCGACCCGGTCACCCAGCTCGGCGGCGCGGTCCGCGATGCCCTGCGCCCGGATCGCCGCGTTCTCCCGCAACCCGTCCGCGGGG